>ERZ780149.320-NODE-320-length-63846-cov-7.551802_pt1 | contig 63846 bp, 57 predicted proteins | sample MGYA00511367_ERZ780149 | MGnify/ENA primary metagenome ERZ780149 (study PRJEB29588, sample SAMEA2153852) | human gut metagenome | biome: human gut; feature: human-associated habitat; material: faeces | place: Denmark | collected 2008/2010 ... | reverse complement strand
TTATGAGATAAAAACTTATCTCATTCTCAATCACTTATAAAAAATACGTACTTTCCGAAATGAAAACTCCAGGCATGTGTGATTGAATCACTACGGCAAAGGTATCAAAAATTTATCGAATAGAAAAATCTTTTCTGCGATTTTTTTTGTTTTTGTGCCCATTCGGTGTTATTTAGACAGTACACAAGGATATGTACGGGTATTTTTTGCACATCTCATTTTTTTTTCGTTACTTTGCACTTTGAAGCAATCATCGCATAGTCGTTCAGAGATTCCGCACATGAAGAAAACGTTAAAAGTGCTTTTGGCTGTTGTCATCACGCCCATCGCACTGTTTCTGATACTCACCCTGCTCCTCTACTGCCCTCCCGTGCAAAAGTGGGCGGTGGACCGGGCGGCCCAGGTGGCATCGGAGAAGACGGGGATGAGGATTACGGTCGAGCAGCTGCGCCTCAGTTTTCCGCTGGACCTTCGGTTACAGGGCCTGAAAGCCTTGCAGCCCAACGACTCGTTGCCCGGAAAGACGGACACTATCGCCGACGTGAGGAGCCTGACAACCCATGTGCAGATGCTGCCGCTACTCAGCGGGCGCGTGGAGGTGGACTGGCTGACCTTCAAAGGATTGCGGATGAACACGGACCAGCTCATCGGCGACCTGCGCATCAAGGCCGACCTGGAGCGCCTCCACCTCGTGAGCCACGGCGTGAGCCTCGGCGAGGAGCGGGCGAAGGTGAACCTCGCCGACATCAGGGGAGGCTACATCGACGTGGCCCTGGGCGACACCATGCCAAAGGACACGGCCAAGAAGGAGGTGCTATGGAAGATAGACGTGGACCGGCTCCAGTTGGCCCACACCGACTTTAGGCTACACCTGCCGGGCGACACGATGAGCGTGAAGGCCCACTTCGGCGAGGCCACGGCGCGGCGGGCGGTTCTCCAACTGAAAGACAACACGTACAAGGTAGGGGCGCTCGACTGGCACGACGGCGCTTTGGCCTACGACCAAAACTTCGTGCCCCGCGCCAAAAGGGGTTTCGACGCCGCCCATATCAGCCTCAGCGACCTGCATCTCGGTATCGACTCGTTTTGCTACGCCGCCAACACCATCGACCTGCGCATCCGCGCGGCCCATTTCGCAGAGCACAGCGGAATGCGCGTCAACACGCTCAAGGGATCTTTCCACACCGACAGCATGCGCCTCGCCCTGGAGGACTTCCACCTCACCATGCCAGAGACCGACCTGAAGGGGACGTTCCGCATGGACATGAACGCCTTCGCCGATCGCCACCCGGGACAGATGCTGGCGAGACTGGCGGGCCATACGGCCCTCGGCGACCTGCGGCCCTTCCTGGCCTCCCTGCCCGCCGACGTACTGCGGGCACTGCCGAAGTCGCGCATCACGGTGAAGGGCCAGTTGACGGGCAACCTGCAGCGGGCCACGCTTCAAAATATCCACCTCCGCATGGACCGCCACTTCGACCTGACCGCGACGGGACGGGTGGAGAACCTCACGGCGACGAATCGGCTGCGGGCTGACCTGCGGCTGAAGGGACGGACGGAGGATCTGGACTTCGCCTACCACTTCCTGCCACGCGAGGTGGCGAAGATGGTGCGCCTACCGAGGGGCATCGGATTCAACGGGTCGGTCGGCATCGGTCCGTCGGCCTACAAGACCGACCTGATCGTGACGGAGGGGAGCGGATGGATCCATATCGACGGGGCTTACCACGCGGCCTCGGAGAGCTACGACGCCCGCCTGGAGGCCACGCGCTTCGACCTGAGCCATTTCCTTCCGACCATGGAACTGGGCGTGCTGACGGGCCACCTGACGGCGGAAGGACGAGGCACGGACGTGCTCAGCCCGCGATCGACGGCGATCGTCAGGGCGGACATACGGCAGATGAGCTACGACGACTATACGCTCGACGGCATCCGGGCGGACCTGCAGTTGCACAAAGGGCGGATGACGGCCAAGGTGGACAGTCGCAACCCGATGGTGGGTGGCAAATTCGGTTTCTCCGGACGCGTCGATGGGAAACGCATCGACGGCCATTTCCGCGGACAGATAACGCATGCGGACTTGGCGCGCCTGGGGGTGAAGGACTATCCGTTTGTGCTCTCGGGCTATGCGGACGTGGAAGTCGGCTCCAACCTCAAGAATACTCACTACATCCAAGGGCCCGTCTCCCACCTGCGGCTGACCAGCAGGGAAAAACACGCGCCCCACGAACTGCTCAACGGTTCGTTTGACGTGATGGCGCAGCTGAAGGGCAACCAGTTGGAGGCACAACTGAAAGGACAACTGGAGAAGGCGGACCTCAAGGGGCTGGGCCTGGTGGACAAGGCGTATAATCTGCAGGCGGAGACGGACATCAGCGTGAGGTCCAACCTCGGAAGCACACATAGCGTGAGGGGATCGATAGACCGGCTGCTGCTCACCGAACGGCGCGACACGGCGCTGGTGCGCCTGCTGGCGGGCGACTTCTCGCTCGACGGGGGCACGAGGGGCAAGACCGTGGAGGGACGCGTAGGGGCCAACGTGTCGGTGGCGGATCTCTACCAACTGGGACTGACGGAGCAGCCGCTGGCCCTCTCCACCCGCGCGAACCTACAGGTGTTCACGGACCAGAAGGACGAACTGATGGTGAAGGGACTGGTGGGCGACCTGCTGCTGCATGAGAAAGACCAGACGCTGGCGCCGGGCGACCTCTCGCTCGACGTGCTGAGCCGACGCGACACGACCCACGCCGACATCACGGGGGGAGACTTCCAGCTCGACGCCGACTTCGAGGGCAGCTACAGCCATCTGGCCGAGGTGGGAACGCGCATCGCCGAGACCATCAAGCGGCAGACGGAGGAGCGCGTGATAGACCAAAAGGCGCTGCTGAGCCAGTTGCCCAACGGCCACTTCATCCTCAATACGGGCACGAGCAACTTCATCAGTCAACTGCTGCGGCAGAGCGGCTACGCTTTCCGGGCTGCGCAGGCGGACATCACGTCGTCGCCGGAGACGGGTATCAACGGGTTTGTGAGCGTCGATTCGCTGGTCTATCAGGACAACGTGACGATCGACATGCTCAACATCAACCTGCAGAGCGACGGCAGTACGCTCAACTACGACATGGCGGTGAGCAATTTGCCGTCAAATAGCTATCCGTATAGCGGACAAATCAACGGATCGTTCTTCGAGAAGGGACTCGTCACACATGCCGTCGTCAAGGACAAGGAGGGAAAGACGGGACTGGACCTGGGACTGCGCGCGGCCATGGAGGGCAACGGCGTGAAACTCGACATCACCTCGCCGACGGCGATCCTCGGCTACAAGGCTTTCGACGTGAACAAGGACAACTACGTCTATCTGGGACAGGACAGCCGCGTATCGGCCAAGATGATCCTGCGCGCCAGCGACGGAACGGGTGTGCAGCTCTACTCCAACGACGCCGACACGACGGTGCTGCAGGATGTCACCCTCGCCATGCACCAGTTTGAACTGGAGAAGGTGCTGGCGGTGCTGCCCTTCGCACCCAAGATCTCGGGCACGCTCAACGGCGACTACCACGTCGTGCAGACGGAGAGCGACCTCACCGTCTCGGGCGACATGACGATCCACAACTTCATCTATGAGAACGCGCCCATGGGCAACGTGGGGGCGGAGGTGGTCTATATGCCGAAGGAGGACGGATCGCACTATGTCGATGCCATCATCCGACAGGACGAAGAGGAGGTGGGAACGCTCACGGGTACCTACAAGGACGAGGGCAAGGGACTGCTCGACGCGGAACTGGCGATGAACCAATTCCCGCTCCACTTCGTCAACGGTTTCGTGCCCGATCAGATCGTAGGACTGCAGGGAGCCGGAGAGGGAACGCTCTCGCTGCACGGACCCCTGGACCAACTGGACATCAACGGCGAACTCTACCTCGACTCCACACGACTGGTCAGCGTGCCCTACGGCGTCTCCATGCGCTTCGCAGACGACCCCGTGACGATCGAGCACAGCCGACTGAAGTTTGAAAACTTCGAGATGTTTGCCAACAACGACCGACCGCTCAACATACAGGGTTATCTCGACTTCAGCGACTTCAACAAGATGTATCTCGACGTGAGAATGAGGGCGGACAACTTCCAGATCATCGACGCCAAGGAGAACGCGCGATCGGAGGCCTATGGCAAGGCGTTCGTCAACTTCAGGGGCCTCATGCGCGGACCGCTGAACAATCTATGGCTGGGGGGAAAGATCGACGTGCTGGGAGCCACGGACATGGCCTACGTCATGAGGGACGCACAACTGACGTCCGACTCGGAACTGGACAACCTCGTGCAGTTTAGCAACTTCAGCGACACCATCCCCGAGACGCTCAACCGCCCCGACATCACGGGTCTGAACATGAACCTCAACGTCAACGTGGACGAGCAGGCACGCATCGTCTGCTACCTCACGGCGGACCACTCCAACTACATCGACCTGATCGGCGGAGGAACGCTCTTCCTCACCTACAACCCCACCAACGAACTGCAGCTGCGCGGACGCTACACGCTGAGCAACGGCGAGATGAAATACTCGCTGCCCATCATCCCGCTACGCACCTTCCAGATACAGGACGGCAGCTATATACAATGGACGGGGAATCCGATGAAGCCGACGCTCAACATCACGGCCACGGAGGACGTGAAGACGGCCGTGGCATCGTCGGACAACTCACAGGGACGCATCGTAGACTTCGACTGCGGCGTGAGACTGTCGAAGACGTTCCCCGACATGGGCGTGGAGTTTGTCATCGACGCACCGGAGGACGCGCAGATGCGCAACGAACTCAACATGAAGAGCGCGGAGGAGCGGTCGAAACTGGCCGTCTCCATGCTGGCCTCGGGAATGTACCTGGACAGCAACGTGGGCAACTTTGCCATGAACTCGGCGCTGGCGAGCTTCCTGCAGACGGAGGTCAACAAGATCACGGGCAGCGCTTTCCGCTCGATGGGACTGGACCTGACGGCCAACCTCGAGAGCACGGCGGACGCGACAGGAGCGCTCCACACCGACTATACGTTCAAATTCTCGAAACGCATCCTCAACAACCGACTGCGCATCAGCATGGGCGGACGCGTCTCGACAGGGGCCACGGCGGCGGACGACAACGGTGCCTACTTCGACAACTTCTCGCTGGAGTACAGACTCAACCAGAAGGAGACGCAATATCTCAAGCTCTACTACGAGCGGGAGGCCTACGACTGGCTCGAAGGCAACATCAGCGTCTTCGGAGGTGGTTTCTCCTGGCGACGGAAGCTGCGCCATTTCAAGGATATCTTCAAACTGAAGTCTGACGACGACGCCGTCATCCCCGTCATCCGTACTGACTCCACACAACGAAAACTCCCATGAAACAGATATACCTCTTCCTATGGGCCGCCATCGGCGTGGTCCTCCTCTCGACGGGCTGCAGTTCGACAAGCGCCATACCGGACGGCGAGCAGCTCTATACGGGCATGAAGCCCACGGAGTATGTGGATGCTGACAAGTCGGAGCACGCCACCTCGGTGCGCGAGGAGCTCGACGTGGTGCTCGCCACCAAGCCCAATGGTTCGCTCTTCGGAAGCCCTACCCTACAGTCGCCGCTGAAGATCGGTCTATGGATATGGAACGCTTTTTCCCAGGGGACCACGTCCTTTGACAAATGGATAGTGAAGGCGTTTGGCACGCAGCCGGTGCTGATGAGCTATGCCAACCCTGACCTCCACACCACGGTGGGCAGAAACCTGCTCAAGAAGCGCGGCTACTTCAATGGCGACATCAGCTACAGTCTCGTACCGCAGAAGAACCCGAAGAAGATGAAGTTGCAATACGCCGTCAAGATGGGCCAGCTTTGGACGATCGACACGCTCGGCTACGTCGGATTCACGCCGGGCCAGGACAGCCTCATCAGCGCCCATGCCGACGAGGCGATGACGAGAAGCGGCGCGCCCTTTGATATCTCAACGCTCGAAAGCGAGCGCCAGCGCATCACACAGTTGTTTCGCGACAATGGCTACTTCTACTATGAGAAGGGAATGGCAAGCTATCTGGCCGACTCGGTCTCGCGACCGGGAACGGTGGCGGTGAACCTTCAGCTCCTCGACTCCATCGATGGGCGCGCCCTGAGGACCTGGACCATCCGCAACATCAACGTCAACCTGCGGCGCAACCTCTTTGAGAATATCGACACGACGAGCCACGGACGCTCCCTGCGCGTACACTACAACGGCACCCACTCGCCCTTGCGCCGCCGCGTGCTGAGCAACCAAATCAAACTGAAGCGGGGCGACCTCTACAGCGCGAGCCTGCAGGAGGAGACGCAGCAGCGGCTCAACGCCACGGGCATCTTCTCACAGACACGCCTCTCGTTCGTCCCCATCGACAGCACGGACCAATGCAGCCAGCTCGACGTCGTGGCCGACTGCGTCTTTGACAAGCCCTACGACTTCTTCATCGAAGCCTACGGCAAGGGAAAGACGAGCGGCAAGTTTGGACCGGAGCTGATCATGGGTCTCACCAAGCGCAACGCCTTTCGGGGTGGCGAACTCCTCAACTTCCGCGTCAACGGTGCGTTTGAATGGACCTGGGGACGATCAGACAACCAAGAGAGCTCGGGCATGAGCAGCTACGAGTATGGTGGCGAGGTGAGCCTCCAGTTGCCGCGACTGCTCATCCCCTTCCGGGGCACGGCGAAGCAGCGCCATGCGAAGGCACGACGCAGGATACAGGAGGCCATCGCAAGGGGCGAGGACCCGGCCACCGTGCGCCGGCGCCGCAAGGTCTATTACGAGACGCCGATGACCACGCTGCGCGCCTCGACGAGCGTCATCAACCGCAAGGCCTACTTCAAGCGCCATGTGGTGTCGGGAGAACTGACGTACAACTGGAAGCCGACGGAGCGGAGCGAATATAAGTTTTCGCCCTTGCTGCTGACCTATGAGTACATGCCGAGCCATACGGAGCGGTTTGACCAGATGACGGAGGAACTGCCCTACCTCGCCATGAGTTTCTCGGACCAGTTTATACCGAAACTGGAGTTTAGCTACACATACCAGAGCAAGGCGGGGACGCCCAACTCCATCAAGTGGTGGACGACGCTATCGGAGGCTTCCAACCTCCTGTCGCTGGGCTACATGGTGGCTGGAAAAAAGTGGGACGAGAAGGGCAAACTGATGTTCAAGAATCCCTACGCACAGTTTGTGAAGTTTGAGACCAACTTCACCAAGCAGTGGAGCACGGGCGAGAAATCCACCCTGGTGGCGCACGTCGGAGCAGGCGGCATCTTCAGTTATGGCAACAGCACCTATGCGCCCTATACGGAACAGTTTTTCGTGGGTGGCGCCAACAGTATCCGCGCCTTCAACGCCCGCGAGATAGGACCGGGAAGATACCGCAGCGTCTCTCCCCTCTTCTCCTATGTGGAACAGACGGGCGACTTGAAGTTTGTGGCCAATCTGGAATACCGCCCGCATCTTGTGGGATCGCTCTATGGCGCGGCCTTCCTCGACATGGGCAACGTGTGGACGCTCAAGAAGCACGACGAGATGGAGCAGACGACGTTTCAGCTCAAGCGGATATTCAAAGACGTGGCCTTCGGCACGGGTGTGGGACTGCGCTACGACGTGGGCTTCTTCATCCTCCGCGTCGATTGGGGTCTCGGCCTCCACCTGCCCTACGACACGGGCAAGAGCGGATTCTTCAACATCGGCCACTTCAAGGATGCGCAGACGCTCCACTTCGCCGTGGGACTGCCCTTCTAACTGGTTCTTCGGGGAAATGGGGTGATTCGACGTGGACACATAGAAGACAACTTGTATTTGTTGTTTCCCCTAACTCAGCAGGACGTATTGGCACCAGCTCAAGCCCTCAAACCGAGAGGCTTTTGACCGTTGAGAGCAAAATGAAACGACGAGACCGCCGAAGTCTCGTTTTTTCTTTGTAATTTTGCACCGAATTTGCAAAAAGCAGACGGTCGGCATCACGAAAAACGCACACCGTCGAGCCAAAAGCATCGCTACAGAGGCTGCGCGAGCGCGCGGAGAGCAGCGACAAACGACAGCAAGTCGTATCTACTGACGACAGCAAGTCAACAACTACTGACGACAGCGAAACAACACTTCAAACAGAATGAATAAGACAAAAGAAATCAAAGAATTCTGCATCATTGCCGTGTCAATGATTCTCGGAAGTCTGGGATGGTGCGCCTTCCTGCTTCCCCACCAAATCACGATCGGTGGCCTGGGAGGTATCTCCTCCGTCCTATTTTGGGGCACGGGCATCCCTATTCCCTACACCTACGCCGTGGTCAACGGCATCTTGATGATCGCAGCCCTGAAACTCCTCGGATGGCGATTCTGCGTCCGAACGATCTTTGCCGTCACGGTGTTCTCCTTCAGTGTCGGTTTCTTCCAAAAGGTGTTCGAGGGACAAGTCCCATTTGCCGGCCAGACTTTCCTGGCCTGCGTGGTCGGAGGCGTCATCATGGGCGTGACGATGGGCGTCGCCCTGCAATACAACGCATCGACGGGAGGATCAGACGTGATCGCCGCCATCGTCAATAAGTATCGCGACATCTCGCTGGGACGCGTCATCCTGATGTGCGACCTCTGTGTGATCACCTCCAGCTACCTCGTCCTCGAATCCTGGGAAAAGGTCATCTACGGCTATATCACGCTCTGTGTGATGTCGTGGTCGGTCGATTACGTCATCAACGGTATGCGCTCGAGCGTGCAGTTCTTCATCATCTCCGACAAATGGGAGGAGATGGGCCACGCCATGAACGAGGAGGCCAACTGCGGCTGCACCGTCATCGAGGCGCGCGGCCTCTACACGGGTGCCAAGAAGGGCATGCTCTTCATCATCGTCCACGGACGCAAGAGCCGCGAGGTGATGCAGGTCGTCAACCGGATCGACCCGCACGCCTTCGTCTCGCAGGCTCCCGTCAGCGGTGTCTATGGCCTGGGATTCCAAAAGATCAAGAAGTAAGGCCTACAGCCGAGTAGCCTAACCACTCAATACAAAGCCGTCCTCTGCAGTATTCCAACTGCAAAGGACGGCTTTTTTGAGGTTCCTTGCGAAGCGTTGTGTTTTGTTATCTACCTTGCAGCAGATAACCTTTTAGAAATGGTATTTCAGGTCGATACCGAGCTGGAAGGGATTGCCAAGCTGGGCGAAGGAGAGCGTCTGGCCCGTCGCGCCACTCTGCACCACGAAGGTGTTGTACTTGGTATCGGTGAGGTTGCGCACCCAGAGGTTCAACTTCAGCGGGCCGAAATTGCCCTCGGCGTGGGCGCCCAGGGTGGCGTAGAAGTTTTGGCTGATGGTGTTGGCCTCGTCCCAATAGGTCTGTCCCTGGGCCGCAAGGTTGAGTCCGACGGTGACATCGCGAAGGTGGAGGCGATGGGTCGGATCGAGGAGCGCCGCGGGATCGACCAGGATCTTGTAGTCGGCAGTGGCAGCGAGCGTATGCTGCGGCACGAAGGGCACGTGGTTGTCCTTGTAGCTGACAGGAGCATAACCAGTGGCGGTGCGCACCGAGTCGGTGTAGTCGTCGAAGCAGGCCGAGGTGAATCCATAGGCCAAAGACCACGAGAGGCGCTCATCGGTCGTAATGCCGCGCAGGCGCGCCTCCAGGCCACAGGAGTGGCTCTTGGCAGCATTGGTCATCATGCGGCCGAAACCATAGGTGCGCGCCATGACGGAGACCTGCTGATCGCGTATCTGCATATAGAAGGCGGAGAGGTCGAGCTGCAGGCGCGAGTCGAGCAGGTTGAGATGGGCGCCAAGCTCATAGTTCCAGGAGGTCTCGGGCTTATAGGTGATGGACTTGGCGATACGGTCGTAGGCCGCTGCGTCATGGTCGATGCGGATGTCGCCTGGCTGGCGGAAATTGCGCGAGGCGGCCTGGAGCTCACTCTGAAGGATGTCAGAGAACATCTGGATATTGTAGCCTCCGGCACGATAGCCCTTGGCAAAGAGCGCATAGACGTTGCCTGCCTTGCCAAGGTTGTAGGTCAGTCCGACCTTCGGCAGAAACTCGTCGAAATGGTTGCGCTGGTGGTCGGCGAGCGCCGAACTCACCGCAGAAGCCACCTGCTGGCCCATGACGCTGGCGGCGACATTGACCGCAGCACTGGCCTCGTAGTCGATGGCCACGTTGCTGTAGTCGTAGCGAAGGCCGAGAGTGGCCGTCAGTCGGGGAGTGATCTCGATGTTGCTCTCATGATAGACACCGAGGTTGTAGGTCGGCGTGTGATAGTTGCCGGGCACGCCCGCCATGTCAAGGTTGATGTTGACGCCACCTGCGGCCGTGATGGCTGTCGCGGCCATACCCTGGGCGAGCGGTCCTGCCACCTCGGCGGGTGTCCCCTTCGTTATCAGTGCGTCATACATCTTCTTCTGCATGGCGGAAGAGATGGCCGTATAGGCCGCCTGGGTAGTGGTGGCAGACAAAGTCTTGTTCATGGCCTCGCCAAAGTGGACGGGGGCGTCGGTGCGGAGCCACTGGTAGGATCCAAAGGCGCCGAAAGCCCAGTGCCAAAGGCCCGCGCCACGACTCTTGACGGAGAACTCCTGCGAGAGCGTGTTCTGCAACTGCTTTTGCGTCAGGCTCATATAGTCCTTCGGCTGGTAGTCGACATCCATCAGCATGCGGTCGTTGAGCAGCTGGTAGGTCGTCGTGCTGGTCGCTTCGAAACCCTCGCCCTTGTAGGCCGCCATCACGCCCGTGTTGAGATAGTTGCGCTGGTAGTAGCCCGGGCGATTGGTGTTGGGGTCCTGCGTGCCCTTTTGCAATCCGTAGTAGGGAGAGGTGATCGGGGCGGAAGCGATCATGTCGGCCGTCACCAGTTCGCCATAGGGGAAACCGTGCTGGTTGACATGCTGATAATCGGTGATGAAGTCGAGCGACCAGCGGGTAGTGGGACGCCACGAGAGGCGCACCCGGCCGCCAAACTCATTCATCTGGTCGGCGCGCTCACCATTATACTGGTTGGTGAAAAAACCGTTGGTACCATTGTAGAATCCTGAAAGGGAGTAGGCGAAACGGTCGTTGACGCGCGCGTAGTGGCTCACTTCGACCTTGCGACCAAACTTGGTGGCGAGGGAGAGGCGGAGGTCCGTGCCCTGATAGTAGAAGGGATTGCGGGTGAAAAGTCGGATCAGGCCGCCCTCGGTGTTCATACCATAGAGCGTACTCTGCGGGCCGTGAAGGACATCCACGCGTTCCACGTCGTAGGTATGGAAGTTGAACGCGCTCTTGCTCAGAATCGGCATGCCATCGACATAGATGCCCACGGCGGGAGAATTGATGCGCGACCCGATGCCACGGACGTACATTGCCGAGGTGATGCGGCTGCCATACTCGGGCATGGAGAACGAGGGGACGTAGGAAGAAAGCTGGCCGAGACTCTGCATATTGATATTGGCAAGCTGGGAGGCAGAGAACTGCGTGCTGCTCAACGGCTGGCGACGCAGGCGGTAGGCCTCCTTCGGTTGCTCGATGACGACTATCTCGTCAATATCATAGACCTTCGCCGTATCGGTAGGGATACTGCGCGGCTCTTGGTCGTTCTCCGCAGCTGCTCCGAGGGGAAGTCCCAGGGCAAGCAGAGCGAGAGAACCAAAGATCGATTTTTGCATATCGCTGATAATATATTATATATAAATGTAAATGGGACTGCAAAGGTAGGCAAAATCGGGGAGATACTGGCCACCGTGCTTTCAAAATCATTATCAATAATGATAGGGACGGACCAACCAGCCGCCTCATCGTTCGGAGAGGAAAGAATCAAGCCAGCGCCTCATCAATCGAGAGGAAAGAGCCACCCCACCACTTCATCGATCGGAGAGGAAAGGAGCAAGCCAGCATCTCATCGCTTGGGGCAAACGAAGGGCGTAAACGGCGAAAAACTGCGTATTTTCAAAATTATCAGAAAAAAGTCCTGCAAAAGTTTGGTCACGTGAAATAATAATAGTACCTTTGCACCCGCAAATGAGAAAAGCGCCCAGCGTAACAACGCATGGTGTGTTAGTTCAGTTGGTTAGAATGCCTGCCTGTCACGCAGGAGGTCACGAGTTCGAATCTCGTACACACCGCTTTCATATTGCAACCAATGGTGCGTTAGTTCAGTTGGTTAGAATGCCTGCCTGTCACGCAGGAGGTCACGAGTTCGAATCTCGTACGCACCGCAAGAAGCATCCTCAAAAGGGATGCTTCTTAGTTTTATGTATTGTTTACCAGCTTGGTAAACAATTGGATCAGATCAATTACAGAAAGTGGAATTACCAGAAGTCGCAAAAGGGCGGCTCCCAACGGAACCGCCCTTTGCTACTATAGGATTCGATTTGCTAATAATGATCGATAGCTATTACTTCTCGATAGCTACCACGCCGGGAAGCACCTTGCCCTCGATGGCCTCCAACATGGCGCCACCACCGGTAGAGACATAGGACACCTTGTCGGCAAGGCCGAACTTATTGACGGCTGCGACGGAATCGCCACCACCAACGAGCGAGAAGGCGCCATTCTCCTGCGTGGCCTGGGCTACGCACTTGGCAATCTCACCCGTGCCATGAGAGAAGTTCTCAAGCTCGAAGACACCAACCGGACCGTTCCACAAGATGGTCTTGGAAGCGAGGATGATCTTCTCCCAGTTTTCGAGGCTGGCCGGAGCAGCATCCATTCCCTCCCAACCGTCGGGAATATCATTGATCGGGAAGATCTTGCGGGGAGCATCGTTGGAGAACTCCTGGGCGCAGACAGTAGCCACAGAGAGGCTCAGATTGACGCCCTTCTCCTTGGCAGTCTGAATCACATTGAGTGCCTCGGGAATGAGGTCGTCCTCATGGAGCGACATACCGATCTTGCCACCAAGAGCCTTGATGAACGTATAGCCCATACCGCCACCGATGATGAGATTGTCCACCTTGTCGAGCAGATTCTTGATAACGCCGAGCTTGGAGCTCACCTTAGAACCACCGATGATGGCGGTGAAAGGATGCTGGGCGTTCTTCATCACGTTGTTGATGGCCGTCACCTCCTTCTCCATCAGGAGACCGAGCATCTTGTGGTCCTTGTCGAAGTAGTCAGCAATCACGGCCGTAGAGGCGTGCTTGCGATGGGCGGTGCCAAAGGCGTCGTTGACATAGACATCGGCGTAGGAGGCAAGCTTCTTGGCAAACTCCTTCTGACGATCCTTCATCTCGGCCTTGGCCTGGTCATACTCCGGGGTGCCCTTCTCGACACCAACGGGCTTACCCTCCTCCTCGGCATAGAAACGGAGGTTCTCCAGTAGCAGCGCCTCACCACCCTGGAGGGCAGCCACCTCGGCGTCGGCCTTGCCGGCATCCTTGGCAAATTTCACGTCCACGCCGAGGGCGTCGCTGACGTTCTTGACAATCTGACTCAGGGAGAGCTTGGCATTGACCTTGCCCTTCGGTTTGCCCATGTGGCTCATCATAATCAACGCGCCACCATCGGCGAGAATCTTCTTCAGCGTAGGCAACGCGCCACGAATGCGGGTGTCATCCGTAACATGGCCATTCTCGTCCAATGGCACATTGAAGTCGACGCGGACAATAGCTTTGTGTCCTGCGAAATTGAAATCGTTGATGTTCATCGTTCTAAATTCTTTAAACCTTAAAAAAGTATCTATTACCAGTTTTTCTAAGTCTTGATTATGACAGACACGCTCCTGCACCACTATTCATTCATGGACATCAGGAACTCCTCGTTGTCGCGCGTCTTGATCATGCGGTCATGGATGGTATTCATCGCCTCGATCGACGTCATATCGCCGATATACTGACGGAGGATGCGCATGCGGTTCACAGTGGTGTCATCCTGCAGCAGGTCGTCGCGGCGCGTGCTGGAGGCCACGAGGTTGACGGCCGGGAACATGCGCTTGTTGCTCAACGAGCGGTCGAGCTGCAACTCCATGTTGCCCGTTCCCTTGAACTCCTCGAAGATCACCTCATCCATCTTGGAACCCGTATCAATCAGGGCCGTGGCGATGATGGTCAGAGAACCGCCGCCCTCGATGTTGCGCGCAGCACCGAAGAAGCGCTTCGGCTTCTGAAGGGCATTGGCATCGACACCACCCGTGAGCACCTTGCCGCTGGCGGGAGCCACGGTATTGTAGGCGCGCGCCAACCTCGTGATGGAGTCGAGGAAGATCACCACGTCGTGGCCACACTCCACCATGCGCTTGGCCTTCTCCAGTACAAGGCCGGCGATCTTGACATGGCGCTCGGCAGGCTCGTCGAAGGTGGAGGCGATGACCTCAGCATTGACGGTGCGGGCCATGTCCGTGACCTCCTCAGGGCGCTCGTCGATGAGCAGCATCATCAGGTAGGCTTCGGGATGGTTGGCGGCAATGGCATTGGCCACGTCCTTCATGAGCATGGTCTTACCAGTCTTGGGCTGGGCGACGATCAGCGCGCGCTGACCCTTGCCAATCGGAGCGAAGAGATCGACGATACGCGTGCTCAGATTGGTGGTGGCGCGGTTGCCACAGAGCATGTATTTCTCATCGGGGAAGAGCGGCGTGAGATGCTCGAAAGGCACGCGGTCGCGCACCTCGGAGGGCACACGCCCGTTGATCTTGTCGATGCTCGTCAGCGGGAAGTATTTCTCGCCATCGTGGGGCGGGCGCACATGACACTCCACCACGTCGCCCGTCTTGAGACCAAAGTGCTTGACCTGCTGGACGGAGACATAGACATCGTCGGGGGAAGAAAGATAATTGTAATCGGAAGAGCGAAGGAATCCATAGCCGTCGGACATCACCTCAAGAACGCCATTAGCCTTCACCAAATCGGAAAAATCAAACTTTTCCACACCTGCCTGTGCGGGAGCGGCGGCCACCGACTTGAAGGAAGCTGGAGCAGCAGCCGCTGGCTGCGTCGTCGGACGATCAAAGATATCGAATGTGGGGAGCGCGCCCTGGTCTTCTATCGGCAGGTCCTCGACAACGATGAAATCGGTGCCGTCTCCAGGATCGCCTGCCCAGACACCGTCTTCTGTCATGCCTGGGTCTTCCTTGGGAGGCTCCTTGCGGTCGTTGACCTTGGCCTGGAGCTGGGCCAACAGATTATTGTGATCCTGGTCCGTGGTCGCGTGGTCTTCTTCCGCTGCCGTCTCGATCTCGCTTTGGCGTGCTGCCGCCTGCTCCTGGATGAAGTCGGGTACTTCCACTGCCACTGGGCGGGCCTCTTGGGCAGGCTCCTCAGACTCGTGCTGGAAATCCGCTTCGTCGTTGGGCTGCTGGGCGGCGCGCTGCTCGCGAGCCTGGATGTAAGCCTCTGCACGCGCGATAGCTTCTTGCTCGGCCTTTGACTTGCGTCCCCTATGCTTAGGGATAGAGGCCATAATTTCCTCAGGGGTCATGTTATCCCAATTCTGTTCGTTCAGCATAATCGGTTCTTCCTCTGCTGCGGGCCCCTCTTCTTCCTCGGGCAGCCCAGCGGGCAAATCCTTGAAGAGGGAGGGAGCCTCGTTCTTTATCTTGTTTTTCTTTACGTCAAAATTCTCACCCTCGCGGCCATTGACAGTATAGACACGGTCTGTATCTTTCTTGGCTTTTCTCACACGCTTGCGCTTCAGTGGCGCGGCCTGCTCGGCGGCACCACGATCCGCCTGGCGGTCGAGGATGGCATAAATGAGTCCCTCCTTGTCGTCATCAAACTCATTGGTGACACCAAGAGACTGGGCGATATTTTCCAATTCGGAAATATCCTTGGTCAATAATTCTTCTTTACTCAACATATATGTTATATGTGTAGGGAAATTTTTCGATGTATGATGCTGGTTTCAGAACTGAAACCGAGCGATTCGAATGTTGATTTGTGTGTGCAAAGGTAGTGAAAATAATTGGAAGACAACAAAGGAAGCCTCATTTTGGCATGAGTTTTAACATTTCTTTGTTGCGCACGGTCATTGCCTTCTCCACTGAGCTTCGGGGCTATAGCGCAACCATCCGCGGGAGGAGCGCAGACGGCACCCTCACCCATCATACTACTACCTCTTGCCGGCAGCAATCAAGTCCTTCGCACACCCTGGCGCGACGGAAGCAGTTATCCTACGGACTGATACCCCTTGATGGAGTTTTTCTTCTGACTGTCGTAGATGGTCTTCTCGGTGTAGCCACCAGCCTTGACAAACGCGGCCAACTCCTCTGCCTCCTCGGCATCATTCTGATAGTCGCCCATACGGCCTTTCAACTCGGCAATCGCCCATCCGGCGAGCGCGACAAGAAGGAGCGCGACAAAACCTATGAATAAAATGTTCATTGTAATAATCGTATCTTAATATCTGTATTTCGATGTGCAAAGTTACAGTAAGTTTGCGAGATACGCAAATATAAAAGGGAGAAAATATGACAGGGAGAAAATATGACAGGGAGAAGACGGCGGAAAGAAAAGATAACAGGACTACATAACAAAAAAACTTTTCGAGCGCCATCACGGCGCTACGAAAAGCCTCATTTTAAAACCCTTAAACCATAAAGTAGTCGATAGGGGAATCGAACCCCTATGCCAAGATTGAGAATCTTGTATCCTAACCATTAGATGAATCGACCCTAAGGTTATACCACAAACACTTTACCCATTAGGGCATACTTAACAAGTAGTCGATAGGGGAATCGAACCCCTATGCCAAGATTGAGAATCTTGTATCCTAACCATTAGATGAATCGACCAACGGACATCTTTGAGAATCCTGGCGGAAGGAGGGGGATTCGAACCCCCGGTACGAGAAATTCGTACGGCAGTTTAGCAAACTGCTGGTTTCAGCCACTCACCCATCCTTCCAGAGTTCGTTACCGAATCGCCAAGCATTGTCTCTCAAATGCGGGTGCAAAGTTAGCCATTTATTTTCGTCCCGCCAAATTTATCGGAATCTTTTTTCTAAAAATCTATCTCTTTGCAGTTTTCTCCTTATTTATTTTGCGTTTTCTGTGCTTTTCTCGTCTAAAAGCCACCATCCACCCCTATCATCACAGGACCACGAGGCGACACAGACGTCTTCGGCAGCGAGGGCGCGCGAGGGACTGCCGAAGTGCGCATTTTTGTTTCATCACGAGGTTGCAAAATTTTCTCCCCGAGGAAACGCATTTTCTCTTTCTGAGCAGGGCACAGAGGGAGGCAGACGAGGAGGAAAGAGAGAGAGGGCGGTTACCGGAGTAACCAGGCCCACACACTGTCCAAGGTGACTGCGTCAGAGTTTCACGGCAGAGATATCCACCAGATGGTTGACGATGGCATAGATGGTGAGGCCGGCCGGCGAATGGATCTGTAGTTTGCGGGCAATATTCCGACGGTGGGTAATGACGGTATTGGTCGAGATGCATAGGTGGTCGGCAATCTCCTTGTTTGTCATTCCCTGGACGACTCCGATGACCACGTCGCGCTCGCGGTCGGAAAGGGCCTCGCCATTGTCGGCATTCTGACCCAGCATCGATGAGATCTTGACGCTGACGTCGTCGCGCTTCAACTTCTTCTCATGGCGACGGACGGCGGGGATGAAGATGTGGTCCTCCACCTCAGCATGGGAGGAGAGCCAACGCTCACAGTTGTATAGATTGTAAAGCGTGGCGGTGAGCTGGTTGTTGTGGAGGCTGTCGGAGGGAAGATACTTGATGATGATGCTCTTCAGCTCGCGAAGTTTCAACTCGTTCTGTCCATGGTGGCGCGAGAAGGTGTGGATGTCGTACTGGTCGCTGGCCTTGCCCTGGATCAGTTGCTCGACATAGGGGAAGAGGGACTTCTCCTCAAACTGCATGTGATTGCGAATAGAGCGGGCATACTCGTCGAAGAGTTTCATGATCAAGCGAGCGAGGTTGTTGCTCTCGTCGAGGGCGCGTTCCAGTTCGCGCCGGATGGCCGGAAGCTGGTAGCCGAGGTAGTACTCGTGGCTCGCACGGAGATACTTGACGAGCGTGGGCAGGGAAATGCGGTCGGTATCGTCGAAGTCGCGATAGCCATTGATCGTGAAATTGACGACGGTGAGGAAGGTATAGGTATCTACCTGCTCCTGCTCGCAGACCTCGCGGACCGTCTTGTCGCCAAAACCGAGATGGATGCCAAAGCTGCCGAGACTTTGGAGCAAGTCGTAATTGTCGCGGATAAGGCTGATCATCTTATCCTCTTCCTGGTATGTTTTCTGAATTTTCATCTTGTTCTTTCTTTTGCCTACACTGCAGGGGTTATTTCACGTTGCAAAGTAACATAATTTCCTGCTATTATACAATCATCATTTATGGGTATTTTAGCTTCGCGCCCTGTCGGTGGAAATCGTCCTTCGACGAAGCCTCCTCACAGGAAGCCACCGCATTATTCGTCCGCAAAGGTACGAAAAAACTCTTTTTCCGAAGTATCTTCGCAGGGAAATATACACAAAACAATGTGCCTTATCCCCATGATTAGGTATAGTGCACCATCCCTTGCACGGGGCCTTGGAGCGATTTTTGCACATTCATTGCTCACAAAGAGGCTTTACGATTTGCAGATATGGATGTTTTTAAGTATTTTTGCATCGGAAATCGGTCATGAGAACGTTTGGGCACCCCGGTGGACGGAACACGAAGCTGGCTGCCGCTGCGTTCAAACACATGCCGCAAGTTGAACAACAATCTAAAGACAGACATCCATACAGCGCATCAAATAATCTAAAATAGCAACAATGGAAAATCAAGAAACAAAACCAATCGAATTGTCCGAGAGCGCGTTTCGCGAGCTCAAACCGGACGAAAAGTACGAGCCGGTGATGAGTCCGGACAAGAATTATCCCGAGGTCAACGCATGGTCTGTGACCTGGGGCGTGCTCATGGCGGTGCTCTTCTCTGCCGCCGCTGCCTATCTGGGACTGAAGGTGGGCCAGGTCTTCGAGGCCGCCATCCCCATCGCTATCATCGCCATCGGCCTTTCCTCGGCGGCAAAGCGCAAGAACGCTCTCGGCGAGAACGTCATCATCCAGAGTATCGGAGCTTGCTCGGGCGCTATCGTGGCAGGCGGCATCTTCGTCATGCCGGCCATCTACATGCTCGACCTGCATGCCGACTTCCTCAGGATCTTCATCGCCGCGGCCCTCGGTGGTGTCTTGGGTATTCTGTTCCTGATTCCTTTCCGCAAGTATTTCGTCAAGGACATGCACGGAAAGTATCCCTTCCCCGAGGCAACGGCTACGACCCAGGTGCTCGTCTCGGGCGAGAAGGGCGGCAGCCAAGCCAAACCGTTGTTGCTGGCAGGCATCATCGGCGGACTCTATGACTTCACCGTGGCCACCTTCGGATGGTGGAACGAGCAGGTGACAAGCCGCGCCGTGGCCTTTGGCGAGACGATAGCCGAGAAGGCCAAGCTGGTCGTGAAACTCAACACGGGTGCTGCCGTACTCGGACTGGGATACATCATCGGCCTCCGTTACGCCTTCATTATCTGCATGGGCTCCATCTGCGTATGGTGGATCATCGTGCCCGCCATGGCCATTATCTTCCCCGACACGGTTCTGAACCAATGGGATCCGACCATCACCACCGCCGTGGGTGACATGACGCCTGAGCAAATCTTCACTTCCTACGCCCGCTCCATCGGCATCGGCGGCATCGCCATGGCCGGCATCATCGGTATCGTCAAGAGCTGGGGCATCATCAAGGGTGCTGTGTGCCTGGCGGCACGCGAGATGAAGGGCAAAGGCGCCGCTGACAAGGACGTCATCCGCACGCAGCGCGACATTTCCTTCAAGATCATCGCAGTGGGATCGGTCCTCACCCTGATCATCACCTTCCTCTTCTTCTACTTTGGCGTGATGAACTTCAACCTTCTCCATGCCGTAGTGGCCATTCTCCTGGTGGCTATCATCGCTTTCTTGTTCACCACCGTGGCTGCCAACGCCATTGCCATCGTTGGCTCCAACCCAGTATCGGGCATGACGCTGATGACGCTGATTCTCGCCTCGGTCGTCATGGTGGCGGTCGGTCTGACGGGAAAGGCTGGTATGCTGGCCGCACTCCTGATGGGTGGCGTGGTCTGCACGGCACTGTCTATGGCTGGTGCTTTCGTCACCGACCTCAAGATCGGCTACTGGCTCGGTACCACGCCGAAGAAGCAGGAGACCTGGAAGTTCTTTGGCACGATCATCTCTGCCGCCACCGTCGCTGGCGTGATGATGCTTTTGGACAAGACCTACGGCTTCAAGGGCGACGCACTGGCTGCTCCACAGGCCCATGGCTGCCGTCATCGAGCCGCTGATGAGCGGACAGGGCGCACCGTGGCTGCTCTACGGCATTGGCGCCGTCATGGCCTTGGTGCTCGACCGCTGCAAGGTGCCTGCACTGGCCTTCGCACTCGGTATGTTTATCCCCATCCAGCTCAACTTGCCGCTGCTCGTGGGTGGCGCAGTCAACTGGTTTGTCACCACACGCAGCAAGGATGAGGAGCTGAACAAGGCGCGTGGCGAAAAGGGTACGCTTATCGCGTCGGGCTTCATCGCCGGTGGTGCGCTGATGGGTGTGGTCTCCGCCCTGCTGAAGTTTAGCGGCGTGGAGTTTGACTACACCGACTGGTGGAACAACCACCTCTCAGAAGTACTCTCGCTGGTGGCCTACATCGCATTGATCATCTATTTCGTCTTTGCGACCAGGGTCAGCAAGAAGGACATACAGTAAACTTCTTTGATGCTCGGCGCATCGGCGCCGGGCATCATTACGACATAAATCACAACGACAGACATCATTACGACAGACGGGCGGCTGCTATCATGCAACCGCCCGTCTCTTCGTATAGGGTTTCTGTTCTACCGACTACATCTTGCCTGCGTCGCCCAGGTAGCTGTCCTTGAAACCAAGGAAATAGAGCACGCCGTCGAGACCAATCGTCTTGAGGTTCTGCGGCGCATTGGCCTGGACACGGGGCTTGGCATGGAAGGCAATACCCAGTCCGGCCTCGCTGATCATCGGCAGGTCGTTGGCGCCATCGCCTACGGCAATGGTCTGGGCGAGATTGACCTTCTCCACCTGGGCGATGAGACGCAAGAGTTCGGCCTTGCGCTTGCCATCGACGATCTCGCCAAGGTAGCGACCGGTCAACTTGCCGTCTTCTCCCACCTCCAGCTCGTTGGCATAGACATAATCGATACCATAGCGACGCTGCAGGGCCTCGCCAAAATAGGTGAATCCACCACTGAGGATAGCGATCTTGTAGCCGTAGGTCTTCAGGACGCGCATCAAGCGGTCCGTACCCTCCGTGATCGGCATCTCGTCCACGATCTCAGCCATGACACTGGCATCAAGACCTTTGAGCAAAGCCACGCGACGGGTAAAACTCTCCTTGAAGTCTATCTCGCCACGCATGGCACTCGCCGTGATGGCAGCCACCTCGTCATAGACACCATTGCGACGCGCCAGCTCGTCGATACACTCCGCCTGAATCAGCGTAGAGTCCATATCGAAGCAGATCAAACGGCGCATGCGGCGATACATATCATCCTTCTGGAAAGAGAAGTCCATCTCCTTCTCCTGAGACAAGCGCATCAGTTCGCGCTGCATCTCCTCACGGTCGCGGGGATTGCCACGCAATGAGAACTCCACACAAGCTCGCATGTTCTTCTGCGGATGGACGATGCTCTGACGGCCTGTGAGGCGACGGATGGCATCAATATTCAGTTCCTGACGGGTCACGACGTCGGTGGCAGCAGCAATCTGACTGGCTGACAAGCCGCGGCCGATGATCGTAAGGATGTAGCGGTTTTTGCCCTGCCGGTCCACCCACTTCTCATACTCCTCGTCACCAATGGGTTCGAACTCGATGTTCACACCCAGCTCGGTAGCCTTGAAGAGCAGGTTCTTCATCACATTGCCCGATGCCTGCTCGTCAATGCGAAACAATATGCCCAGACAGAGCGTACTATGGATATCAGACTGGCCAATATCCAAAATCTGCGCATTGCCCTGCGCGAGAATATCCATGATGGAGGCTGTCAGACCAGGACGGTCCACACCCGTTATACTAACCAAGATTTGTTCTCTCTTTACCTTGTTGTCTTCCATATAAAACTAAAACCATTATTTACTGCGGCGTCGCAAGGCGTGGTAGGCCCTTGCGACAGTCGGGGCGCGGACAAGGTCAATCTGCCTTGCCGCTAAGCCCCATTGCTTGTCATTGATTATCCTTTATGGGTGAAGTGTATACTATCACTACCAAAAATCTCTTTTTACCTATATTTTATTGTATGCCCCGCTTGTCGAGCGCATCGGCATAGTCCTTCGCATTGCGCTGGTGCTCCTCGTAGGTCTTGGCAAAATTGTGGGACCCACTGAAGTCGGGCTTGGCACACATATACATATAATCGTGGTGCGCATAGTCGAGCACGGCGTCGATAGCTGCCACGGAGGGGATGCGAATCGGGCCCGGTGGAAGTCCTTTGTGGCGGTAGGTGTTGTACGGACTGTCGGCGGAAAGCATTTCCTTATAGATGCGCTTGGCTTTGAAATTGCCCGTGGCAAATTTCACGGTCGGGTCGGCCTGGAGGCGCATGCCATCGTTGAGGCGGTTAATGTACATACCCGCCACCTTCGGCATTTCGCTCTCATCATTGGTCTCCTCATCGACAATGCTCGCCAAGGTAATCACCTCGTTTTGCGAAAGTCCCATGTCCTGGGCCTTCTTCATGCGGTCCTCATTCCAAAAGCGCTTGCTCTCTTTGTCCATCCGCTTAAGAAAATCGCTCACGCTGATGTCCCAATACAAATCATAAGAGTTGGGAATAAACATTCCGACAACGGTCTCCGGGGTGTACCCGTAGTGCTTGCAGACCTTCGGATCGTTGAGGGAGTCGAGTAGTTCGGCAGAGGTGAACATCAGTACACGACTCACCTCGCGGGCCAAGTCGGCCTTCGTGCGCACCGACTTCAACGTCAGCGTCTCCGAGGCCTGGGCTCCATTGTGGATATGGCGGTAGGTTTGAAGCGCACCCTCACTTCCCACGCGGTAACGGCCGGTCTGAATGTTGTCGGCATAGTCGGACCACAGCAGCAACCTGCGGAACACTTGGTAGGGGACGGGCTTTGAAACGCGTTTCACTTTGACCAACACGGAATCGATGTTGTCGTCAGTATCAATACGGATGCAGGTGTTGCCAGCACCACCAGCCATACTTGAAAAGAACAAATAATAGACGATAGCGGCGAGCACAACAGCCACGACGGCCAATGCCTTCCACTTGTTACCGGAACTTCCCTTGCGTCGGGTGGAGCGTCTTTTCTTCTTTACCATGATATACTGCTATTCGATTAGCGAGTGCAAAGGTAGCTAAAATCAAGTAAAAGACGCTTCTTTGAAACCACGTTTTATCTTTTTTTGAACTTAAAAAGCACTTATGTCTATAAAAAACGGTAATTTTGCGGCATCATGTACAGAGTGCGCCACCAAACGAAAGCGATAGGGAAAGCCATTGGGAGAACAGTCATGCTGCTACTCCTGCTGGCAGGATGGGGTACGACGGAAGCAAAACGGCACGCAAAGACGGACGACGTGCTCAACCTGGTGGCCTCCTATCCCGCGCTGATATGCTCTACCCCACCCGACTCCTTCACCACCTTTAGCTATGCCAAGGTGCTGATCAACGTCGATCGGCGCAACCTGACACTCGCCACCGCGCCTACCTTGTTCTATCTGATGCATGACAACCGCCGCCACTTTCTCTCTGAAAGTTATGTGCGGCTCACCTACCACCGCGACCGAGACGACGTCATCGAACCGTTGCTCTATCTCTCAACCATCTACAACCGCCACCGAACGCTCCCCAACCTGCGCGTCTATCTCCTACCGTCTCCCTACGAACCCACACTGTTTGCCGGGCATATTCTCTCGCCGCTCTGTCCGGAGAACCGCAGCTTCTACCGCTATCGCACACGGACGGACGAGGACGGACTGCTGCGACTGTTCTTCAAAAGTCGCATACGCAACACCCAACTGCTACGCCGAGGATGGGTGACGATCGAGAAGGGTACGGGCAGAATCCGAAGATTCCGATTCGAGGGCGAATATGACATGGTGGCTTTCATCACGGAAGGGGAGATGGGCTCGGAGGGGATCCCGTCGCTCTTCCCGAAGGAGTGCAGCCTCAACGGTACGTTCAACTACTTGGGCAACCGGCTGCATGCATACGTCAGTACTTTTCCTCAGCTCCCCGAGCTGCTTCCCAACCTACCCAAAGTCAGCAACGACCCGATGCTCATGGACAGTATCCGGCCCGTAGCACTGGACAGCCTCGAACTACAACTGGCTGCCACCTACAACCGCCCTGCCAAGGACACAACCGCCAAGGACACCATAGCCTCAGACAGCATAGCGAGGAAACGGACCAACTGGGTCAAGCGCATACTGTGGGACATGATCGGCGACAATATCCTCAACCGTATCAGCGCGCGCTTCGGTAGCAACGACCAGGGATACGTGCGCTTCAACCCGCTCTTCAACCCGCTCTATATGGGATATAGCGAGCGACGCGGACTGTACTACAAGTTTAAGATGCAGGGCAACTACCGCTTCAACGACAATAGTGAACTATCCACAACGCTCAGGCTGGGCTATTCCTTCAAACAGAAGCAACTGTTCTACAACCTCCCCGTGACGTGGCGCTTCAACAAGCGGCGCAACGGCTTCGTCTATTTGCAATACTCCAACGGCAATCGTATCACCGACTCGCGCGTGCTGGAGGCTATCAAGGGCACTACGACGCGAGACACCATCCAGTGGGACACCCTTGGCCTCGACTACTTCAAGGACTCTCGACTACAGCTCTCGGCGGGGATCGATCTCGACCCGTCGCGACTGGCCATCGAGACGGGTGTCGTCTTCCACCGTCGTACGACCCTCAACAAATATGGTTTCGACCTCACCAACCGACCGAGCACCTATCGCTCCTTCGGTCCCTTTGTCAAACTCACCTGGCGCCCCCTCACCGACCGGGTGCCATTAGCATTCTCCATGCGCTACGACCAAGGAATCGAGTGGTTGTCCAGCAACCTCCGCTACTCGCGACTGGAACTGGACGGACAATACATCCGCAACCTCTCGCGCATGCGGAGTCTGTCGCTGCGGGCAGGTAGCGGATTCTATCTCGACAAGGTGGGAAACACCTACTTTGTCGATTACCACAATTTTCATGAGGAATATGTTCCTGGCGGATGGAATGATGAATGGACGGGAGAGTTTGAGGTACTCAACTCCCATTGGTACAACGCCTCTCAATTCTATGCGCGGGCGAATGCCACCTACGAGAGCCCAATGCTTTTCCTCTCCCGCGTCCCCTTACTGGGACGAGCCGTGGAGATGGAACGGTTTCATGTAGGGGCATTGGCCGTCAGCCACTATGTGCCGTACATTGAACTGGGGTATAGTTTCACCAATCGCCTGTTCTCCTTCGGTATCTTCACGGGTATGGCTCCCCACCACTTCGAGGGTGTGGAACTGAAGTTTGGACTGGAGCTTTTCAATAATTGGTAAAAGACTAATTGACCGTAATATGGAAGCAACCCTGCTTGTTCTCGTGCTTCACAAAACAGCGGCCCTGCTTTCTCATATCACTAAGGACTTCACTAAGCACCCACTTGAGCGTATCGTCACGCACAGGACGTGTGACGGGTGCGTAATGGTTGTAGGCTATGTCAAAAGTGGTGCCATAGAGGTGGCAACTATTCTCTGTCGCATTGTGATTGTAGCGGCGGAGCGCTACGACATCCTCCTTGGTACGAAGGAGACTTGAGATAATGAGCTTGTTCATCGGTATGCCCTTCACCTGGAGACTGTCGAGGAAATTGCAGGCAATATCCTGGAGCAGGACGGCGGCTCGGGGCACCAAATAGGGCACGCTACGGCTCAACTTGCGCACGTCATAGTAGGGATTGCTGCCCACATAGACCAACTCTCCCTTGCGTTTTTCGGCATCGGCGCGGTCGAGGACGGCGCTCACTCCGTGACGCTCGGCTGCCTGCAACTGCACCATCTGGGAGTCGGGAAAGCACTCACGATAACTGCCAACGCCACGCACACGGGTGCGACGCTCGCTGCCGTCGGGATTGAAGAAGTTGGTCAGCGCAAAAGGAATGTCCGACGAGGCCAACAGACGGGTAGCATCGCTTTCTTTCGTTTCGGCTACCCCACCATCGTTGCTCGCCACCATCTCATCTCCTATACTGTCGGCAGCAGCCAACGACGAGTGGTCTATCTGGTCGGAATAGTGCGTGCCCGCCACATCAGGTCGAATAATCCGGACCAACGCAAGCACACCCGTGACGATAAGGAAACCTAACAAGTAATTCTTCTTGGACAACTTAAACTTCTTCATATTCGGTCGCAAAGTTACAAAAAACACCCGACAAGAATAGTAGGTCTGCCCATCTTTTTATGATGAACAAGACCAAAAAGAGGGCTTTGCCCCATTTTCAGCAGACTAAGGGTTGAGTTTCACCTGGGCATAGCGGATCGCCTTGCTCTCCTTGGAGAGGGAGACGGTATAGGCCGTGCCCTTAATAGTGCGGCGATAGACGTAGCTTGCGCCTTCTATCTGCCAGCAAGTGTCGTGGCGGCTGACGGTGTCGATACGGTGGAAGAAGTCCAACGGGGGAATGGTGTCCATCGTGAGCACTGCTGAGAAACTGCCACTGGCCACGGTCTCCTCATAGGCAGCGATACTCGCTGTGTCGGGGACGAATGGGGTCTCGCTCAAGACGCGGTACTTCGGAAACTGGAGGCCCGTGACCAGCTGGAGATTGACGGGCATCACGGTATCGGTCTCCAACGGGGCAAACACGCTCTGCGGCACACTGTCGGCATCAGAGGGGGTGGAGTTGGTGGCAAGATGGCAAGAGGCCAGGGTGGAAAGGCAGATAATATAAAGCAGTTTTCTCATGTTTATTTTCCTTCTTTTTCGAGTTTTTTGATCCTACGTTGCGCCTTGGCATAATCGGGACGCAACTCCAAAGCCTTGCGGTAGTTTTTGATGGCAGCAGCCGTAAGGCCCTCGCTCTCACATTCTTTCCCCATCACGAAGTATTCCGTTGCAAGTTTTTCCAAGAACTTCTCCCGAGCAGCCAGCGCTTCCTTGAGGCGCTCGTTCTCCTCGCGCAAGGCATTGAAATGGTTGAGCTTCAAGCGGAACAGGCGCTTACTGGCAGGCTTCTCGATGTCGTAGCGACTGTGGATGGCAAGAAAGAACTGGTCAATGAAACGTCCATAGTCTCCCTTCTCCCAGGCGCGGGCAGCATCATAATACTCCTTGTCGGCCTTGGACTGTCGTAATACGCGCCCGATCAGTCCGGCATCATTGTAGTTGCGGGCAAAGCCGAGTACCTCGTCTTTCACAAAGATGTCGCTCCGACGCACGGGAGCGTGCAGGCGAATGCCCTCCAAGGAGGTGCAACGGGAGAGCGCCACATAGGTCTGGCCACCCGCAAAGGCTCCATGGCCTAAGTCGATATCAGCTCGTTGGAAGGTCAGTCCTTGGCTTTTGTGGATGGTAATAGCCCAGGCGAGTTTCAAGGGATACTGAATGTAGGTGCCAATCTGCTCCTCCACAATCTTCTTCTCGGTCTCGTCGAAGTGGTAGCGCACGTTTTCCCACAACTCTCGTTCCACCTGGAGCTGGTCGGCCGTTTCTGTCTGCACATAGAGAAGGCCAGCTTCCTCGTCAATACCGGTGACTACGCCCAGCGTTCCATTGACCCATAGATGGTCTGCATTGTTCTTGACGAACATTACCTGGGCACCTACCTTCAATTGAAGTATCAAAGGTGTGGGTAAGGAACTTTCAGGAAACTCACCATTGATTTCCCCTACGAGCTCTATGTTGTCGCCAGGCAACTTCGACAACTCCTCAGAATTGATCCAGTCGGCATTGTCGCGCGTCGTGGAAAGAGTGATAGAGAGGCTTCCCGAAGGTGCGTCGGCCGGTTGCGAGCGTTGCGACACGCGGGCATTGAGGGCGGCGAGGTCTGCAGGTATCACCCGATTGGTGCGAATGTGGTCGAGGATGGAGATGAAATGGGGATCGGTCTGTCGATAGACCTTCCTCAGTTCGATACTGACCAAGGGGAAGGCACGAAAGATATGGGCATTGAAAAAATAGGCTCCCTTATAGAAAGGTTCAAGGAGCTGGCGGTCCTCCTCTTTCAAAACGGGCTCCAACTGATAGATATCTCCCACGAAGAGCATCTGCTTGCCTCCAAACGGCTCGCGCATCTTATGACAGTAGATGCGCAGGACCTTGTCGATGAAGTCGATAATATCGGCTCGCACCATCGACACCTCGTCAATGATTATCAGCTCCACCTCGCGCAGGAGCTTGATCTTTTCGCCATTATAGCGCAGCGTCTTGCGGATATTGCGTGCCGTATAACGGGTGTCGGTAGGCAACAACGGATGGAAGGGGAGTTTGAAGAAGGAATGGAGCGTAGCGCCTCCAGCATTGATGGCAGCAATGCCCGTCGGCGCAAGGACGACGTGCTTCTTCTTGGTCGTAGCAGCAATATAGCGGAGGAAGGTAGATTTGCCTGTCCCCGCCTTGCCCGTCAGGAAGAGAGAGTTATGCGTGAACTGGACAATCTGGAGTGCCTGTTGCAACTCCTGATTGTCCAGATCCACTTTTTCTATAGTCGGTCCAGCCATGTCCTTTCGTTACCGATATTATAGCTGTTCGGCACGAGGACGCTGAGCCGGGGCGATACGCTGATGGCCTTCCGTCGATCCCGTCTTTCCTGACGACTGACTTGACTTGCCGGAAGAGGCGTTCGACTTGTTGGCAGAGGAGCCACTGGTCTCTGTCTTCGACTTGTGGTCGCCTTCGCCATGTCGAGGTTCCCCTGAGGCACCAGCCTCCTGCGGCATAGGCTCTCCATTCTCGTCCAGCATCTCTTCCTCCACATCTTCCTGGTGGTGGCGACGATTGCGATAATAGAGGTCGAGCGTATCGTTTTTGGCAGTCGAGACTACCGAAGTGACACATTGATAGGTCGAGGCCTCGATCTCGTCAGGATCGGGAGCTGGCCACTTGCCCTTGTATTTCTCGTGATAGCGTGCGTCGGCATGAAGCATCTTGATAAACTCGCCACAGACGGGGAGTGCAGTCTTGGAACCCTGACCGAGAGCTCCCGTTCGGAAATGGATACTCCGATACTCACCGCCAACCCAGCATCCGACAACAAGTTTGGGGCTGACCGCCATAAACCAAGCGTCGGCGTGATTGTTGGACGTACCTGTCTTGCCACCCCAATCCGTATCGCCGTTAGGCTGGATGTAGTGGTTGAGGCTCATACTCGTGCCACGCGGCTCCATGCGTCCGCCTTTAAGCAACTCCTGCATGAAGAAAGCTGACCGGTAGGGAATGGCTTGCTTCTGATCGTCGGGACCATGGTAGATTTCATTGCCGTCCTTATCTACAATCCGCGTCACCAATACGGGCGAGTGGTGCTTGCCGTCATTGGCCACAGTGCAATAACTATCTGTCAGGTCCAAGAGATTGACATCGCTCGATCCCAAGGCCAACGACGGTTCGTCGGCAAGCGGACTGGTGATACCCATGTCCTGGGCCGTACGGATGATATTGGGTATTCCCATCTCCTGACCGAGCTTGACGGCAATGGAGTTGATACTCTGGGCAAAGGCGCGCTTGAGCGTGACGCTATCGCCCGAGAAGCGTCCATTGGCGTTGGTAGGCCGCCAGGTATTGTACTCGCCAGTCTTCTTGTCAAGCACCTCCATCTGAATATACTCGTCTCGGCGCTTGTCACAGGGAGTAACTCCCTGATTCATTGCCTCGGTATAGACAAAGAGTTTGAAGGTGGATCCTGGCTGACGCTCTGTCGTCACCTTGTCATACTTCCACGACTCAAAATCAATATCACCCACCCAAGCACGTACCGCTCCTGTCTGCGGCTCCATGGCTACCAGTCCGGTATGCATGAAACTCACCATATACCGGATGGAGTCGAGCGTGGACATCTCCTTCTCTATCGAGCCTCGTTCGTAGTCGAAAAGTCTGACCATGTGCGGCTTGTTGAGATAGTGGAGCACACTGTCGGGGTTGTTGGGGAAGCGCTGCTGAAGGGCGCGATAGACGGGAAGGCGCTGGGCTATCTCCTCGATAAAGCCAGGCAACTCCTTGCCGGTCTCGTCACACCAAGGATTCATACCATTCCATCCTTTCGCATCACGATGGATGTACCAATGGCGGTCGAAGTTGCGCTGAATCTGCTCCATCTGTTTCTTGACGGCCTGCTCGGCATACTCCTGCATCTGCAGGTCGATGGTGGTATAAATCTTCAGACCCGCACTATACAGGTCATAGCCATTCTCCTTCAACCACGGGTCGAGGTATTTTGAGACGGCCTCACGGAAATACAATGCCTTGCCGCCATAGTATTCCTCCACATGAAGTTCAGCACCAAGCTCGCGTTTGGAGTAGCGCTCGTAGTCAGACTGTGACATGTCGCCATGCGTCACCATATTGTAGAGCACGGTATTGCGACGCGCCATGGAGTTTTTGGGGTGCGAAATGGGATTGTAGGAAGTCGTGGCCTTGAGCATTCCCACGAGGGTGGCACACTGGTCGGGCGTCAATTGACTGGGTTTGCAGTCGTAATAGGTCTTGGCCGCCGTCATGATACCAAAGGAGTTGTTGCCAAAATCTACCGTGTTGGCATACATCGTGAGAATCTGCTCCTTGGAATAGACAAACTCCAGTTTGGTGGCGACAATCCACTCCTTGCTCTTCATGATGAGCATGCGCACACCCGGCACCTTTCCCAAGAGTCCTGTAGAACTCTGGGATCGGGTACTGAACATATTCTTTGCCAGCTGTTGCGTAATGGTGGAGGCACCACGGGCTCCGCTATGAAGCAGAGCGTCCTTCAAGGCACCACCCAATCCCAGGAAATCGACGCCATGATGGCTATAGAAACGCTCGTCCTCGGTATCGACCAAAGCCTTCCAGAATACTGGATTGACCTGCTCATACTGTACAGGGGTGCGGTTCTCCTTGAAATACTTACCGATAAGTTTGCCGTCCGAGCTGTAGATCTCGGAGGCGGCAAAGGTGGGCGGTTCCTGTATCTCCATGAAACCGGGACTCTTGCCAAAGAGCCAAAGGAAATTGACATCGACCATGCCGAGATAGAGGAAGAAGGCAACGATAGTCGATACGATGCCTACCGCCGTCTTGGTGTACCATGGACGGCCCTTATAAAGGTGTGCATACCAAGGGAAGAAGCCCTTGATGGCTCGCCAAGTTTTTCGTAAAAACTTCATGTTTTTAACTTCTAATTAAGAACTATGGTCGAGGGATGTCAAAGCGGTCTGAGAGGCTTTCTTCCTGCTTCGATCCGCTCGTCGATATAAGCGATGATCGGCCCCACCTCAACGGGATCAAACCAACGCATCTCCTCGTCGCGCTTATACCATGTCAGCTGCTTGCGGGCATAGCGTCGCGTGTTGCTTTGTATTCTGTCGATGGTCTGCTCCATCGTCACCAGGCCGTCCAGATAGTCGAACATCTCTTTGTAACCCACGGTGTTGAGCGCATTGAGATGGCGATAAGGAATCATCCGCAACGCCTCTTCGGAGAAACCGTCGGCAAGCATCTGTTCCGTCCGCTGGTTGATGCGCTCATAGAGCAAGGCGCGATCCACGTTGAGCCCTATCTTGACCACCCGAAAAGGGCGCGTCCTGCTTCCCTCGGAGAGGAAAGAGGAGTAAGGTCTCCCGGTCTGGATACAGATCTCTAATGCATGGACGACTCGACGCGGATTTCTTCTATCCACCTTTTCCCAATGGACGGGGTCAAGCTGGCGAAGTTCCTCCACCAAGGGTGGCAACCCTTCTGTGGCCAACCGCCGCTTGAGCAAGGACCGGATGTCATCACGGACCGTCGGAATATCGTCTATTCCCTTGCAGACGGCATCCACATAGAGCATGGAGCCTCCAGAGAGAAGCGCCACCTCCTGGCCCTGCGTCTCCATATCGGCAAGCAGACGGAGCACATCCTGCTCGTACATGCTGGCCGAATAATCGTCGGAGACCGATCGGCTACCAACGAAATAGTGACGCACACGGGCTTGCTGCTCCCTGGTGGGCGCCGCCGTGCCAATGGGAATCTCACGGTAGATCTGACGGGAATCGGCATTGATGACGGGCACCTGGTAGTGCTCGGCCACCCGCAGTGTCAGTTCTGTCTTGCCGACACCCGTAGGACCCGTGATGACGATGAGCGTAAGTGACAATCTTGCCTACTTGATGATGCCGCGCTTGGAACCCTCGATGAAGTTGAGAATATACTCTATCTCCTTCGTCACCTGGAGTTCACTGCGCACCTTCTGAATGTTCTCCGCACGCGTTCCTGTCCCATAGATGAGGCGGTAGGCGTTGTGGATAAGCTCGATCAACTCATTGGAGAAGCCATGGCGGCGCAAACCAATAATGTTGATACCCACATAGCGAATCGGGTCGCGACCTGCAATGACGTAGGGAGGAATGTCCATGGAGAAGCGGCTGCCACCCTGGATCATCACATAGCCACCCACGCGGCAGAACTGATGGCAAAGTACTTCGGCAGAGATGATGGCATTATCGTCAATCTCCACCTCTCCACCCAACTTCGTGGAGTTGCCGATGATACACTTGGAACCGACCACACAGTCGTGGGCGATGTGCATGTTCTCCATCAGTAGGTTGTTGCTACCCACGATGGTCGTTCCCTTGGAGAAAGTGCCTCGCGAAATGGTGACATTCTCTCGAATCGAGTTGTTGTCGCCCAACTGGCAAGTGGACTCCTCACCATGGAACTTCAGGTCCTGCGGCTTGGTCGAGATACTCGCTCCTGGGAAGAACTCATTGCCGCTGCCAATGCGTGCGCCCTGATGGATGGTAACGCTATTAAGCAGATGGTTGTTGTCGCCCAGTACCGTATCACGGTCGATGTAGCAGAACGGACCAATCACATTATTGTCTCCCAGTTTGGCCTCAGGATGAACAAAGGCCATAGGACTGATTTGATTCATAACGATATGCTTGTTTTGAGGGTCAATATTTGGTGGGCGTCTAATGCCGAAAAGTCTCCTACGGAGCTGACGGCAAGACGCCTCTACTTGTTTTTGACGATCTGGGCCGTGAACGAAGCCTCTGCCACCACACGGTCGCCTACGAACATGTAGCCCTTCATGGAACTGATGCCGTGGCGGACAGGACCGAGCAGCTCCACCCGGAAGAGGACCGTATCGCCCGGCACAACCTTCTGGCGGAATTTCACATCATCGATCTTAAGGAAATAGGTGGACCAACGCTCAGGATCCTCAATCTGGTTGAGCACCAGCAGACCACCGCATTGGCTCATGGCCTCGACCAGAAGAACGCCCGGCATAACTGGCTCCTGGGGGAAGTGGCCCTGGAAGAAGGGCTCGTTGGAGGTGACGTTCTTCACACCTACAATGCTATTAGCGCCCAAAGCGATAACCTTATCTACGAGCTGCATCGGGTAGCGGTGAGGAAGCAATTCTCGGATGCGGTTGTTGTCCATCACGGGTTCCTCGTTGGGATCATAGATGGGCGCCTGCACCTCGTGCTTGCGAATCTCCTTGCGCATGAGGCGCGCAAACTTGTTGTTGACCGTATGTCCGGGGCGGGTGGCAATGATACGTCCCTTGATGGGTTTGCCGATCAAAGCCATGTCGCCGATGATGTCGAGGAGTTTGTGGCGCGTACATTCGTTGTCCCACAGGAGAGGCTTGTGCTGGATATAGCCAATGGCCTCGGCGTCGATGCGTGCCACCTTCAGCAGGTCAGCCAGCTGATCGAGTTTTTCCTGCGGCACCTTGCTCTCATAGATGACGATAGCATTGTCCAAATCGCCACCCTTGATAAGGTTGGCCTGAAGCAAGGGCATGATGTCGCGGACAAAGACGAAGGTGCGGGCAGGCGCGATCTCGTCGGAGAACTTATGAATGTCGTCCAGCGTGGCAAACTGGCTGCTGATAAACTTGGAATTGAACGAGCACATGGCCGTGATCGAGAACTCCTCGTCGGGAAGGATAGTAATGTTGGATCCGTTGTCGTCCGTGATTTCTATCTTCTTGCGAATGATATAGAAGTCCTTGGGAGCGTTTTGGTCCACCAAGCCCACCTCCTTGATTTTCTCGACATACATGACGGCACTTCCGTCCAAGATCGGGAATTCCGGGCCGTTGACCTGTATGAGACAGTTATCGACACCCATGGCATAGAGCGCAGCCATACCGTGCTCTACCGTTCCTACCCTCACGCCCTTGCGCTCCAAGACCGTACCACGCTGGGTATCGGTGACGTTGTCTGCGATGGCATCGATGATCGGCTCGCCCTCCATGTCGATACGCTGTATCTTGTAACCCGTATTCTCGGGTGCAGGATTGAACGTCACGGTGAGGTTCAATCCCGTATGTAGTCCTTTTCCGTAGAGGGAAAAACTACCTTTCAAAGTCTTTTGCTTGCTTGTTTCCATTCCTTGTATGAAGGTTTCAGAATAAATAAAATGACACCCGCGGTCTATTCTTCCGTGGTTTTCAGGCCGGCCTTAAGCGCGTCCACCTCTTTCTGCAGGGCGTTGATCTGCTTGTAGAGCTCGGGCAGGCGATGGACCACGGCCTGTGCGCGGAAGTAAGGGCGCATCTCCATGGGCGGCGTGCCGATAAGCTGCTGGCCACTCTTGATATTGCCAGGCACTCCCGACTGGGCGCCGAGCATCACCTTGTCGCCGATGGTGATATGGCCGGCTATGCCCACCTGACCACCGAACATACACCACTGGCCCACCTTGGTGCTACCAGCAATGCCGACCTGTGCCGACATCACGGTATGCTCGCCGATATCTGTGTTGTGGGCTATCTGCACGAGGTTGTCGAGCTTCACGCCTTTGCGGACATAGGTGCAGCCCATCGTGGAACGATCGACGCAGGTGTTGGCCCCGATCTCCACGTTGTCCTCAATCACGACGATGCCGACCTGCGGTATCTTGTCATACTGTCCCGTCTCCTGGTTGGGTGCGAAGCCGAAACCGTCTGCGCCAATGACCGCACCAGAGTGGAGCGTGACATTGTTGCCAATCTTGCAGTCGTGATAGATGCTGACCTGCGGATAGATGATGCAGTTGTCGCCCAACTTGGCATTGTCCATGATCGTCACGTTGGGGTAGATCTGGCACCCATCGCCCACGACAACTCCGTCGCCGATATAGGCGAAGGCTCCGATATAGACTTCCTTGCCCACCGTGGCCTTGGGCGAGACATACGCCTGGTCGCTCACGCCCACGCGCTTCGGCTTCATGCTCTCATAGAGCTGGAGAAGCTTGGCCACACAGTCGCGGGCATTCTTGACGACAATCATCGTCGCCTGGACAGGCTTTTCGACCTCAATGCTCTCATCGACCAGGACGACGGAGGACTGGGTCTCATAGAGATAGTGGGTATATTTGGGGCTTGCGAGGAACGAAATCGCTCCCGGCTTGCCTTCTTCTATCTTAGCGAAGGTATGGACGGCTGCGTTTTCATCGCCTATGACGCGTCCTTGTATGAACGCTGCGATTTGCTGTGCTTTGAATTCCATATAACTCTTTTTTGCTTTGATGATGTTGCAAAGGTAATAAAAAAATGGAGAAGAGCCCTTTTCGACCGCTCTATTTTCATTTTTTTGAGACTATCCGCAACGCGCCAAGGCTGGCGCCAGGTAGGCGCGCGGCCCGAAGGCCACGCCTTGGCACACTACCCTACCGCGTTGATTTTCTCCAATTCCAGGGCCATCTGCTCCTGCAATTCCTTTGCCTTCTGTGCTGCCACCTCGGCGAAATCCGTACCATTGGAGGCATAGATGATGCCGCGGGACGAATTGACCAGCAGGCCACAATCGGCCGTCATGCCATACTTGCAGACCTCCTGCAGGCTTCCACCCTGCGCACCCACACCCGGGACGAGGAGGAAATGGCGGGGCGCCACCTTGCGGATGTCGGCAAACATAGCCCCCTGTGTGGCGCCGACCACATACATCATGTCCTCCTCGTTGCCCCACTGCTGCGAGGTGCGGATGACCTTCTCGAACAAACGCTCGCCCTCGGTATCGGTGGTCAACTGGAAGTCGTGGCTGCCCTTGTTGCTCGTCAAAGCCAGGAGGATCACCCACTTGCCAGGATAGCCGAGGAAAGGTTTCACGCTATCCTCGCCCATGTAGGGAGCGACGGTCAGCGCATCTACGTTGTACTCTTCAAAGAATGTACGCGCGTACATAATAGAAGTGTTGCCAATATCGCCACGCTTGGCATCGGCAATGACGAAGTGGTGGGGGTAGTTATCTTTCAGATAGGCTACCGTCTTCTCGAAGGCCACCATGCCACTCACGCCCATGCTCTCGTAGAAAGCCAGGTTGGGCTTGTAGGCCACACAATAAGGAGCGGTAGCGTCGATAATGGCCTTGTTGAACTTGAAGATGGCGTCGTCCTCCTCGCGCAGGTGCTCCGGGAGTTTGCGCACATCGGTATCCAGTCCTACACAAAGAAACGACTTTTTATTGAAAATCTGATTGACTAATTCTTTTCTGTTCATAATTTCTATGCTATTCTGGTGTGAGAAATGAGCGGTCGCCAACGGCCCTGGCCGTTGGCAGGCTGGCTTACAGTTCGCTCTCTTTCAGTTTCTCGGCATTCTCCGCCACGGTCAGGGCATCAATCATCGGCTGGATGTTGCCATTGAGGAAACCCTGAAGATCATGGGTCGTGAAACCGATACGATGGTCCGTCACGCGCCCTTGCGGGAAGTTGTAGGTGCGGATCTTGGCCGAACGGTCGCCCGTGGATACCAAGCTCTTGCGGCGACTGGCGATGTCGTCGATATACTTCTGATGCTCCCTGTCGTGGATGAAGGTATAGAGGCGGCTCAAGGCGCGCTCCTTATTCTTCGGCTGGTCGCGCGTCTCGGTACACTCGATGAGGATCTCCTCCACCTCGCCCGTGTTGGGGTTCTTCCACGGATAGCGCAGACGCACACCCGACTCCACCTTGTTGACGTTCTGTCCTCCTGCACCACTCGAGCGGAACGTATCCCACTTGATGTCGCCCTCGTTGATGTTGACCTCAAACTTGTCCGCCTCGGGCAATACGGCCACCGTGGCTGCTGAGGTCTGCATACGTCCGTTGGACTCCGTGACGGGGACGCGCTGGACGCGATGGACGCCACTTTCATACTTCAATACGCCATAGACGTTCTGGCCGCTGACGGCAAAGTCGATCTCCTTGTAGCCGCCGACAGCACCCTCCGAGGCATCCGTCACGCTCAACTGCCATCCCATGCTGTCGCAATAGCGCTTGTACATGGCAAAGAGGTCGCCCGCGAAGAGGCAAGCCTCGTCGCCACCCGTTCCCGCGCGGATCTCCATCTGCACATTCTTCGCATCCTCGGGGTCCTTCGGCACGAGCAAGAGTTTGATCTCCTCCTCCAGCTGGGGGCGCAGCTCCTCGTTTTCGGCGAGTTCCTCGCGCGCCATCTCCTTCATGTCGGGATCGCTCTCGTTGGCGATGATATCCTTGGCCTCGCTGATAGCGTTGATGCAGGCGACGAAGCGCTTACGCGCATCCATGATGTCGCTGAGATCCTTGTATTCCTTCGTAAGCTTGACGTAGCGTCCCTGGTCGGCGATCACGTCGGGGTCGGTGATCAGGGTCGACACCTCCTCGAAGCGCGCCTCCAGGCCGTCGAGCTTCTCCAATATGTTGTTCTTATCTGCCATTATCTGTGGTAAATATCTGTTTGAGTCCGTCTTTGCTTACTCGTAGTCGAACGTGCCAAACTCTGACTGGATGGTCAGCGACCGCTTGCCCTCCTCGATATGGCCGACCACCTGTGCGTCGATGTTGAAACTCTTGCTGAGGGCGATGACCTTCTCGGCCATCTCCGGACGGACGTAGATCTCCATGCGGTGTCCCATGTTGAAGACCTGGTACATTTCCTTCCAGTCCGTGCCCGAGCAGTCGTGGATGATCTGGAAGAGAGGCGGCACGGGGAACATATTGTCCTTGACCACCCTGCAGTTGTCGCCCACGAAGTGGAGTACCTTGGTCTGCGCGCCACCCGTGCAATGGACCATGCCATGGATCTCCGGGCGCATCTCGTCGAGCAGGCGCTTGATGACGGGCGCGTAGGTGCGGGTGGGCGACAAGACCAGCTGGCCCACGTTGAGCGGGGTGCCATCGGCCGGGTCCGTCAGTTTGTGCTTGCCGCTATAGACCAGTTCCTCGGGCACGGCATGGTCGAAACTCTCGGGGAACTTCTCGGCCAGGTATTTGGCGAAGACATCATGGCGAGCCGAGGTCAGGCCGTTGCTGCCCATGCCGCCATTGTAGCGCTTCTCGTAGGTGGCCTGTCCCGTGGAACTGAGTCCGACGATGACGTCGCCCGGGCGGATGTTGGCGTTGTCGATGACGTCGCTCCTGCGCATGCGGCAGGTCACGGTAGAATCAACGATGATCGTCCTCACGAGGTCGCCTACGTCGGCCGTCTCGCCACCTGTGGGCCAAATACCTATTCCCATCTCGCGCATCTCAGCCAGCAGGTCGTCCGTGCCGTTGATGATGGCCGAGATGACTTCGCCCGGGATGAGCATCTTGTTGCGTCCGATGGTAGAGGAGACCAGGATGTTGTCCACGGCGCCCACACAGAGCAGGTCGTCCGTATTCATGACGATGGCGTCCTGGGCAATGCCCTTCCAGACGTTGAGGTCTCCCGTCTCCTTCCAGTACATATAGGCCAGGGACGACTTCGTACCCGCTCCATCAGCGTGCATGATGTTGCACCAGTCGGGGTCGCCTCCCAGCACGTCGGGGATGATCTTGCAGAAGGCCTGGGGGAAGACACCTTTGTCGATGTTCTTGATGGCGTTGTGGACATCCTCCTTGGCAGCACTCACGCCGCGCATCATATATCTGTTGTTCATTTTCTTCTCTTTATCTATAATAAGGTAATTGAATCTCTTTTCTCATCACACCTGCCCGTTCCAGATATCCCATGCGGCGAAGGCCTGCAGGAGGAGCATCTCCAGTCCGTTCTTGGTCGTCGTCAGGCGCGCCTCACCCTTCTTCAGGAAGAGGGTCTGCTCGGGATTATAGACCAGGTCGTAGAGCAGCGTGTGGCTGTCCATGGCCTCGTAGGGCAAGGGAGGGTAGGTGCCGACATTCGGAAACATACCCATCGGGGTGCAGTTGACGATGACGTTGTACTCCTTCATCATCGCGGGCGTGACCTCCTCGTAGGTCAGGCAGCCCGGCTTCTTGGTCCGCGAGACGTAGCACGCCTCCAGGCCCAACTGGCGCAAGCCGTAGAAGACCGCCTTGCCTGCGCCACCTGTTCCCAGGACGAGGGCCTTGCGGTGGTGGGGCTCCAGGAGCGGCTCCAGACTCTTGATAAATCCGATGACGTCGCTATTGTAGCCTCTGAGCGTCACGTGGTCCTTGTCGCGGATCACCTTGATGACGTTGACGGCTCCGACGGCCTCTGCTTCCGGACTGATGGAGTCGAGCAGGGGCATCACCTGTTCCTTATAGGGGATGGTGACGTTGAGCCCGCGCAGTTCCAGCGTGGTGTGAACGATCTCCGGCAGTTCCTCGACGCTGAGGATCTCGTAGTTGATATACGTCGCGTCGATGCCCTCGTTCTCAAACTTCTCGTTGAAATAGTCTCTGGAGAAGGAGTGGGTCAGCGGATAACCTATCAGTCCGTATTTGTCCATAATAATTAATTGTCTATTTGGTTGCGAAATATAGCGTGCAGATGCCGAAGGTGAGACGCTGGAAGGAGGCTTCCGCGAAACCCGCTCTCCGCAGGATCTGCTCCATCGCCTCGCCCTGCGGGAAGGCCTCGATGGTCTGCGTCAGATAGCTGTAGGCCTTGGTGTCCTTGGAGATAAGGCGTCCGTAGAGGGGCAGCACGGTATGGGAATAGATGGAGAACAGCTGGCGCATGGGGAAGCCGACGGGTGTCGTCAGCTCGATGACGCAGAGGTGGCCACCCTTGCGCAGCACGCGCCACATCTCGCGCAGTCCTTGCTCCAGGTTCTGGAAGTTGCGGATGCCGAAGGCCGCCGTGACCGCATCGAAGGAGTCGTCGGCCAGCGAGAGGGCAAGACAGTCCTCGCGCTGAAAACGGATCACGCTGTCGAGGCCCATGGCAGCCACCTTGTCGCGGCCCACCTGCATCATCCCCTCCGAGATGTCCGTGCCCAGCAGTTCCTTGGGCTGGAGCGCACGGGCTGCCTCGATGGCGAAGTCTCCCGTGCCCGTAGCCACATCGAGAATGCGCTTGGGACGGTATGGGCGCAACTTGTCGATCGCCTTGCGCCGCCAATACTTGTCGATGTTCCACGACAGGCGGTGGTTCAACGTGTCGTAGGTGGGGGCGATGTTATCAAACATCTCCTCCACCTGCGCACCTTTCTCCCCTTGTCGGTAGGGATTGATTTTCTCTTGCTCGTACATGGACGATGACCAGCGGGGCTGCTTACTTTCTCGTAGCCAGGAACTGGCTCACGTTGCGCTCGATGCGCGCTGCGATGTCGCCCTCCTCGGCAGCCTTGTCAAACTTCTCACCCGTGATGTGCTCGTAGAGCTCGATATAGCGCTCGCTCACGCTCTCGGCATAGGCATCGGTGATCTCGGGCAGGGTCTGTCCCGGCTCGTTCATGAAGCCGTGCTCGATGAGCCACTGGCGGACAAACTCCTTGGACAACTGGCGCTGGGGCTCGCCCTTGGCAAACTTCTCCTCGTAGCCGTCGGCATAGAAGTAGCGACTGGAGTCGGGGGTATGGATTTCGTCGATGAGATAGACCTTGCCGTCGCGCTTGCCAAACTCATACTTCGTATCGACCAGGATGAGGCCATGACGGGCCGCAATCTCCTGACCACGGGCGAAGAGACGGCGCGTATAGTCCTCCATGACGGCGTAGTCCTCCTCGCTGACGAGTCCCTGGCGGATGATCTCCTCGCGGGAGATGTTCATGTCGTGGCCCTCGTCGGCCTTGGTCGTCGGGGTAACGATGGGCTCGGGGAAGCGCTCGTTCTCGCGCATTCCCTCGGGCAACTTGACGCCACAGAGCTCGCGGCATCCTGCCTTGTACTCACGCCAGGCAGATCCCGTGAGGATGCCACGGATAATCATCTCCACACGGAAGCCCTCACACTTCAGGCCCACCGTCACCATCGGGTCGGGGGTGGCCAGTTTCCAGTTGGGGCAGATGTCGCTCGTCTGGTCGAGCATCTTGGCTGCAATTTGGTTCAGCACCTGACCTTTGAAGGGAATACCCTTGGGCAGCACCACGTCGAAGGCCGAGATGCGGTCGGTGGCGACCATCACCATCAAGTCGTCGTTGATGTTATACACATCGCGTACTTTGCCGTGGTACACGCTTTTCTGTCCATTGAAATGGAAATCAGTCGTTGTCAATGCTTTCATCGCTAATATCTTTTTTAAGTCGATTTTCTTTCTTTCCGCTCTCTGCGGCCTTGTCGTAAGCCTCGTAGGCGTTGACGATGCGCGTGACGAGCTTGTGGCGGACGATGTCCTTCTTGGTCAGCTCGACGACCCCTATGCCCTCAACGCCGCCCAGGATGGAGAGAGCCTCGCGCAGTCCGCTCTTCTGTCCGCGGGGCAAGTCGATCTGGGTCATATCGCCCGTGATGATCATTTTTGTGTTCCATCCCATGCGGGTGAGGAACATGCGGATCTGCTGAGGGGTAGTGTTCTGTGCCTCGTCGAGGATGACTACCGCGTCGCTCAGGGTGCGACCGCGCATGAAGGCCAGGGGCGCAATCTGTATCTGGTGCTTGTCCATCATGTCCTGGAGGCGCGCCTGGGGGAGCATGTCCTCCAGGGCGTCGTAGAGCGGCTGGAGGTAGGGGTCGATCTTGTCCTTCATGTCGCCGGGCAGGAATCCGAGTTTCTCGCCTGCCTCGACGGCCGGACGCGAGAGGATGATCTTCTTGGCCGTCTTCTCCTTGAGGGCCTTGACGGCGAGGGCAATGCTCAGATAGGTCTTGCCCGTACCCGCCGGTCCGACGGCAAAGACCATGTCGTTGCGCTCGTATGCGTCGATGAGCTCCTGCTGGTTGGCCGAGCGCGGCTTGATGGGGCGGCCCGACATGCTATAGACCAGCACGCCTTTCACGCCGTCGGCCTTCGTCAACCGGCCCTTCACGATGTCGAGGATATCTTCCTCGCCGAGCTGGTTGTACTTCAGCAGGTGCTTACGCAGCAGGCTCACGCTTTCCTCGAAGCGAGCCATTTCTTCTTCGTCGCCGAGCAAGCGGATCACGTTGCCGCGAGCTACGATGCGCAGTTTGGGGTAGAGCGACTTGAGCATCTGGAGATGGCCGTTGCCAACTCCGAAGAATGCCACAGGGTCGATGTCCTCCAATACGATATGCTTCTCTATCAATCTACTTTGTACGATTTGTTTTAAAACATGTGCAAAGATACTAAGATTCCACGAATCCTACAAATAAATTTACCTTTTACCCTACTCTTCGGGGTGAATAAACGCTACAAAAACGCCCTGCCGCCAGTTTTCAGCACCACATCTCCGACCTGCGCCGCCTTCGGGATGGTCTCGGGATGCGTTCGGGATCTCTTTCGAACGCATCCCAAAGAGCTGGTGCGACTGACGTCTTTCGCCTTTTATGACAGACAGCAGAGGCGTCACTTTGTCCACATGTCGGGCGCAAGTAAAAACTCAGGCCGGGCGTAAGTTGCCCCCAGCATCAAGCATAAGTTAGGCCTTGCATCGGACGTAAGCAAAGCCTTGCATCGGACGTAAGCAAAGCCTTGCATCGGACATAAGTTAAGGCGCGTTTCGGTCTTAGCTTACGCCTTGCGTCAGTCTTACTTAGCATGCGCCTCGTGCGGACCACAATCCGTGGAGGACGTTTTAGAACTTATACTTCAAACTGAGGCTGCAGGCGTTGCGACGGGCGGAATAGAGATGGTAGCTACCCGTGTAGCCTCCGTGCGTATAGACCTCCTTGGCCTGGCGGGCGTACTGATACTCCAGGCTCGTAGAGAAATGGTCGCCAAAGGATTTGCTGAGCGTCGTACCCAGCCGATAGGCTGATCCCATGTGGCGATAGAGGTCCTGCGTGTTACCCTCGCTATACTCGGCAAAGGCATTCAGACGGAAGGTCGCGCAGAGCACCTGCTCCACGCCAAGTCGGGAGAAAACGCCCCAATGCTCCTTGGCCATGCTGACGGCGTCGGCAATGCGCTTGTCCCAGAGTATGGCGGCCTGGCCACGGACCTTCGTTGTTGTGGAGGCATGGAGCGTGAAGTCGGGCTGGAGACTCCATGCGCGCCGCTTGCCCTCGTTGCCCCATTGATAGATGCGACGATTGTCGCGCTCCATCCAGATGCCGTTGAAACCATCGTTGGACATCGTGTAAGAGAGACTCATACCCCAAGAGAAGATCGGATCGTCGTGGGTAAAAGAGAGGGCGAAGACATTGGCGTGCAAACCTTCCAGGTCTTTGTTGCCTTGGCGGACTGCAAAGGGAGTGCGCAGGACGACGGGATTGAGCAGGGTCAAGGACGGACGCACCAGTCGGCGGTTGTAGCCGAGGGCCAACTGGCTCGTGCGACTGACCTGCCAGCCTATGCGACCCGTGGGCAGGAAATCGCGCAACTTCTTGCCTGCCATGTCAGTATAGGCAAACTCCAAGCCTGCCGTGAGGCCCAGTCGCTTCTGCCGGTCGGGATGGACGTCGTAGAGAAACGAGGCTGCTGCCGTCTGGTAGCGATGGCGGAAATGGCTGTCCTGGGCAAGGCGATCGTCAATCCATTGCTGGTCGTCGCTCTCGGCCAGTCGGTTCTCATAGCGGGCCACGAGACGCAGGTGGCCCAGGAGAGCCTGTGTGTTGTAGATCAGACGCAGATCGTGGTGGTGGACGGTGGCGTCGGCCGTGGTCAGCGTAGCTTGGAAGTCGCTGAAACCTTCCAGTTGAAGGGCCTCCAACTGGCGCTCGGCCTCATCGCGGTCTCGCTGGTACTTATAGCTGAGCGTCACGTCGTCGCGCTTGAAACGACAGGTGTAGTCGGCGCCCACCTCCAGGTGATTGCTGCGCAGCAAGGGGTTGTTGAGTCGCCATCGGGTCTTGGCAAGGGGAGCGCCGTCGGGTGCCAGCAAGCGTTCGGCAAGCGTTCCGCGCTCGTCCTTGTGAAGGCTTTCTCCCCGAAGGCTCACCGTGAGGGTCTGTTGCGTAGTGGGACGATACGCGAACTGAAATCCGTAGTCGGCCATCATCCCCTTAGCCTCAGTCGTCTGATGCGAATAATACTGACTTCCAACGGTTTCCGACAGGGGCATCTTGCCCGTGAAGATATAATGCTCGTCCAGGTTCTGCTCCGAGGAATGGCGGGCTAGTCCCTTGATGCCCACAAAGGGCTTGAAGACAACTTTTCCTTCTCCCAGATTGAGTTGCAGTCGCGAGGCGTAGGGGGCCGTATTCCCATAGCCACCAGAGAGTTCCACCTCTCCCTCCTGCTTGCTCTGTCCCCAAGCGCTGCTGGTCAGCAGCAGGGCCGCAAGCGTCAAAATCGTTTGCTTGTCCATCGTAATTTTCAGCTAATAGCAATTATTGGTTTGCAAAGGTATAAAAAAACGCTCGAAGCACACAAAGAAACGTCCATGTTCTTCGCAAAAGACAGATACGAAGGACATGGACAAGAAATGGGACAAGGGCCCATCAGAAGATGGACCGCTCGGTCTTGGTGGTCAGGAGCTCCAGGGCTTTCATTCCCATGACGGAGTTGCCCTTCTTGTTGAGTCGCGGGCTCCATACGGCCACGGCATAGTCGCGCGGATTGATGGCCGCGATGCCACCTCCCACGCCACTCTTGCCAGGAAGTCCGACCAAATAGGCAAACTCGCCAGCCTCATCATAGAAGCCGCAAGTCTGCATGACGGCATTGATGCGACGCAACTGGGAGGGAGTGAGCTCATGGCCGCAATAGTTGAAGGGGTGGTGGCAATGGGCAAAGGGCAGGAAGGACTGGGCCAGCTGGCGGCAGTTCATCTCCACGGAGCACATCATCAGGTAGAAGCGAATCACGCGGTCCACCTCGTTTTCGAGATTGCCATGATACTTCAGCATGTGGGCTATCGACTGGTTGAGATGGGAGGTAAGATACTCGCTCTCAGCCACCTCCGGATTCGCTCCAATACTGTCATCACCCGCCAGCGCACGGACAAAGCGCAGGAAGTCGCCCTCGGGATATTCCAAACAACTCACCAGAATATCGGCCGTGACCAAAGCTCCCGCATTGATAAAGGGATTGCGCGGAATGCCGTCCTCATATTCCAGTTGGACAATAGAATTGAAGGCGTTGCCGGAGGGTTCCTTGCCCACCCTTTCCCACAACTTCTCGCCCCGAAGGCTCAGGCAGAGAGCCAGAGAATAGACTTTCGAGATACTCTGTATGGAGAAGCGCACCTCCGACTCGGCCACATGAAAACTGCGTCCGTCAACCGTTGTCAGGCTCATGCCAAACTGGTCGGGGTTGACGCGCTCCAGGGCTGGAATATAGTCGGCCTGGTGACCTGCCCTGCGATAAGGTTTCACCTCCGTGTAAATATCTTCTAATACTTTCTGATAATCCATCTATTCACAATCCTTTTTCAAGAATGCAAAAGTACGGAATTTAGCGCTCACCTGCAAATGAAGCCCCGTCTTTTTCCTTTCAGCAGCCCAGAACCGCTCAGAAGGCCCACATATTGTAAAAACTTCTACATATATTTGGCTCGCTGCAAAGAATAGGCTACCTTTGCAGCGGTTTTCAGACTGGAAGCTAAGGGGTGCTCGCCAGATTGGACGGGCTGAGAACATACCCAAGGAACCTGATACGGGTAATACCGTCGTAGGGAAACATCCCCCTTATTTGTTCTTTTTTATAAGGTAATAGACCAATGAAAAAAATGGTATTAGCCTCGGCTGCGCTGATGAGTGCGGCAGCAACGCAGGCACAGCAGGCAGCAGGCTCTGTTGACACGCTCACCGCACAGGCGATGCAGGAAGTGGTCGTACAGGGCGTACGCGCGCCGAAGAATGCGCCGTTCGCGGTAAGCAACATCAAGAAGCAAGACCTGGAAACTTTCTCCAAGACCGGACAGGAACTGCCTTTCCTCTTCGCCAACACACCGGGCGTCCTCGCATGGAGTGAGAACGGCACGGGTATGGGCACATCTTATATGCGTATCCGCGGCGCCGCAGGCAGTCGTATCAACGTCACGCTGGACGGCGTCTCGCTCAACTCGCCGGAGGACCAGACCGTCTTCTGGGCCAACATGAACTCCTATGCCGCCCTCATGGGTAGCGTACAGATCCAGAGAGGTATCGGCACATCGACCCATGGAGACGGTGCCTTTGGTGGTTCGGTGGCATTAGCCACGGCGACTCCCTCGCTCAAGCCGAGCCTGGAGCTGACGGGAAGCTACGGCAGCTTCAACACGTATCATGCAGGAGCCAAGTTCTCGACGGGCTTGCTCTTCAACCATCTCATCTTTGACGGAGCCTACAACGAGACCGCAACGGATGGTTTCGTACATGGCACGGCCAGCCGCGCAGGATCCTACTATGGCGGACTGACCTGGCTGGACGAGAAGTTCAAGGTGAGCTACAAGAACATCGGCAACTTCGAGAAGACGGGACAGGCCTGGAGCGGAGTGACGGCAGGCAACAACGACCTCAGCCTCATGGACGGAACGTGGGGAGCGAGCACGGGCATCCGCACCTACAAGGACATGTACGAGCACGGTCTGGGCAAATACAACACTCTTTACGAAAATCTCGTGACGGACGAGAACGGACAGTTTGTCAAGGATGCCAACGGCAACTACCAGACCTACCGCTACAAGATGGCGGACGGTTCCTACTGGGAGAAGACAACGGACAACTTCTATCAGAACCACAATATCCTCTCGGCAGTCTTCACCCCGTCGGATCATTGGAGCCATAACGTGGCCATCCATTACACTTACGGCTATGGATACTATAGCGAGTTGCGTCCGGACAACAAGCTCTCCAAGTTTGGCCTCACCTACAAGGACGCCAACGGCAACAAGATCAAGCGCGACGACATGGTGCGCCGCAAGGGCCTGACGCAGCACAACTATGGCGTGCTCTACAACATCAACTACAAGGACGAGACATGGAACGTCACGGGTGGTCTCTACCTCCAGCAGTTCCGCGGCAACCACTTCGGCTACCTCACCTATTTCAAGAACCAGGAGCTGAACAACCACTTCCGCCCGAACAACAGCAACTATCAGTACTACGATAGCGACGCGCGCAAGTTTGACTACTCGGCGTTCTTCAAGGCCAACTATCACTTCAACGACTACTGGAACCTCTTCGCCGACGTGCAGTACCGCTATGTGCAGTATAACACCTCGGGCCGCAACGACAAGTTCTACGAGGAGACCTCGGGCTACTTCAACCAGCCGCTCAACGTCAGCGAGCGCTACAACTTTGTCAATCCGAAGACGGGTATCAGCTTTGCCAAGGACGGACACCACGCCTATGCCAGCATCGCCTATGCCAACCGTGAGCCGGAGCGCAACAACTTCACCGACAACGGAGCCTATCCCGCCCCGACGCCAGAGCGTCTGATGGATATCGAACTGGGTTACAACTACCATGCCAACAACTGGTATGCAGGCGTGAACCTCTATTACATGGACTACACCAACCAGTTTGTGCAGACGGGTGCACAGAGCGACATTGGCGAGAACCTGACCACCAACATCAAGGACAGCTACCGCATGGGTGCCGAGATCGAGGCTGGCTGGTCGCCGCTGAGCTTTCTCACCCTGGAGGGAAATGCTGCGCTGAGCCGCAACCGCATCAAGGATTTCGACGAGATGGCATCAGTAGATTGGGAGAGCTCGTTCCGCAAGATCCACTACAGCTCTTCTACGCTCGCCTTCTCGCCCTCCGCAATCCTCAACGGCTTCGCCACGTTCCACTATCAGGGCGCACAACTGATCTGGCACACCAACTTCGTGAGCCGCCAGTATCTCGACAACACGGAGAACAACGTGCGTTCCCTGCCGTGCTATAGCCAGACCAACATCCACGCCAACTACACCTTCCGCCCTGGAAAGCGTTTCGCAGGCCTGCGCGAGGTGGTGGTAGGATGCGATTTCAACAACATCTTCAACCGTCATTATGCTGCCTCGGGATGGGTGTATAGCACGATTCTCGACAACGACGGCCATCCAAACGACAACCGCTACACACAGATCGGCTGGATTCCGATGGCTGGATTCAACGTTATGGGCAACATCACGCTGAAGTTCTAATACATTGACCGACGGGTAGATAGGCTGACCAAGGATGGACTCCTGTTCGTCCCCAAGGCTGACCATCTACCCGTCGGCGCTTATTCACCAACCTTTCCTTATCACAATATCTATGAATTGGCTCGACATCGCCGGCACGATTATCGGACTGGTGTATATCTATCAAGAGTACAAGGCCTCCATCTGGCTTTGGGTCACGGGACTCATCATGCCCATGGTCTATATGTTCGTCTATTACGAGGCAGGACTCTACGCCGACTTCGGCATGCAGGTCTATTACGTCCTGGCTGCCATCTACGGCCTGCTCGTGTGGAAATATGGCAAGAAGCGCAACCAGAAGACCGAGGAACTGCCCATCACCAAGATCAAACGTTCCCTCCTGCTGCCCTCGCTGCTCTTCTTCCTTGCCGCATGGGGCGCACTCTACTTCATTCTGATCCGCTTCACCAACTCCACGGTCCCCGTCCTCGACTCTTTCGGCAACTCGCTGAGCTTTGTCGGATTGTGGTGGTTGTCGCGTAAATACATCGAGCAATGGTGGGTCTGGATCGTCGTCGATATCGAACTGTCTGCCCTCTACGCCTACAAGGAGATCTATTTCACCTCGGGCCTCTACGCCCTCTACGTCGTGATCGCCGTGGCAGGCTACTTCAAGTGGAAACGTGTCATGGCCGAAGAGGCGCAAGGGATCAGCATGAAATCATAGATATTAGAAAAAATCTGTCTGCTATGGTTTACGAACTCATCACGCCCGAAAGCCACTTCGACGGCGTCATCTTTGCGGATGGCGACTGCCCTACCCACCCTATTCCCTTGGGCATCCTGCGGTCGGGCCGTCCCGTGATCGCCTGCGACAATGCGGGGGCGCAACTCATCAAGAAATGGAACATGCTACCCGATGCCATTGTCGGCGACGGCGACTCGCTACCCCAGCAGTTCAAGGACCGATACAAGGACATCATCCACTACGTCGCAGAGCAGGACTACAACGACCTGACGAAGGCCACCCGCTTCTTCCTTGAGCAATATCGAAGCCCAGGCACGAAGCATCCGAGGATCTGCTACATCGGATGTACGGGCAAACGGGAGGACCACACGCTGGGCAACATCTCGCTCCCCACCTTCTATCGCCAGGAGTTTGGCGTTGAGGGGGTGCTGCCTACCGACTTCGGATGGTTTGTCTATTGTCATGGCGCATGCGAGTTTGAGAGTATTCCGAACCAACAGGTCAGCATCTTCAACCTCAATTGCTCCGCCCTGACAAGCCAAGGGCTGCAATGGCCGATATACCCCTTTGCCCAATGGTGGCAGGGGACGGTCAACAACGCTCTGGGAAACGCTTTCTCCATCAACGGTAACGGCGACTATATTGTCTATCGCACCTATGAGGCGAAGAGGCAACCACACGCCAAGGAGGACTAAAACAATACCGCCAAGACAACATTTGCGTCTTGGCGGTATTCATATCGTAACTTACGACCATTTCCCCCTTATAAAGGGGAAAGTATCAAACCATTGTTTACTCCGAAAGGCTTATTTCAACTTGAAGGCATTCTCAATCGTACCAAGCTCGGCACTAAACATCTTGTCGGTCTTCAATCGCTTCTCCACTTGTGTGCAACTGTGAATGACCGTGCTATGATCGCGATTGCCGATGAGTTTGCCTATACGAGATGCTGGCATCTTCGTGTATTTTTGCGACAGATACATGCTCACCTGGCGGGCCGTCACGATGTCGCGCTTACGCGAACGGGAGTTGACGGCCGTAGTAGTTACACTAAAGTGTTCGCACACACGCTCTAAGATCTCATCTACCGTGAGCGGCTCGTTGTCAACCTTCACGGCACGCTTGATGACTCGTTCGGCCAACCGCATGTCGATGTCGCAATTATAGACGACCGAATAGGCCAATAGCGAGTTGATGACGCCCTGCAAGTCGCGGACGCTTCCATTGGCCGTCTGGGCTATATAGCGGATAACGTCTTCGGGGATAGTGAGACCATCGCGACGAATCTTGTTGTGCAGGATATCTACACACAGTTCCACATTGGGCTTCTCGAGCTCGGCAATAAGTCCACAGGCAAAGCGCGTGAGCAGTCGCTCGTTCATGCCTTTGAGGTCCACGGGCGGGCGGTCGGAGGCAAGGATAATGCGCTTTCCGTTGCGGAAGAGGTGGTTGAAGATATGGAAGAATGTGTCCTGCGTCTTGATAGCCGTCATCCACTCCTGGATATCATCCACGATCAAGATGTCGATAGTCTGATAGAAGTTGATGAAATCGTTGGTCGTATTGTTCCTCACCGAGTTGGTGTACTGCACCTGAAAGAGGCGCGCGGAGATATAGAGCACACGCTTCTGCGGATAGAGCTGCTTGGCTCGCATACCGATAGCATTGACGAGGTGGGTCTTTCCGCAGCCCGACGGTCCATAGATGAACATCGGGTTAAACTGTGTCGTGTTCGGATGCTCGGCTATGGAGAGTCCGATGGAGCGCGGTAGCTTGTTGCTATCGCCCTCCAGGTAGTTGTTGAAGGTCTTGTGCGGATCCAGCTGCGGATCGAGGTCCTGCGGAGCTGCATCCATCGGCGTAGGACTTTGGTTGGCGCGGTCGGTCGGACGACGCGTATCCACCTTGTTAGAGGGCTCCCCCTGCAGATCCTGGGTCAGATGATGGGCCTTGTCGGTAACGACACGGTAGGTCAACTTGATACCATGACCAAAGCAACGGGTAAGGACCGAGGACAGCAAACTGACATAGTTCTCCTCCAGATACTCATAGAAGAATGCGCTGGGTACCTGCAGAAGCAACGTCTTCGTGTCGGCATTATACGACTCAAAGACGAGGGGCTTGAACCATGTGTTATACTGTTGCTCTTCGACGTTCTCCTTTATCAGTCGCAAGGAGCTGTCCCATAGAGCATTTGAGTTTACTGTCATTAATATATACTGGTCTATTTAATTACCAAGACGGGCTTAAAGCCCAAGTTGCGGATGCAAAATTACAAAAAATAATCCGAACCGTAAAGTCGGCATAAAAGCCGCCACGAAGAAAGAAAAACGTAAAATGCGTAGTTACCGACACTTAGGCTACAAATAAAAAAGCCTTATAAAAGAGATTTTTGGCCGTTTCAAAGGTCTTGATTATCAAAGGCTTCGAAAGGTTTAACGCGTTTGTAACAAATTGGCGTAAAGAAACGGGAAAAACGCTATAACTATCTGATGCACAGAGACGTTAACCGTAATCAAAGTTAGCTATTCGTTATCCTTTTTATTTAGACCATATTTAAACTAAGAAATATTTTGGTATCGCAAGAGGAAAAAACAACTCGCCCAAGCTACTTTCATGCTCTATCTGTCTATTCTACCGAGGGTATGATTGACACCTGCCAACCCACCCACCAAATCGTCTCAAGAACAGAGACACTATGCTTCCCCATATATAATAGGTATAAAGGGCGATATTGGACTTGCAATATCACACTTTCACAGATCTTCATCAAGAAGCAGCGGCGATCATTTATTTGCTCTCCTTGCGCAGCTCGTCACGAATCTCGGCAAGCAACTTCTCCGTAGGCGTAGGCTCAGCAGGGGCAGCCGGCGCGGGAGTTTCCTCCTTATGCTTGGCCAGTTTGTTGACGGCCTTGATCATCACAAAGATACAGAAGGCGACGATCAAGAAGTCGATGACATTCTGCAGGAACATACCATACTTCACCTCTGCATCTTCGACCTTGAAGCTCAGGTTGGAGAAATCGACTCCACCCGTGATGACTCCGATGACAGGCATGAAGACGTCGTTCACGAGAGACGAGACAATCTTGCCGAAAGCACCACCAATGATGACACCTACCGCCATGTCCATCACATTGCCACGCATGGCAAACAGTTTAAACTCTTTCAAAAACGCGCTCATTTTCCCTTGCTTTGATTTTTATTCACTTTAAAACCATTATTAGTTCATACGCGGATAGCAAAATCATCAGCTATCCGTGTTTTTAGTATTTTTAATACTCGTTCCGAGTGCAAAGTTAAAAAAAAAATGTAACTTTGCGGCGCAAACAGATAGAAAAATATACTTCAAACAGTAAATAGGTATTTATCAACATTTATAATTACATTCAAAAATGGTAAAAGTAGCAATTAACGGATTCGGTCGTATTGGCCGTTTGGCTTTCCGTCAGATGTTTGAGGCTGAGGGTTATGAGGTTGTAGCAATCAACGACCTTACTTCTCCTAAGATGCTCGCTCACCTTCTCAAGTATGACACGGCTCAGGGTGGTTTCGCTGGCAAGTTCGGCGAGAACAAGCACACCGTTGAGGCAACCGAGAACTCCATCATCGTTGATGGCAAGGAGATCACGATCTATGCTAAGCCGAACGCTGCTGAGCTGCCTTGGGGCGAGCTCGGAATCGACGTCGTTCTTGAGTGCACAGGCTTCTACACCTCTAAGGAGAAGGCTTCTGCCCACCTCGCTGCTGGTGCTAAGAAGGTGGTCATCTCCGCTCCTGCCGGCAAGGACCTCCCCACGATTGTTTACAACGTTAACCACAAGACGCTGACCGCCGAGGACAAGGTGATCTCAGCCGCTTCCTGCACAACCAACTGCCTCGCTCCGATGGCTGCAGCGCTCCACGCTTACGCCCCGATCCAGTCTGGTATCATGTCCACAATCCACGCTTACACGGGCGACCAGATGATCCTTGATGGTCCGCAGCGCAAGGGCGACCTCCGTCGTTCACGTGCCGGTGCTCAGAACATCGTCCCCAACTCTACGGGTGCTGCCAAGGCTATCGGCCTCGTCATCCCTGAGCTCAACGGCAAGCTCATCGGTTCTGCACAGCGCGTTCCGACGCCGACGGGATCTACGACGATCCTCGTCGCTGTTGTCAAGGGCAAGGACATCACCGTTGAGGGTGTCAACGCTGCTATGAAGGCCGCCACCACGGAGTCCTTCGGCTACACCGAGGAGCAGATTGTCTCTTCCGACATCATCGGCATGAAGTACGGTTCACTCTTCGACGCTACGCAGACGATGGTCGCCAAGGTTGACGATGACACCTACCACGTGCAGGTTGTCTCTTGGTACGACAACGAGAACTCTTACACTTCTCAGATGGTTCGCACCATCAAGTACTTCGCCGAGATCTAATCTCCCGACATGCTTGATGGATAGCAGCGCCCTTTTGCCCTCAGGGCAAATATCGCGCCTATCGAAGTGATTACAAGTCTAAGAAGCCATTCCTTATTGCGAGGGATGGCTTTTTGTATCATTTCTCCAGCAATCCTTAGGGACCGCGTAGTACATAGCCTTAGAACTTCTATAGGGGAAAATACCAGCCTGAGGAACACAAAGAAGTACGCAGTCGGGTTTTTCTTTCGTAAGGGTTGGGTAATTCATGGAAATAATGTAACTTTGCAATCGGAAAGAAAGAAAGCTGAAAGATGGAGAAAGATACAATGATAACAGTCACGGTAAGCGACGCAGCGCTGCGCCAAGCAGCCGAAGAAGGGATGGACGAGTTTGTCAAGGTGTTTATCGATGGCATCCAGAAAGCCATCGGCGGCCAACTGACCAACGAGAACATGGCACGGCTCAATGCTGACCAAATCACGCTTCTGGGCTGGAGCTATCTCCACGAAGAGGTGTCGGACGGCGGCTATGTGCAGCTTATCTACAACGGGCTGGGCGCATTTATCTTCAAAAACCCCTTTGCCCGCATGATGCGCGAATGGGGACTGCAAGACCTCTACTCCCATCTGCAGCGATGCAAGAAGTGGTACACTCAGTATCATGAGCAACTGGAGCACGAGATGAGCGACGACGACTTCATGGCCATCTACGAACAGATGCCAGAGTTTGACGACTTCGATGACGACTTTGTGGTCAACGAGGAGAAATGGACGGCACAGATAGCAGCCTACATCGACGATCATATCGACGACTTTGCCAAGATCGTGACACCATAACCAACTTCTTCGGCAAGACCACGGGACGGCTTCAAGATGAAAGCTTCGCCCATTCGGCCTTACAAGAAGGCCAACATCACTATCAAACGACAAAGAATGAACAAGGAAGAGCAAGAAAGAAGAAAAAAAAGCCCCGTGCAAATTCGCAACAAGAAGGCTTCGTTCGAATATTTCTTCGTTGATACCTATACGGCGGGCATCGTGCTCACGGGCACGGAAATCAAGTCGATACGAGCGGGCAAGGCTTCGCTCACCGACTCTTTCTGCTATATTACCCGTGGCGAAATGTGGGTGGAGGGCATGAACATATCGCCCTACTTCTACGGTTCCTACGCCAACCACGAGGCCCGGAGAACCCGCAAACTGCTGCTGAACCGCAGGGAGATCAAGCGACTGGAGGCAGAGATCAAGACGCCAGGCTACACGATCGTTCCCCTACTGGTCTTTATCGACGAGCACGGACGCGCCAAGATGGACATCGCCCTCGCACGCGGTAAGAAGATGTACGACAAGCGTCAGACCCTCAAAGAGAAGGAGGACCGACGGGAGATAGACCGTGCCGTGAAGCGATATTAGGCCGACAAGGGCACAAGGGACTACATACAACGAAAAGGAGATACATAAATGATAAATTTTAAGAAGAAAAAGAGATGGCATTGCCTCGCCGGACAGCAGCCGACGGAGATGGACTTGAAGATCATGGAGTGGGAGCGCAAGGGTAAACTGGTGCCTACGCGTGAACTGGTCAAGACCCCCGAGCAGATCGAGGGCATCCGTGTGGCAGGCAAGATCAATAGTGGCTGCCTCGACGCCGTGGCGGAAATGATCCGCCCGGGCATCTCCACCAAAGACATCGACAACGTCTGCGTGGAGTACTGCAAGGCTCACAACGCCATCTCCGCCACGCTTGGCTACGAAGGATTCCCCGGAAGCCTGTGCACCAGCATCAACGAGGTGGTGGCGCATGGCATTCCCAAGGAACAGGACGTTTTGGAGCCAGGCGACATCGTCAACGTAGATATCACGCTGGGATACAACGGCTACTATGGCGATGCCTCACGCATGTTCATCATCGGCGGCGAGACCACACCTGAAAAGGAGCAGCTGGTCCGCGTGACCAAAGAGTGCCTGGAGATTGGCGCAGCAGCAGCCAAACCCTACGGCTTTGCCGGAGACATCGGCCACGCCATCCAAAAGCATGCCGAAAAGCATGGCTATGGCGTAGTGCGCGACCTCTGCGGCCATGGTGTAGGACTGAAGATGCACGAGGAGCCCGAGATACTCCACTACGGCCATCGTGGCACAGGCATGCTCTTGGTACCAGGAATGGTGTTTACCATCGAGCCGATGATCAATATGGGAACATGGAAGGTCTTCATAGACGCCGACGACCCCTATGGATGGGAGGTTATCACGGGCGACGAAAAGCCATCGGCACAATGGGAGCACACCTTCCTCATGACCGAGAATGGCGTGGAGATTCTCTCCGAATAATGTGGAAAGATTCTCTTCGAATAACATGGAAAGAATTTCTCTGAACAACATGAGGGATTCTCTTCGAACAAAATAACAGAGGACAAGAAGATTCGCATGAGCGACATATATATATTAGGTATAGAGAGCAGTTGTGACGACACGTCGGCTGCCGTCTTGCGCAATGGCGTGATTCTGAGCAACGTCACGGCTTCTCAGGAGGTGCACAAGGCCTACGGAGGCGTCGTGCCCGAGTTGGCCTCAAGGGCTCATCAGCAAAACGTAGTGCCCGTGGTCGATCAGGCCATCAAGCGGGCAGGCATCACCAAGGAGCAGCTTTCCGCCGTGGCCTTTACGCGAGGACCCGGACTGATGGGCTCGCTATTGGTTGGCGTGAGCTTCGCCAAAGGATTCGCCCGTGCCCTGGGCATACCGCTGATAGATGTCAACCACCTGCAAGGACATGTGATGGCCCACTTCATCAAAGAGAACGAAGAGGACACCAACGTGCCTCCCTTCCCCTTTGTCTGCCTACTCGTAAGTGGCGGCAACTCCCAGATCGTGAAGGTCAACGCCTACAACGACATGGAGGTGCTGGGACAGACGATCGACGATGCTGCAGGCGAGGCCATCGACAAATGCTCGAAAGTGATGGGACTGGGCTATCCAGGCGGCCCGATCATCGACAAACTGGCAAGACAGGGCAACCCGAAAGCCTACCAGTTTTCAGAGCCCCACATTCCAGGACTCGACTACTCCTTCTCGGGACTGAAGACGTCCTTCCTCTACAACCTGCGCAAGTGGGTGGCCGAGGATGCCGACTTTGTGGAGCATCACAAGGAGGACCTGGCAGCCAGCCTGGAGTTTACGGTAGTCGATATTCTGATGAAGAAACTGCGCCTGGCCGTCAAGGAGACGGGCATCAAGCATGTAGCCGTAGCGGGTGGCGTGTCAGCCAACACCGGCCTGCGCAACGCCTTCCACGACTATGCCAAGCGATACGGATGGACCATCTACATCCCCAAGTTCAGCTACACGACGGACAATGCGGCCATGATAGCCTGTGTGGGTACGTTCAAGTACCATGACCACGACTTTGCCTCAATAGACCTGCCCGCATACAGCAAGGTAACGTTCAAGTAAAACACTTAGCACCAAGGACCATGGAGTTTGAAACCAAAATTATTTCTCGCCAGATCGGCGACATGTTATACGCCTCGGGCCTCTCGCTGGGCACGGCAGAAAGCTGCACGGGCGGCTTGATAAGCGAGGCCATCATCGCCACCCCTGGCGCCTCCAACTACTTCAAGGGAAGCGTGGTGAGCTACACCAACGAGATCAAAGAAAGACTGCTCAAGGTGGACCACCAACTGCTGGAGGAGAAAACTGCCGTCTGTGAGGAAGTAGCCCGACAGATGGTGCAGGGAGCAATGGACCTGCTGAATGTCGATTTCGCCATCGCCTCGACAGGAATAGCAGGCCCTGGAGGCGGAACCAAGGACACACCCGTCGGGACGATATGGCTCGCCTACGGCAATCGTGAAGAGATACGCACCCAGAAGCTCACCGACGACTTCGGGAGGGATATCAACATCGCCATTGCCACCAACAAAGCCATGCGCCTCATGCAGCATTTCTTGGAGGAAAAACTCCCCCAAGACCTACCCGAAAGCATCGAAAGTCGCTGGTAACTAATAAAAAAAACTTAATTCCACACTTTTGGGACAAGAAAGTTTTGTGCATCAAGGAATTTTCATTAACTTTGCACCCTGTTTGGAATAGGTATCAATTAACGAATAAGAAAATTAAAGATAGCAATGTCTAAGATTTGTCAAATCACGGGAAAGAAGGCACAGCTGGGCAACAATGTGTCTCACTCGAAGCACCGCACCAAGCGCAGCTTCGACGTAAACCTTTTCAGCAAGAAGTTCTACTATGTAGAAGAGAATTGCTGGATTAGCCTCAAAATCTCAGCTGCCGGCCTCCGTATGATTAACAAGGTCGGACTTGATGCCGCATTGAAGCAGGCCGTTGCCAAAGGATATCTCAACTGGAAGGACATCAGAGTGATTGCCGAGGGCAACGAGGATGCTAACAACTAAAGATAAGCGAAGGAGAACGATAAGACAATGGCAAAGAAAGCAAAAGGCAACAGAGTCCAGGTGATTCTTGAGTGCACCGAAATGAAGAATAGTGGCCTGCCCGGTACAAGCCGTTACGTCACTACCAAGAACCGTAAGAACACTCCGGGTCGTCTTGAGTTGAAGAAGTACAATCCGATCCTCAAGAAGATGACCGTTCACAAGGAGATTAAGTAATCCAATAAATAGGAACATAAACTATGGCAAAGAAAGCGGTCGCTACCCTCCATGAAGGATCTACGGATGGTCGCGCTTATACGAAAGTGATCAAAATGGTCAAGAGCCCCAAGACGGGTGCATACATGTTCGATGAGAAGATGGTGCCCAACGAGGCTGTACAGGACTTCTTCAAGAAGTAATCAGATCTACTTGAGATAATATCATCAGAAGGCTGCAACTCAAGTTGCAGCCTTTTGGTGCATATAGGGCCTACTAATTAAAGAAAAGTTATTGACAACTAAGAAATTCACTTGCAAAATATTTGCTCAGTTCTGTTAACAAAACTACTTTTAGGTGTTAACACTCGTAAGTGCGACATGAAATACTACTCACATTACCATATACACGACTTGTTTGAACTCCAAGAGTCTCTCGGGTTTGAGCAAGTCCAACCGCTGGGGCAAGCTTGCCGACCGCCTTACCTGGACCAAGATCGAAAAAGAATACAACAAGCGTCTCCTGACTTCGTCACTTTTTCAAAATATGTTTGTAAGTGCTTGATAATCAGTGGTTGCTTTTGTTGCTTCGGGAGACGCGCAAAAAGTCGGGTAAAATAGCATGCTCGCCCCCCTATACGAGAAAAGCCCTGTTTTTTGCATTCTTGCCGAGAAAAATTGTAAGATTTATATTTCTTGGGGTACGCAATGACGAAGTCAGGAAAAAGAATACAACAAGCGTCTGAGGAACAGCCATTGCGGAGCAGGCAACAAGCCCGCCCGCATGGTTGTTGGTGCCTTAATAGTGAAGCATGTGGAGAATTTGAGCGATGAGAAGACCATCCAGGCCATCCAGGAGAATCCGTACATGCAGTATCTGCTTGGGCTTTCCAAGTTCACGGAAAAGCCCGTGTTCGTACCCGAGTTGTTCGTTTTGATCCGCAAGCGCCTTGACCAGGACTTCTTCAACATGCTGACCTTGATACTGGCCGAAGCGGACGGGAGCAAGCACAACATGATGTTCGAGCAGAATGTCCGCAGCTTGCATATTCCGGTGATAGCCGTTCACAGCGCTCCTTGTTGATTGGTAACTTGCGGGCTATGCCGCGATTCGACTCGCCCAGTTGCTTCAGCTGTAGGACTTGTTTGATTAGACTCATTTCCTTTACTGTTCCTGCCATATCTGTACTGGTGTTTACTGATTTTCCAGTACAAAGATAGATGAAGAATACATAAACCCAAATCGGTCATTAGGATTTCTCTTTGCCGTACGACATAGAGAAATCCTAATGACCGATTTGGGTTAAATCATTGTATCTTGCTTGTATTGTATATAAAGTTTACTAACTTGACATATAGTTATAGTCAAGACAAATATAGACAAAACTCCAACTAAATACACTGCGCCACGTTTGTATTCTTGTGGTAAGAATCGAAAAGAGAGCCAACTTAATGTGCTATTAAACAGAGATATACATAAAATGGCAAACACCCATTTGTTTACAGACACCATTTTTTTGATGACTTTTACCGTAATTTGGCGCCGTCTTCTCATTAGTGGATCTGAATGTCCCAGTTTTGTCTGTTCTGCATAAACTTCAAGTTCGGAACGTTTTCCTAAAATCACAGAATAAAGCAGTGTGATTATTGAAATTAAGATTCCACAAAATGTCATATATACAGTCCAAGCGTCATTGAGCAGCGTTGAATAGAATTCGTTCGTTTCCATATTACTCATATCCACTTATGTAGTTTGAAATTATTGTTTCCATCTTCTCTTTCATGAAGTCGATGTTATGCACTTTCTCTTCGAGTTCTTGCTGAGTGATCGCTGATTGGTCATTGAAGATTTTCTCTGCAGTTTCTTTCAGCTCTTCGCCAGCTTCCGATATTAACTGCTTGGCAATTTTGTACTCACGTTTTCCGTGATGTATTAATGTCTCTTTTTTCTGATAGTTGCCATCCTCAGAAGTATCCGTTATCAACTGTTTCATAGTTTCGAATGGCATGTTCTTGAAATTACGGAATTCTTCTTTTTTAAGCTTGGTACTATCAAGATAGCTGGCATACTTGACATCGATGTTATTCTCAGCCTCAGTGAGACTAAAGTATCTGATGCTTAATTCTGGTATATTCCCAATGGATTTGAGCTCTTTAAGGATCATTTCCAATTTGATATTTTGTACAGGAACATTCAGGATTTTGTTTGCCACAATCTTTGCAAGGCGACTTACCTCGCCTGTATCTTTAGTTGGGTCTTCATATGCCAACATCAAGAAGTAACAGGTATAATGTCCTTCTTGCAGTCCAATTATACGAGGATAAAATAACACAAAGTTGGAATCACTTCCGATTTTGTTGTCTTTGGAAAAGGCTATTTTTTCAGAAGCTTCAAAATATCCATCATACAGATTTGTATTGAAGGCATTTATCTGCAAAAGTAAGGACGGAACATCCCCAATAACAACGTCTATCGGTGTAATTTTATTGACGACCATCTTCTTAGTCTTGTTTCGATTATCCGTTGAAATTGGAGAAGAGGGGGCTTTTTAACGATGGCTTTTTTAAACTGCAAAATTTTCATTTTCAAGGCTTTACGAAATCACGGGGCACGAAGTGACGGTAGTGTACTGATTATGTACGGACCTATCGCTCGTTGGACATGAAATCGAGGCCGTAGGCACGGTATCTCTCAAACTTCCTGTCAGAGCTGATGAGGGGCACGCGGTCGCTGATGGCTTGGGCCACTATGAGGCGGTCGTTAGGGTCTCGGTGGTCATCAAACAGAATCAACTCAGAGAAAACTTGCAGCGTTTTCTCATCTGGTGACTTCATGGAAATGCCTACAGCTTTTAGCCACGCCATGATAGATGCGGGGTGCGGTGTGCCCTTTCGCCTTCCCCCAGACAGTTTGCCTATTTGGCAGAGGTGAATCAATTCCGCCACACAGACGGAACTCGCCATCAACTGGTTCGTGTAGTCGTTGAGCTGGAGCATCGTGTCCTGACTGATATCGTCAAGACGATCTGTCAGCATAAACGCGAGGATATTCGTGTCGAGATAAATCCTCATCTCATCACATACCTAACGTTTTTGTCTTCGAGCACCCACCCAGTGGACTGACCGCTCAGAACCCATTCGCCAAACTTACTGAGTTTGCCGTCTTGCTCCTTTTTAGCTCTCAACACTCCGAGAATATCGGTTGCTTTTGTCGTTTTCTTCTTTGCCATAACTATACCCTTTCTTAAATTTGATGTTAGTGTCGAGGTAGAACCTCATCTCATTATATACTTCATGTCCTTTTTGTCGAAGGTGAACGGAGCACACTCCCTGGTGCGCATCCACTCGCCCAGCTTATTGTATCTTCTCGTCCCGTTTTTCTCGTCCTGCTTGATTCTTTCAAGGAGTGCAAGCACCTCGGGGTTGGTGGTAAATAATTTCTTCTTTGCCATATTTTTGTCCTTTCTTTGATTTTGTCAGAGGCTGGCGAGCCACTTCTTGCCACTCGGCGTATGAAGCCAACCGAAGAAGCCCAGGGCTATGATCGCAGCGCCTCCCATTACGATGATTAGATTTGTCATAACTATGCCTTTCGTTAAATCACTTCTCGCTACACGTCAGAGATCGGCGAGCCACTTCTTGCCATTGGGGGTGCGGAACCATATAAGGATGCCGACACCGATCACGAGTGCTAATGAAAGCACGAATCCTAAAGCATACATACTATATTATTTTAATACTTGGTTTCCGATAGAATAAAAGACTACTGTCGTTGCTGCGCCGATTATCATAATAACCCCTTTGGCAAGGGAATACTCTGAGAAAGGCGAGGTAACTCCAGCAAGAACAGTGGTACCGAATGTCAGTTTAGACATATCGAGGAAATAGCCACCTATCTTCTCTCGCCTGGTCTTTTGCCGTTCCTTTTCTTCTCTCTGTGCTGCCATGATCTATCCTTTCTTCGTCTGTTCCTCGATCTGCTTCCGGAGGTCTCTTACGAGGTCCGTCAGCGTGCTGATGGTGCTGCTCTGGGTCTCTATCGTCCCGAGGGCTTTTCGCAGGGCCGTGGCCATGTCTTCCACCGCTCCACCGCCGACACCGCCCACTACATTACCCGAGCCGTTCACGTTCGGGGAGTTGTCGCCCGTGCTCTGCTGATGGACCGAGCCGGACAAGTCAGAGGTCAGCATAGGACCCTCGCCAGTCAGAAGCCAGTCTTTATTTAATTCTGGGTAAGCACCGAATATCTTCTGTAACACGGTAGAAGACGGAGATGCTTTTACGTTATTAACATAACCGTTTGATATACCTACAGTTTCCTCAAATTTCTTTTGAGAAATAGCAGTATGTTTAATATAGGTAATAATTCTATCTTTTACTGTTTCCATTGCTTTAACTGCTAAATACTGTTAATAATTAGAAGATATTCAGCAAAACCCTTGCGGATTTACAGAAGATACTCTATCTTTGCACCCGTGGTTGGTCATATGACTGACTACCCATTTGCAAAGATAGGCATTTCCTGCCGACTGCGCAACAAAATCAGTACAAAAAAGTAACATCAAAAAAATAAAGCTATGACAAAGGAAGAGTTTCAGAAGCTCACAACCATCTTCGAGATGAGCGATGAGGACTTCGATAGAGTGAACAGCGCATACATGGAACTGGAGAGCATGGACAAGCTGGAGTTCTGCAAGCTCTACATCGAAGATAGTCCAAGACTGTTTGGAATGCTGGCCGGAGTTATCAACAGATATCGACGCGAGGCCAGAAAAAACATCGATTGCATCGACATTATAGCGCCCCTTTTGCTGAAAGCCTATCACGAAGACACGCTGGAGCCCCTGTTGGAGGCCTTGGACACGATCGAGAGAACAGTCGGCGAACGGAAGACTATTCTGTACAAGGTCAAGTATAGCGACATGTTCTCCGACAAGGACTATGAATATCTGGTGACCAGACTCCAGTAGCACGACGGGGCGGAACGTCCGCCCCACTCTCACTCACATCCAAAAGAAAAGAATATGAAAACGATAGCAATAGAGAAGATGACCCGCGAGCAGCTCCGGGCGCTGCCATTCGGCAAGGCTCGGACCTTCGAGCTGCCTGCGGCCCGGGACATCATCAACGCCACGTCGCTCATATACCGGTCGCAACATGTGCTGGGCTGCCGATTCACGGTCCGGTGCGACTACGAGCAACTGCGGATGACGATCACCCGCAAGAGGAAGGAGGGCGCCGATGGAACTGTCAAGAATTGAATATCGCCGACTGGTGGAGGACGTAGCGGAGGCCGTACTGGCCAAGGTGATGCCCTTCGTCAAAAAGCCGAAGAAACAAGAGGAGCAATGGACGTGGGTGAGCGCCGAAGAGGCCGCCAAGATCGTAGGCCTGACGAAAAACTACCTGCTCAGGCAGAAGGCCTACTTCACCCACGTCAAGATCGGGAAGGCGAAAGCCTGCCGCGTGATGTTTCGCAAGGAGACCCTCGTCGAGGAGCACATGCGATCTCAGACAGAGCGGCGGCGCATACCTCCAGCACGCAAGAACGAGGCAACCCCCACGGGGGCTGGAAATTGAATTTTCGCGCGTCGAAAGGTGCGGAGGGTGGGTATCATCCTCGACGGGGTCATTTTTTCTGACGACCCCCTCCCCAGCCCGTCCGAGAACGGCCGTTTTGGGGTGTGTCACATAGGGTAGAACCGC
>ERZ780149.317-NODE-317-length-64070-cov-4.849488_pt1 | contig 64070 bp, 47 predicted proteins | sample MGYA00511367_ERZ780149 | MGnify/ENA primary metagenome ERZ780149 (study PRJEB29588, sample SAMEA2153852) | human gut metagenome | biome: human gut; feature: human-associated habitat; material: faeces | place: Denmark | collected 2008/2010 ... | reverse complement strand
GATATTCCTTTATAATACAAAAGTCCCCCTCACAACTACATATTATGTGATCATAAATTCTCGGATACTCCTCGTCAATCATCTCAGTATATGTAAGAAGCTTTTCTAAAAATTCACTGAGTCTGTCCGGAATATTATATAAAATTTTTGCTTTGGCAGATGTCTCAAAATGACTTTCAAGCATAAGTATGGAGTCAAGTGGATTGCAGTCCCGTCGGAAAATCATAATTGCTCCTTTGATTATTTCCAACAGGAATTCTTTCGCTTCATCATCGTATTCGTCATATTTTTCGACACTTTCTGTTAAAATGCTGTAAATCTTTTCTTCCTCTGTATCCTTAATTTTCAATAAGTCGAGTTCAAAAAAGTTAGATTTGAATTTCTTTTTTGCATTTACCATACTGCATCACTCCTCTCTTTTTTGTTTCTGCTTTGCAACACCACTGTTCTGTGTTAATATATTTACATAAAATACTTTTGAAAGGAAATTTGCCGCATTGAAACCAGATTATTCTTTTACGCTTCCGAGCGCAGATCTTGAAAAGGATGTACGAATCACTCAAACTTTGCAGACAATTAAAATGTGGATTCTTTCTGACGATTTAATTGCACTTCTGGATATATTTGGCTTTGGGTCTTCCTCACGTTTGTCCGTTTCGGACGATGATCAGAGCTTTTTCACCTACTTGAGTGAAGTTGTTTCTTTCGTGGACGAAAACTGGGATTTTCGAAAAGGCAGCGAACGTTGGGATATACAAGACACTCTTGATGACGCCAGCCATACTTCTGCGATAAAGAGGGTTGTCTGCAGCCTCGGTATGAACACAGAGACAAGCCTCGATAGATTTTCCACGGAAAAAATTGATTATATTCTTCCGCTCGGAGGTGCCAGATTGTCCAACTTTACGAGGACCGAATGCGCACATGAGCTTTCGCGTATACATCCGGAAGCGTCCGTATGTGCACTTTCTGCTAAGCGCCCTCTTTCGAAAATCGAATTCCCGTTCATTGAAAAATATGCTAAGCGCCCGATGTCTGAAATTAGCACGGAATTTGACGCAATCAATGAAGCTTTGGAAGTTGTTTTCGGCTGCATCGACTATAACGAACAAGCTGAAGCCGGACTTGGTGAAAGCGATACCGAAAGGCAAAATGCGTCTCACTGTCTTCGTTCATATAAAACCGAAACTCCGAGAGTCTTCTCACTTTCGGCGCCCAGCTCCGTTCCTACAGTACGCAGAGCAAACACGCTTGATACTCTGAAGCATTTTCAGAATACCTTTCAAGTAGCTTCCGGCTCCACGCTCGCAGCAATTACAACAAGTATTTATGTTCCGTTTCAGACATTGATTTTAGCACCCTTTGCAATTGAAAATGAATTAAATCTTTATTTAGTCGGAAGCATTCATTCTTCCTTAGATGATGCTTCTCGCCGGGATCCAAGCGCTGCCGCCTATCTGCAGGAAATTAAGGCGGCCGTCGACGCCTGCCATATATTCTGTAAGAAATATGCCCCGATATGAATTTCGCGGCGTATTTTCGCGTTTTAACCTTCGTATTCTTTTATGGCTAAAAAAATTTTTTTTGCTTTTTTTTTAATCCTGTGTCTCTCTGAAGGTTTGAACAATCCAACGCAACATCTTCTGACCGCTTTATAACTTCCTCTTGCCGCACTCATAACAAGCTTGAAAACCTCTTCAAAGTCAGCTTTGCTGAATGCCTGATGCGTCGGAAAGCTGTATCGATAAGAAACCTCTCCGTCTCTTGCGTCATATTGCAGAGCCCCGAATCTTCTTGGATAGTTTTCATCTGCGATTTTTCTGCACAATACATAATCAAATTCCGGATCTGCGTTGACCGGATAAATGACATCAATTCGACATACTTTTGGTCTTGCTTCAACGAAAATTTTGATTTTTAAATTACCCCCTACGAATCTGACTCCCATTTCAATGCACTCTATTCCCTTTTGAAGACTATCTGCAGAATACCACATCCGCTCTTCGTCAAAATATTCTTTAACAACGGCAAACACTCGATTCTTGTGTGCGATTTCTTCTTCACTCAATTCCGATTTGTCCGAACAATGTGTAACCTTCTCCGCTAGATATGCTGAAAAACATTCTTTAATCGCTTCCGCTGCAATTTCGTCAGAAATGTCTTCGCCAAGTTCGCATTCCCTTGCCTTCAGGAGTGCAATTAATCTTTCTGAACCTTCTGTTCTGTCTTCATCCTCCTCTATTTTCTCAATCATTTCACGAATTTTATTCGCCATAGGAACCTCCTTCTTTTAGATGTGTAAAATTTTCTTCTATCTATTTAACGAATGGAAATTAAGATTTTTCATAGATATCTGTTTTTTGACAAAAAATGCAGAAATTTGTCAAATTTCGTCTATTTCTATGTTAAAATAAAGATATTGAATAACGGAAGGAGACTTCAGTATGTCACCACAATTAACAGCATTCGCAAGGTTTATTTTTGACTTGGTTAAGCTCGATGGGTATTTCGCAGAAAGTGTTCTTACTATGGCTAAAAAGAAGAACGAACGGATGCCGCAAGGTCCTCAAAGTCTCATGCAAAGTATCGTTTTCTATAAAGAAGATACAGGAACTCTTAAGAAAGGTTTCCTTGATTTACCAAACGCTCTTAAGGCGCCATTACTGCTCGACCTTTTTTTCCCGAAAGACTTTACGAACAGCCTTTTTTCCGACCGCAACCACATCCGAAACGCTTTGAATCCTCTGGACTCAGCAAACCCACCGGTTGGATTCGATATAATCTTCAGTAATATCAAAAATTACTTTGATGACCGCAATGCGCCCGATTTTCTGACCTTTTTGGAGCAATGTGCTTCTCAGATGAGAGGGAAAAAAGGCGTTCTGGAAGTTATCCCTCAAGGGCGGAAGGTAGAATTCTTTGCTTTTGTGATTGCAGAGTTTAAGCGTGAATTTGCTGCAGACTCCACTTTCACTCTCCTTCCGGATCAAACCGTGACTTGTTTCATTAATGAAGCTGACAGTATCCAAACTGCGCAAACTCCTGACGAAAAAGACATCTGCGAAGCTGCCGTATGCAAAATGCTAACCTGCCTTTTGCTCTTTCAGTTATCGAAGGGGAAATTCGGAGAGGGAAATTCGCAGCGTTTTTTTGAAATGTTGTGGTATTATCACGATTCTGTGACCACCGTATGGGATGCTTCCGAGCAGCTTTTCACTGAAGAGGGCGGAAACGAGAGCCTTGGTGATTCCGCTTTTTGCCCTGCTCTCTTTCAAGGACTCAGCAAGGTGAAAAAATATCCTTACATTTTAATTGAAGAGTTATCCCTTTCTTCAAACCTTGTTATCGTCGGTGACGGCGGAAGCGGAAAAACATTCTTCACCAAAAAGCTCCTAAACATTCTGAAAGATAGTTCGCAGGGCAGTACTATTGACTGCGCCGAAAATAAAAAAATTAAAATAAACCCGGGCTCCTCATTCGGAACTGCCATTTATTTCAAACTAAAAGAACTTCAAGATGGGTTTTCCTTCTGTAAAAGAATTTATGAATACCGCAATACTTTCTTTCCGAAGTTTTCTTTTATGAAAGAGGATACGCTGCTGTTTACTTTTGAATCACAGCGAAATTGGCTTGCTTACTTTATTAATGAAATTTATCAAAAGAAAATCGTTATTATTCTCGATGGATTTAATGAAATCAGCCACACGCACAGGGAAAAATTGATTGCAGAAATCGAATCACTCAGCAAAGAAATACGCAAAGAATCGCACCGTCCTTGTTTTATCATTACCAGCAGACCCGGTTATGAAAAGGCGCTTTCAAAGCTTTCTGCCAAACAAGTTTTTTTGCTGCGTCTTTCGTCTGACAGTATTTCAGATTATCTGCACAGTTATAATAGTCTACAGACATATCGCCTCAATTTAGGGCCGCAGCGGCAGGGAAGGTTAGATCAGCTTCTTTCTTCTCCGTTGCTGTTGGAATTTTTCGTACAAACATATAAAGATGATTCTCCGAATAAAATTCCGGAAAGCCTCAACCGCTCTCTTATTTTCGACGATGCGTGCAAGCATTTTCTCGACAACTTAGATGAAACCTTAAAACCATACGGTAGGCTTTGCTATAAACTACTTCTTCCGGATATGCTTGCAGATGCAAAATACGGCGAATTTTCCTTTGCCATGGATAAAACCATATCCTTCATTCAAAAATGGGTCTCGTATTTTGACGAGAACAAAAATAAAAATTTTTGGCTTGAATTCGATCCGGATGAAGATCTCCACGATAATCTCAGTGACCGAAGAAGATATTTTCGTGAAGTTTTGCGTGCTTTGTTGGACTATCTTGCTCTTGGGCAAGACTACATGCACGAGATGTTATTTGACTTCTTCCGTGCAAAAGCGATTTTAAATGAATGTTTCTACACCGACACTGAATCTATCGGCTTATCATTTACGCAGTCGCGGCTTCATAATTTAATCGATCTTTCCATCGGCTCCAATGTTGATACTGCATTGGACAATTTGCAGGTTGCTTTAATGCTGGCGGAAATGGGTGAAGAAAAAGTTTCCGATAATTCTTCCGAGAAGTCTGAAGCCTTGTATACACATTTCAGTACAGAGTATAAAACGCATTGGCCGGAATATCTCTTTGCGGTTGTTAATTTCATTGATACACTTCGTGAAGACAGTACATTGCTCTTAAAATACTTTTTTATGCTTAAGCCAATTTCAGAGAGCACCGATGGCAGACGAAACTATAGACTGCAGCAGATTGACACTTATCTGCAAGATTCCTATAATGATGAGACTGCATTATACTACAAAGGAGTCCTTTACAATAGTACAGCCTTTATTCTGAACCGGATGTTAGATAAAAAGGGGCTTGAAGCTGTTTTTTCCAAAAATTTGGAGCAGCTTGGCTTTGCTGAGATTGATGCTTTTAAAAATGCTGTGGTACCGGACCTTCTTGATACTGCACGAGTCTGTGCTGCAGCCTATCTGGAAACAATCGGCAAGCTTCCCTCTGACCGTCATAGAACGGACATGGCATACCTTTTGGAAGCGAAAATTCAAAGCAATTACGGAGCCTATTATCTGCGCAGATACCGGGGCGAATCCAGTCAGCAGAAAAAAGAGGAGTTCGGCAGGCTACTTGATAAGTATCGCGACAAATCGCTTGCGATAAAAAGAAATTGCGAAGCACGCTACATTCAAATGTTTGGTCGAAAGCCTGATTGCAGCTTCCCTGAAAAGGACTGCGCCAAGTGTGAAAAATACAGAGGAACTGGCAGCAGCCTCGAAGAAAGCGTTCCCGCATGCAAGGACTATCGAACCATTCTCATCAGTCTGAACGATTCTTTTATAGCAATGGGCATCGATCATTTTTATAAAGCAAAATGGTTTGCAGAATCAGGACATTACGAAAAAGCCTTCTGTGAATATCAAACTGCGATTGCCAAGCATCGAGAAGGGGAAGAATATTATAAGCGTGCCAGCGGTGAAACTGCGGTGCCGCTTGTCAATCGTGTCCGCATGCTCGGCTGCCAAATTGAGCAGCAGCTCTTGCATGATAACCACGCCGACATTCCGCAGCCGGAAGAAAGCATTTTTGATGTTATCAATGCCTTGAAGGAACTTCTCAATAACGAGCAAATCAAACACGGAGTAGAGCGTGAAGCCTATAAACACAATATCTTCGCCCTTTCGCCTTTTATCTTTGCGCGAAAAGAAGTCAGCTCCGCATACACCGAGCTTTTGTCCGCATACGAAAGTTTATATGAAGAATTTTTCAGCGGCCGCGAAAATCCGTTACTGCTAAAAACTGAAATTATAATCGCCGCCTATGAGTCACTGCTTCAAGAAGCTGAAGCTCTCATAGATAAAGGGAAATTCGATGCGGCACTTCAAAAGTATGAGCAAATCATCAATAACTTAAAACCTTTAGCAGAAGCTGCCGCCGGTTCTAGGGATGGCAATGCATTTCTTTTTTCCATGAGGCAGAAAATTTTCCATTGTCAAACCAAACAGGTGGCATTATGGGAAAACCTGAATACTGAAAAAGAGAAGTTTAATGTTGCCACTCCGGCAGCCGCGGGCGCTGAAAGTTTTAAGGGTATATTTGAGAATCGTAATTTGCTTCTCGCCGAAGATAGCAAATATATGGAAAATGACTTTTGGGAATTTTCCTCAAAACTATATTATTTAGTGAATAATAATATCCCGGATTCTAATGGTTATAGTCTCATTGAACACCTTAATAGCTGTAAAAAACTTTACCGGACATATTTTGATGATACCGGGACGCACTTTGAGGAACTCCTCGAGGATATCCTTAAAGAAAAGAAATACTAAGCAAAATACAAATTGTAACTTTTACTGAAATAGTGACAATCGTGACTCCAAAGTGACTCGAATAAAAATTCGCAGTCACTTCTTTTGCTCTATCATGAATATATGAAAACAAAAGAAAAGGAGCAAAATACGATGGATAAAGTCACGAAAGAAAACAATGCAAAAGAACTGGGATATTACTTTGATATCATTGAAAAAAACGCTTACACCGTGGAGGCTCTTAAAAAGAGCGAAATTTTCGAGGGCTTTTTAGAAGCTCTATATCGTTTTATAGCAGATAATGTCTTTAACGCCTGCTCAAACAGAGCTCTTCTCCGAAGTCTGGAGTATCGCTTTGGCAATGATATTGCGGAGGATTTACAGATAGACGCCCTCCTTAATCTCTTCGCTGAAATTAAGCATGGAAAAAATAAAGGAAAAGTGCGGCTGGATGTGATTTTTGAAAAGGGCCGTGCATTCTGGGAGGGTACAATCTTTACTTTCGTCCATAACAACATCCTTTTGGATTTATTCAAGCGCTACGCTCCGGACAGTCTCGATCGTCTGCTTTATGACGATGACGATGCCTCCGATAAAGCCCTTGGCGACATTCTCCCTTCTGGGGAAAATATTGAAGAGGATGTTCTCTTCGGATTTGCTTTTCAACAACTCCTGAAGGCATTGTTGATTGATGGGCTGACCGCCAAGCCTGTTTCTGTAGCTTATATCGGCTTCTTGAACAATTTGGCGGACAGTAAAGCCAACAAAACGCAGAGATTTGCACATTTGCTCTGCACTGAGACACCCGAAGATATTGTCAGTGACACAATCACAAAATTCGTAAACGAATTCAACATCGACAGCACTGACGCAAACCAGAATATGAATTTCGACTTCACAGATCTCAAAATTAACTACAACGACTTCCGCAGATACACTGTGCATATAGATTCGGGCAAACTGCCATCGCATCTTTCAAAGGAAATCCATAAGGAAAAGCAGCGTATCCGGAAAGAGTATGAGTTTTTGTTTCGGTGAAGCTGCTAATAGAGGGGCAGCGGTCCTTTTGTTTATCTGTCAAACAAAAACCACATGCTCTTTGCTACGCTTGGAATGATGCCAAAAAACTCAATGCCTATTTTCTTCCCCCTTCATCCCTTAGAATGATGATATTTTCACTTTACATTTGCTTCTCTTTTTTTAGTAGGAATACTCGTCATTCAGTTCAACACCGAACAACTCAAATAAAGTATCTCTTTGATTTTCAATGCAAACTTTTCATTGCCGATTTAATTCGATCCATAAAAATATGATTTGGAAGCATTGCTTTCGGAACAGTATGTCCAATCGGTGCTTTGCATTGCCCTTCTATTTGATAGTATTCCTCGTCGACACTCGGTTTGTGAGCACTGGGAAAAACGTTCATGAAAGCAGATATATTTTTATCCTTGCTTATCATTGTCGTTTTTATATTTTCTATCTTTGAAAAAATCAACCCAAAATGGATTTGCTTCATCAAACAGCACTTTCTGTTCAGGAGTAAGTGCGTGAGGATAATCCCTAAAAAGATTAAACACTTGCTCTCCATCAAATGTAAATAGCCGTTCTCCGACTTTATCCGACTTTGGCAACCAAGAAAATTTCAGTTCTTTCTTATCTGACATAACCACTTTCTCCTCTCACCTGTGCTGATTCATCTGTATTTATATAGCCCAAAAGGTTAAGAAATTCTTCGTTGTTTTGCAAAGAATCCAAATCAATAAGGTAGTTAGCATAGTCCCTTGATTGCCCATCTTCGCAACCAAACCTTGAATATAATTCACTTAAAGTGAGCGTATGCCATCCATTTTCATTTGGAGTTCCACTTTGCAGTTCCAAATATTGATAAATTCCTTCACTGTTTAACCGAACAACAGCAGCGTGTGCTCCGGTTGCCATATAATATTGACGTCCTTGTTCCATACTCGACATCAATCGCTCTGCACATATCGTATCATCTGTCCCACGTAAGACTTCTGAATTCACGCCGTCCAAATTAGCAATTTGTTCTATTGACGATCTTGAAGAAAAAACTTCACGGCTTCGACCATTACGAAAATCGTAAACAATGTAACCTGCTCTATTGCCAGCATACGCAAGAGCCAGTGAAGAACAAGAGCCTTCGGTCATATCACCGCCGCTTATATTACTAATGATTTGTTCTTCACTTCTTGAAAAAAAGGCGACCCGTATAGGTTTGTATTCAACACCTTTTAGTTCATTGTTGATATTCCGACTCCTATTAAAAATGGCAGCAAAGAAACCGCTTCTACCATTAGAACCAAATGCTCTTGATGTTTCGTAATTGCCACTCGATATCTGTTTTTGATTTGGCAGATATTCAAGTCCCGTATTTTCGTATTCCTGCAAACTTTTTGCAAGTGAACTAACGAATTTTTCACCTTTAGATAGGACCTTTAATATTTCATTTAAGGCTCTGCTACATTCTTGAAGAACATCGCCTAAATCTTTATATTTTTTATCATTCCAACCATTTCCAAGGTGCTGATATTTTGTAGATATTGAAACTTTTGTTGCTTCAATGCTATTTATTGCAGTTTGCATATTCTTAACCGTTTGCAATAAAGTATTTAAATCAGCATTGACCATACTCAAAGAATCACCTCCAATATGTCTGCTTTAGAATTAGCCATATGCACAAAGAAGAACCCCTCTCTATGTATATGGCATATCTAACAATTTAATCAAATAGTTTCTTCAGTTCCTTTGCAGAAGGAGTTATGTACGGTTTCATTTGGAATGTGTTTTTAACTCCATCCGTAAAATAAACCGTATTATCTCTCAGACCTGCAACTGAAACATTTTCAATAAGGTTGTCAGCATCATTAGAGCCAAGAGAGAAGATAATACGCTCAGGAAATTTAGTGAGTATATTTTCGCCGTAGTGCATACATTCTCTTACGGACTGGTATTCAAGCGAAGTAACCACAAAATGAATACCAAATCCTGAACCATCCTCAATCATCTTAATGAGTTTTTCTCCAACCGACATATTATCGTCGCTGCCTCTGTTGGCAAACATATTATTTACTGCCGCAAACGGATCGGCAAGGTTAAACTCAGGTTCAACAGAAACTTCATCAATAAATTCGCTTTCATCAATCACATCACCCTTAAACATTGACTTGACAATATCCAAGAATTGAAGATTTTTAATTACTACAAATATTACATCATCACTATTCTGCTTCTTCCAAGACTGATAGCCCTGATAGATCTCATTGATGAACTTGATAATATCAGCGCGATCCTGCGCTACTTTGAACTGCATACTACATTCTCCGAGAGCATCATAAAACTCTGCCGAACCGTCATCACCAACAAGTTTATCACCGTCAATACAATAGACAGTCGCATTGCGATTAAGCAATGCCGAAATCATATAGTTGTTTGAAACGGTATTTGCCATTCTTTCATTAGAACCGCAAATCAATAGGTTGTGTTTCTTTTTCTTGTCGATACAAATTGCAAAAGGCGGGGCAACTTTTATGAGCGTACCCATATGAATTTGTGCAGGAAGTTCAGAGGTTACGCCAATGTTCGCATTCGCAAAATAATCAATCAAGTTGGTTGTCCGACCACCTTCAAAAGTCTGTAATGTAGACGGTTGTTCAGCATAGGTTTTACTGATTAGATCAAGATAATACTTTTGTGTGTCGTCATCACAATAGGCGGCTCTGAAACCAATATTGGGCTGCTCGGTATAATCTAAGTTCATAACAGCCGTGCCGATTGGTCCTTTCATCATTGCCAAAGCCTTTGTGTCGTTTTGGTCGGAGAATAAATATCGCGCATCATTCTCGCCGCATTTTAAACCGATACGGATACGCATTTGCTCAATTGTTCCGTGCGACAAAGTAAGATCAGAAATAACCTTAGTGGATTGCGTTGCCATCAGCAGATGAATACCAAATGCACGACCCTCGGTAACAATTCTCTTTGTTAATTCGGCACAGTTCATTGCAACTTTACGGTTTGTGGAATCATTGAACAATATTTGGAACTCATCCATAATAACTAAAATTCTCGGCAAAGGTTTTCCGGTGGCTTGCTTATATCCTTTAAGGCTTGTCTGACCTGCTTCCTTGAAAAGTGAACCTCTGTGTTCCATCTCGGAAACAAGATTTTCAAGGATACTCTCACCAAACTCCTGCATTGCATCTAACGCAAGAAGTTGTATATGCGGAAGTTTTACTGATTCATAAATCTTAAATTCAGTACCACTCTTAAAGTCCATAAGATACAAGTGAAGTTGGTCGGGGCTATAATGAAGCATACTACTCATAATGACTGTGTGAAGCAAGGTGGATTTACCTGAACCCGTAGCACCTGCAATAAGTCCGTGATGCGAAGAACCTTCACCGATAGTGATATTGATAATACTATCTCCGTCACCAACGCCAACAGGGATTTTCAATGATTTAGATGAATCCATTGAGAACAGATTCTTAGAGATAATGTCCTTAAAAGAAAGCCCCTGTTTTTTGATTGTTTCACTCTTTTCAATGTAGTCCGCAATAAACGCATCGGTCGCATTAAATGAAAGTGATTTTGGTATGTTTATCTGCAAATTATAAGGCAGCAAACCGTAATGCCCATCTTTATAATCAATAGATGCACAGAATTTTGAAATCTGCTCTAATCTCTCATCAATGCTTTCATAACGAGAGAAAGTAATATTGGGATTATAGCAAATCATCGTAAACACACCGCATTTATTGCCGTTCCTCAAAATGTTCATCAAAAGGTCGATGCTTCTTCCGTCCACACCACTTGGGAAATCATACAGAACCAAGAGAGTCACGGGTTCGGCTCTATTTGGTGTATTTATGTTGTAGTCAAGAATATCCGTATACCTATTGCCCAATTTTTCTTGTATAAACTCATCAATCTGAGAATTGATTTTTTGCAGGCGATCATACATCTGTTCCTGACTTGTATAAATCTTTTGGTCGAATGTCTCAGGAGAGCGTTTGCGGAAGTCAAGGAACGGAATAATGCTATTGCCTCGCTGCTCACTATCAAATACGCATACATTTACCTTTGTAACAGGCATAAAGGAAAGAAAACTCCAAATCACGTGATGAGTAAAATCAAGCATACCTTTACTGCTTGATTCGGGACAACTTAGGAACAAATTGAACGAGTTTTTCAAATCAAAAGTAAGCGGTAATTCGACAAAAGAGGTGTTTTCTGTGTCGCCTTTGTGTTCCGTACCAAACTTATCAAGTATATGCTGATAGCCGACGCTGTCAGAAAATACATCAGCAGGATACAGAACATTACCCAATGTAAGCAACGAGGGAAATGCAGAATTGATTTCCGGTACCTGTGCGTATGCTCTTTCATAGTTCTTCATCATCTCGCAAATTTGCTCAATATGAGCATCAAGTTCAATAGAGTCTTTTGCTTCAATAAGCTTTCTAATAAGTGGTGAAAATGCAATACCACGATTTTTGATGCCTTCAAAGATAAGCATATATTTGCTAAAAAACTTTGCAAATTCGATTTTGTCAGGCATTGTATAATAGACGAGAGGAAGCCCCCGCAACACAAAATTTTCACCGTTTTGATTGATAACCGTTGATAGGTCAATTATGGATTGTAAACTTTGCTGATATTCCCGTGAACGGGTATTATCAGGATCAGACAGATACGAAATTACCGTGTAAATTCCACATTTACTTCCATTCCGCAAAACATTTCTAAGTTCAGCAAGAGTCCTCTCATCAAACCCTCTCGGAAAATCATAAAGCATAATAAGCTCAATATTAAGATCATAGTCGGGTGTATTATTTGCGTAATCAAAAATGGTCTCATATTGATTTCCGAGTTTGTCCTGAAGAATATTCTCTATCTTTTCATTCAACTTGCTAATTTTTGCAGCAACTTCATCTTTACTGATATAAATTTTTTCTCCAAAAAGTTCAGGCAACTTCTTTTTTGCATCAAAGAAAGGAGAAATGCTATTGCCACGATTTTCGGGATCGACAATAGTGTATGTCAATTTTTCAATCGGACAAGACGAGAGCAGTCCATACATTATCGAGTGAGTAAACGCTTGTACCATAGAACTATTGCTATTATCATTGGCAATCATCCAAACAGGTGCATTTCTTGTAGACATCATAATAGGCAGTCTTATTGCTCCATTTACCAAAAGTTTCGAGCACTTGTCTTTAATGATAGATGCAACTATCTTTGACTGAACGAAAAAGTCTACGGGATAATCAACATAACACATATTCAACACTTCATCTTGGACTTCGCTTGAAGCGTTTACCTTATGTACTACCTTTGCGTAATTTGTCATAATAATACACAAATAGTCCACAAACTCATCGGGAAGAACATCGTCAAGGTTTGTGCAAATTTTATCTGCAACCTTATCTAAGGTTATGGAATACTTGCTCTCAAAAGTTGCGAACTCGTTTTTCTGTCGCTCAACCATACTGCCTCGTTGGGTAAAATAATTCTCTTTGAGTTCGGTAAGGTTTTCCTCGGTGAGTGTTGGGAGCATTTCTTCAATTTCTTTTACAAATGCCGCAACAGTATTCCTTAGGATAATAAGTTCTTCATAATCCTTTTTCCGATGGCTTGAAAACAGATAATTTAAGTCGTTGATAAGGCCATGAAGTATATCCTCCGAATACTTTTTATAGAGCGCTTTGAAGCTTTCCTTTATCGTTTCGAGTGTTTTAAAATAATCGGTTGCATCATCATAAACATCACTCATGGTATCTGACAAAAGCTCTTCTTTTTTCTTTTTGGTTTTAACATAGTATTTGTCAACATTTGAGAGTTTTTCGTCCAATTTGTTGATTTCAGAAAGTATTTTTTGGGCATCAGCAATAGTTTGTCCTGATTTGCTTTGTACCGAAGAACAGTTCGCTTTATAGGTACTGTCCAAATTTGACAAATCACTGCTATGTCTGCTTTGAAGCAATCTTTTATCTTTATCATAGTTTGTCTGCGTAGTGTTAATTAAAGATTCGGCACTATCAGCAAATGCATTTAAATCAGTAATCAAAGCAATTATTTCACTTTGTGCTAAAGCCTTCATATATGCTGTCCTTTCTCCTGAATAGGGTTACTTTTCTTCTAATTCATAATTACACTTACCACTACACTCTTTTCCGAACTCGACTACAAGCGAAGTGGTTACTTGTAACGGATAACTAAAGATTTCGACCATTTCTCCACCTATGGCAGGGTCGCTTGTGTTGCAAACGAGTGTATACTGTTTTAAGTTGTTTAGCAAACGAGGAATATACCCCTCATTGGTAGAATTCAAAATATCAATGATCAACTTGATACCTATGCTTGTAATAAAGTTAATGTCCACAGAGATGCCGGGTTCAAACTTAACGCCCTCAACATTTTCCTGATTGGAATAAATGTGATGATTGGCTTCAACACGACCTGAAAGATCTCCACTACCCAATGCACATTTGTAACAAGGCATATTTTTATGCGGAATATGATAGAAAATTTCGCCAGCATATGCCCTTTCCCAAAAGCCGATAGAGATAAATGCTGCATCAAAATAGATAGCAATTTTATTTGCATAAACATCTGCCGTTCTGTTATCGCCACACCCCACAAATATGGTTTCATATGGCGTACACATCTCGTCAAGAATTTCTTTAGGAATGTTCTGTATGATGCCCCCGAAAGTTTTAATATTAGCTTTAGGGTTGATGTTCAAAATCTTTCTTTTTAGGGCGTTTACCTTTAAATCGCCAACATCTTCAATGCCACACTGATGGCGGCAGACATTATGGTACTCAAGAGTATCTGCATCACATAGTACATACTTTTCAACGCCTGCTCTTGCCAACTCCATAGCAACTAAACTGCCGACAGAGCCACAGCCGATAATAACTGCACATTGTTTCTTCATAACATCTGTTTCAAGAATGCCTTTGTTTCTAGAAAAAATACTTTGGTACAAACCATATGACTCGGTTACAATTTTTTCTCCACTCCAATAAAACTCGATTTCATCATTGTTAATCACACCACAGAACCCGTTAGCAGAAGGGGTACTACCTTCTGGAAGGACATCACCAAGATATTCTCCTCGATCAGATAATTCATTAGGAAAGACATTGAAGATGCCTGTATCTTCAAAATACTTACCATAAACTTTTATGCACTCCTTGTTGTGGAGTTGTTCTTCGGAAATAAAAACTGTAAGAGGTATATCCTCTCCAAAGAAATTTTTAGGTCTTTTAATTTCCATCTGCTTATTCCTCGTTTCTATTGAATCTAATTATCTTAATAACGGAATCAACGATTCCGGCTTGTTTTCGTTGTTCCAGTCTGCCGTCAACATTTTCCTTCTTATCTCGTTCAGACTTTGCTTTCTTAAATGCGTCAGTAAATAGTCCTCTACGATACACATAACATTTATTCCCATAAGAAAGAATAATAGCGTGTTTAACAGCAGAAAGCATAAAATACAGTTTTGTTGTTTTATCTATTTCTACTTGATAGACAGTAAGATAGTTGTCATCGAGTGACATTGCGGCTTCAATTCCAATGGTATCTGCCATAAAAGTTAAATCATCTACGATTTCATCAATTAGTTTTTCTTGTGTTAATTCATCACCAAGCAGATCGTTTGTTTCAACATCCGTACATTCATCCTCTTCCATCTGCGGTAAAATAAATTTCATAAAAGATGCCAAACTGAGTGCTTTATGGTATCCTTCATTTGCATTTCTGTTTGTTGCAGATGAATAAAGAATATTGTCCATAATGGAATAGAATTTTTCCGGTGTTTTGAACTTTAATAATTCATCCGGAATGAGATTGTCACCAACATCATATGCAATTTTTCTATAATGACACGGACTATCAACCTGATACATCGTAATTCTAAAAGTAGGGTCAATGTTGACTAATGCCGAGATAGCACCTTGTTTTCTCATAGATGCATACTTGGCATTTGTTCCGTCATCCGTTGATGAAAATTGGTCAAAAGAGCCGGGATGGCGATGCCATAGACCGATTAAAGTCAATTGCTTATCATACAGATTTGCAATTTTGTTTATTAAGTGCTGTGTGTATTTCCGATCATATTCAAAATATGCAATTTCAAAAATTGACTTTGGGCCGGGGTCTATGGCTTCGATAATATACCAAGTATCATCTTGCACGGTTCCTAAAAACAAACCACCGGTTTCCGTTTTAATCTTTTCAGTTGTTTCAGCTAAAACAGAAGCGTATGCTCTGTTTGAAAAAACTACTCTCATATTGTTGAACCTCCAGCCTAAAAATAGAACCTCCAAACCCTCATTGCTTTTGCAAGAGAGTTTGGAGGTTCAGGCATTTAATAGTTGCCTTCCATAGCTACATCATCGCCAATCTCACCGTTTAACCACATCTCGCAAAGAATAATCCATTTGCAAGCCCAGCTCAACGCTGATGCAGCAGAAGTAGACTGTGTCATATCTCCCTTGAAATACTTTGGATCAGCAGTACAAATAAAGTATTCTTCATTACGGCCAAACTGATCTCGATAAATATGAGGCAGCCCAAGACCGAAACCTCTACGACAAACTTCATCGTAGTTGTTATTGTAAGTAGCCATAACGCTCGGCATTACTTTGTCTGCAACATCTTTAAGTCTAGGACTTAAAGGAAGGATTTGGACTGTTCCACCATATTCATTTGCACTTCCGACGTGCGGATGTGTGTTCTTGTAGATGAGCATAATGTCCCATACCATACCACCTTCTCCAGTAGGTTGAACTTTCCCACGCCAATAGAGTCTGCCCGAACCATCTTGGAGTTGATTGATTGTAAATGATGGGAAAAACTTTTTCATTGCCGCAACTTCCATTTGATAAAGTTGCGGGTCACTTTGATACCAGTAGTACGCCATTTATGTTCCTCCTTATGCTAACTTGCCATCGGGAACCTGAATACCTGATAATCCCTGATCCTGTGCGTCTTCTTTCTTTTCTACTTCGCCACTTGCAGTAACTACGACTGGCTTGCCAGTGCGAAGAGCTTCTGCTAAAGCTCTTCTTCTCGCTGCAGCAGCGTCATTTGTGTTGTTGTTCATTATTCTCCTCCTTGAAAACAAGAAAAAATCTAAACTATCAAATAATATATACAATGTGTTTATGCAGCCTTAAAGTTTCTGATAATCTCTCCATTCTCGTTAATAGAAGCCATACACTGTCTGATATTTGCTTCGGCAGCATTTTCACCCTGAGACTGAACCATTTGAGCAAAGGAATTGTTTGCCAACTCGCTTTTCTCATTCAAGAGTGTTTCAATATCAATGCCTCGATTCTGATTGCGAATCATCGTATATTCCATATAGTCTTTCATCTGAGCGAGAGATGCTGTATCTTCTTCAATAAATTTTGAAGTTTTTACAAGATATATAATGCATTGAAATACTTTAATAATCGTCTTGATAGGCGCAACAATTAAACTGCCTATACACGCGCCAACGAATCCTTCAAGTGTTCTTCCAGCGGGGTTGTTCCACCAACCGCTTACCGCATACTTAACCCAAGTCCAAAACGATCCGAACCAAAGCATACAGAAAATTTTTGCTCCTACTCCTGCATTTGTTCCAGCAGCAGCGAGCCCGAAAAGCATTCCAATGAGCGTGGCAATAAATAAGGTAATAATTTTTCTTTTTTGAGATTTCAGCTCGGAAACATTTTCAGCAACTAATTGCTGCGTGCAATCGTAGCAAAGTGCTTGTCCTGCATACTCACCGATAGCAACACCATACGAATCAAAGCAATCTTTGCACAAATACTTGCCGCATTTTACACACTGAGCAACGGCGGGTTCTTCATTGTGATAATAACATACAGGTCCGTTATGTACGGGAGTCTTTGGTGGGGTAAATGTTTGGGCTGGTGGTGTAAAGGTCGGAATAGTATCCGTACCGCTATTACTTTTTTTCTGTTCGTTATCCATTCTTAAATTTCCTCCTAATTCTCAGCCTATCAAAAGACTAAAATTTTACTTTATTATATTGGTCTAAAGATTGAGCCAGTTTCTCCAACTTCGGCAACGCCGCATTCAACGTATCAATAGGTGTTGCAGTTAATCGTGCGATCTGCTGCATTAACATATTAAATTGTGCTGCCTGTGCATCGTCCCAGTTGGATGTTGCAGACATTCCCGACTTAATACCACTACGAATTCGTTCAATATCTCGAATGGTATTGGAAATGTCTTTTTTCATCTCCCTAATTATTTCGGGAGAGGCTTTTACTGCCATATTTTTCTACCTCCCTTACAGATTGACTTGCTCATATTCTCTAACAGCCTGAAGCAAATCATTAAGTTTACCCATACATTCTTGCAGTTCGGTTATGGGCTTTGTTAAAGCACTGCAGCATTCTTCAACAATGCCGCCCAGTGCAGCATACTTTTGGTCTTTCCACCCTCCTGATCCGGCTTGCTGATAGCTTCTTTGCAGTCTCTTTGATGCGCTCTCCAATTCGTGAATGGATGTTTTGCAACAGCCAATACCACCTTGAATAGCTGTACTTTCAACAGATACACCGCTTGCCATTTTTAGACCTCCTAACTTATTTATTTGTTAAAGGCTCAGCCTTAAAACAATCATAATATGTGATATGTGCTAATTTATTGCCGATGCACAATTCTTCCTCTTACTCTTACTGGAATTGAATAACCCAATATTTGAGCAAGCATTACCCGATGTCTGCCTCCGCCAAATAACTCATAAAATCCGTCGCCTACATATACTGTTGGATGATCCGGACTATCAGTATTAAAAAATAAATTTGCACAATCACCGAGTCTATCATCCGACATTAAGTTTGATAAACTTTCTCCATTATCTATTCTTTCCTGCACTTCAGGAATCAATTGTGCAATAGCTTCAAATGATTCATAAGTGCCACCGCTACGCCCCCAAAAAGATTTCGGATTGTTTATCTCTCTATCAGAAATCATATCTATGCCTGCAATTTCTCTTGCATTTATAGTCCTTATCTCAATCGCATCAAAGGGTTCAGGGGTATAGTCGTTATCATTTTGAGAATATGCATCATATGCTTCATGGCAGGCAGATCTAACTCCCCACGAACCGTTGGGTCTTCTTTCAATAGGCAACCCACAAAAATGATATTCACTATCCGGCAGTTCAGGACAGTTTGGATTTGATGCCCCATAAGCCCGATTATGGGGTTCTTGCCATTCTGAATTTTGAGAATTTATATGCTTCATTAACCGTTCCTGCGAACTATTTCCGTAATGCAATCCTTTTCCAACATTTGCAGACAAGTATTGTTCAATACTATCCATACATTTATCAATAGCACTTGAATTTTCTTGTGTTCGTTCAGCGGCATGTCCTTCAAACTTTTTCGTTGCAGCAACATAAGAATTTAAATCCGCTTCAACTCGGCTATACGTAGTATTCAAGCGTTCAAGTTTATCTTTCATCTTATTGCATCTGTTTTTTTGAACAGACAACTCGGCCTCACATTGAGCTTTTTGAGATTTTGCTGAATTTATCGTCTGTTGAATCTCCTCTTTCCTCTGCTTGGAATTTCGTAACTCACTTTCTAATTGACTCCTCTCTGCTTCGCATCGCAAAGCTTGCCAACTCAAAGCGCTGATTTGTTTTTGAATTTGCTGACGCTTATCAGCTTCTTCAGCATTTGCAAGTTGCAACCGTAACGAAGCGTTCTGAGAGTTTAACGTCGAAATTCTTGAATTAATATAACAAATATTATTTTCTAATTGAGGAATTCTCACGGCAAAAGCATTATACCGATTTGTTGCTGCTTCGCTTTTCGCCTCCAAATCTGAAATTCGCCCGCTCAATGTTGTAACCTGAGTTTCAACCTGCATTATCTCTTCTTCTGTTAAGTTGATTTGACTTTTGCATTCTTCGGTGATGTCATTAGCATTAGCTGTCGCTCTCGTTGATAATCCGCTTATATCAGATTGAAAGGCCGACAAGCTGCGCTTTACAGTTTGCAATGCTTCAGTTGTTACATCTACCACGCTGTACTCTCCTCCTAATATTTTTCTGCCGCTATTTTTTTAAACTTGTCTACAGATGAACAGCATCTATCGCCAGCGATTATAACGTTCTTTGAATTATTTGCAAGCTCACTTATAGAAGCCGACAGTTCAAAAAACTTTTCGTCTTTCCACAAAAATGCGGCTTGGTTTATTCTCGCACTTAAATTCCTGATAGATACCTGAAAAATTTGCATTTCTTTTCTTATTCTTTCAGTACCCATAATATACTACGCTCCATTTACTTGATGTAGTTTTCCTAACAACCAGTACGCATCCAAATGATATGAAAAAACACCCGTCTGTCGAATGTTGTAATGCACACTGGGATTATAATTCAAAATATTATGGCATATACGCATTCTATATCACTTCCATACTATCATTTTACAATTTCTACATCTGAATAATTATACCAAACATTTAATCAACATTTCTTTGATTGTAATATTTAGTGGTTTAATTGTAACTTTTAGTTATTATCAGCGCATGGCTCACATACTAATATCCACAAACAAAAAGATTCACCGCTTCCGAATAAGAATGCCACATGGAATTTGACTCGGAATATTCCTGTAGATAATCCATATATTTTTCTTCCAGCTTTGTTTCCCGTTCGGAATCAGAATCGCCAAACTGCCATATCTATACTCGTTCACCGGCTATGACACTTTCTTTCATGTTCTCATCCACGCTTTCGTCATATGTACTCGAATACATTCCGTTTAACTTATAATAATTCAAATCATCTGTCGTGCATTTCGGCAGCGGAAGCTCGTAATCGGTCCATTTATGATCCGCAGCAAAGGCTTTATCATCTCTGCACAAATATGCGTAATTGCGTATGTTTGACTTTTTAAGCTCATCATAATTCAAAGCATCAGAAAACCCGTCTCCAAAAGTACTATCTACTTGATAATAGTTTTTGCCGCATCGCACGATATTCCATGCATGGTTGCCCCAGCCGCCATTTCCGTCAGCCATACCGCCCACATAAATCGCTTGTATGCCGAGCCTCTGCAAAAGATATTGCGTACCTCTCGTATATCCTGCGCATATGCTTTCGTGGTTCACCAGTGAACTGTACAGATTCTGATTATCTGCACATCCAGCTACATACTCCACAGTGTCAAGAATATATTCATAAACACTCTTGATTTTTTCATACTCACTTTCCATACCCTGCGCTTTTTCTAAAACCGAAGCCACGCTGTTTTCTATTTCTGCCTGTCTGTCCTTTATTTCAGATGCAGTATATTGATACTCAAATGAAAGCGTCATTTGTCCGTTAATGCTAACGCTCCTCCACTCTCCACTCCAAAAGATCTCAGGATGTTCCGCATAAATCATTTGGACAATTCGCTTTACATCTTTCGGAGAAGCCGCTCCTATCTTAATATCGGCTTCGCATTCCTTTATGCCTTCAAGAATTTTATCATAGAGCACTTGTTCCTCCGGCGATAATGAATCATAGTAGTAATAAATGTCCTCCTGCTGTCCGTTGGCAGATGCAGTCTCATCTTCGTCATTACCGAAATATTCTCCGAGCAAAAACCTGCCTCCACAAAAAACAAGTCCTAAAATGCCTACCAATAAAATAACTGTCAGAAAAGGAAAGCCTCTTTTTCTGCGCGATTGTTTCCGTTTGCGCTGCTTATTCTTAGAATTTTTTGTCTTCATATCACTATCCCTTTGCGCTGCCGAAATAGTCCTCATAGCACTCAATAAGCTTTCCATACTTTGCAAAGAACTTATTATTTTTTATATTCTTCATATCTAAGAAGCATACTTTTCCACCGTTAAAATGTTCTGCGATGATTTTCATTCCTATCTTGGTGCGTATCGAAATACTTTGTCTTGATTCCGCAAGAGAACATATACTGCTAAAGAACAAACCTCTTTGAGCATTGTCTTCTATGTATTCAATCAACGATTGAACTAATAACAGTTGTAGTTCTGTTGTCCATTTTTTAGGATTTGTTCCCATCATCCACAGATAACCGTTATATTCTCCCGGTAGATCTATGAAATCAATATTTTCCAAGGAAATATCGTTTTCGTCAAAGATACCCTGCTTAGCTTTCTCGAAGTTCTCATCATTTAAAGCAATAAAAACCCAATAGCCTGCGACCTGATTCTCTTGATCCAGAATAATACGCCAGTCATCTCCAAGTAAATCCAATATTGTCAGTCCCTCTTTTAATCCTGACTGTTTAGTATTGAATTTCTCTTGAAAATCGGCAATAATGCCTTCTAATTGCTCTTTCACTTCTTCTAAAGTGATTCCATATCTGCGGAAGTCCTGTGGACTTACCACACTATAGGTTGCTTCAAAAACCGCTGCATTTTCACGTTGTTCTTTTCTGACAGCTTTCTTATCACCAAGCCTGTTTCCTATATTATTGCTGTAATCGGTACTTCCATTGCTTGCATGCAATAAGGTGGATTTTAAAAGCTTTAATCCTTCTCCTATATCTTCATGCGCGTCTATCCAATGCTTACGCCCTAAAAAATACAAATACTCGTCCGAGAATTCTGTTTCTTCAATTTTAAAAGGGATGATGTCCTTTTTCGCATCAAAAGCAAGACTTACTTCATTGCTCACATGTCCGGACTCGTTGATAGCGTTGGAAGCAATCAAAACAAAAGCATCGCAGCTTCGGATTGCCGATACGATTTGTCCGGCATAATTTGCCCCTGCCACAACATTTCTAGGGGCAATCCAGCAGGCTGTTCCTGCTTCTTCCAGATAGTCGCACACCTCAAATGCAATGTCCTTGTTATGCGTTGAATAACTGATAAAAACAACCTTCTTTTTCTCATCTTTCATCTCATTTATCTCCACTTTTTAAGTTTCACGTCTAAAAATATTTTTTACTCTAAATCAACATTTCAAAAACAGTGAGTACAATTAAGAACGCAAAATTAAATGCTGAGAACACCCCTATATAATATAACGTTTTTCCCGGGTTATTTTTCGTGTACTCTCTAAAAGTAATCAGACTGGCAAGTGAAGCAATAAGCGTACCCACTCCGCCTATATTGACCCCAACAAGCAAGTCCGGATAATCATTGGTGAACTGCGACAATAAGATTGCCGATGGAACATTGCTGATAAATTGGCAGGAAAGTACGCTGAAAATAAGGGTACTTTTCTCCAGCAAGCCGCAGAAAAACTCCCTGACAATATCAATTCGTGCCATGTTGCTCGAAAAAATAAAAAAGGAAACAAAGGTGAAGAGCAACGGATAATCCACCATTTTTAAAGCTTTTCTATCAACAAAAAACAATACTGCCGGAACAATTACGAGCCCTATTACATAGGGAATGGTCCGGAAAACAATTGCAATCGAGAGTGCAAAAAGAAGCGAATAAAGAATTGCTTTTTTGCCATCCAGTTTTACGGGCTCGCCTTGCAACTCCATTTCGTCGTTTTTTACGAAAATAAAGCAACATATTGTAATCAATACGATCGACAATAGGAACGGTGGAAACATAATGCCCATGAACTCAATATTGCCGATATTAAATTTCGTATATAAGTAAAGGTTCTGCGGATTGCCAAAAGGTGTAAGCATTCCGCCAAGATTAGCCGCTATGTTTTGCATTATAAAAGTAAATGCCATATACTTCTGTTTGTTGGTTGTCGTCAAAACATAATACCCGAGCGGCAAAAATGTCAGCAACGCCATATCGTTTGCAATAAGCATCGAACCTATGAATGTGATATATACCAACGCAATCACACACATCCTTGCCGTCCGAAACGATTCGACAACTTTTCTTGCCAGAATATAGAAAAAATCTATGTTTTTAAATGCACATACAACAGCTAAAACACAGAAAAGACATGTTAAAGTTTTATAGTCAAAATATCCAAGATACTGTGAATCCGGCGGCACGATAAACATAGTAATAAATGCCGCTACCATCGCAATACAAAGGACTGTATTTTTTTTAAAAAAGTTTACAATATTCATCTTATCCTCTGCCTTGTATAGAATATGGAATGTTCTTCTTTTCACAATATTCCGCTGCCGCAGATCCGGCTTCACAATATACTGTTACTTTTTCACATCCATTAAACATTCCCCAGCCAAATTCAACTACAGAACTTGGAATAATTATCTTTTCAAGTTCGCTGCATCCTCTGAAGGCTATATCGTCAATCCTAATCACGCTATCAGGTATTTCTAAAGTTTTCAGCCCTGTACATTTGTAGAATGCACCTTCGCCGATTTCGTTCACACTGTCAGGCAAGAGAATTTTATTCAATCTCGAACATTCGGCGAAAGCCCAGTCACTGATTGTAACTACGCTATCGGGTATTTCATATTCATATTTGTCTTTTTTCGCAGGGCAACAAATTAATATTGCTCTGTTTTTATTAAACAAAATACTATCTACCGACTTAAAATGTTTATTTTTAGGACTTACATTGATTTCCTCTAAAGATACACACCCTCTGAACGGGCTTGTCCCGATATTGTAAACACTCGATGGTAAATATACCTTTTTAAGAGCTAGACATTCCTTAAATACATTTTTTCCAATCTTACAAACTCCTTCATTCATTGAAATTTCTGTAACAGCTGAACACCCTGCAAACGCCATATCATCAATCTTAGTTACGCTCGGCGGAATTTCAATGGATTTAAGCCGAACGCAGCTTGCAAAAGCACTCTCGCCGATGATCGTAAGATTTTCCGGCAGATGAATTTCTGTCATTGCTTTACAACTGTTAAATACTCCTCCATATATTTCAGCCAAACCTTCCGGCAGCAAGACTTCTTTTAGATGCTGACAGTTTTCAAAAGCTCTTTCGCCGATTTCAATTTCGTCATTTTTAATTTCAAGTTTTGTAAGATTTATACAATCTCTGAATACACTTTCTCCCAGTTTTTTAGTGCCTGCCGGAATCGATATTTCTTTAATATTTTTGCAGCCTCGGAAGGCTTCATCCTTTATATCGACTACACTTTCCGAAATTTTAATTTCTTCTAATTTCTCACATTCCTTAAATGCCGCTTTCCCAATCACACGCACACCTTCAGGGACATTTACCGAAGTACTTCCATCTTTACATTTCGTCAGCACATCGTCGCGAATAACGAGTGTTCTCATCGTTTCCATCGGAAGCGAATTTAGCATTTTATTAATGTATTTCGGGTCTTTTTCACTTGCCATTCCGTTAACATGTTGCAGATTTTCGAGCATGATTTTTAATGGAGCAGGAATTTCTACTGTTTCTTCCACATATATCGGATATATTTTTTTATTGTTTTTAAATGCAGTAATAATTTCCATGCCACAGTATTTTGATGCCATAGATGCCTGTGACACAAATAATACGAACGCCGCACATTTTTCAATTCGTTCGCGGAGCTCTTCACGGAAATCCTCTCCTATCTCCATGGTATCATCAAACCAAATACGGAATTTTTCTTCATCCATTTTATTTAAAATTCTATATACGATATCTGCATTTTCATGTGAATAGCTGATAAACAGATATGGTTCTGACCCTTCATATGCGTCGAATTTAATTCGCTCACCAATGCTTTTACTTTTAACACTCATACTAATATCTCCTTTACCAAATATATTATTTTGTTCCTACAAAGCTATCTAATCGCTTTGTAGCTTCTGATAAATCGTCAAAAGGTCTTAAATCACTATGCATTTTCCCTAAATCGTTTCTGGATGCTTTCTCCGGTGAACCGCTGTATATATAGCCTTCTGCACGAGTATATGCATTCCATCGATTATGCTCAATCCGCTCAATAATATTTCTTTCATAATCGTTTAACTCATCTTCCGTTTTACCGGCTCCCGGAATTTTACAATGTTCTCGCATTTTCATGTGAATTGCCAAAGAAATCGACGACTGATAATTATATTCATAATTCCAAAAGTCTTCTTCCCTGCAGCCAGGGTATTTCATATGCTGCCTTAACCCCTTTGCCTCTAAATCCGATTTTAAAATTACAGCATCTGAATAGGTTGTTTCAACATCTCCAATGAAGTCGATGTTGTATGCCTCGCCTTTAAAGTTCTTTGCATCCTTAATCACACTGGTAACTTGAGAATTTCTTACAAATGCTTGCACAATCACATCTTTCAAGCCTCGCCTTTCAAGCAGCATCCGAGCAAAAACAGCCTGTTTAATATTTTCACTGTCATCCTCCAGAGATACAAGCACATAGGTCGGCGTCGGAATCGTATTAAAGATGTCAACAAAGCTTGCTGAACCCGGTATAATTCCGCTGTGAATCTTAATATCATATTCACATTCTCCGACTATTTTTTTCCCGTTGATTTTCTCAGACATCAGTTCCGGACATTCGCCTCTGAAAAGGTCCTCAGCATTTTTGTCGCTGTCAAATGCATTAATTGTAACATAGTATCCGTCCATCTGGCAAAACCAGCTTAAGCCTTTCAGCATTTCTTTGCCGATGCCGTTCAGTCCTATGATAACCGCATTGATTTCCTTTCGGTCGTCCTTTCCCTGCACAGCGGTATCAAAAAACTTTGCCCCGTTCGTGTATAGGGCTTCTCTTATAATGCTTCGAGCTTCGTTTATTCGCCTTACTTTCATCCGACCCTTTTCCAGATGCGCCACAGCAAGTTCACCTTCTGTGCTTGATGAAAACAAATAAAGGCTGGTATTCTCTCTCATTTTATAAGCATCGAGAAGCAGTTTTGTCTGAGTAATATTTTCGCCTTCATCTTCTCCTATAATAAAAAATGATAGATTTTTCTTTTTGCTATGCATATTCCAATTAATTAATACAATATCCTGTTTGAAGCAAATTGCTCCAAGTCTGCTTGCTCTGCTCTGCAGCTCAAAACTTTGTTCATCGTTGCGCTGAAACACATCTGTAAATACAAACAGACTGCGTTTTTTATCCTCAGAAATACTCCTTGCAAGAGCTAACGACTTTTCATTTAACTCTGAGAAAATATAAGTGTCTTTATAAAATCCGCATATGTATCGCCTGTATGCTGCAACATTTTTAAAGAATGACAAAACAATACCGAATGTCAGCAGTGGAGCGAGAACATACAGCAACGCTGCATACATCGAAAATGCAATACTCATTTTTTCGCTGAGGTTCCCCGCAAAATCTTTGATAATGTCAAATTCCCCATCAAGTACGAAGAGTCTCATTGTATTATGTATGGATATTAAGAATGTCTTAATTGTCTGTCCGGTATCATTTATAAATTGCTGTGCATAAATGGGAATAAACAGTGTCGTCGCCGCTACAAAAGTACCACCCGCAAACGCATAGTATGCAGCAGTCGGACGCTTCTTCCTATTCTTGAGGTTCAGGCTGCAAACAACCGTCGCCATAAATATTCCCACTGAAATTGCTAAACACCAACTACTCATTTTAACTCCAATCGCCTTCCACAAGGTCACCGAAAACCGGTTTGAGCAATTCTTCGGTTACTTGAGATGCATCAACCTTCCAAGTCTCTCCATCCAAAATCATCTGCATCTGAATCGGAATTTCCAGATCCTCAGCTTCTTTTTTTCTTTTCTTTTAAAATCTTTTTAAATTCCTTTTCTATCTTTTTTTCGCCGTCTCCATTCAGTGCCATTTTAAAAGCCGCTGGAAGATATTCCTTCATCACTCCTTTGATTACGCTTGCCCAATCCTTTGTTGTAATCGTTACATCTACAACAGCGCTGTTTCCGTTTTCTTTAACATCGGCAATTTCATAATCAAAATCCATCAATGTGTCTCTCAGGACATCTGACATCTCATTTAAACCTTCCGATTCGCATAAAGCATCTATAGTGCTGCCGAACAGGGAGTCCTCTTCGATTTCACCAAAGTAGACTGCTTCCATTGCTTCTGTATTATTTGTTTTCAATGCCTTTAAAAACTTATTTGCGGCTCCGTCCGGTCCGCTGTTTCCGCAGGCGCTGAAAAGCAGCATTGACAGGAGAATTAGCATAATCGCTGTTTGCTTACTTTTTTTCATCATCCTTCTCCCTTTCTTTGCGTGCTGCCGTTATAGCCGGGCTTAGTATTTCACCGCAAAATTCCAATGCAAGCGGCTCTTCGACATTCATGAACGGAGTCGCTCCTGTGAGAATACTTCCCTCTATAATTCTATAGTTTGCAGCATACCGTAAAAATCCTCTTCCATACTCATCATTCCTATATGATGTGATTATTTCCTCTCGTTTTGCAACAATTGGCTCATTAATCAAATATGCATATTGGATTTCACTCCATTTTGCCATTCCTTCGTAAATTTCCAATTCCAGTTTCTCGCCGTATTTTTTCTGTATCTGCTTCGGATTCCAGTTTACATATTGCCAGATATGTGTGAGTTCGTGAGCAATTGTCAGCATAGACTGCATTCGTGGAGCACCATTTTCGATTAAAAGACTAAATCCGTCTTTATCCTTAATAGCAACACCTAAGACTCTTGCGTCTGAAGCCTTCGTTGGTACAAAGCTTTTCTTGATTCTCTTATGAAGTTTCTTCGCATTGACCATTTGTACCTTTATTCCTGCATTGATTTTAATGCTGAAAAGAGATTCCATATTCCTTTTTACTTCGCCGTATAAATCTATGAACTCTTTTTCTGTTTTAATTGCTGTTCTCGTACATTCCATGCATCGTTCTCTGCCATCAACCAAAACATCAAATTCGACGCCGGATATTTCACGCCCACAAAAATCGCAATGTCTTGCTCCTGCCTGTCCAATGCTTTCTCCCGAATCTATCATTTGGGCTATGAAACGGCCTTCCCTTGCCTGCTGCAGGCGATTGTCACCAAATCCACATTTCTCCAGATATTCCAATGCAGCATTCGTTGCGATTTTTGCAGGTTCTGCATCAAATCCATAGAGTGTAAAATACCTTTCATGATATGGAATAATCTGACCCACCTTTTTCAAAGATTTTGGCTCTTCAAACTCTATAATATCTTCTTCATCATCGTCTGTGCTTTCACTTTCCGCAGTATTGCTCAACAAAAGATTTTCGGTTTCTTCAGCCGTCTGCTCGATTGGCTTTTCAATCTCGGGCTCTTCCACCGTCTGCTCCGTCGGTGGCTCTGATGCCGGCTGGGATTTTTTAGATTTTCTCTTGAACAATGATGAAATGAATTCTTTAATTCGCCCTAACAGACCTTTTTTCTCTTTCTTTTCAGGTCCGGTAAACTCGGTAAACTCTATCGGCGCAATTTCCTCTGAATCAGGATTTTTACTTCTCTCAAGAGCTTCTGTATGCCATTGTAAATAATCGCATATGATTTCAAAAATTCTATCTAAATTTCGCTCAACAGCTTCCAGTAAGCCTAAATCCAATTGGCTGTCTTCAACTATGTATATTCCGCTTTCATCAAAATCCTCCGAAGTCGCTTCTATGCTATATGTCATCGGATCTTTATCCGCTCTTTCTTCCGTTTTGCAAAGTGCAACAATATATGCCTGATTTTCAGCAAAGAGCGATTTAAAGGTTTCATTAAGCAATAATGTTAAAGTGTACTTCACCTCTTCCGTCAAACCATCCAGCTGTGGAAGACGAAGGTAAAGGATTTCTTTGTTCTTATATACTCGTTTCGGGATTCCGGTTTTTTCACCTTCATACAGGACTTTTGCAGCATTCGCCAAATCATTATTCTGAAACATTCTGTAATATCCGGGTGTGTCAACCGTAATATCTGCATATTCCCTGTACACTCGCATATCTGCAATATTTTTTCTATCGCCAATGAGATTTGACTTTCGGATGGCTGAGATACAATACTCTCGAATCTGCCTATAGGTATATCGATTATCAATATGGTCTGCTGCTCGTCTGACGATAATCTCACCACCGGATGTCAAATAGCGCATTTCATAATATTTTCCGCCAAGCGTGAGGAACTGTCCGGGCAAATATTTCTGATAAATCTGACCTAATAGCTCAGAACCGAGATAGTTTTTTAATTCAATTTCATCTTCTGCAACATAAGACGCCGATTTTAAATCTCCGATAAGAGCCTGTATAAAAGCCTCCTCATTAATTATATAAACGCTTTCCTGCGTCCCTGTGTTATAGTTGTACTTGCTGGTTGCTGTAATATTATCTCTTCCAATCACAGCTCCATTTACCGTGATTTTTCTTTCGCTGACCGCTTCCACAGCTTCCATATAATTCTCAGGAAGACCGCTTATTGCGTCTGCTCCGGCAAAGCATTTATATATTTCAAACCACAACTGCTTTTCTAAATCATAAACTTCTAAACCTAGCAGCGAAAATTCTTTTTTGATTTTATTTTCACTGACACATTCCATGCTTAAAAGAAGCAGTATGCCTAAAGTCGTATTGCGGGCTGTTTTTGCATAATCAGCAGCAATATTAGGAATCGCTTTAGCATCAGTTTCAAATATAGATGCATTGTCAGCCATGTAGTCGCGAAGCAAGTATTGTGGTGAGATAATATTGACAAATCCCTGCGATGTTGTTCGCGTACTAAAATTTCTTAGAGCTTCAAAAATATTAAAATTTTCATCCTCAACCGTTATAAAGCCATTCTTTTCAATAGGCGCACCCCAGTAATTCGCAGATGTAATAAACTTTTGATCCATCAACTCCTGACTGGTTGGCAGTCCCGCATATTTCATCAAATCAAAGTAATATTGCTTTGAAATCCAGTTCATATCAACAACCGGGAATGTTTCTCCTCCATACCATCTTGCTTTTTTAATTTGATATTTCAAAGCTGCAAATGAAAGTTCGGTTCCTACTCCCAAGTATTTTGAAATATTCGGAACAAGTCTGTGCTGAAGATGTTCCTCATCAACTTTCCAACACATGTGGGATACTGTACCTTTGTGCTTGTTAGTTGCCGAGACCTCTTCCAATGAGGTCAAAAGAATATGTGACATTGCATCTAAAAGCCCATCGCTATTTTTGTCGCACATACAAAATGTAATATCTTTTTCCGGTTCATTTTCTCTGCATTTTTTGATAAGCATATTCAAGCCAATCTGTGCAGTAGTAATAAGCTTTCCGGGCTCAATAATCACAACAAACTCAACCTGCTGCAAGAATTGTGCATTTTCTTCCTGGATGTTAATATTTGTCACATCTGCACGCCTCAAGATACCAATATCACCATCGAACTCTTCCTCCGTAAGAGTTCCAATATTCCAAAAATACGGAATATTCGTGACGGATTTGACCCCTTGCTGAATCCAGTCCTCAATCTCATCCTCAATTCCATGCCGTCCAAGTACAATTAACACTTTCTTATGCTCCAAAAGCTTTCGATTCATCGGATAAAAGGCATATGGTATTAAGTCGCTATAAAACGGATTGTTAAAAAGCACGCTTTTTCCCATTAGCAGTTCCATGCTTGAACACATATAGTTCTGATCAAGATCGAGCCCTTTTTTCAGCTTTCCCTTATAAAACTTTGCGAAAGTGCTTATAACTGAATCTTCATTTTGTTCTAACTTGTTTAGTGCATCTTCATTCGACAAATCATATGCTAATGTTGAGTTAATGCTGGTTCCTTCATCCAACAATTTGTCCGGAAAAATCTTTCTTAAAGCGTTCCGCAAAAGCACATAATTAGTGATTGAGTCAGCATCGTCATCTTCACCTAAAAAATGTGAATTGTATTCACGCTTTGTCATCCCGTTCAAGAAGAAATAAATTTCCCCTAAAAGAATAATTGTATACACCGGATAAAAATATCCCGAACTATTGCCTTCGAAGATCAAATAGCTTGAAACAATCATTAAGATACAAGAAATTGCAGTTCCGGCATAATATGCAACTTTAAAAAATTTTCGAACATCAACGAACTCCTCTTTTAAGCACATGCCTCCGTTTTGCTGGTTTATCGTGTAAAAAGTTTCATATAATCCGCTCCCCTTGCTTTCGTCTTCAGAGAAAAGTTTTTTAATTATGCGTAATGCAATCCTCTTCAGCTCAATGAACAATAACAGCACGATAAAAACAATTACATATGTCAGCCAAAGGTCCCAATTTATTGCCTTGAGAAAAGCCAAAATCCCGGCTGCTATGCCCTTAAAAGCCCCTTCCATATGTATAAGCTGACCTAAACGATACAACAGCACTGGTATTGCCATTACAGCACTGTAAATCCACTGTCTGATCTTTCCTGCAAGCACACACGCCAATAATGAATAAATTGCCGCAACAAAAGGCATTGCAACCTGCTTTTGGCGCTCTGATTTTCCCAAATTTATACAATTGCTTCTGTGGCAAAGAAAAAGAATCGGAAGCAGCATGACTATCATTTCTATTATAATTACTCCGCTATTCATACATTTCCTCCCTATTCAATGTGATTGCTTCCACATAATCAACAGGAATCATGATTTGATTTCCGCATTGCAAAAATTCGATATTCATATCATTCTCCTTAATCGGCATGTCATATGAGTAAGCTTCTTCCTTTTTAAAATCAAAATTGTATATGTTCCATTCATCTTCTACGCTCACTGAATCAGAAGTATAACTTGGAAAGGTTTGATATATCTCTCGCATAACCGCTTCAATATCATTCTTGTGTTTTTGCATAATCTTTTTCGTTTTGCTGCCGTCATTTTCTATATAATTCAATATGGAAAAGCGCCGCATCACATTACACGCTTTGCTGAGATATACAGAAAACTCATTTAAGCTTGCTTCAATGTTGTTGATTATTCCGCTCATAACATAATTAAAATGCTTGAAACGGTTAATTAATTGTTTCTTAAAAACAAGCAAAGCAATTAGGCATACACCAAAGAATGCTGCACATCCTCCGACAAGCAGAAACGCCGAAACGGCTTCACCTCCGCCGTTTACGAATGCATCCACAAGCGCCGGCAACACACTCACGAAGAATAATGCCAGTGCTATCGTACAGGAGTTCTGCACCTTGCGTTTGTTCATGCGCTGCCCTATTCTTCTGATAATTTCTTTGCTGGCGGTTTCAATCTCTGCTTTATACTCTTTAGCATCAAACAAATCCCCCGGTTGTGTATCCACCATCTGTTCTTCTCGTTCGAGCAAATCAAAGTAAATATTCTCTTGTTGAAATTCATCCATTTTCAGAGCTCGTTCATCTTCAAGCTTATTTTGCTGCCGCAAAGATCGCTTGACGCCTAATTTGACTGATCGTTTGGGTTCCCTGAGATAACGAATAAAGTGTTTTTGTATCTCATCGTATTGCTTTGACCAGTATGTTATTTCTTCTATAGGAGAATCTGTCGCAATTCCAATCTCGCTATATGTGCAAAAGAGCTCTTCGGAACTGTGGTCGTAATCGGTCGTTATAGGAATTGTCACATCTTGTTCAAATACATTTTCCAATAAATCATCGTCGAGCCGGCTTTTTTTGCTTACGTTCAGTTTTTCAAGCTGTCGGTCAATATAGCGCTTTGTCCCTGCCAGCTTTGAAAGATAAGCATTACATACACAGCTTAATTTGCTGTACGATAAAACTGCCTGAGCGCTATACACACGCTCTGGTTTTATTGCATCATTCGGATACTCATTTGAAGCAAATATATTTAAAAATGCTAAAAATGAAAAGTAGTTGTCCGCATCTCTATGCCCGTTCATGTATTTCATGTTATATAACAGGAATCTGACATGTGCCGGATACATATTATCCTCAAAGAATTGTGAATACTGCATCTCTAAATGCTCTTCTGAATAGTTCGATGTATATTCCTTTTTCAGCACGGCTCTTTCGGCTAATAGAATCACCTGTTTTGGTAGGCAATCAATCATTGCATCCTCTCCAAAATGTTCCAACAGTAGCTCATCCCGAATAATTCTTTCTCGATTCAGCTCATACGCCAGAATTTTTTCCTCCCTATATAATCCGAACGAACTTGCACATATTTTCTCAAAGTAATTCTCGTCTACTATTTCGTCCGATACATCAAGCACTTCTTTCGGGTCATCATAGTCAATAATGTTTGCACCCATAAGCCAGTTTGTCAGCCTTATCAACGGATCTGCCAGTGCTCTGGAAAAAGACTCTTCTTTTCTTCTTCTAAAATCAGCAATTGTCTCTTCGTCCACTAATGATGAGGTATTGCTAACATGCTCACAAACATCAAATGGATTATGCTTACTGATCCCGGAGAAGCCCATAGTCTCACAATCACTCACAATGATTGCACGCCATATTTTATGTCTGCTCAAGTAATCCTGCAATGCCGGAACAGCCTCTTCCAAATTATTCGCTTCAGTGTTCCAGCATGCAAAGTCATATTTCTCATTCATAAGTGGTTTTAGGAAGGAATTATACTTGGCTTTGCAGTCATCAATTATCTCCTGTCTGCAAATTATAATCGTAAACATTTCTTTTCCCTTTCCGCTTCTTTTTAGATTTTAAAATCTCTTATCTCTTGCGGGATTTTAATTTGGAGTGCGCTGAGTCTTTCAATAATCGTTTCCTTAATAAGCATAATTACATCTTCTGAAGCTTTTCCTAACACTTTTGGGAATGCTTTGTAGTTCTCTGCCAATAAGTTAAAATGCTTTAACAAAATCTGGCAGAACAAAGGCTTTACATCGCCTTCACAGCAAAATGTCTCAATTTCTCTATAGACAATTTCTGTTATAGCTTTTGCCATCGTTGCAATTTCAGCTGCATCCTTCTTTTTTGCCGGAAGAGAATTGTAATATAATACCGGTATTTCGAAAAGCGATGTTTTGACTGCTGCCAATTTTTCTTCGTCTTCACCTGTGCAATCGATTATTTCAGCTCTGTTTAATTGTTCTACACATTTTACGAAATAAGTATTTTCATACGCCGTTGTCTTATTTTCGTCCTCCACTCGCTTGTTATCAGCCAAACTATGTATTTCATTCACAGTAGCGCGATCGAAATACAGCGCATCCAAAACTTCATACAATTCGTCGCACACGGTCCCATTTGATACGATAAGTTCTTTGTGATTGCCTGATGCATCGGTAATCCTATATGTAAGTTCATCCGGTCCGTATACAGAGATTGCATGCCGCGTAATCGCATTGTAAATAAAACCATACACTAAAGCCATGTGAATGTATCGCATCAAGTCTTTCTGATAATCTAAATCTATTTCCGGCATTACTGAAATGGAATTCCATCTTTTATCGATATGCGGTGTAATAACCGGATTCAGCTTTGAATCCGGACCTATTTTTTCCATATAGGTCTGATACGCATTAAAGTAGTCCCCGGATGACTTTCTTATAATTGAGTAGGTTTCCGTTTTATCACTCGGCTGTCCGTACGACAGTTTTGCAATCTGCGTAGGCATAATATTATAGATTGATGAGAAGAAGCGCAGTTCGTACTTCGATATTGTATCTGATCTATTTTTTGCATCCAAGAACTCATCCACATAAATTCCGTTTCCATCTTTAACACCGACGCCGAAAGCAATTGCGTTCACATCTCTAGCCTCTTCAAAGTCGTTTTTTGAAATTGCTGGGCTTGCTAAGTTTTTCGCCTTTTCAATTTGCTTATTGATGTAATTATCGATATTCTTTTTTGTTTTGGAATACTTGATAATTTCCTGTTTTTTCTCTTCGGATTCAACCTTTCCCATCTTCACTAAGCTGTCAATTTCAAATTCATACTTGATTCCATGCAAAATGTCTAAATCGATGTTTTCATCGCACTTCTTTTCCGTCAGGTTACGATAATAGCCGATAATAATATCATCAAAGATGTCTTTCTTTGTTTCTCTCAAAAGAGGGTTGTTCTTAAGCTTCTCTTCAATAACCGAATTCTGTTTCGCACTGTCATATATATCTGAGAAAAGATCGTTCTCATCATCGGAATTCCCGTTTGCACTTCCTTGCTCTTCAACCAGCATGTCAAGCAATTCTTTGGAACCAAAAAGATTCATCACGCAATCGCCGTTATTGAAACTGAGCTTATCTACAATATTTTCTTTTTTCTTTTCTATGGAAGCGACCTTTTCTTCAAAATTATTATAGAATGCAGTATATGCTGCAATGATGCTGCTTAAAATCGGAAGTGCCTGAACACAGACTTCTCTCTTCGCAAATTTTCGATAATATCCTCTTACTTTATCACAGTATTCCTGAAGCATTCCGTTACATGCTTCTGCAGCATCGTTTCTGGTTGCGGTATCCAGCGTCTCCTGAAGTTTATTTCTGTCATCAATTGCGATACACATCTGTTCAAGAGTCGTTTCTTTGCTAAAGTTGAATTTTACTTTAAACTGGTTTTTGTCTATCTTTCCCTCTTCATCCTTTCCCTGCGTAGTTGCGGCAATACTTTCAGAATACGCGTCATAATTAACCTTTACATTTTCACAGGTTTTCTGCATCGCCTCTTGGAGTTTGTAAAGCAGATATCTTACAGCATTCGGGTGCATCACCTGATTAGAGGCTTTTAAATATGCTTCCAATGTATATTCCGCAGTATTTTTTCTTCTTATGCTGTTTTCGGATCTGAATGCATTTTTAATAAAACCTTTGATGATTTCTTTAAGAGCATCCGGATCTGCATTAATCCCTGCTAACATTGTAATATTGTCATATCTTGTTTTTAATCCTCTTTCCTCTGCATCGTTGCTTGCAATTGTAATAACATCTGAATTAGAAGCTTCTTTTCCTTCTTCATCAACGGTTTGAATAGTTTTCTCAAATCGTCTGGCAGCTTCATTTGCCATGCTCTGTATGAAGTCTTCTGCGACCTTTTCCATTTGGTTCTTAAATCCCATTTCGCCTGTTGCGGATTCCCCGCTAAGCATTCTGAACTTCGGCAGTAAGTATCTGTTTCTTATTCTTTCTGAAAAGTCGTCCTTTGAATTTTCGACAGAATCCATATATACTTTATTCAGTTCCGGTCTGTCGTCCTCGCCGAGCGTATTGTCATTTTCAAATTTTTTCAATTCAGTCTTGTACTCATGATCATATTTCAGCCACGACTGCGCTACCATGAGTTCTCGTTCTTCCTCGCTCAAATTTTCGCTGTTAATTCCTATAATTGACTTCTCCGCCCAATTATAAGCGATGTAGTCCCGAATATCTTCATAAGGGTATCTTAAAACAGCTGCTCCTGCTCCTCCGAAACGACATCTTCCCAGTTTTTCCGGTACAATAAACTCTTTTACAATATTGTCTTCTTTTGAGGACGCTGATTTCCTCATAGGTCCTATATTCTGCTCATAGATGCTTTGCGCCGCGAAGTCTTCATACTGCGACAATCTTTGCATAGACCGCTGCTTTTCATCAATTCTGTCAAGAAGGAAGCAGAAGTCAAACGGTAAATTGTCGAGTTCCTGATCCGGGCCGCTTGTGGATGGAACAGTCAGCGATAAGTCCTTATAACGCTTCAGTTCAGGATTGGAATCAAAAAATCCCGATCCCTTCATCATAAAGGCATTAATCTCACGAAGTGTTGCATAGCCGTTTCTTCTCAATGACTGTTTTTCCGATTCGGTTTTTATTACTGTGTCCATTACTCCCGGCATGATAAGGAAGCCTCGAATAATCGCTGCCGATTCCGGATAATTCTTTTTCAGATATTCTCTTATTATCATTGCCGTTTCCAAAGCAATTCCGGAACCGGTACCTCCGGCTACGGTTGACGCTATAACAATTTTTACTGCACGACTCTTATCTGCACCGTCTTTTAAATACAAATCGTCAATTGCATCATACAATTTCGATATATTCCCTTGTTTGATTGTTGCATTGAGCGCCAATCTTGATATTGCTCTTACTTGTCCCGCTCCTTCAGAAACTGTTTTGGAATCAAGGATTCGATTGTTTGGAAACCAATTTTTCTTAGCGTTATCATCAAAATCCAGATAATCTTTAATAGAACGCGTTGAAGATGTTTGTACAGTTGTGATGACGGAGCCATTCTCTAATCTGGTTAAATCGTTCACATCTGTGTCGAATATTACAAACCGGATATTATCCGTCTTGTCGTTCAGACACCGATCCGCTACTGCTTTGATAATTCTGGAACCGATTCCACCTACACCAACAAATAATGTCGGTTCAACAATATTGGGTTGTAAAATTTCCTTCTTAGCCATTTTTCTTATCCTTTCTATTTATTGTACTTACTCTTTTTATTTCTTTTCTTTGAATCTTTTCTTGAAAATACCACATTTCCGGAATTATATTTTCCCCCTGCCTTCCATTCGATCTGCGTATTATTTTTTAGGGTAAATTTTTTGTTTGAATCTAATTTTTTCCCGAAATCGTCGACGAATCCCCCCGATGTTCGTGTGTAAGTTTGGCCGTTAATACTAAACTGTTGTACGCTTGGCCCGCAATTCACAGCGCTTATTTCTACCCGGGCCTTTTTGCTTTTTCGATCCATATGTGCAGACAGCGGTCGGGCATTACATGTTATAATTCCGCCTCCGGGACCCGGAATTAGGTTCATGCCTTTCTTTCGGATCGTGAAGGCATTCGTGCTCAACTCTCTCTTAAGATACATCGTTGCCGGAAATGACTTGTGCATCATGTACCAATACAATATTCCGAGTAAAAGCAGAATCAGCAATGCGATTCCCACAAAAATCAGCCATCGTGGATATGATTTTACTTTGATTTTTGCAGTATCGCTTTTTCCCTTTGCAAACTCACCTTTATTTTTGCTTTGATATTCGGCCGCCACAGTCAGAGTGTATTCTCCGTCCTTTATTTTTTGAATTTCTCCTTCAGAATTCCTGCCAATATGGATTTTCATTTCTGAACTATCCTCACAATTTTCAATTTGGTAAGGAAGCTCTTGCCCGTCATCGGAAATGATAAGCTTTGTATTTTTCATCTGAACATCTGAAAGTGGTTTCCCGTCTATTGTTAAGCTTGCCACAACAGGCTTCCAGTTGTTTACATCCGACTGTTGATACCATGCCTTCTTTTGTTCAACTTCTAAGTCAACATCAATCGGCGGATATTCAATGGCCACCGTATAATCTTCTTTTCTATCGTCCGTTGAGATTTCATAATCATTCAGATACGACGCTTTAACCCTCAAGAATGTACTGGAGTCAGGTTCCAAAATAACATCTTCCCCGTTCTCTATATCTTTTGATTTGCCGTTTGAATCTACATATCCTCCTTCAAACTTTACAGGAGCCAGAAGCGGCGATTGTGTCATATCTTCTTTGGTGATTCCATCTATAAGATAATAGTTTAATTTGAATTTTCCTGGATATATTCTTTCACCATTTCCGGTCATATCAATAGCATTTCCGTTTGCATCCGAAAAGGTTAATGCAATGTCTATATTCGGAGTGTAAAAAATCTGTATTGACTCCGCATTCTCGTAATCGATAGTATAGACTCCCTTTTCACATGCGCCGAAGGTAACAACTTGTCCTGAAAGTTCTTTATCGTATGGTGCTTTCGGATAATTTCCTGCCGAAACCTTGCTGTATGTCCTCTGCCTGCTGTCCATCTCAATAGGGACTTCTTCCCCGGATGCATTCTTTAATCCGTTCAGCTTTGCATCCGAGCCTTGGACAAAGACAATAAGATTTTTCATAGAAACATCTAAGGTCAGATGATTTCCCTGTAGCGAGGATTCCGGGAGCTGGTCTCTTTGGAACATATGATTGCAAATGTCAATAATATCACTTTTAAGGCTGCTACTAGAGGATGATTTTTTTGTGAAAAAGTTTTTCGTTGAATATCGATCTATATTCGCCGCATCCCCAATTCCAAGGTACTGTACCTGTATTTCATCACTTGCTAATGCCCGGACTTTCTTTGCAAAACTCGATGCGCTGATATTATCGAATTCACCGTCAGTTAGAATAATCAGCCATTTCTTAGGTGCCGACGACTTCTTTAACTCTTTAAAGGCTTTTTTTACGGTATCATATGGCGTTCCCAACGCTTCAATCGTATACATGTCATGGATTTTATCTATATCCGATACATTGGTAACTTCGATTGGTTCTATGTCTTTTTTGCTGTCATTTGAGTCCGGTCTCGTCCCATCTACTGTGACCGGCCACATAGGGAAAATTTTCAGAACATCCCCTGGAACCTCTTCTCTTTGATTATAATTCAACATTGATGCGAAAATTTCCATTGCATACTTTGCACGGCTCCACCCCTTCGCGTTTTTCCCTGTATACATAGAGCCTGAATTGTCAAATACAACTGCAACTTCATAATTCTGCACATAATGTATTGTATTTTGGGTAGCGTTTTCCTGCAAATTTTCACCAACAAGTTCTTCAAACTCCTGCATTCCCTTTTCATCTGTACAACCGACAAATGATGTCAGCAAAAGAAGTGACAAAAGGGCAGCGGCAATGCGCTTGAAACTTTTTGAATTACCTTGTACTTTTCTTCTCATAATTCTTCTAAATCCTATCTCTAATTCAAATATGTATAGTTAGTTTATTATATAAATTTTTCATAACATTTTTTTCGTTTTGTATTTTTTTGTCGTTCATTTGTAACTTTTGGTCGAAAAATGTCGAAGCTTTGAAGAAAAAACAGTCATCCGACTTCCTACCTTGAAATCACTGGCTGTTTTCCTTCATTCTGCTATTCCTTTTGCGTCTTTACGAGCCTTTCACTGCAAAATCTTGCAAAGCTGCTTTTACATTCATTTTTATGGCTGCGGCTGATAGCTACCTCGCTTCCGTCCATCATTAAAAATGTCTCGCCGCTGATCGAACGTGCCTTCTTGAAATTAACCAAGATGCTGTTATGGCATTGGAAGAAATGATCCGGCAGCTTTGCTCCTGCTTCCTCCAATTTTCCGTAGAAACTACACAGCAACTTGCCATTTTCCCCCATCACCAGTAGTTTTCGTTTTCTCCTTTCAATTGTAAAAATCTCACTGCAATCAATTACAAACTGGCCCGATTTGTTCTCGGCGTAAAAAAAATTTTGCTTCGTATCACCTAAATTTTTAATAGCTCGCTGCACAGCTTTCTCGAGTTTCACATCCGTAATCGGTTTTTTCAGGAAAAAGCAGTGTTCCACTTCGTATGCATCTTCAAAATAGTCGTCATACCCTGACATAAAGATAATTTGACTATTTGGATGAATGCTTAAAATCTTTCCTGCCAGGTCGATGCCATTCATCTCTGCCAATTTTACATCAAGGATGAAGATGTCAGCATCAAGTCGCTGCTCTTCCAGCTCCCCAACCATATAACTGCCATGTTGAAAGCATATAATGTTCCGAATTTCCTCTAAATTTAAACCGTTTAGTTTCTGTGCCACATTCCTGAGAATTTCAGCCTGATCATCGCAAATCACCACATTCCACATTTTCCGTCTTCCTTCCTTCAGTTTCCGCAAGAGGTATTGCGGCCATCACCTCGAAAGAATCCCCATAATCTCTATAGTTTACTACGCCCCTATATTTCTTAACGATTCGTTTTACAATCTTTCCACCTAAACCATGATTTTTTTTATCCTCTTTTATCGTTTCCATATTCCTCTCCAGAGGTACCTCATTGACAGACTTAGAATTTGTTACCTCCAAAATCCACTGCCCCGATGCAGCAAAGCTTTTCAAGCATATCCATGGAGATAATGTTTTCTCTGCCGCCTCTATCGCATTATCCAACAGATTTCCGAACATACCCACATACTCATCGTCAAGCAAAAAGTCTACCGGAAAATTAATTGCCTTGATTCGGAACAATATATTTTTATCAGCACAAATTTTTCTTTTATATGCCAGCAATGCGTCTACAATCGGCTGCCCGGTCAACTTTATCCCTATATAGTCTTGACATTGTTCAGACAAAGCCAATGCCGCCTCAGCATCATACGATTTATTTGCGATTTCGGCAATCAAGTTCTGAATACTTGTCTCATATCCCTCAAGTTCCCGCTGCTGCGACTCACGAAGTTTTTTTTGCACATGCAAATGCTGATTATGTTCTTTTGTTCTAACCGTTCTTAAAAGAATCATCAGTACAACAATAAACAGTACTGTGCCCACTATAATAATTGTACTTCTAATCTGTGCATCTGTCATTTCGAGCTTCCTCTCTCAGCATGGTCTCAGCTATAAGTCTATTTTTTAAATCATGTCGTATTTCACGTAATTGTGACTGCATTTCCAGCACTTTCGTATAATAAAGATATTGCGCTTCCATCTGCTCCTGAAGCAGATGATTTTCTCTTCTCAAACGAAGAAACGGAATCAGCAACACAAGGCTTATAACAATCGCAAGCCATATCGTAAAAATTCCATACAAAGTCACAAAAATTCCCGCAAGCATCTGATCATCACTTACAATAAAACTTCTCGACGCAGCTAAAAAAAGAACATCCGGAATAATTAGAGCGCTTGAAAAAAAACACTGTTCCTTCTTACTCAAAGACTCTAACAGAGAAATGCATTTTTTGCATATCCAAAGTGCAGCACAATAAGAAAGTACCATCCCAATCCATTTCATGAAATGATCGGTTTGTGTCATCGTCGTGTCTACAAACCACGTCTGACTGCTTTTCCCTGTCAACAAACCATAGCAAACAGTCATAACTGCAATCATTGCTACACCCAAAATATTGTATACGAAAACTTGAATTATGTATAGAATCAGCATCTTGCAACGTGTTCCTTTTCGCATCATAAATGCTCCAACAAAAATTGTGGAACAGGAAACAAGTGCAATTATCCATCCTCGGCCGGGAGGCGCAGCCATTGGTATAAATGCATCTGCAAATGCGAGTCCGGAAGCCACAGTGAAAGTTGCTTTTGGGGAGAATTGAAACCACTGTTTATATAGTGACATAAATAAAATTACAGAAAAAAACAGATAGATTCCTGTCTCAATTAATTGATTGATATGCATTTGCCTCTCCGTTCTTTTTCCTTTATATTTTTTTAGTTTTAGTGCCTGCAAGTGTCCACACTTTTACATTATTTTAGCGGATAATCCGCTAAAAGTCAATTCCATCGCGTTGTTTCTGCCCTTTTTAGTGGATACTCCGCTAACCGGCGAGTTGTTCACTTTGCCAGGTAACAAAATCCCCCTCCGAAAAATGCGGCGCGGTCTGCCGGATATTCTACGGAAGGGGATTTCTTAAATATTCAATTTATTAATTGTCTCTGTCGGCCGATTCAAAATTCGGCACTCTACTCATTAGATACCTTTAACAGCCAGCAGCATGTGCGATGTTGCAAGCTGCTCCGGTGTCGGGTCGACTGTAATCCAGCGTCCGTCAACATAACATTAGTTCCACCAGTGGTCGAGCTTGGTGATGTTCTCTTCTGTCGACCAGTTGTTGTACTCTGTTCCGTTAAGACTGATGTGGTGTCCGTTTACAATCCTAGTCGGAATTCCCTGCGCTCTGGCAAGCGCGCAGACTGCTGCCGAATAGCCGACACAGGTTGTAGCGACCTTGCCGTCTTCACTGTTTGCACTCTTTTTCTTGTTTCTCATATTGTAAAGATTGCGGTAAGGGTCTATGTACTGCTTGCTTCCTGAGGAAAATGCAACATCATCATAGTAGAAGTTTTCTGCGACATATTCGTAAATCTTCAGGAGTTTTTCGTAATTGGTCGATGCGCCTTTCACAACTTCGTTGGAAACCGTCTTGAAGTAGTTTACCTTCTTCTTGGTCACTGACGCAACCTTTTTCGTTACCGGGTCACGGAAGCAAATCGTCTTCACATCGCTGAGATTGGTTTTCTTGAAAGCGGAAGCTTTTTTCTTTTTATTGGCATTCTTATCAATGCGTGCGTTTTCGCTGATAACCTTATCATACTGCAAAATCGAGAAGTGTCCGTTGGTTACACGGAATGCGCAGTTTTTATAGATAACCGGTCCCGGTTTAGAGCCTAACTGCTTCGTAATCAGCAAAACATAATCGCCGCTCATCGCGCCGTTCAGCTTCGTCGAGTTCTGCAGTTCAAAAGAAAACTTATTATACTCGCCCATATCCGTCGGAGCAGCACGTCCTGCCCAGTCACTCGCATTGCGGCCTTTCTGGCGCACAGAGATATTATACTCCGCAGCCTTCACCGGATACCAAGGTCTGAACTTCCGTCGGAAAGCCGGCACTCTTGAGTGCAGCGGATACAGGTGCCGGAATCATCGATATCACTAAGGACAAAGCCAAGACTAAGACTAATTTTCTCTTCATTTTCATTTGCTGTATTCCCTTTTCATTTTTAAAATTCCATCACAAGGCCACAGCGAAGCTGATGGAGCTTGTCGCCAAGTTCCTCTTTGAGAATCGCATAGGCTTTATCTCCGGTGCAGTGGCCGGTACACACATATTGTATGCCGGTTTCTTTGACCCGCTTGGCGAATTCGCGAACTTCTGCCGCCGATTTGTTGTAGAGGTGAAATCCTCCGATTATCGCATGAACCTCTTTGTCCGGAAAAGTCCGTGCAACCTCGTTTATGATATTAGCCGCACCACCGTGGGAACAGCTGTTAAAAATCACAAGACCCTTGTCGGTCTCAAACACCAGACTCTGTTCATGCGAAAAATTGTCCGGATGCCATCCGTCAGCCCTGCGTTGGTACATGTGCTCCCGTCTTCCGATTTTTTCGAGGTTCGGTGTCTTATGCGGGATGAGGTAGACTCCGTCCGCAATTTTCGTGTCATCTTTTGCAAAAACAAATCGGTCCGGATATTCCTCGAGTATTTTCTTCGGTATCCCTATGTATTTGCTGAAAAACCACCACTTTGTATAGCAGTTTTCATCGCAGGTTTCCCGCACATAAAACTTTGCTTCATCATTTGTCAGGAAAAATTTCTCCATTCCGTTTGCGTGGTCATAGTGCGCATGCGAAAGGACTGCCGCGTCCACGGCTTTAAGATCCATTCCGAGTCTCGCAGCGTTTTCGGCAAACAAATCCGATGCTCCCGCGTCGAGCAAAATATTCTGCCCGTTGTATTCTATGTATATGCAAAGTCCCCACTCGCCTTTGAGGTCTTCACTTTTCTTGTTGTCTACAATTACCGTTGCTTTCATGTCTTCCCCCTTTATTCCGGAATATCTCCGACTCCGTTTAGAATCAGACGCGGTCTGTACGGGAAGAGGTCGACTTCTTCTCTGCTCGTCACTCCCGACAAAACAAGAATCGGATCCAGTCCGCTTTCCACTCCGCCTATGATATCTGTATCCATACGGTCACCGATCATTGCAGCTTCCTCAGAATGCACGCCCAGCATCTTCAGTCCGGTTCTCATCATAAGAGGATTCGGTTTTCCCACGAAATATGCCTGCTTTCCGGTCGCCATCTCAATCGGCGAGATGAGTGCCCTGCATGCCGGAATAATTCCTCTGGTCGAAGGTCCCGTCATATCGAAATTGGTTCCAATCAGCTTCGCTCCGCCGCGGACCAGGGACACAGCCTTGCAAATCGTCTCATAATTATAGCTTTGGCTCTCGCCGACGATTACATAATCGGGATCCTTGTCCGTAATGGCAACTCCACACTGATAAAGTGCTCCGACCAATCCCGGTTCTCCGATTACATAGGCATTGCAATGATGTGTCTGCTCGCTCACAAACTTTGCGGTTGCCATCGCACTTGTATAGAAATGACTTTCGTCAATGTCCATTCCCATATTCTGCAGTTTCAGTTTCAGCTCGAGCGGTGTCTGTCCGCTGTTGTTGGTCAGAAACAAGAATTTCTTCGCTTCTCTGTTAAGCCAGTCTACGAATTCCCTGACTCCCGGCAATAAATTGCCGCCGCGGTAGATTACACCGTCCATATCACAGATAAACCCTTTTTTTGCTCTCAATTGCTCCATATAATTCCTCCTTATCTTAAAGCTGCATCCTCAAATAAGCTCCTTATCCAAAAGAAAATCAATTAAATTTATATGCAAAATACCATTATCATCATACCAGCGCTTGCCAATATCCCGCCGCACTACAATTTTAGGAAAGGAATCGCCGATAAGAGTAAATGGTCTGATTTCTGTTTCTGCCTTTTCTTCCGTAGGCATGGCATATGCCGATTGTATATAAGTTCTCTTTCCCCCCGAATTTACCACGAAATCAATTTCTCTCGGCACGCGGACCGAACTGCCGTTATCATTGAGCGTTCTCGCATAAACAACTCCCACATCAACCGAAAGCTGCCGGATAGCAAGCTCATTATATATGATGTTCTCCATTATGTGTGTCATTTCCTGTTGGCGGAAGCCGATTCGCGCATTTCTAAGCCCTATATCCTCACTATAATATTTATTCGGAGAATCAAAATAGGATTTTCCCTTTAAATCATAACGCTTGCTTTCAGAAAAAAGGAATGCATCTTCCAAATGCCCGATATATGCACGAATCGTATTGCCTGATACCGCGCAGCCCTGCTTGGAGTTCAAAGTATTGGCGATTTTAGAAGGATTGGTTAATGACCCAATGGATGAACAAAGCAAGTCTAAAATCTGCTCCAACACATCCTGCCTTTCTATTTTCTTGCGCTCAACAATATCTTTAATATACACCTCTGAAAAAAGCGACTTGAGATAATTCATTTTTGCCGCATCGTTTGGTCTTGATAAAATAAGCGGCATGCCACCATAAAAAGCATACTCATCAAACGCCTCGTTTTTATCACCGCCCACGGCGGAATAATACTCAGCAAAGCTAAGCGGATGCACCCTGATTTCATCACTCCGCCCCCTGAACTCAGTAAGAATATCACTCGAAAGCATTCTGGAATTGCTTCCGGTCACATAAACGTCTAAGTTGGATAAACTTCTCAAATCATTCAAGGCGTCATAAAAGGTAATCTTTCTGCCGTCTGCGTTGAATGGGTTTTTTACCTCATCGGACATTTGTATCTCATCAACAAAAAGATAATATTCTTCCTTGCTTCCCTCCACTTTCTCTCTGACATACGACGAAAGTGTAAGCGGATTCCGGTATTTAATGTCTTTTGCAAGGTCAAGCTCAACCGTAATAATCTGTCCCTCCTTTATACCGTTTTGAAGCAAATAATCTCTGTATATCTTTTTTAGGAGGTATGATTTCCCGCATCTTCTAATGCCTGTAATGACTTTTACCAAACCGTCAAAACGGTATGAAATCAACTGCTGAAGATAAGAATCTCTCTTAATTTCCATAAAACCCGCTCCGTATCATTGAAAATTTCCGCCCATAAAGGCTTTGTTATTCATCATTATATACTTTATAGCTCTGATTTTCAAGTAAAAAGAGGCAAAAAGGAATTTGAGCATCACACCCAAGCTCCGAATTTTTTAGTACACTTTTGCGCCTGCCGGAATCTGATCATCCAAAAGGATGAAGTTCAGCATTTCTTCGCCGTCGTATTTGTTGACACAGGACAGAAGCATGCCGTTGCTTTCTTCGCCCATCATCTTTCTCGGCGGAAGATTTGTAATCGCAACTGCGGTCTTTCCAACCAGTTCTTCCGGTTCATAATATTCGTGAATACCCGAAAGAATGATTCTGTCGGTGCCGCTTCCGTCGTTAAGAACGAACTTCAGAAGCTTCTTGCTCTTTGCAACTGCCGTGCATTCTTTGATTTTTACAGCTCTGAAGTCGCAGGCTGCAAACGAATCAAAATCTACATATTCTTCAAACAGAGGCTCTACTTCGATCTTTGTTTTATCAAGAACTCTGACTCTCTTCGATTCTGCATCGTCCTTCTTCTCCGATCCGATTGGCTTCATTGTCGGGAAGAGGATGATGTCACGGATGGATGGTGCATCTGCAATCAGCATGATAACACGGTCAATGCCGATTCCCAGACCGCCTGTCGGCGGAAGACCTACTTCCAAAGCATTTACGAAGTCCATATCCATCGGATGAGCTTCTTCGTCAAGGCCTGCGTCAAGCTGTGCCTGCTGCTCTGCGAATCTTTCGTACTGGTCGATTGGGTCGTTTAATTCCGAGAATCCGTTGCAGATTTCCCAACCGTTGATATAGCCTTCAAAACGACGGGTGATTCTCGGATCAGCCTCACTTCTCTTTGCAAGAGGTGAAATTTCAACCGGATGTCCTGTTACGAATACCGGGACCGGTCCGTCAAGAACTCCCGGAAGGTCTTCACAGTATTCTTCGAACATCTCAGCAATGATTTTGCCTCTTGTCCAGTTTTTAACTTCGTCCTTGTCCATTCCGTATTTGATGGCTTCTGCTCTTGCGGTTTCATCGTCTGCGATGTTGTGGAAATCAATTCCGGTAACTTCACATACGAAGTCGGTCATGTCGATTCTCTTCCAAGGTGGAGTTACATCGAATTCCTTGCCCTGGTATTTGATAATCGGTGAACCGTTTACTGCCATCGCTGCCTTGTATACAACCTGCTCGGTTACTTCGATTACGAGTTCCATATCACCGTAAGCCGCATAACATTCCATGGATGTGAACTCAGGATTATGGTTTCTGTCCATACCTTCGTTTCTGAACATCTTGCCCATTTCGTATACTCTGTCGAGTCCTCCGACGATGAGTCTCTTCAGGAAAAGCTCGTTGGAAATACGAAGCTTCATGTCGATGTCCAGCGTGTTGTGATGTGTATTGAAAGGTCTTGCGTTTGCTCCGCCTGCGATTGTTGTGAGGATTGGAGTATCTACTTCCAAATATCCGTAGTCTTCTTCCAGAACTCTCTTGATTTCCTTAATGATTCTTGAGCGCTTGTAGAACATTCCCTGCACTTCCGGATTCATAATCAGGTCAACATATCTCTGGCGGTAACGGATGTCCTGGTCTTTAAGGCCTGACCATTTGTTAGGAAGAACCTGAATAGACTTGGAAAGAAGAACCACCTTCGTTGCATGAATGGAAACCTCTCCTGTCTTAGTCTTGAAAACTTTTCCTTCGATACCGAGAATATCGCCGATATCATATTTCTTAAACCATTGATACTCTTCTGCTCCGATGTCATCTCTCTTTACATACACCTGGATTCTGCCCTGCTTATCCTGAATGTTAATGAAAGATGCCTTTCCCATATTACGGAATGCCATGATACGTCCGGCAACCGAAACTTCCTGATCTTCCATCGCCTCGAAATTGTCTTTAATATCCTGGCTGTGCGCCGTCACATCCCATTTTTCAACAAGAAACGGATTTCTGCCGGCTTCCTGTAAATTCTTGAGTTTTTCTCTTCTGACCTGCCTCTGCTCGCTTAAGGCTTCTTCGGAAATCTCTTCCGTTTCAACTTCCGGATTTTGGTTTACTCTTACATCTTCTGTACTCATTTTCTGTTTTCTTCCTCTCTCGTTTTATCTGCTGATCTTTTCGATCTGGTAGTGAAGGGTTCCGTCAGGAACAATAATTTCGACAAGGTCTTCCGTCTTTCTGCCGATGAGGTGCTGTCCCACCAAAGATTCATTTGAAATCTTAAGGGCGAACGGATCAGCCTCTGTGGAGCCCACGATGGTAAATTCCATTTCGTCTCCGTTGTCAAGATCTTTGACAAGCACCTTGGATCCTACTCCAACGAAGTCGTTTGTCATTTCTTCTTCGTTGATAATCTTGGCTTTCTTCATCATATCTTCAAGCTTGAAAATTCTTTCCTCAAGCTCTGCCTGCTCGTTTTTCGCTGCGTCATACTCAGCGTTTTCCGAAAGGTCGCCGTAAGAAATCGCTTCTTTTAATTTTTCGGAAATTTCCTTTCGTCTTACGGACACGAGTTCTTCATGCTCCGCTACAATTTTGTCATACCCCTCTTGGGTCAACAGCAATTCTTCTGCCATTTTAACGCCCTCCGTTTTGTTTTTGTTTATTATATCTAATTATTTTATCATTTTTGGTATTTTTTATCAACCAAAATTCGTCGTTTTATGCAATTTCCAGTGCAATCTCCATCATTTTTGTAAAGTTAAGCTGCCTTTCCTCCGAAGTCGTCGCCTCTCCTGTAAAAGGATTGTCGGAAATCGTGCAGATTGCAAGTGCATTCTTGCCGGCTCTTGCAGCATTCATGTAGAGCGCTGCTGCCTCCATCTCGACTGCGAGCACGCCCATCTTCTGCCATTTGGAAAGTCCCATGGAATCATCGTAGAAAGTATCTGAGGAATAAAGGTTGCCGACAACCGGCTTTATTCCCATATCTTCTGCGGCCTTAACCGCTTTCTGAAGAAGTTCAAAAGAAGCAATCGGTGCAAAATCCCCCGGCAGATCGAACTGACGGCTGTAGGAGGAATTCGTGCATGCACCCTGCCCGATTACGATGTCCCTGACCTTCAAATCCGGACGGATGACTCCCGCGGTTCCCACGCGAATAATGTTTTCCACATCATAAAAATTAAAAAGCTCGTAAGAATAGATACCGATGGACGGCATTCCCATGCCCGACGCCATTACGGACACCCGCTTGCCTTTGTATGTTCCGGTGTAGCCTTGAACGCCTCTGACATTGTTAATCAGTTTGGCATCCGTGAGAAAAGTTTCCGCGATGAATTTGGCACGGAGCGGATCTCCCGGCATCAGAACGGTCTTTGCAAAATCACCTGCTTTCGCTTCGATATGAGGTGTAGGTATGTTTGACATAAATTTGCCCTCCCTTGTTTTTTATGATATACTTATATTATCACAAATCAATGATTTTTCAAGGAGTTAATGAGTCTAATGATGAAAAAAAGAGTATGCATCTTATATACGGGCGGAACAATCGGTATGGTTCCCACAGAGCTTGGATATGCGCCCAAGCAGAAATATTTTTCGAGCTTGCTGGATGAAATCTCCCAGCTCAAAAATAAAGACATGCCAAACTGGGATGTTGTGGAGTTTGATCCACTGCTGGACTCCGCAAACGTTGCGGTAGAGCAGTGGGTAAACATCGGCAGGGAAATTCGGGACCGATACAACAATTATGACGGTTTTGTCGTTCTTCACGGCACGGACACCATGTCCTACACCGCATCGGCGCTTTCCTTCATGCTTGACGGTCTGAACAAGCCGGTCGTTTTCACCGGTTCCCAAATTCCGCTTTGTGAGCTTCGAAGCGATGGAAGAGACAATCTTATCAATTCGATGCTTATCGCTGCGGATGGTGTTGCGAATGAGGTATGTCTGTATTTTGCAGGAAAACTTCTCCGCGGCAACCGCTCGACGAAAGTCTCCGCAGATGAATTGATGGCTTTTGCATCACCGAACTACCCGGCTCTTGCCAATGTCGGAATCGACATCATGTACAACCGGCAGGCATTGATGATGCCGAAGCAGGCAAGGGAGTTTTCACTTACGGAAATGAAGCAGGTTCCGATCGGTGTTCTCAAAATTTTCCCGGGCATTCAGTTTGAACTCTTCGAGCAGATTGTTGCCGAAAAACTGGACGGCGTTGTTCTTGAGACCTTCGGCGAGGGCAATATTCCGAGCAACAATCACACGCTTGTGAACAGCATCCGCCGGGCATCCCAAAACGGTGCTATCGTTTCCGTCTGCTCGCAGTGTTACAGCGGGAGCACACGCCTTGGCATCTATGCAACCAGCAATGCACTCAAGGAATCAGGTGCGGTCGGCTGCTATGATATGACCACAGAGGCCGCCGTTGCCAAGCTCTATTACCTCTTCAGCTGCGGCTATCCGAAGGAAATGATTAAAGAACTGATGACGCAGAATCTGCGCGGAGAGATCAGTGTTTGAGTTTAAGACTGTTTAAAAGCCCGGGAGTGCTTCCCGGGCTTTTTCTATGTTGTCAGGTTTAAAACTGCATGACAGGTTCGTCATTTACATGACTGAATTCTTCTTTAACGGCTGCCAGTGCTTCAGGTTTTGTCATGAGCTCGATTGCGGTCATAACCAGCCCTTTGACGAAATTGAGTCCGTTATTGATGCCGTATTCGGAACCTGCCGCAGCTGCCATCTCCGGTGTGTGTCCACCTCCCATAGGGTTCGGATATTCACCGATTTTGAATATCACTTGGATTGCAGGTGCTTCGTAGCTTACATCGCCCAGATCTGACGAGCCCGGTGCGTGAATATCGCCCAAGCGATAAATCGGTTCGCTGAGAAACGGCTGAATATTGTCCACTGCCAAATTGTTCAACGCTTTGTTTGTGCAAGTATCTTTGAAGTTTTCTTCATTGTATTCCATTTTGTAAGTGCAGCCGGTGCCCAGCGCCGCTCCCGCAGCACAGTTTCTTACTCTTTCCGCCAGTTTCTTGACATCGGCTACGCGGTTTGCTCTGATATAAAAGTTTGCCGCCGTATAATCCGGAATAACATTTGCAGCTTTGCCGCCGTCCGTAATGATGCCGTGAATCCTTGCATCCGGTTTGGTCTGCTGACGCATTGCGTTGACAAGATTGAAGAAATTAATCATCGCATCAAGTGCGTTGATTCCTTCATGCGGGGCTGCCGCTGCATGTGCGGGTCTTCCGAAAAATTCAATCTTATACGCGTCCATCGCTATGGTATTGATGGATTCAGCGTTGGCAAATGCCGGGTGAGCCATCATTACGGCATCGTATCCGTCAAAGACTCCCTTTGCACTCATCGGAACCTTCGTGCCTGCGGTTTCCTCCGCCGGTGTTCCGATTACGTCAATCTGCGCTCCGTATTCGTCGGCAAATTCACGACATGCAATCCCGCATCCTACCGATACCATGGCGATTAAATTATGTCCGCAGCCATGTCCGAGTTCCGGAAGTGCATCGTATTCCGCCAGGAACGCAATTTTGGGTCCGGGTTTTCTGCCTTTATATACCGCCTTATAAGATGTTTCTATATCGCAAAAATTCTCTTCGATTGCAAAACCGTATCTGCCAAGAAGCTCCTTCTGCCAGGCACATGCTTTGTATTCCTGCAGACCCAGCTCCGGATTGTCATGGATATCCAGTGCGAGTTTTCTGAGTTCAGGTGCCAGCCTATCGACGATTTTCGATACTCTTTCTTTATTTGTCATTTTGCACCGCCTCCTCTATGCTCTCCGCTTCCGTTTCCGGAAGGAGAACTTCAATCTTGCCGGCCTTGTACATTTTCTTCGTAATGAAGTAAATCATGACGATTCCGAGAATCATCAGGAATCCTTCGAACAGCTCATACATGTCGGAAATCAGAAGATACAGCACGATGAAGAATATAAACGGCAGAATCGCTGCTTTTAATCTTCCCTTGATGATTACGCCGCCGCCTACATCATTTCCTATGAATCCAAGCACAAGACAGCCGAACAATGCCGGAAGCACATTCGAAGCAGCCACGCCTACCGCCTCCGATGTAAGGAACGGTTCAAGCGGCATGAGAAGCACAACGCCGATTGCCAGTATTACAAGTGTTACCAGCGATGAGATCGCAATTGCAATGCCGACCACAACATCGGCCTCTTTGGTGCCCTGTTTGAATCCTGAAACCTTAATTGCGTTGATTGCCGAAGGTAATTTGAGGTTCAGTATATTTCCCGTCAGGCAGGCAAGATAGTAGGAACTTCCCATAATCGGCACTTCGCCGAACATCTCCGCGATTCCGGTCGGCACGAAAATGGCAATCAATCCGATGCCGGTAGCGATAACAGTGCCGAAGTTCGGCATAATATCATACACGATACAGGTAACGGTCGGAACCCCTACAAACAGAACAAGTGAAATAATCGTAAGAATAATGCCTTTCTTGTGCATTTCTTCAAAATACGGGTCCACATATGGTTTTGCTTTCTTTTCTTTCTTCATTTCCGCTTCCTCCTATCCAATTAAATTCGTGTAAACAACGGACATGCACATTGCGCCTATCAGGCAGATCGCAAGTATGAAATCGTTCATCCACTTTGCTCCGGTCTTTTTGGCAAGCGCCGATACGCCGACCGCAATCAGTGCACTTGTAATAAAGGTGAAAAGTCCAACCAGACCTCCGAAGAGCATCGGTACGATCAGCACTACCAGGAGAGCCGTCATGAAGGTTGTCTGCGAGAGTGCACCCCATTTTTTATCTCCGCTGCCCACACGCAGTGTTCCAAGGTGCATCGGCTTGCATACGAAAATATTAGCAAGAACCGTGGATGTAATCGGAATGCACATAACCCACATGATCATGCCGAATGCATTCGCGTCTGCACTCGCAAGGTCAAGGTTTAATGCACTGAGAGCCATGTTGGAAGCCATCAGCTCGTACGATACGGAGCCGATTACCGACAGGCGGAACCACGCGTACGGAATGCCGATAACGATTACCAGCGTAACAAGTCCTATTGCGATGGCAATTGACGGTACAATCGAAAAGATTGCCGTGGACTTTATAATTTCGCTTATTTTTTCCCCGGAAATTCCCATCCCTTTTGCTTTTCTGATGCAGATAATGAGATAGTATACGCATATTGCCGCAATAATCACAAGCGATGCGATGACTAATACATACAATAAACTGCTTTCGGATACATCTTTGTAACTCATTGTTTTTATCCTCCCTTTCACCCCCCGGGTATCGCTGTCCGGAGAAAATTCATTTCTTAACACGATTTTAATCCTTGCACTTGGTATAAGGTCAAGAAAAAACTCCGCACATGCAGAGTTTTTGTATATCCTTCTGTAATTGACGCTGATTATCTTTGCTCGCGTTTCGTGACGGGAATCCACAGTTCCACATACTCCGTGCTTTCGCTGTCGCAATAACAGTTTGCAATCGTGCGTGCCAAAGCGCTCCCCGAGATTTCATAATCGTTGTCGCGCAGGTACGCAAAAATTTCGTCCACGCAGGCATAATCTTTGTTTGTTGCGATTCGCAGAACCGTGTACAGTGCCAATGTCGGTTCTATGACCCGAAATGTTTCAAAGTCAAAGGCCGGGGAGTTTCTGAGATTTTTCTCGTCTATGAGGGAAAGCTTTCCATCGCTTCATCCATGTTGGTATCAATTTCTTTGATGATAAAAGGCGGCGAATTGACAATTTCGATTTTCGCGCTTTCTCCCCGCGCTCTATGCTTCTCGTGTGCAATCACGCGGTCAAGTTTCGCACGATAATCCCGCATATTGCCAATCAGTCTCTGCAGCTCCTCAACCTCGGCGGCGAGCTTCGCCTCCTGTTTGACAAACATTCTTTCCGCTTCTTCCAGGGGCTCCTCATTCATTATTTTTCTGATGTCCTCAAGTGAAAATGCATTTTTTTGAGTCTGCAGATATAGTCCATCGTTACGATGTCCTCCCGGGTGTATATCCGATATCCGTTAAGCTTATTTTTGTCCGATGGCAGCAAACCTTTCTTGTCATAGAGTCTGACCGTCTGTGCGGATATGCCGTAATAATCGGCTATTTCTTTTACACAATAGTCTTTTACCTGGTATTTCATAGTGGTCACCATTTAATCTGTTGACGGAAATTGTCGTCTGATAATGAAAATATTAAATGATATTGTAGCTGCAACCCTCGAAAATCGTGTCAAAGCGGCAGATTCCTTTGTAACGGCAATATGCACAGGCAGATGTGGCCGCGGTTTTCATCGGGTGGATCTCAATTCCGCCGCCTGCAAGGGACTTGCAGATATCCGTCACCTTTTCGCACACTTTTTCTCGCAGCGACTCAAATTCCTCGTCTGTAAGCAGATTGTCTTTCCCTGTCCCGCTTATCAGACCTTCCTTGTTTATGCGAATCGGCACGACATCCGATATTCCGGAAAAATCGCCTGCAACATTTCGGATAACGTTCGGATCATCTACGATTACGCCGTTCAGCTTAAAGCTTTTTTGGATTTTGTCACTAATCTCTTCCGGCCCGATGGCTGCACCTGATGCATCAACCATAGGCTCGCTTATCTTGAAATAAAAAACTCCTGCCGGTTTCATCCGGCGTTCCAGGGAGGCTTCAAGATAAAGCATGAGCTGCAGTCTGTATCCTGCCTCGGCTTCCGCAACGCTGAAGTTTTCGTTTCCGGTTTTATAGTCGATTATCTTGACGCGCTCACCCGGCAGATAATCGACACGGTCGATTTTTCCTTCGATATATGCAGTTCTGCCTTCTCCGAGATTAACCGGAATCGGCGGAATCCTTCTTCCCCGACCGAACGGGGCTTCGAAGCTGCTCCTCAGTATTTCGCCCGCACGCACCTGCTCGATTACAGCCCAGCAGACCTTTTCGCAAATGTCCGTAATCCGTCTGCCGCGGTATTTTTCCTCATTTCCGGCTTCGAGGATTCCTTCTCTGTATGTCCCGGACTTCTTCGCAATTACATCTTCCACGAATGTGCGGCACTCTTCCCTGCTGATTGTCATCCACGGCGATGCGGGGTCGGTTATTGCGATGCCCCGTGCCGTCAGGTGCCGGCTCATTTCCATAAGGCATTCGTGGTAGATGTCTCCGATTTCGCGCGGAGCGATCTCGAAGATTCGTCTTTCCTCCGGTTTCAGCCCGTACTGCACAAAGTGTGAAAACGGGCAGCGTGCGTAGCGCTCCAGCCTTGATGGGCTGAGGGAGAGTTCGGGGCTTGGTTCGAGGGCTTCCTCTCGGATGCTTCCAATATTTCCCATATATAGTGCCGCCGTCATTTCTCGGCCCAAATCTTCCTGCTTATTCGTAAAAGCGATGCCCGCACGAATCGGTTCGAGTGCCTCAGGTTTGTTCTGCTTGAACCATGTGAGGGCTTCGTGCCAGTGCGGTGCGAGGGGCTTTCCCTCGCAGGCCGCCTGCAGGGCCTCCGTCAGGTGACGGAGCCCTGCAGGGCCCGCGCCGACCAGCTCCGCGTCCGACTGCCGGTTGAGGGCGTCGCGGGTCACCGGCGTGTCACCAAACAATCCGGCCAGTTTTGTGAACACGCCGGACGGCCTTGCCGGGCCGCCTTCGGCGTCCGACAAACTGTAACTTATCCACAGCCGCTCACGCGGCTTGGATAAGTTCCGATAGATACCCATCCGCTCCTCGAGGAACCGCACATCATCCACCTTGCAAAGCTCAATGCCGTTCGCCTTGAACAGGTTCTTCTCGTCGCTTCCGAACAGGCCCGAACCGGGCTTCTCATTCGGCAGCACTCCCTCGTTTGCGCCTACAACCACAAGTGCCTTCATCTCGCCGGTTCGGGTGCGCTGCATCGTTCCCATCATCAGGCCGTCCTTCGTCGGCGGCAGAATCCCGATTTCCACCTGCGAAATACCAGCCTCAAACAAATCCCGAAACGCCGCCGCGCGGAATTTTTGCTCACCCATAATCTCGCTCATCTGGTCAAAAATTCCGATGACCTTGCCCCAGATCTGTGCCGTTTCCTCGGCAAGGTCAGGACGGCCCTGCTCTGTCTGCAGCACTGTAAGGTCGGCAATTTTCTCCGGCAGCTTCACCTTCTCGTACAAAAAACCATACAGCCCGCTGATAAACTCACCGCAGGTTTCTGCCTCGAAAATTGCCTCAAGATCCGGCATGAACGCCAGTGCCTTTTCTCGAACGGCGTTCATGCGCACAAGCGCCTCGGCTCCGTACTCGCTCTCTCCGCGCACAAAAGGACGCTTCCACATCGTGCCTCGAATTTTGTATTTTATCGCATAGTTTTCAAGATCCGTAATCTCGTCGTTCGTCAAATCGCCAAAACCCGATTTGAGCATTTTAATCATGAGATCCGTCCTGTATTTTTCAACAACCACATCCATCAGTGCCGTTATGTACTGCACGATGCTGCTTTGCAGGATGTCTTTGCTCGTATCCGAAACGAGGTCGATGCCGTACTCCTTGAAAACACGCTTCAGAATCGGCCCTCTCGTCTCCTGATCGTTACAGATTACCTTGATGTCGCTAAACCGATAGCCAAAATCGCGCACCAGCTCAAGCACATAGCAAGCCGCGCTTTCGGCTTCATTATATAAGTTTGCCGCCGCCACCAGCGTAAGCGAATCTGTGCCGGCGGCGGCCGCCTCACTCGCGCCGCCCTCGGCTGGATTTGTGCTCTGTCCGCCACGGGCGTATTTTCTCGCCGGAAGTGCGTACAGTTCCTGTTCGATAAACTGAATCTTGTCCGCCCGCTCCGCTGTATAAGTCTTCGGAATCGCACGCTTTCTCACTTCGATGCTGCGCCGTTCCGCCAAATTCTCAAAATTCCGTATCACCGTCTCCGCAAGCGCAAACAAATCCGCATCGCGTGCCTCACGCTTATCATCATAGGTAAGCACAAGGTTGACATCGGCGGCGTACTGCATCAATTCACCGATGACCGAAAGTGCTTTCGGCGCAAAACTGTCAAACCCGTAAATCCAGATGTGATTTCCCGCAACAAGCTCAGAGCGGCTGATTTTGCCGAGAAAGAGATCGATGTAGTCCTCCGAATCCGTGTATTTTCCGCGGATTGCCGCCTCATATTCGCTGTAAAGCAAATACAAATCTTCCAGTTTCCTCTGCGTATACGACCCGTCCGGAACGCTCCTCGCAATCTCCGCAAGCTCGTCCGCACTGCAGTTGAACTGCTTCATCTCGGAAATGAAATTGTTCACAAGTTCGATGAAGGAGTTTTTTTCCTCGAGTCCTTTGAAGACTTGGAGCTTCTCGCGCTCTTCTGCCGCAATCGACGACAAAATCATATGCCTGCCGTATTTGTCTATAAAAGTCCGCTTGCTTCCTCCCAGCTCCTCGAGCAGCCGATAGCCGAGCCTCGACAGGGAAAGCACCTCAACATCCATCAGTGCCTTGGCGCCGGAATGCGCAATCAGTTCGCGCTCCGCCTCCAATGTAAACTGGTCGGGAACCACCAACAGCGCCCGACCTCCGATATTGTCATATATGAACTTCTCTTTGTCGAGGTTCTCCCGACCATAAAAAATGTTCAGCATATCTCACCTCATCAAAACTCGGGTGTTTTCGCACCGCGCACCGCGCCCGGCCGCTATGCTTCTGCCAACACCGCCATCAAATCCAGCGGCTTTGCGATTTCGTAATCTGCCTTTGCGTCCGTAATCAGGGCGGCACTGTCCGAAGTGATGCGCCAGTCCACCAGCACGGACTTCACGCCCGCATTGTTGGCGCACTTGATGTCGAACGGACTGTCGCCGACCATGATTGCCTCGTCTTTTGCGATTCCAAGCTTCTCAAGGCAGAGCAGAATCGGCTCCGGATTCGGCTTGTGGACATTCGTATCATCACAGGAAACCATGTCCTCGAAATAATCGCGAAGCCCCAGCATATCAAGGTAGCGTTCCGCCGATTCGCGCGTTCTGGAAGTAACGATTGCAATGCGGTAGCCCGCAGGCGCAAGCGCCGCAAGCAGCTCCGGAATGCCATCGAAAACCTTGACCAGCTCGTCCGCTTTGAGCTTCTGGAAATCGCGGTAGATATTCGCCGCTTCCTCCGGGTCTACGCCGGGAAATTCGCGCTCCATCGTAATCAGAAGCGGCTCACCGAAGCAGGAGGTAATCTTCTCGATGCTTTCCTCCCTGCCTAAATAATGCCTGTATGTATGCTGCCACGATGCGATAATCACATCGTTTGTATTTACTAAAGTTCCGTCAAAATCAAAAAGTACAGTGTTTATCATCTCAATCCTCTCTAAAAAGGCCGGACGGCGCGCGGCTGCAGCGTACCCGGTCAAGTCCGGTGCTGCGCACGCAAAGCGCCGCGTGCAGCGAGCCGCCCTCGCTGCACGCATGCCCCACAAACGGGGTATGCGTGCCGTCCGCCTTTTATTTTATTCCTTTCATTGTCAGTCCGACGCGTTTCTTGTCGTAGTCGATGGAAATAATCTTTACCTTGACCGTGTCGCCGACCGAAACGACATCCATCGGGTGCTTAATATACTTATCGCTTAACTGCGATATGTGTACCAGACCGTCATTCTTTACACCGATGTCCACGAAAGCGCCAAAGTCCACGACATTTCGCACGGTTCCGGTCATTTCCATGTCAATTTTAAGATCCTCAAACTGCTTGACATCGTTTCGGAAAACCACAGGGGGCGCGTCCTCACGCGGGTCTCTTGCAGGTTTTTTCATTTCCTCGATGATGTCGGCAAGGGTCATTTCACCGATTCCGATGTCGCCCGCCATCGCGCTCATGCTCTTTGCAAGCGACTGTGCCGGGTAAGCCTTCTTAATCTTCTTCTCCATGTCTTTATCGCCGCCCGCGCGGATTGCCTCAGGCTCAACGCCGAGTTTTTCCATCATTGCCTGTGCCGCGGCATAGGATTCCGGATGAACGGAAGTCGCGTCAAGCGGATTCGTTCCGTCCGAAATACGCATGAAGCCCGCGCACTGGTTAAACGCTTTTTCACCGAGTTTTGGGACTTTCATGAGCTGCTTTCTGTCGGAGAACTTGCCGTTTTCTTCTCTGTATTTTACGATGTTCTTGGCGATTCCCATGTTCACGCCCGCGATGTACGAAAGCAGGGACGGGGAAGCCGTGTTCAAGTCAACGCCGACTCTGTTTACGCAGTCTTCGACGACATTTGTCAGTGCGCCTTCCAAAAGCTTCTGGTTGATGTCATGCTGGTACTGACCCACACCGATGCTCTTTGGGTCAATTTTTACAAGCTCCGCGAGCGGGTCCTGCAGCCTTCTGCCCAGCGACATCGCGCCTCTGGTCGTCACATCGAGGTCCGGGTATTCCTCCGTCGCAAGCTTCGATGCGGAGTAAACGGATGCGCCCGCCTCGTTTACAATTGTATACTGAATGTCATATTCGTTTTTCTTCAAAAAGTTCGCAACGACTTCTTCGGTTTCTCTCGAAGCCGTTCCGTTTCCGATTATAATAATATCCGTGTGGAATTTGTCGATGATCTTCTTCAGCACTGCTTCGGTTCCTGCGATGTCGTTCTTCGGTTCCGTTGGGTAAATCGTCGTGTATGCTTTGAGTTTTCCCGTTTCGTCAAGCACCGCAACCTTGCAGCCAGTACGATAGCCCGGGTCGATTGCGATGACTTTTTTGCCGCGGACCGGTGGGCTCATCAGGAGATTTTCGGTGTTCTTCGCAAAAATCTTCACAGCCTCCGCCTCTGCTCTTTCCGTCAGAAGGTTTCGCATCTCACGCTCGATGGAAGGTGCCATGAGTCTCTTGTATGCGTCCGCAATCGTGTCCGTCATCAGACCGTAAAAAATCGACTTTTCGTTCTTCAAAACGGATTTTCCGATTACCTCATGCATGGTCTCTGCGTCCACAGAAATCTTTACTTTCAGTTTCTTTTCCTTTTCGCCTCTGTTGATTGCAAGCACTCTGTGGTTCGGAATCTTTGCGAGAGCCTCCGCATGGTCGTAGTACATCTCGTAAACGGTCTTTTCTTCAGGATCTGCAGCCTCCGTAAGCACTGTCGCCGAAGCAAAGGTCTTTTCTCTGACATCCTTGGTGATTTCCGGGTCGTCGGCAATCATTTCCGCGATAATGTCGCACGCTCCCGCAAGTGCCTCTGCAGCTGTATTCACTTCCTTTTCCGGGTCGATAAACGGCTCTGCCGCCTCTTCCGGCCTGCCGTCGGTCTTAAGCTGCGCGAAGAGGATCATTGCCAAAGGCTCCAGTCCTCTTTCCTTTGCCTTAGAAGCTCGTGTTGCCTTTTTTTGCTTGAAAGGCTTGTAAAGGTCTTCGACTCTCTGGAGAACCTCGGCTTTTTCGATTTCCGCCTTGAGCTCGTCCGTGAGTTTGCCCTGCTCGTCAATCAGGCGGATAACCTCTTCTTTTCTTTCCTCAAGGTTTCTCAAATATTTCAGTCTTTCGTCGAGATCACGAAGCACGACATCACTGAGGCCGCCCGTAACTTCCTTTCTGTATCTGGCGATAAACGGGATGGTGTTTCCTTCATCGATGAGTTCCACGGTGTGCTCTACCTGAGCCGTCTTGATTTTAAACTCTGCTGCCAATTTTGCGATAATATCCATTTATTCACTTTCCTTCCATTTCAGCTTTTCATTTATAAAGTAATCGATGTCGCCGTCCATAACGGCGTTGACGTTTGCGGTTTCCGCGCCGGTTCGATGGTCTTTTACCATCGTGTACGGCTGGAAAACATAGGAGCGGATCTGCGCGCCCCAGGTGCCCATCGAATAGTCGCCTTTGAGTTCTTTGAGGTTTTCCTTGTGCTCCTGCTCTGCAAGCTCAGTCAGCCGCGCTGTCAAAATCTTCATCGCCATTTCTTTGTTCTGGTGCTGGCTTCGTTCATTTTGGCAGGTTACAACGATGTTCGTCGGCAGGTGCGTGATACGAATCGCCGAATCCGTCTTGTTGACATGCTGTCCGCCCGCACCGCTGCTTCGATAGGTATCGATTCGCAAATCTTCCGGGTCAATCTCAATTGTAATTTCATCGTCGATTTCCGGCGTGACTTCGAGCATCGCAAAAGAGGTCTGCCGTTTTCCTGCCGCATTAAACGGAGAAATTCTGACAAGCCTGTGCACACCTTTTTCGTTTTTCAGATAGCCGTAGGCATTTTCGCCTTCGACAAGCAGAGTTGCGCTTTTGATTCCGGCCTCCGTATCATCCTGCAAATCGAGCATTTTTACGGTGTAGCCCTTCTTGTCGCACCATCTTGTATACATTCTGAGCAGCATGGAAGCCCAGTCCATCGCGTCTACGCCGCCGGTTCCCGCATGAATGGAAAGGATTGCTCCGCAGTGGTCGTATTTTCCCGTCAAAAGCGTCTTGAGCCTGAGTTCTTCCAGTTCTTCCTGCACAGACTCAAAATCCGCCTCGATGCTCTCTGCGGTTTCCGTCAGACTTTCCGCATCCGCTCCGGCTTCTTCCTCCATCTCGGTAATCTCAATCATTTCTTCCATGTCATCGAGAGCCTTTTCCAGCTTCTCGTAGTTTTCCACGGTCTGCTCCATGGATTTCTTTTCCTTCATCACTTTCTGGGCATATTCGAGCTTCTCCCAAAAATCAGGCTGTTCAATCTCCCGGTTCGTTCTTTCCAGCTCGTCTCTTACCTTTGCCAGGTCAAAGAGAGTCACCGACTTCAATCAGCGTCTCACGAAGCTTCGGAATCGCTGTTTTGATACCATCAAGCTGTATCATCGTCTCACTCCTTTTCTTAAATTCTGTATTTGCAAGCCGTCTTCGCGGCTTTCTCACTCGCTCAGGTAATTTGCAAGGTACAGCAAATCATAAAGCGGTACATTCGTCATCCACTCCTGCTCGCGAAAGTCCGACATCGAGCTTCGCACCGCAAAACGCGGATTATATTTTTCGCAAAAAGCACGCAGGCTCCTTGCTTTCAGGTTTTCCTCGGCCTTTACCTCAAGCGGAATCACACTCGTATCCCCTTGCAGCAGGAAGTCGATTTCGCCTCTTGAGTTTGGTGTCGAATAATAATATGCCGTCACACCCAGCTCCGATACAAGCTGCTGCAAAACATATTGCTCCGTAAGTGCCCCTTTAAACTCCGTAAAAATCCGGCTGCCCTCTAAAATCACCTTTTCGCTCAAGCCCCCCATCGCTGCGAGAAGCCCCACATCCAGCAAAAACATTTTGAATGTGTCAAGCTCCATATATGCCTTCAGCGGAAGCTGCGGTTTGGAGACTCTGTGCACTTTATGAATCAGCCCGCAGTCAAGCAGCCACTGAATCGCAAGCTCGAAGTCCTTCGCGCGCGCCCCTTCCCGGACCTGCCCGTAAATGTATTTTCTGTTTTCTTTTGCAAGCTGCCCCGGGATGGAATTCCAAACCAGATTCAGCCTTGGAATCAGATTTGTCTGTGCGTGCTTCGAAAAGTCCTGCTGATAGTAATTCAGAAGATTTTTCTGAATTTCCCGCACGCTTTGATAATTCTTCTTTTCTACAAAGGTCAAAACCGCCTCGGGCATTCCGCCGACGAAATAGTATTCTTTGAGACGCTCGATAAACTTAGATTTGAAGACTCGCATCATTTCCGTATCTCCGGCAGCAAGCAGCTTTGTGAAGCGTTCCTCACCCAAAGCCTCCAAAAATTCCGTATAGCTCAGCGGATATAAATCCATAAAATCCACTTTCCCTACCGGAAACGAAGTCCCATGGTGAATGGCAACACCGAGAAGGGAACCCGCTGCAACAATACAATACTGCGGCGCATTCTCATAAAAATATTTGAGGGAGGTCAAGGCCTTCGGTGCTTCCTGAATCTCGTCGAAAATCAAAAGCGTGTCCTCTGCCTTTATCTCAACTCCGGTTTCTGCGCTGAGCGCCAAAATCATCCGCGCAATATCAAAATCCATTTCGAAGATTGCTTTCGCTCTGTCATTATTCTCAAAATTGACATATGCAGTCTTCGCAAACCGCGTCCTTCCAAATTCTTTCATCAGCCATGTTTTTCCAACCTGTCTGGCTCCCCGAATAATCATCGGTTTTCGTCCTTTTGAATCCTTCCATTGCTCTAATCGTTTTATCGCATGTCGATTCATTGTGTCACATCTCTCCTGTCCTTTTTTCAATCCATATTCTTAGTATATCCGTTTTTTATGCCGTCGTCAACATTTTTAAGGACATAAAAATGTATCGGAATCGCACTTTTAAGGACATAAAATGCAATTCCCGTTTGCCTCCAAGAAAATGCAGGTCTCACCACGAACCGTATAGATCCCGTTTTTCGGTTCCTTTTTCAGAAACATACTAATCATAAGATCCTTTGTCATCCCCAGTTTTTTCGCATCGCGTTGTAAATCTTTTTTTCGTCCTAGATTTGCTGTTTATAGTATACTTGATTTCCCTAAAAGAAACAACAAAAAGCCCCACCCTTTGTGTCAAAAAGGGTGGGAAGATTCAAATTTTTTAAGTTTTTGATTTTTTGGAATACAATTTCTCTTTTTTTAATCTCTTCCTTTTTCTCTCATGACCTTCCTGTTACTCCGCTTTCTTCACCATGCACTCTTTCTTGCAGAAACTCAGTGCATACTTTTTCA
>ERZ780149.311-NODE-311-length-64395-cov-5.756979_pt1 | contig 64395 bp, 55 predicted proteins | sample MGYA00511367_ERZ780149 | MGnify/ENA primary metagenome ERZ780149 (study PRJEB29588, sample SAMEA2153852) | human gut metagenome | biome: human gut; feature: human-associated habitat; material: faeces | place: Denmark | collected 2008/2010 ... | reverse complement strand
ACCTGTGACCCTCTGCTTGTAAGGCAGATGCTCTCCCAGCTGAGCTATGCTCCCTCTTACGCAGGCTACTGTACCACCGGCGACGTTTGATATAATATCATACTATAGACGATTTGTCAACATCTTTTTTCAACTTTTTTTGGTTTTTGAAAGAATTATTTTTTCGATATCGGAAGGCGTAAAAACATACTTCTTATTGCAGAAATGACACACCACTTCGGTGTCGTTGCTGCTCTCCGCCATTTCCCTTAAATCATCTGTCCCGACGGCAGCCAGTACGGCTTTTGTGCGTTCCCTGCTACAGTTACATTTATATTCAACTTCCTGCTCCCACAGAACCTCATATTCAAAACCGTCGAGCGCCTTTGCGATAATATCCTCCGGTGTGTCGCCGTCGCTCATCATTTCGGTGACCGAACGCATTTTGCCTATCGCAGTCTCGACCTTTGTTATATCTTCATCAGTGGCACCGGGCAGCATCTGTATCATAAAGCCACCGGCGCATTTTACGCTCAGATCCGGATTCACAAGGACACCCAAAGCGCAGACGGTGGGTATCTGCTCGCTCTCGGCATAGTATGCGGTTATATCCTCGGCGATCTCGCCGCTCACAAGCGGTATCTCACCGACATACGGCTCTTTTAGTCCTATATCCTTTATGACCTGCAAAGTACCGCTGCCTACCGCGCCGCCGACATCAAGCTTGCCCTTTTCATTCAGCGGCAGCTCGACCACCGGCTGGGTCATGTAGCCTCTGACATTCCCGTCGCGGTCGGACACCGCAACAAGAGTACCTGCCGGTCCGTTTCCGGCGATACGAAGGGTCAGGCTGTCCTTCTCGCCCTTTTGGGCGTTGCCCATAATCGAAGCAGCCGTAAGCAGTCTGCCCATTGCGGCGGTTATTACTGCGGAAGTGCCGTGTATGCGTTCCGACTCGGCAGCGATATCGGTGGTGTCGGCGCAGACCGCCATGACCGCTCCGTTATCTGTTATACATCTTATAAGCTTTCCCATATCAATGTTACCTCTTTTTGGTTACATATATCACGCGTTCATCGCAAGCTTTAGGCGCTTTAAAGCTCATATCGCCAAGCACTGCGACCACCTCAAGCCCTGCCGGCTCCAGCATACCGCGTATCTCTTCATCCGTGTACGCTCTCTCGGCAAATTCCTCGGTCGTGCGGATATATTTTCCGTCAGCGTCCTTTCCGAAAAAGTCAAGGCATATCCCGACTATTCCGTTTTTCTCACAGTCGGAATTCTGCCAGACGCAGTAGACGTCGTCGTTTTCTATAACAAATGTATTGCCGGACAATATATTACTATGTTTAAAAGGAGTATTGACATCGAAAATAAACAGTCCGCCATCTTTTACAGCCGCTGCTACCGCTCTGAACGACGCTTTAAGCTCGCGTTTATCGATTATGTGATTTATACTGTCAAGGCAGCACACCGCGCCGTCAACGGCATACGGTAGTTTTGTATCACGCGCCGACTGGCAGACAAGCATTATATCAAGATCAGTCGCGGACGCCTTTTTCTGCGCCACCGACAGCATTTCCGGCGACGGATCGGCAGCTGTTACCGACATGCCCATCTTTGCGAATTGCAGAGAAAAACCGCCTGTTCCGCATGCAACGTCAAGCAGCTGTGTGGGCAGACGGTCATATTTTTTAAAAAGCTTGGCTATGTAACCGGCGCGCTGCTCATACATCACGTCCGACTGCAGGCTGTCATAAAATGCGGCAAAGCTTGAATAGCTCATTTCTGTTCTTCAAGCCTTTTAAACGCTATTTTATAGCCGTCACTGCCGTAGTTGAGCGAGCGGTTCACGCGGCTTATGGTCGCGGTGCTGGCGCCTGTAGCCTCAACAATATCGCTGTAAACGCTGCCCTCGGTCAGCATTTTAGCAACAACGACGCGCTGTGCTATCGACTGAATCTCCTTAATAGTGCAGATATCTTCAAAGAAGGAATAGCACTCGTCAACGCTTTTAAGGGTCAGTATCGACTCAAAGAGCAGATCGGTGCTTTCATTACGCAGTTTATCCATTCACACACATCCTTTGCTTATATTTTAGCACGATAAACTGTGAAAGTCAATAGACAAAAACAAAAGCGGAGAATATTCTCCGCTTTTGCAGGGTCATCAGATAAACTGGTCTTCCATTATTTTTCTGAAATCGTCGCCGCTTATCTTTTCGTGCTCGTAAAGCACCTGGGCGACCTTGTTGACCTTGTTCATATGCGCCTTGAGTATTTCCTTGGCACGCTCATACTGCTGCATGATTATTGTACGCACCTCGGTGTCGATAACGGCAGCCATATCCTCTGAGTAGTTAGGCGTAGACGAGAAATCGCGTCCCAAGAACACCTCGTTATTTCCGGTGCCGAGCTTCACAAGACCGACCTTTGCGCTCATGCCGAACTTTGTGACCATATTGTGTGCAAGCTCGGTAGCACGCTCTATATCATTCGAAGCGCCGGTGCATATATCGCTTTGTGTCAGCTCTTCGGACGCGCGTCCGCCGAGCAGAGAGCAGATATCCTCCTCAATATGAGTCTTGGTCATATGGCCGTTGTCCTCATCGGGCAGATACATTGTAAATCCGGCAGCCATGCCGCGCGGAATAATGGATATCTGATGCACAGGATCCTGTGTAGGCAGGAAGTATGACACGACAGCGTGTCCTGCCTCATGGTACGAGGTTATCTTCTTATCCTTATCCTTAATTACCCTTGACTTCTTTTCGGTACCCATCATGACCTTGACGGTGGCTTCCTCGATATCCTGCTCTATAATAGCCTTGCGGTCTGCCCTTGCGGCAAGCAGCGCCGCCTCATTGAGCAGGTTTTCAAGATCGGCACCGGTAAAACCGGAGGTCGATTTTGCTATCGTTTTAAGGTCAACATCGGGTCCCAAAGGCTTGCCTCTTGCGTGTACCTTGAGTATTTCCTCTCTGCCCTTTACATCCGGATAGTTGACCATTATCTGACGGTCAAAACGACCCGGACGGAGCAATGCGCGGTCAAGAATGTCAGGTCTGTTGGTAGCGGCGATTATTATAACGCCCTCGTTTGCACCGAAGCCGTCCATTTCGACAAGCAGCTGGTTAAGGGTCTGCTCGCGCTCGTCGTGACCGCCGCCAAGGCCTGCGCCTCTCTGACGTCCGACAGCGTCGATCTCATCTATAAATATAATTGCAGGCGCATTTTTCTTTGCCTGATCGAACAGGTCTCTTACACGCGATGCGCCGACACCGACAAACATCTCAACAAAGTCAGAACCGGATATCGAGAAGAACGGCACGCCGGCTTCACCTGCAACTGCCCTTGCAAGCAGGGTCTTACCTGTTCCGGGAGGTCCGACGAGCAGAACGCCCTTCGGTATCCTCGCGCCGAGCTCATTGAACTTTTTGGGGTTCTTGAGGAACTGCACGATCTCGGACATTTCCTCTTTTTCCTCATCGGCTCCGGCAACATCTGCAAAGGTGGTTTTTCTCTTGTCGTCCTCAGCCTTTTTGACGCGCGCCTTGCCGAAGTTCATGGTCATCTTGTCGCCGCCCATGGAGTTGTTCATGCGGCGCATGAACAGTATCCACACAACAACGATAAGCGCAAACATTATAAATGTCGGCAGCATGCTCATAAGCCATGACGCCTCGCCGCCCGACTTATAGTTGTAGACTATTTTCTGGGCTTCGTCGGTCTGGGCTTCGTTATACTCCAGCACCGCCTCGGAAACGTCCCTGTAGAATATTTCCGCGCTTGCGACGTTCATAATATGCGTCTTGTTGTCAGAACGTGTGACATAGGTCAGCTTTCCGCTGTACAGGTTAAGCTCATATTCCTTAACCTCTCCTGCGCGCACCATTTCGACTATCGAAGAATAATCGGTGGTTTCCGCCTTATCGTTGCTGTAAACTATTCCGGCAACGACGAGCAGCAGCACGAGCGGTATGGCGATATACAGCATCACCTTTTTAAAATTGCTCAATTTGTATGCTCCCTTCGATCCTTATTTCTCGTAACATTCCCTTTTCAGGACGCCGACATAAGGAAGGTTCCTGAATTTTTCATCATAGTCAAGTCCGTAACCGACAATAAACTCATCCGGCACCTCGGCACCGCAGTAATCGGCAGTTATATCCGCGACACGGCGCTCCGGTTTGTCAAAAAACGTGCATATTCTGACGCTTGCCGGATGTCTTGCCTCAAGCATTGACTTAAGGGTCGACAGCGTAACGCCGGAATCGAGTATATCCTCAACTATAAGCAGGTCGTAATCCTTGACGTCGATGCCGAGATCCTTTACTATCTTGACGTTTCCGCTCGATCTCGTACCGGCGCCGTAGGACGATACCACCATGAAATCTATCTCACACGGCACTGTTATGCTCCTCATAAGGTCAGCCATAAAAACTACCGAGCCTTTGAGAACGCTCACCAGCAGCAGCTTTTTGCCCTCGTAATCGCGGGATATCTGCTCGCCGAGTCTTTTGACGATTTTTTCAATACTTTCCTCGTCAAACAGAACCTTTTCGATACTGTCCTTCATTGATCCCATACTCTATACCTCCAAATTCGGAACCTTGCCCATTAAAAGCACACGTTTTGTAGAAGCGTCGACCGCCGCGCGCACATCGGCACCGAAGCCGTAGAGCCACAGCACGCCGTTATTGTCCGCCAAAACCGGCAGCGCCTCACGCAGGTCCTCCGGAATGTTATTTTCATTAAAAAGCTTTTTAAAGCTTTTTGTTACATTTCTGCCCACCGGACGTATTTTATCGCCAGGTATGCGGTTTCTTATCACCAATCTGCCACATATTTTATCATAGTCAACCGCAAATTTTAATAACAAACTGTTAATTCTCTGTGTTTTTTTATATTCGTCTATTGACACAAGTTCAACCGACATTCCGTTCACCGAAACGGGAAATTGAGACCCCAGCGGCACAAAGAATCCGTTTTCGCCTCCTGCGCCCCTTTCAAAGGTTAGCAGACCCTTTCTTTTTACGGCAAACCGGTTGCCCTTTATGTTGACCCTGACAGTATCTTTGGTCAGCATTTCTTCAATAAGCGCTATATGCCTGCTTTCAGGCGCTGTCCCGGTCACATCTTTGCAAAGCCTCAATATGACCCTCGACCTTATTGCAGGATGCAAGCCTTTCAGCATTTCTACCGATAGCCCCCTGCCGACGCGGCAGCCGTCGTATGCCTTTTCGGCTTCGCCGTCAATAAACGACGCGTCCTCGCGAATGTCAGCACACATTCTGCTCACATTCTGCACCGCCGCTTCGTTTATCCCGACAAGCTCCGGCACCACTTTGTGGCGCAGGCGGTTGCGTGTATAAACGTCCTCTAAATTGGTCGAATCGGTAACGAATAAAAGCGAATTTTTTGCGGCATATTCCTCTATTTCACCGCGCGTGACCAATATCAGCGGTCTTACTATATTGTCGCGGATCGGCGGTATTCCGCAAAGCCCGGCAATACCCGTTCCGCGCGTAAGATTATGCAGCACGGTTTCAATGTTATCACTGGCGGTGTGTGCCGTTGCAAGCACCCCGTTGCCGGTCTCTCTCAAAAGGAAATCATATCTCAGCCTTCTTGCGGCAAGCTCGGTGCTTTCCTTGCTGCTTTTTGCGGCGGCAGCCACATCTATCCTTTCCGACACGAACGGGACGCCCAAGGTGCGGCAATAATCAGCCGCAAACTGCTCGTCCCGGTCAGACTCATTACCGCGCAGCATGTGGTTCAGATGAGCCGCTTTAAGAGAAAAGCCGTATTCGTCTTTAAGCTCATTCAGCACATGCAGAAGCACGACCGAATCCGCACCGCCGGAGATGGCGACCGTGACCGTTTTTACACCGTCAAACATATTATACCGCTCTATTGCGGCTTTAACCAGATCAATTATCATCCGATCACATCCCGTGTCGAGAAACGGGTGTACTGACCGTCCCAATATAGGTCGATAGAGCCGAGTCCGCCGTGGCGGTTTTTGGCAACTATACATTCAGCCTTATGCTCGTCTATCGGATTGTTCGGATCCTCATTTTCGCTTTGATAATAAATATCGCGGTACATAAACAGGACTATATCCGCATCCTGCTCGATAGAGCCGGATTCACGAAGATCCGACAGAGCCGGCTTGTGCGACTTGCCCTTGACCTCGGTTCCGCGTCCGAGCTGCGCGCAGACTATGACCGGCACGCCGAGATCCTTTGCCATTATCTTCAGATTTCTTGTGATATCCGAAACCTCCTGCACGCGGTTTTCGGTTTTTTTTGCCGACTGCATAAGTCCGAGGTAGTCAATGATAACAAGGTCGACCTTTTTCATTCTGCGAAGCTTAGCCTTCATTTCCGGCACGGTTATTCCCGATGTTTCATCGATATAAAGATCGGTACCGGCAAGGTTCTGGCTTGCCTGGGTGAGTCTTGTCCACTCGTCAAGTGTCAGATCGCCCGTTCTTAATTTTCCGCTTTCTATCATGGCTTCTCTCGACAGCAGTCGCTGTGCCAGCTGGTCGCGGCTCATTTCAAGCGAGAAAAAGCATACCGTTTTTGACGACTGTACCGCAACGTTGCGGGCGATGTTCAGTGCAAACGCAGTTTTACCCATACCGGGTCTGGCGCCGACAATGATAAGGTCGGAGCGGTTGAGTCCGGTTATTATCTTGTCAAGCTCGGAAAAGCCGGTCGGTATTCCGATATAATCCTTGCGCGTTTCGGGGTCACTTATTTTTGACAGTCTTACAAAGGTCTCACCCTCAATGACGTCACGCAGCAGTTTAAGCCCGGAAATATCCTTGCCCTGTCTTATTTCATATATTTTGCGTTCTGCGGTATCAAGCAGCATGCCGGCATCGGTAGCGCCGCCTGAAGCCATTTCAATGATATCGCGCGACGAAACTATGAGCGACCGCACATAATACCGTTCCCTTACTATGTCGGCATATGTCGTTATATTGGCTGACGAGGGCACACACTGTGCAAGTGTGGTGAGATACGTCTTTCCGCCGGCAGCATCAAACAGACCGTCCTCTTTTATTTTTTCAAGCACGGTTATAAAATCTATTGTCTGACTCGCCGCACTCATGCTGCAGAGCACCTCAAATATGCGGCGGTTCTGCGGAATATAAAAATGTTCCGGTCTTAGTTTGTCAAGTATCATATTGATGCTCGGCGGATCGATAAGTATAGCACCGAGCACCGACTGTTCCGCTTCGTTTGAAAACGGCAGCGAGGTGCCTTCAAAGTCGCGGTCGTTTATTTTTTCAGCCATTACAGCACCCCGACGGTATTATTCTTCTACGTTAACGGTCACCTTTGCGGTGATTCCGTTATAGAGCTTTACCTCAGCGGTGAAGCTGCCGTATGATTTTATGTCGTCGCACGATACCTTTTTCTTATCAATGGAAACACCGAATTTTGAATTGATCTCTGCCGCTATTTCCTTTGACGTTACAGCGCCGAACAGCTTGCCGTTTGAGCCGGCTTTTGCGTGTATCGTGACCTCGCCGCCGTTTATCTTTGCGGCGTTGGCGGCAGCTGCGCTTTTTTCCTCGGCTATATGATGTGCTGCCGAAGCCTCGCGGTTTTTAAGCTCGTTCATTGCGGTGGCATTAGCCTCAACGGCTAACTTTTTCGGGAACAGGAAATTCCTTGCGTATCCGTCCGACGCATTGACAAGCTCGCCCTTTTTGCCGAGACCTTTGACATCAGCTTCAAGTATTACCTTCATAGTATCTGCTCCTTTATGTATGGCACCCTTGCATCTTCCGGGTACCGTTATTTTTTCAGTTCCTTTTTGTATTCGTCGATAGCGTTTCTGAGTTTCATTATTGCATCTTCAAAGCTGTCGGACTGCATCTGGCAGGCTGCCATCGTCCTGTGACCGCCGCCGCCCAGCTTTTCCATTATGACCTGCACATTCATGCCGCCGAGCGATCTTGCCGAAATATTGATCTCGCTCCCGTATCTGCAAAGCACGAAGGAGCCGAGCACACCCGATATTCCGAGCAGCTCGTCAGCCGCCTGTGCCGACGCTATACGCGTTGACGAATTGACGGTCGAATTGACCGCAATGGCACAGTCGCCATCATATATTGCCGCCGAACCGACTATTTCGGCACGCAGCTTATACGACTCCATCGATCCTGCAAACAGCTTTTTGACCGTTACCGGATCAGCACCGCGGTTGCGTAAAAATGCCGATGCTTCAAATGTTCTGACGCCAGTGTTCAGCACAAAGTTCCGGCTGTCAAGCATTATTCCCGACAAAAGCGCTTCTGCTTCAAACTGCCCGACGCTTTTCGGGCACATATACTGCAGCATCTCGGTAACCATTTCACAGGTCGAGGACACTGCCGTCTCATGATAGAATATGACCGCGTCGTTTATGAAATCCACAGCCTTGCGGTGATGATCTATGACCACAACGTTGCGGCATTTGTCGTAAACCTCCGGCGAGTCCAGAAAGGACGGACGGTGCACATCGGTTATAATGAGCAGCGTCTGGCGGTCTATAAGCGGCAGCGCCTCAGAGCCTGAGATAACGCTGCGTTCGCAGCCCAGCTGCTCCGCCCTGTTTAAAAGTGACATTGCCATAGTCTTTTGCTTATCCATGACTATGAACGACTCGCGTCCAAGCATCGTCACGGCGCTTGAAAGCGCAAGGCATGCTCCGAAGCTGTCAAGATCGGCAAAGCGGTGTCCCATTAAAATAACCTTGCTGCTTGAGAGGATAAGCCCTTTGAGCGTATTGGAAATTATTCTCGCGCGCACCTTGTTGTGCTTTTCTATAGCGCCGGAAACTCCGCCGTAGAACTTATAATCGGTCTCCGAGCTTTTGACCACCGCCTGATCTCCACCTCTGCCGAGCGCCATATCGAGCGCCTGACCGGCTCTGTCCTCACATTCAGCCAGCGTTTCGGCGCCAAGTCCGACACCTATCGAAAGCGTGGCGGAGCTTTCCCCGAATTTCAGTTCACGGACGCTGTCAAGCACGCTGAAGCCTTCGGCACTTATCTTGACAAAGCAGCCCTGCTCCATGACCAGCATATACCGGTCACCCGACAGCTTGCGGCATATGCCGTTTATGCTTGAAAACCACTTTTCGATCCTGCGCTGTATCTCGCTGCGGAAAGAGGCTATCTCGCTGTCCCTTGCGTTCTTGGTGATCTCGTCGATATTGTCTATAGCAACAAGTGCGACGACAGGGCGCGTCCGCTCATATTTCTCGGCTGTTTCGGTAAGCTCGGTCACATCGAAGAAATAGTAGACCCTGAGCGGTGAGCCTTCGGCGTCAACGCTTGAATCAGCGACCGAGAACACTCCGCCTCCGTAGGCTATATGTGCCTGCCCGTCCTCCGCTATAGAGGCGGCAAAATCTGAGCCGAATATCTTTTCAAGCGTTTTTCCGACCATCATCTGCGCGTCGGAAAGGCTGTTTTCAAAAGCAGGATTGTACCACACTATCTCGCCGTATTCCGTAGCGATCATGACCGGCACCTTAAGCTCATTGAGAGCCTTTGACTGAGCCGTTGAAATGCCTTTTGACACGCCGTTTATGATCCTGCCGATGTTGGAATTGAGTCCCAACAGCGACACCAGCACAGCAACGGCGCCCAAAGCGGCGATACCGACGCATATTTCCGGAGCGTAATCCCCCGCGAACCACGCGGCGGCAGCTTCGGCAAACAGCATGACAAGCAGCAGTATGAATATCCTGCCGACTCCCCAGACCTTTTTCATCTAAAAGTCACACATTCCTTTCGGTGTTTATCATACCTCAAGTATGACCGGCAATATCATCGGGCTGCGTCCGGTTCTTTCGTAAAGATACTTTGAAAGACCGTCGCGCACGCGTGATTTGACTACACTCCAATCCCTTACGTTGGTCACATAACACTTTTCGAGTACATCACAGGCAGCTTCCTTGGCATCGTCAAGCAGCTGCTCCGATTCCTTGACATATACAAAGCCCCTTGAAATGACCTCAGGTCCCGATATGACCTCGCGCGTTGCGGAATCGACCGACACGGCGACGACTATTATTCCGTCCTCAGCCAGATGCTTGCGGTCGCGAAGCACAACGTTGCCGACATCCCCGACTCCGAAGCCGTCAACAAGCACGCTGCCTGCCTGAACGATATCCACAACCTTCATCCTTGTTTTGGTAAGCTCTATTACATTGCCGATGGATGCTATCAGTATATTTTCCTTCGGCACGCCCACTGCGCGCGCCAGACCGGCATGCTTCACAAGATGCTTCTGCTCGCCGTGGACCGGAATAAAGAACTTCGGCTTCACTATATCGAGCATTATTTTCAGCTCTTCCTGACAGGCGTGTCCCGAAACGTGAACGTCGTACATTTTTTCATATACGACCTCCGCACCGAGCTTGAGCAGCTCGTTTACCACCTTGGTGACCAGCTTTTCATTGCCCGGTATCGGTGTTGCCGATATGATGATGAAATCCCCGGGACCTATCTCGACCTTGCGGTGATCGCCGAACGCCATTCTGTGCAGTGCCGACATAGGCTCGCCCTGGCTGCCGGTCGTGATTATGACCAGCTGCTCCGGCGTATACCTTTTTATCATATCAATATCTATAAGCACTCCGTCCGGCACCGAAAGATATCCGAGCTCTGACGCAACCTGAACAACATTTATCATGCTGCGTCCTGAGACAGCGACCTTTCTGCCGCAGCGCACGGCTTCGTCTATTATCTGCTGCACGCGGTGGATATTTGATGAGAAGGTCGCAACTATAATGCGCTTGTTTTCAGCCTTTTTAAAAAGGTGCGAAAAAGATTCGCCGACTATTCTTTCCGACGGCGTAAAACCGGGACGCTCCGCATTAGTAGAGTCGGAAAGCAGTGCCAGAACGCCTTTTTTGCCCAGCTCCGCAAAACGTGCAAGGTCGATAACATCGCCGTCTATAGGCGTAGTATCTATCTTGAAGTCGCCGGTCTGAACTACGGTACCTACCGGCGTTTCAACCGCGACAGCCACCGCGTCGGGTATTGAATGGTTGACATGTATAAATTCCACTGTGAATTTTCCGAACTTGACCTTGTCGCCCGGTTTGATCGTGTTGAGATTGGCACGGTCGAGCAGCTTGTGCTCGCGCAGCTTGCCCTCAACAAGACCCAAAGTCAGTGCCGTGCCATATATAGGAAAATTACATTCCTTTAAAAGATACGGTATCGCGCCTATATGATCCTCATGTCCGTGCGTTACGACAAGACCCTTGATTTTGTCCGCATTTTTGATGACATATGTGAAATCCGGTATAACTATATCGATTCCCGGCATTTCCTCGTCAGGGAAGGACATTCCGCAATCGACCAGAAACATATCGTCGCCATATTCGTAAAGGGTGATGTTTTTTCCTATCTCGCCGAGTCCGCCGAGCGGAGTGATCCTCAGCGGTGTTGTATCGGCTGCCTTGCGCTTTCTCTGATATGTGTTCCTTTTCGGCTCGGACACAGCCTCCGTGCTGTTTTTCTGCTTTGCAGGCGTATTTTTTGCAGCTGTATTCTTTGCAGGCGTTTTTTTTTCGTTGACCCCCTGCGACTGCTGCCTCTTTACGGCAGGTGAGCGACCGGCGGCAGCGTCCTTAGGTGTGCCCGCTTTTCCTCTTGCTTTCTTTTCCTTCACTTGATTTTCTTCAGCATTGTTAAACTGATTTTTTGACATTAAAAATCTCCTTTTCATAATTTACAGACGTAATAAAGACATATTACTTTGAGTTATATATTATGTATTTCATCAGCCGGCACATGGCACCTGCCGGCTGTCAGTGGCACATTTATACAGGTTATATTTTACTCTAATTAAAGACTTCTGTCAAGTAATGCTTGTTTATTATTGGCGGTCTTATTGTTTTTTAGGCAAAAAAATGCCCTGCCTTAAAAAGGCAGGGCACAAAAGATCATTGAATTTATTCTCAGATCTCTGCGAAGTACTTGATGGTGCGGACCATCTGGCTGGTGTAGGAGTTCTCATTGTCGTACCATGCAACGACCTGTACCTGATAGGTGTCGTCGTCGATCTTGGTAACCATGGTCTGAGTAGCGTCAAACAGTGAGCCGTAGGTGATACCAATGATATCGGAAGAAACGAGCTGCTCCTCGGTGTATCCGAACGAAGCCGAAGAAGCTGCCTTCATAGCTGCGTTGATGCCTTCGACAGTGATATCCTTGCCCTTTACAACAGCAACAAGAATGGTGGTGGAGCCGGTCGGAACCGGAACACGCTGAGCAGAACCGATGAGCTTTCCGTTGAGCTCCGGAATAACAAGTCCGATAGCCTTTGCAGCGCCGGTCGAGTTAGGAACGATGTTGACTGCGGCTGCGCGTGCACGGCGAAGGTCGCCCTTTCTGTGCGGACCGTCAAGAACCATCTGGTCGCCGGTGAATGCATGAACGGTGGTCATGATACCGCTGACGATCGGAGCGTACTTGTTGAGGGTGTCAGCCATAGGAGCAAGGCAGTTGGTGGTGCAGGAAGCAGCAGAAATGATCTTGTCATCCTTGGTGAGGGTCTTTTCGTTTACGCTGTAAACGATGGTCGGAAGATCCTTGCCTGCCGGAGCAGAGATAACGACCTTCTTGGCGCCGGCATCGATATGAGCCTGAGCCTTTTCTTTAGAGGTGTAGAAACCGGTGCACTCGAGAACGACATCGACACCGATCTTGCCCCACGGCAGATCAGCAGCGTTCTTCTCGGCATAGATCTTGATTGTCTTTCCGTCTACAGTGATGGTGCCTGCCTCGTCGTCGGCAGAAACGGTGTCACCGAGAGCATAGCGACCCTGAGCAGAGTCATACTTCAGAAGATGAGCCAGCATCTTCGGGCTGGTAAGATCGTTGATAGCAACGACTTCATAGCCCTCAGCACCGAACATCTGACGGAATGCGAGACGGCCGATACGGCCAAAACCATTAATAGCAACTTTAACCATTGGATAGACCTCCTAAATTTAATTGCACAACTATTTTAAACCCTTTGTGCGGATTTTGCAAGTACTATGTTTATTTTTTAACAGGTTTTTTAATATTTTAGTGTATTTTATATGTATTTATCTTTTTATTTGCACCGCCATGTGTCAAAAAGCACATCTGTCAATGACGGCTTCGGCGGCTTTCAGACCGTCTACGGCAGCCGATGTTATGCCGCCTGCATAGCCTGCTCCCTCTCCGCACGGAAAAAGCCCTTCGACCGAGCTTTCAAACTGCATATCTCTTACTATCCTTACGGGCGATGATGACCTTGTTTCCGGTGCCGTAAGGACCGCTTCCTCCGACGCAAACCCCGAAAGCCTGCCGTCAAAGCATTTTATTCCGTAAGCAAGAGCACTGCACACAAACTGCGGCAGCACATCCCTTACATCGCCAAATGTCACACCGGGACGAATTGTTGGCGTCACAATGCCGCTATATCCTTTATCGGTCGCTTTGCCGGCAAACAGATCCCCCACCGTCTGACAGACCGGTCTGCCGGAGCCTGCAATATATGCCGCCGCTTCTATTTCTCTTTGGAAATACATTCCGTCAAGCACATTACCCTTATAATAATCCTCTGTACCGATACCGACAAGGACAGCAGAGTTGGCGTTTTTACCGTCTCTTTTTGAATAGCTCATGCCGTTCGTTACAACGCCGCCATCCTCGCTCGACGCATTGACGACAACGCCGCCGGGGCACATGCAGAAGGTGAACACTCCCCTGCCGTCGGGCAGATGTGCAGCAAGCCTGTAGTCAGCCGCAGGCAGTGCCGGATGACCGGCAAAATCCCCGTACTGCGCGCGGTCGATAAGTGACTGCGGATGCTCTATTCTGACACCTACGGCAAAGGGCTTCGGTTCCATTCCGATATTCTCGCTGCAAAGCATTTCGAATGTATCCCTTGCCGAATGGCCTATCGCCAGTATCACACTGTCGCATTTTATTTTCTCGACACACCCGTCGTGCGTTATCTCTATTGCTGACACTTTGCCGCCAAAGCTTTCTATCGCCGTCAGCTTACAGCCGAAATGCACCTCGCCGCCGAGCGATATTATCTCGCTTCTTATCGACTTTACGACATTGACCAGAACATCGGTGCCTATATGTGGCTTTGAGTCCCAAAGGATCTTTTCGCCTGCTCCGTGACATGAGAAAACACGCAGCACCTCTCTGATCCTTTTATCCTTTATCCCGGTGTTGAGCTTTCCGTCGGAAAATGTCCCGGCTCCACCCTCGCCGAACTGGATATTTGAATTTACATCAAGCTTTCCGCCGTCAAAAAAGGCGGCTACGTCACGGCTCCTTTTGTCTGCGTCATATCCGCGCTCGTAAACGACAGGTCTTAGTCCTGCCCTTGCAAGACAAAGCGCCGCAAACATTCCGGCAGGTCCGAAGCCGATCACGACCGGACGGTATTTCCCGGGTTTTGCCTTTCTGTATTCATATACAGGCTCGGCAAATTCCTCCGGCGAAAACCTTTGCAGCCGCTTTTTGACACCCGGATCATTGCCGTCGATAACGAACGAGCAGTTGAAATGCACATTTCTTTTATCCCTTGCGTCGACCGCCCTTTTATAGAGCGATACCTCCCCGGGAAAATTATATCCGGTCGCCTTTTTAAACAGACCCTTTTGGTCCGAAAAATCGCCGTCAAGCGGTATTTTAACATTTCTTACAATTATCATTTTTTATCCTTCAAAAACTCCGTCACGCCGTTTGCCGCCGCAGCCGCACTGCTCCAGGCAAAGGCAAGATTAAAGCCGCCGCAGTCGCCGTCAACGTTCAGCACCTCGCCGATCGCGAAAAGTCCCGGCGCTTTTTTTGACATCATAGTATCAAAAAACTGCGACGTCGAGGCGCCGCCTGCCGTAGCCTGAGCATTTTCAAAGCCGGTGTTCCCGGTGACCTTAAGCCGCATACGTTTGACGGTGCCGGCTGTATCAGCCAGTGCGCGGTCACAAAGATACCTGCATGGCGCGTTTAGATCCGCACCCGACATTTTAAGTATGACCTGACCGAGCTTTTTATTGAGGAAGCCTGTGAACAGTTCCGACAGAGGACGGTCGGCAAACGCTTTTCTTCTGTATTCAAGCTCGGTTCTTACCTTTTCCTCGCTGAGCTTCATACAAAGATCGAGCGATATGACTGAGCCTTGCGCGGCAAATCCCGACAACTGCAAGACAGGAGGACCGGATATGCCGTAATCGCAGAACAGCACCTCGCCCGTCTCGGTGCGGCTCATATTGCCAAGACAAAGCGTCACCTTGGCATCGGTCTTTATCCCTTTCAGCTGACGCACGGGACCGTCGGTCTTAAGCTGGGTAATGGTAGGATAAAGAGGCTCTATTTTATGTCCGAGCGACCTTAAAATATCATACCCGTCGGTGCTGCCGAGCTTTCCGCCCGCCTTACCTCCGCAGGCTATCACAACGGTCCGAAAAAGCTCCTCTTTACCGTTACAGCCTACCGAAAAAGCGCCGTTTTGCCTTTTGACCGATGTGACGCGGCAGCCGGTGTTTATAAGAACACCGCGTTCCAAAGCGGCAAACCGCAGCGCGTCGGTGACCGATGCCGCCTGCAAAGACAAAGGATACAGTCTGTCGTCCCCGACATCGGTTATAATAACACCTATCGATCTGAAAAACTTTTCTGTCTGCTGCGTTCCGAACAGTCCGAGCAGCCTCTCTGCCAGTGCGCTGTCGCCGTGATACCTTGAAGCAGAAAGGTTTTTATTTGATATGTTGCATCTGCCGTTGCCGGTGATGCTCAGTTTCCTGCCGACCCTGTCGTTCGCTTCAAAAACGGTCACATCGGTGCTTTTCAGCTTTTCCTTTACCATTACGGCAAAGGAAAGTCCCGACGCACCGCCGCCTATAACCGCAATATCCTTCAAGCCGGGCACCTCCGATAAGAGTAAATTCCAGACATGAGTATACCATATAAACGCAGTGTCGTCAAATAAAAAAGCCTTCGAACACACCTCACCCATGCGGAACGTTAAATTTTAGTTTATAGGTGAATAGTATTCATATAATTAATTGACATACATAGGTCGTTCCCTACAAATGCACAATTAGATTTTCGGTTTCTTGCGCTCATAAACTAAAATTTATCGATATATTATGGACATAACAAAACGGCAGGAGCAAAGCCCCTGCCCTACGTCCGTTAATATACTCTTTGCACCTATAAACTAAAATTTTCCGATACGCCATGCAGCGTTGTCCGCCGCATCATATATCTGAAAATCACACCACGGGTCTTAAGCATCACCCGGCTGTTTTTCCCATAAGACTGCGGTATTTTGCAGGTGGTATTCCGTAGCGCAATTTAAACTGCTTTATAAAGTACGCGGTATCACTGAAGCCACAGCTTTCGGAGATCTCCGATACTCGCATGTCGGTTGTAAGCAGCAGCTTTTCGGCAAACGAGCAGCGCTGGGTATTAAGATACATCGGAAAGCCCATGCCGAACACCTTTTTAAAGGTGCGTGAAAACTGGCTGTAGCTTAAAGCAACATATTGCGAGCAGTCAAATGCCGTTATATTTTCCCCGTAATGCAGCTGTATATATTCAAGAGCCTTGTACACGGCTGACGCCGATATCCCGGGGTGTGCTTCTATTTCCCCGTAGAGCTTCCAATATCTTAAGAATGATATCAAAAACTCAATACACTTAGAATACAGCGATATTTCCCTTGCATATTCATCTTTACAAAATTCGTCCACAAGTCTGTCGGCATTGCTGAAGATGTCACGAGTTACGTCGTCCGTACCGTCAAAAAGCATTCTATTTGAGGTCTTTCCGGTTATGAAGGGCAGAAAATAGCCGTGGTCGCTGTCGCTCCTGAATGAGTCACGCAGGATCGCCGGATCGATTTTAATACAATAATACTCCGTATTTTCAGCGCTTACCGCTATCAGTTTATGTATTTCCCTTGAGCGGAACAGCAGAAGCGAACCTGAACAAATGCGGTATTCCGCCGCATTTGCAAATGCCGAAAACTCGCCGCTTTTTACATATATGATCTCGACAACATCATGAAAATGCGGTGGAGAGATCGTGCCGGTTTTGACCGATTTATAAAAAATTTCATATCCGAACGAGCCCCGGTCGGCGCTCCTTTTCTCGTTGTAAATTTTTTCCGACATGTTTGCCAAGCCGCAGCATCTCACTTTCGCGCAAAAATTTCATATTATCCGACAAAGTAATAATAACACATGACCGGCACAAAAGCTATAATAAAATTAAATTTTGAGGCTTAAAAAGCCGGAAAAGAGGAATTTTTATGAATAAAAAAGTTAAAGTAGGTATTATCGGCTGCGGCGGTATAGCCAACGGTAAGCATCTTCCCAACCTTTCAAAGCTCCCTGATGTTGAGCTTGTCGCGTTCTGTGACCTTATAGAAAGCAAGGCTGTTGCCGCAAGGGATAAATTCGGGAAGCCGGATGCGATGATATTTACCGATTATAAGGAGCTTTTGAAGGTTCCCGAGATAGAGGTCGTGCATGTTCTGACCCCTAATAAGGAGCATGCAGACATAAGTATCGACGCACTTTATGCCGGCAAGGACGTTATGTGCGAAAAGCCTATGGCGAAGACCGCCGCCGATGCCAAGCGTATGCTTGACGCGGCACATAAGACCGGAAAGAAGCTTACCGTGGGATACCAGCACCGTCAGAAGCCTGAGGCAATATGCGCCAAGAAGATGATTGAGAACGGTGAGCTCGGCGAGATATACTATGCAAAGGCATATGCTACAAGGCGCCGCGCCACGCCGAACTGGGGCGTGTTCCTCAACAGCGAGGAGCAGGGCGGCGGACCGGTCATTGATATCGCCACACATTCTCTTGACCTTACCCTTTACCTCATGAACAACTACGAGCCGAAAATGGTCATAGGAAAGACACATAAACTGCTTGAAAATCCGGAGGAGGCAAATGCTTGGGGAACCGCCGGAGTAAAGGAGACCGATCTTGAGGAAAGCGCATGCGCTTTTGTACTTATGAAAAACGGTGCCACCATCCTTGTCGAAACCAGCTGGGCGCTCAACACCAACGATCCTATCAAGGAAGGAAGCTGTGTGCTCTGCGGCACAAAGGGCGGACTTTCGATAATCAACGATAAGCTGACGGTCAACACGGTCAAGTACGGCTGTCTTATGGACACAAATGTGACCGCTACTACAGCCGGTGTTGATTTCTACGCCGGACTCAAACCAACATCGGGACTGACCGAAGCCATAAACTGGATAGCGGCAGTAAAGAACGACACAGCCCCGGTCGTGCGTCCTGAGCAGGCTTATGTCGTGTCGCAGATACTCGAAGCCATATACACTTCAAGCAAGACAGGCAAGCCGGTCTACTTTGACTAAAGCCTGAAAGCGTGAGTTATATGGAAAATAAAAAGAAGGTAGCCTTCTGCGGCGTGTGGCACGTCCATGCACACGATTATTATAAAAAAGCAAACGAGCTTGCCGAGATAGTCGGTGTATGGGAAAAAGATCCCGTAAGGCGCAGTGAATTCTGCAAACAATACGGTCTTCATGAATTCAAGACACTTGATGAGCTGTTGGCATCCGATGCCGACGGAGTAATAGTGACCTCGGCATCCTGCGATCATGCAGAGCATATGATAAAAATAGCCAACGCGAAAAAGGACATATTCACCGAAAAGGTGCTTGCACTTACGACAGAAGATTGTTTAAAAGTCAAAGAGGCAGTTGAAAGAAACGGTGTGCAGTTTGTCATCTCATTGTTTTGGAAATACAATCCGCGTGTTAAGACGGTCAAGAAGATAATCGACAGCGGTGAACTGGGAAGGATAAACTACCTGCGCTTTCACAACAGCCATTCGGGTGAAACAGCGCATTGGCTGCCCGAACATTTCTATAATAAGGAAGAGTGCGGAGGCGGAGCTTTGGTCGATCTCGGTGCACACGGAATGTATATTACGGAATGGATACTCGGAATGCCGGTAAGCTGCAAGACCTATTTGGGTCATTGCTACCCTAATGAGGTCGAGGACAATGCAGTCGCCGTTATGGGATTTGAAAGCGGTGCTGTAGCCGTAAACGAGACCAGTTTTGTTTCAATGTGCTGTCCGGAAGTGCTTGAAATCGGCGGAGAAAGAGGTTATGTATATTTCAGAGGTACCGGCGATGTTATAAAGGCGACGCTTGATACCGAAAAGAAAAGCGTTTCCGAGCCGATCTGTGAAGCCGATCCCCTTCCGGTCGTTCAGTTTCTTACAAACAATGTACTTCCGGGCTGCGGAATTGAAGAAGGCATAAGGCTGACAAAAATGATGGAGCTTGCCTACGGCAGAAAGTGATAGCCTGCATAGGCAGCCTTTTCGAAAAAAACAGACAAGATACTGCAGGAGCTTTATAGTTGCTCCTGCAGTATTTTTATAATCTTTAAAAATCAATTTATTTATAGCAATCAATCCGGCATATTAACGGACACAAAAAACAACACTTGAGGCTCGTTCCCTGCGACGTACCAATTGGATTTTTGTTTTCATACACCGCTAAGCCAAAATTTATCATTATAAAACGGCAGGCACCCGGTGAGGCTTTTGCCGGCACCGGGTGCTTGAGGTTTTATATTCTATTCAGCTTTTTCCCAGCCGGCGTACAGCGTGATGGAATTGTTGACCGTATCCGCAGCATCCCATTTTACCGTACAGTCACGGTCAAGGTACCAGCCGGTAAAGACATAGCCCTCACGGGTAGGTGTTTCGGTCTCAACCTTGTCACCGTACATCAGTGTCGCGGCTTTCACATCGGTACCGCCGTTGCTTTCGAACTTTACGGTAAATCCGTTGTTGTTCACAACAATAAGGAATACGATCACAAAAACAGCTATCAGGACACCGACCAGTATATTGGCTGATTTCACCGACATTCTGACGTTTTTATATAGTCCGCCTGATTTTTCGGTCTTTTTGACTTCAGGTGTTTTTGCACTTTGTTCCATTTACCGCACCGCCTTTATTATTTTCTTGCGAGGTATTTACGCATGTCTATAGCACATGCAACAAGGATTATAAGACCCTTTATGATATAAAGCAGGTTGGCGGAGACCGACAGGAAGTTGAGTCCTACAAATATTATCTGCAGAAGGAAAACACCCGTTACGATTCCGCTTATTTTACCTGTACCGCCGACAAACGACACACCGCCTATAACGCATGCCGCTATAGCGTCGCTTTCGTAGTTGAGTCCGGTATTTGCCGAGCAGGAAGCTATTCTCGCACCCTCGATAAATCCGGTAATGCCGTACATAATGCCGGCAAGCACGAACACGAGCACGATGGTTCTGAAAACATTGACACCCGACACGTTTGCGGCTTCTTCATTGGATCCCACGGCGAACATGTTCTTGCCAAAGGTGGTCTTGTTCCAGATAAACCACATGATGACCGTAATTATCACCGAATATAAGACATATTTCGGCACCGCAACGCCGCCTATCGTAAAGAGCGTGCCGCGCACAAAATCGGTGTACGAGCTGTCAAGTCCCGAAAGGGTCTGACCGTTGTTGCCGCCGTTCATGAGGTACATAAGGACTGTACCGAAAAGTATGAGCTGTGTTGAAAGGGTAACTATGAAGGGATGCAGCTTGAATTTTGCAACGAAAAATCCGTTTACAAGACCCACTATGGCGCCTATTGCCATGACCGCAAGTATTACAACGATAAGCGGCATAACTCCTACGCCTTTGAACATCTTATTGGAATATCCGGTCATCTGCAGAAGGGACGCGGCCACGCAGGCTGTCAGTCCGACACAGCGTCCTGCCGAAATATCGGTACCCGTGAGGACTATTGCTCCGCCGATGCCGAGCGCTATAGGAAGCTTGGCGGCGGTCAGCTGGACAATGTTGATTATTGAAGATACCGACAAGAACTCCGGCACCTTTATTGCTATGAATATAATGGCTGCCGCGATTATAATGTACATCGCGTTGTTGAACAGGATATCAGTCACCCTGCGGCGCTTGTCCTGTCCCGACATTGCCTTGAACTCGGCAAATCTGGATGATAATTTACTGATAGGATATGACGGTGAAGATCCCATTGTATTCCCTCCTTATGCGAATTTGGCTGCAAGCGTCATTATTTCCTCCTGAGAGGTAGTTTTCGCATCTACCTCACCGGCGAGTCTGCCGCCCGACATGACCAGTATTCTGTCGCAGACACCGAGAAGCTCCGGCATTTCCGACGACACCATGATGACCGTCTTGCCTTCCTTGGCAAGGTTTATTATAAGCTGGTATATTTCGTATTTTGCGCCGACATCTATACCTCTTGTCGGCTCGTCAAGCAGAAGCACGGTAGGATCGGTAAGCAGCCATCTACCCAATATGACCTTCTGCTGGTTACCGCCCGACAGCGACCTGATCTTTGTCTCCTGATCGGGAGTTTTTACACGCATCGCGTTTATGCACCAGTCGGTGTTCTTCTTCATCTTTGCCTTGCTGAGGAAGGGACCGGTGCGGCATTTTTTAAGACTTGAAATGGTCGTGTTTTCACGGATATTAAGTATCCCGAAAATACCGGTGGCACGTCTTTCCTCGGTCAGCATCGCAAAGCCGTTCTTTATAGACTCACGGGGATTGCGGTTGCGGATCCTTTTGCCGTTGAGCGTCATGGTTCCGCCGTGCCTTGTTGCAAGACCGAATATGTTTTCGAGCAGCTCTGTCCTGCCCGAGCCGTCCAGTCCGGCAACACCAAGTATCTCGCCCTTGTGCGCTTTAAAGCTTGCGTCTTTGAGATTTTCATAAACGCTTGACAGCCCATCGGCTTCAAACAGCACGTCGCCTATAACGTTATCCTTTGGCGGATAGCGGTTTGTAAGCTCTCTGCCGACCATGAGCTTTATTATTTCGTTCATGGTAAGCTCACTCGCCGGCTTGGTTGCTACCCATGTGCCGTCACGCATTATCGTGACATCGTCGGAAATGCGGAGGATCTCCTCCATTTTATGTGAAATATATATAATACCGCAGCCGCGGCTTTTAAGCATATTAATTATTCTGAAAAGATGCTCGACCTCCTGCTCGTTGAGCGACGAGGTCGGCTCGTCGAATACGATTATTTTTGAATCGTACGAGACCGCCTTTGCTATTTCGACCATCTGTCTTTGCGAGACCGACAGCCTGCTCATGACCGTTTTGGGGTCGATGGTTATACCCAACTCATCAAATATGGCCTTGGTGGCACTGTACATCTTTCTTTCGCTTGTAAGCGGCACAGCCTTTGCCACTTTCGGAAACCTGCCGAGCCACATGTTATCCATAACGTTGCGTTTGAGCGCCTGGTTAAGCTCCTGATGCACCATGGCGACGCCGTTTTCCAGAGCCTCTTTGGAGTTTTTGAAATTGACCTCGGTGCCCTCGACATATACGTGTCCGGCATCCTTTTTGTAAACGCCGAACAGACACTTCATAAGTGTCGATTTTCCGGCGCCGTTTTCACCCATAAGCGCATGTACCGTACCGGCATTTACGGTCAGCGATACATTGTTCAGCGCCTTGACTCCAGGGAATACCTTGTCTATTCCCTCCATCCGGAGCAGCGCCGGCTTTTCGGTGCCCATTTTTGCTGAATCCATTTTTTCCTGCATATAGCGCCTGCCCTTTCTTCTTAGGTTTCACCTGTCCGGGGAGTAGGAGACCCCCGGACAGGTAACAAAACCGATTATTCGCCGGTGTACTCAGAGTACGGAATGTTTACACGCCAGGTGCCGACTACGTTCTCACTGTCAACGCCCTCAAATGTTCCCTTGCCGTCGCGCAGGTTGTTCATTACGGTGAAGATGGTGCTTGCCATACCGTCGCCGTCCTGTCTGATGGTACCGGTCATTGCGCCCGATTTGATGGCTGACTTGCCGGCATCGGTAGCGTCAACACCGAATATCGGTATCGTTTTTCCGCTTCCGGTGTTGTAGCCTGCTGCCTGAAGAGCCGAGATGGCGCCGAGAGCCATATCGTCGTTGTTGGCGATAACGAGCTCGACCATGTTCTTGTTGGCTTCGCTGTACTGAGCAAGAATGGTGCTCATATAGTTGGTAGCCGCTGCCGATGACCACTGTCCGTCCTGATCGACCAGATATTTGTCGGAATTGGATGCATCGTAGAATGAAAGTTCAGGCTTGCCTGCAGCGGTGAGCAGCTTGTTGCAGTCCTCAACGCCGTACTTTGTTCTGGCTATTGCCTCAAGGTTGCCTTCCTGACCCTTGAACATAACGTAGCTTATCTTGCCGTCACCGTTGAGATCGAGCTTGCCGAAGTTTTCAACGATGTACTTGCCGATCATTTCTCCCTGCATGTGACCTGCCATTTCATAGTCGGTTCCTACGAAAACGCACTTGTCATAGCTCTTTACAACGGTCTCGTCAACCGAGCGGTTGAAGAATATGACCGGAATGTTGGCTGCCTTTGCCTTGTTGACTATCGTCTGTGCGGCATCGTTGGAGCCGGTATCAACAACGTTGACGATGAGCGCCGAGGAGCCCTTTGCGATAGCAACGTCGACCTGCTCGGTCTGCTGTGTCTGGTTACCGTTGGCATCGTAGTCATTGAACTTGACGCCTGCGTCCTTGAGCAGCTTGTCCATCGCACTGCGGACACTTGAAATATAGGTATCGCTGAAGGTGTAATATAATACCGACACCTCACCCTTCGAACCGTTGCTGCTTCCTCCGCAAGCGGTCAGTGCACCTGCCATCAAGAGAACGGCAAGCATGATAGCTAAGATCTTCTTCATGGTAAATCCTCCTTAGAAGTGTTATTATTTTTGTGAGGGCGGTGTTAGGTTTACCCTCTGATATTATTATAGCCTGTCGGTTTTTAAAGAAAATTGAATTTTTTATCCACTTTGTGTGATTTTTTGTGCAATATTGCACATAAATTTAAAAAAATCAACTATCTTTACCGCGCAACAGTTATTTTGCCCGATATCATTCCAAATCCGCTTTATATATTTTTACTTTTGATGAAAATAATAGAAAAAATTAAAGCAGAGGCGCGGTAAGACCGCAGTCCCTGCTTTATAAAAGCCTTGTTTTTAATTAAACATTTGCCGCCTGCATCTCGTTTTTGTTCATCATAACAAGAACATCACCCGGATGCAGCACGGTGTTTCCGCGCGGTATTACGACCGAATCTCCTCGTTTTATCATAACCACCAGCAGTCCGTCGCTTGGCAGCTCGGAAAGCATTTTGCCTACCATGCCGTCTCCTTTTTCGACCGTCTGCTCAAAAAGCGCCGCGCAGTCGGTGTTTTTTGCGGCTCTGCCGCTCAGTATCAGCACATCGCCGTCGGATAACACCGTGTTGCCGTCGGGCGCCGATTTCACTCCGTCACGGATAAGCAGCACGAAAAGCGACTCCGGAGGCAGTACAACGTCCTTCACGCATTTTCCGACCCATGGATGCGGACTCCTAAGCTTTATATGCAAAAACTGCACCGGCACTTCGTCCAAATAGTCGGTAAACGTTTTCATGACGTCCGCGTTGCTGTCTATCATGTCAAGCTTTTTGGCGACAAACGGCAGCAGTGTGCCCTGAATGAGAATGGAAAACAGAACTATGAAAAACACCATGTGGAATATGTCGTTGTCGGTAGTTGCCGGATCGACCACCGCCATTATAGCAAAAACTATTGACGCGGCGCCTCTCATGCCTGCCCACGAAACGAGCAGCTGCTTTTTGAAACCGCAGCCAAACGGCGTCATTATGAGAAAGACCGCTATGGGTCTTGCAATAAAAGTCAGAAACAGCGCTATCGCAAGGGCAGGCAGCGCCACATGTATAAGCTGCGACGGATATGACAGCAGTCCCAGCATAAAGAACAGCAGCATCTGCATAAAGCCCGTGACGCCGTCAAAAAAGTTGACGAGCGACTGCTTGCCCGGTATCCTGCGGTTGCCGAGTATTATTCCGGTTATGTAAGCGCTCAAAAAGCCGTTTCCGCCTATATACGACGGCACGGCATATGCCGCAAGCGCGACCGCCACCATGAAAACGGCGTCAAATCCGCCGGACGGCAGCTTGAATTTTTTGAACACGAACAGTGCAAACGCCGCCACTGCGACGCCGCCGATCGCACCGTATACCACCTGTGCAAACAGCATGTATACCACCTTGCCGCCCGATGCGTTGCCATTCATGAGCGACAGCATTATAACGGTCAGCATGTATGAGAACGGGTCGTTACTGCCGCTTTCGATTTCAAGCAGCGAGTCGGTGCCGCTTTTAAGACCAAGCTTTTTAGAGCGCAGTATGGCAAAGACCGATGCTGCGTCGGTCGAGCTTATGACCGAACCGAACAGGAAGCTTTCAAGCACCGGCATTTTAAGTATCTGCCAGCAGAAAAGACCTACGAGACCTGCCGTCGCGACCGTGCCGACCGAGGACAGCACAATGGCGTTTGCAGCCACAGGCCGTGCCGCGCTCCACTTTGTACCGAAGCCGCCGTAGAACATAATGAATATCATGGCGACAGAACATAAGGTCTCGGTCACATTGAAATCGTCAAACTGTATTTTGAAAAGTATGCCGTCGGAGCCGAGCAGCATACCCAGAACTATAAACGCAAGCAGCATCGGGACACCCAACCTGCCTGACAACTTATTGAATAAAACGCAAAGCATTATAACCGCAACGGCTATAAGCAGAACCGAATCCAAAGCGACCGCCCCCTTTGTATATTGATAGTGTTTTTATATTGTGTCTGTATTTATTATACTTTTATTTTTTATCCCTTAATACCCTGTCGGCGGCAAGCATAATACCTACCTTGGCACTGTTATAATTCAGTCCACCCTGCATCCACACCGCAAACGGTTCGCGAAGCGGAGCGTCAGCCGAAAGCTCAATGGAGGCGCCGAGCGTGAAGGCACCGGCAGCCATTATGACCTCACAGTCATATCCCGGCATAGCCCACGGTTCGGGGACTACAAACGAGTCGACCGGAGAGCCGCTCTGAAGCCCCTTGCAAAATGAGATGAGTGCATCGGCATTGCCAAGCTCAACCGTCTGGATTATATCCGCGCGGTGCTCTGATACGCCCGGCGACACACGGTATCCGAGACCTTCAAAAAGTGCTGCCGTGAAAACGGCGGTCTTTAACGCTTCGCCTACAACGTGCGGAGCGCTGAAAAGTCCCATAAACAGCTCCCTTGTATGTCCGAGCGAAGCCCCGACTTCAAGACCCACACCCGGTGCGGTGAGCCTGTAGCCGCATTTTTCGACAAGCTCCCTTTTGCCGGCGATGTAGCCGCCTGAGGGCGCAATACCGCCGCCGGGATTTTTGATGAGCGAACCGGCTATTATGTCTGCCCCGACCGAGGTCGGCTCAAGCCGCTCGACAAATTCACCGTAGCAGTTATCCACCATTACAACCGTGTCGGGCGAAATGCATTTTACTATCTTCACAAGCTCGCCTATTTCGGCAACCGTGAGGCTCGGGCGCAGGCTGTAGCCGCGTGAACGCTGTATGTAAGCGACGGCGTATTTTTTATGTTTCAGCCTTTCGGCTATAGCCGCATTATCGGGTCTGCCGTCGGCGCATAGCTCGACCTGCTCGTATTTTATACCGAAATCAGCAAGCGAGCCGGAGCTTTCGCCGTCGATCCCCAATACGCCTATCAGCGTATCGTACGGTCTGCCGGTCAGACAGAGCATTGTGTCGCCCGGGCGCAACAGTCCGAACAGCGCCACGGTCAGGGTATGCGTACCCGATGCAAGGCTGTGGCGGAATATGGAGGCTTCCGCATCCATACAGTCGGCAAACACCTTTTCCAGCGTTTCACGTCCGCGGTCGTCATATCCGTATCCCGTTGACGCGGCAAAGTGCGATTCGCTGACTCCGTTTTTTATAAATGCATGCAGCACCTTTTGCTGGTTGTATTCCGTACATTCGTTTATTCTGGCAAACGCTTCGGCTGAAGCCGTTTCAGCCGTTTTTGCTGCCTGCTTCAAATTTTCGTCAAATTCAAAAAAACTCATTTCAAACATTCCTCAATACTTTAAAAGTGCTACCCTGCCGCTGCTCTTGAAACCGCATTTTTTGTAAAACCCAACGGCACTAATGTGTGCTGCGGCATAAATTTTTGTGTCTGGATATTTAAGCCTTATCGCTGCTATCAGCGACAGCAGTGCCGCCCTGCCGCACCCTTTCCGGCGTGAGCCGCAGTCGACCGCGACACCGGTGATAAGAGATACTTTATCGGTCATAAATCCGCATACCGCCGCCGCATCCGGAAGCAGCGCATACTCCGCAGCACCGTGATTGTATCTTATGCACATGTCGGTATAAAAAAGATCCTGCTTTGGCAGCTCTATATCCCCGTCGGAGCCTTTTTGCAAAGCGGCGTAAAGGTCATATATTTTCCCGTGCGACGGCTGCGGCAATGAAAAGCTGCCGCTATACAGCATAAGCTCATCAAATCTCGCATTTTCACTGCCTAAATCAGCCGCGTCGGCTTCGCCGCAAAAGACCTCTGTCCCGAACATCCTGAAAAATGAGACAAGCTCCGGTATATCGGCTTCTTTTAATAAACATACCGAAAGGAAGGCAGGCGACATGCCGCCCATCACCGCCGTTATGCCGCCGTTTATCCGTTGGCAGTAAACAAAGGCTCCATCGCCGTAAGCGGCTGCGACCGCTTTTATTCTCGCCGCCGCAGCACTGTCGGGCAGATCGGACAGACACTGCATATCGGTCAGCTTTTCTATCATTCGAGCTCGCCCGACGCCATTTTTGATAGCATTACCCGTGCCAGATCCCTTACCGCCAATATGTCGTTTTTATCGGCAGCCGATGACGGCGAATGGATATATCTGCACGGCACCGATATTGCAATGGTTTTTACCCCGGCTCTTGTTGTGTGTATTCCTGCGGCATTGTTTCCGCCTGCCACAGCACTTTTCACCTGACAGGGTATGCCGTTTTCCTTTGCCGCTTTAAGCGTAGCATTGAACAGGTCGTGGTCGTAAAGCGTGCCGTGATCCATAAACGAAATAACAGCGCCCTCCGTCTTTTTGCAGACCTGCTTTTCAGATGGCACACCGCGAAGATCAGCCGCGGTCGTCGATTCGAGCACAATGGCATACTCCGGGTCTATTCCGTAAGCCGCCGCCCTCGCTCCGGCGCCGACCTCCTCAAGCACGCTGAAGGAGGCGTAAAAATCATATTCCGGTTCGCTGTTTATAATATCAATTATCGCCGCACAGCCTGCGCGGTCGTCCAGCGCCTTGGTAACGACCGTGTCGCCTTCGCATATTCGGTCGGGCTGGAAAGCCGCCACGTCTCCCACCGAGACCAGAGTTTCAGCCTCTGTCTTTGAAGCAGCGCCTATATCAATATAAAGCGAGTCCTTTTCCGGCAGCTTTTTTGCCTCATCCTTTGACACAAGGTGTATCGGTTTAGTACTGATAACTCCGGTCACCTTGTCGCCGATCACCACCGTCCGTGCCATGAGCACCGGCGTCTCGATGCCGCCGACGGTGGCAAATTTCAGAGAACCGTCGTCACATATATTTGTTATTATCAGCCCTACCTCGTCCATATGGGCGTCGAGCATCACCTTATGCTTTGCCCGTTTTTTGCCCTTCACAAAAGCTATCAGATTACCGAGCGCGTCCACCTTTATCTCGGCTTTACCCCTGATCTTTTTTTCAATATACCGTCTTACCGTTTCCTCACGCCCCGAAACGCCGTTCAGGGCGCAAAGCTCATATAAATAATCAAACATCTTAAAGCTCACATCCCGTCATAACAAAATCAGCCATGATACGGGCTGCAGCCTCGATATCATCTGTATCAACTATCTCGACCGGCGTATGCATGTTCCTCAGAGGAATAGACAGAAGTCCGCAGGCAACGCCCGATCTTGACAGGGCTATGCAGTCGGCGTCGGTCGATGTTTTTCCGCCCATGACCTCGGTTTGCAGGCTGACCCCTGCATTTTCGGCAGACCTTTTGAGCGCTGCGGTCACCTTATGCGACAATATCGGTGAAATACCGAGCATAGCGCCCTTGCCCAAAGTTCCTGTCTTTTCCTTTTCTATTCCCGGCTGATCGCCGAAGCTCACATCAACTGCCACAGCAATATCCGGGTCTATTGAAAAGGTCGCCGTTTTAGCGCCCATACCGCCTATTTCCTCTTTATCGCTCAAAAGAAAGACCACATTCACCGGCAGATCCTTACCATGCAGAAGCTGACTTACGCGTATTACCGCCGCGCAGCCTGCGCGATCGTCAAGCGATCTTGCAGTGACCCTTGATCCATGAAGCTTTCTGAATCCGTCGTCGAACGCAACGCGGTCGCCGACCGATATCAGCTCATCGGCTGCCTTGCCGAGCCCCGTATCGATATAAAGCGAGTCAAAATCCGGCACACTGTCACAGCTGTCCTTTAAATGCGGCGGCATACTGCAAAACACACCGTCCAATGTACGCTTGCCGTATATCTTTACCCTCATAGCCGGCAGCATGCGGACGTCTATGCCGCCTATCGGCGCTACAGCTGCAAAGCCGTTTTCGACCGATGTGACCGCCATGCCTATCTGGTCAATGTGCGCTTCGAGCATGACGGTCTTTTTTGTTTCGTCACGACCCGTCACAGCGATGACACTGCCACCATGTCTGCTCACCTTTGCATATTTTGAAAGATATTTTTCCGCTACCTTTGCCGCGTCGTCGATACCTGCGAATGAATCGGCGCTGCAAAGCTCTTTTAACATATCCGTCATAAAAAAGCTCCTTACAGCTTGTTTACAAGCTCTTTGTAATGTCTGCCTCTTACCACAAAATTCGGGTATGCGTCAAAGCTGGCGCAGGCAGGGCTTAAGGTCACCGTATCACCGGGCACAGCCATTTCGTGTGCCACCTTGACCGCCTCGTCAAAATTGTTGACCTTTATTATCTGCGGATGACCCTTTGTGTAGTTTGGGTCAGCCTTTACGGCAGCCTCTATTTTATCCGAAGTCGGACCTGCGAGCAGAAGCAGTTTGACCTTGTCTACAATGTAGGGCGTCATCGGCTCAAAGGGTATGTGTTTGTCATAACCGCCCGCAAGCAGTATGACGCTGCCCGGCAGTGCCTTCAGTCCGGCTATAGTCCTTGTCGGGCTTGACGCTATGGAGTCGTTGTAGTATTTTACGCCGTCTATTTCGCGGACAAACTCGATGCGGTGCTCAACACCCTTGAACTCGTGCGCAACGCGGCGTATGCTGTCCGCTCCGACATATCCCCACACTGCCGATATCGCCGCAAGATAGTTTTCGACGTTGTGATCGCCAAGTATCGTTATGTCGTCCCTGTGCAGCAGCGGCACCGAAAGTCCACGGTATGAAAGGTTGAGGTATCCGTCAGAACCCAGCCATGCACCGTTTTTCACGGCACGCTTCATTGAAAAGAACATTTTCTGACCTCTGACACTGCTGCCGAAGCCTGCTGTTATTTCATTGTCAAGATTTAGTACCGTCCTCGAGAATGCATTCTGATGAAGCAGTATGTTTTTCTTTGCGCCTATATATTCGTCCATGCTTTTATGAACATCAAGATGATTGGGCGCAACATTGGTAACGACCGCAACGTCAGGACCCTTTCTCATCGATATAAGCTGGAACGACGAAAGCTCGACGACTACAAAATCTTCCGGCTTTATATTTTCTATCTCAGGCAGCAGCGGCGTGCCGATATTGCCTCCGACATACACGTTTTTGCCCTCTGCGCGCAGCATTTCGGCTATAAGCGTGGTGGTCGTTGTTTTTCCGTCAGAGCCGGTCACCGCAAAAATTGTTGCCGGGCACAGATCAAAAAACACTTCCATCTCGCTTGTCACGGCGATGCCGTTGTCCCTCGCCTTTTCAAGCTCGGGCAGATTGAAATGCATACCCGGAGTGCGGAATATCATATCGACCTCAAGGTCATTGAGGTATCCTTCGCCGAGGCGAAGCTCTGCTCCCCTTGCCTCAAGTTGATCTGCTAAGGGACCTATCTGCTCCCTTGTGCGGCGGTCGCACGCAAAAACACGCGCACCGCGATCCAGAAATTTATAAATAAGAGGTGTATTGCTGACGCCTATGCCGCACATGGCGATCTTTTTGCCGTGCAGCTTCTGAAAGAATTGCTTGCAATCCATATGTCATTACCCTTTCTTATGCATATTCATAAATATTATACTGTTTTTACCTTTAAATATCAACAAAAACATAGCATAAAACGGTAAAAAGCTGTATGTGTTACAATGATTGTGACAAAAAGTAAAAAACAGAAGTAGCGAATAGAGCGAACCTGTGTTAAGGTAGAGTTGCCTAGACAAAACCGAAAGACAGGTGACCCTATTCGCTATGAATAAGATAACACAAGACATGCGGTTTAAGCATGCAGTAAACTAAAATTCACCTCTGAGCCTATCAAAAAGGGCAGCTCCGCTTTTTGCAGAACTGCCCTTTTGGCGGTATATTATACTTTTACAATCGAGATCTCATTTATTCCGCAGTGCCTTAAAACTTCTGCCGCCTTGCCGGTTATTATCTCGCCGCTTATAACGACGGGCACTGCAGGAGGGCACGACACGACCGGTGTTCCGCAAATACAGCCAACGGCTTCGGCGACCGGGACTGTGACCTGCCGTCCCAATATTGCATCTCTTATGCTCAGCGCACGTTCCGACGGAGAGAGTCTGTCCGCCGGCAGCTCTGTTGCCGCATTGTCCGGTGCTGCACCGAATGCGGCTGACACTTTACCGTACCCATCTGCCGGCACCTGTGGAGAAAACATCATGACGACATAATTTTTATCGGAAAATTCCGGTTCAATATTTTGCTCACGCAGCCTGTCGGCAACACTGTTTCCCGAAATGCCGGACGCGGCACAGTCTATTGTTATTTTAAGCGGTTCGCTGCCCACAGGTTTCCACCCTGCATAGGCGAGCGACCGTCGGAGCTCATTCACACGTTTTACGCACCCTGCCAGCTCATTTCTGTACCGGTCGGCAAGATACTCATTACAAAGATCAAGCGACCGCAGAATCAGGTATGACGGACTTGTCGATCCGAAAAGCGACAGCGAATTTCTTATAATTTCCGGTCTTACATCAAAGTCCTTTGACACATGAAGATACGCTCCGCCTGTCAGCACCGGCAGTGTCTTATGAGCCGAATCGCAGCACATGGAAGCGCCAAGTGCTATCGGGTGCATTGAGCTTTCAAGAAAAGCCGTATACGCACCATGAGCATTGTCAACAAGCAGTGGTACCGAGAACTTTCGGCACACTTCGGCTAACCCTTTTATGTCCTGCATATTACCGAGGTAATCCGGAGATGTTACATAGACCGCGGCAGGCAGTTCGATTTCGGCGGAAAGCACGGTTTGCAGCCTTTCGGGCGCAACAAGACACGAGCAAAGATGCTCATTACCTTCGGGATATATCCATTCAACGTCGAACTGCAGCAAAGCCGCCGCGAAGACAAATGATTTGTGTACGTTACGCGCCGCGACTATCCGCCTGTTCCCGTTCCTGCCATTCAAAACCGCCGCAAGCATTGCTTTGATCGACAGCGACGAGCCTTCGGTCGAATAATATGTCGCACCGGTCATGAAAATCTCAGCGGCGTTTTTTTCGCTTTCGCCTATTATGCCCTTAGCCTCAGATAACACATCTGCGCCCTTTATTTCGGTGATGTCGGCGTATTCCGTCCCTGTCGGTCCTTTACCTTTATGTCCCGGCATGTGAAGCCGCAGCGTACCTTTTTTTGCATAACTGTCAATAAACGAGGCTATCGGCGTATTCATTTGTCCTCAGCCCTTGCGACCTGCATCATCACGGCACATTCTATTCTCTTTTTAAACAGTTCACAGCCGTATTCATATACACCGCTTATGCTCCCCGTTGCGTGATATGCGTTTGCGGCGCATCCGCCGGAGCAGTACAGTCTTGCCCAGCAATCCTTACATTCCTTACGGGCATAGGCGTTGCAGTGTCTGAATTCATCCTGAACCGCCTTGTTGGTAACGCCGTCCCAGATATTGCCGAGGCTGTATTTCGGGTCACCTACAAACTGATGGCATGGGAAAAGCTCGCCCCACGGCGTCACAGCCATATATTCTGTGCCCGAGCCGCAGCCGGTTATGCGCTTGTATATACACGGTCCGTTTTTTAGGTCGAGCATGTAATGGTAGAAGGTAAAGCCCTCACCCTTTTTCTCGCGGCGCAGCATTTCCAAAGACAGCTTTTCATACTGCTCCATAAGCACCGGAAGATCATCCTCGGTCAGCGCATACGGATCGCCCGGCGGACATACCACCGGCTCCATGCTAAGTTCCCTGAAGCCGAGGTCAGCCATATGGAGTATATCGTTAGTAAAATCGGTGTTTTCATGGGTATACGTGCCGCGCACATAGTAGCCCTTGCCGCCGCGTTTTTCCACGAATCGCTGAAAATTGGGCACTATTCTGTCATAGCTGCCGTTTCCAGCATAGTCCCTCCTGAAGTGGTCGTGCACTTCTTTTCTGCCGTCAAGGCTAAGCACCACGTTGTTCATTTCCCTGTTCAGAAAATCGGTCACGTCGTCGTCAAGCAGGACACCGTTTGTAGTAAGGGTAAAGCGGAAATTCTTGCCCTTTTCCTTTTCAATGCTTCTTGCATATGCCACCAGCTGCTTTACGACCTCAAAGTTCATAAGCGGCTCGCCGCCGAAAAAATCGACCTCAAGGTTTTTTCTCGTCCCGGAATTGGCTATGAGGAAATCAAATGCCTGTTTACCCACCTCAAAGGTCATCAAAGCCCTGTCGCCGTGATATTTTCCCTGACTTGCAAAGCAGTATGAACAGTTGAGGTTGCAGGTATGAGCAATGTGCAGACAAAGCGCCTTTATGACATTGCTGTTGTTTTTATAATCATATGCGAGCTGCTCATAGGCGTCCTCAGAAAACAGCTTGCCGGCGTTTACAAGAGCCTCTATATCCGAAAGACAATCCCTAAGGTCGCTGTCGGTCACATCGCTGCGGTCGGCATATTTTTCCTTCATTGCGGCAATGATCCTGTCGTCGTCCTCTTTGCCGTACATTGCTATCATATCGTAAGCGACATCGTCTACCGAATGTACCGAGCCGCTGCATGTATCAAGCACGATGTTATATCCGCCGAGTTTATACTGGTGTACCATTGTTTTCTCCCCTGTACGCTAAAAATGCCGCCCTTATCTGTCGGGCGGCATTTTGCAGTTTAATAATTACTTATTGCAATTCTCGCACTGCTGATTTGCAACACCGCAAGAGGTCTTGCAGGCTGACTGACAGGATGTCTGGCACTCGCCGCAGCCGCCGTTCTTTACGCTTGCTTTGATGTCTCTTGTCTCGATAGTTTTGATTCTATTCATGATAATATCTCCGTTTCAAGTGAATTACTTTAAATACTATTAGATTTTATCACAGCAATTGTGATATGTCAAGCACTATGTTACTTTATCTGTCCTCGCGGAAATAAGACAGTCCGAGATGTGCCGGAGGCTGATTCTCACGCTTTTTCCTCATGCTGATGATTATAAGTACAAGTATCGTCACAACATAAGGCAGCATCTGGATAAGCGGCAACACCTGCATCGGTACGTTGATGTAGTTGAAAAGTATGTAAAGTGCACCGAAAAGGTATGAGCCTAATATCGCAAGTGTCGGTTTCCATGTTGCGAAAATAACTATCGCAATGGCAAGCCAGCCGCGGTCTCCAAAACCGTTGTTCGACCATATACCGTTGCTGTAGTCCATTATATAGTACAGACCGCCGAGACCGGCTATCATGCCGCCTATGCAGGTGGCAAAGTACTTATAACGTGTTACGTTTATGCCGACGGCATCAGCAGTGCCCGGATTTTCGCCGACGGAACGGAGCCTCAGTCCTGTTTTGGTGCGCTTTAAAAATATTCCCGCACCAACGGCAAGTATCACGGCAAGGTAGACCAAAAATCCGTATGAGAAGAAAAGCTGACCGACCTGTCCCATGTCCTTTGCAAACGGCAGCGTGGTTTTATACGCCTTGGCTATTTTAACAAGAGCCAGATAAGGCACGTCGCTCTTTACTATCTTTATAAGCGAGCCGCCGAAGAAGTTGCCGAAGCCGACACCGAAGGTGGTAATGGCAAGACCGGTAACATTCTGATTTGCCTTGAGGTTTACGGTGAGAAAGCAGTAAAGCAGTGATACAAGCAATGAGCCTAAAAGGCAGCACGCAAGCGGAATGAGTATGGCGAGCGCCGGTATAACGGTGCCGGCATTGCTCTGATAGAGAAATCCGCCGATAACACCCGATATTGCTCCGATGTACATGATACCGGGTATACCAAGGTTGAGGTTGCCCGATTTTTCGGTGATTATCTCACCCGTAGCGCCGAACAGAAGCGGAGTTCCCTGGAGAATGGCACGCTGTAAAAATCCTATGATTGTTGCAAGCACAGTTTATGCCACCTCCCCTGCTGCAGCTTTGTTTTTCTTTCGGTTGAAACGCACCTGATAGTTTATGAAGAATTCGCAACCTATTATAAAGAAAAGTATTATTCCGGTAAGTATTGCGGAAAAATCACCGTTAAGACCGAACTTTGAGGTGACCTCATCGGCACCGCGGTCAAGGAAAACAAGAAGCAGCGTTGTAAGTATCATGGTAAACGGATTGAACTTTGCAAGCCACGATACCATGATAGCGGTAAATCCTCTGCCGTCAACAAGGTTTGAGTCAATGGAATGTGACGAACCGCCGACTATAAGCAGACCTGCAAGTCCGCATATAGCTCCTGACAGCGCCATGGTGCGGATTATTACCTTTTTAACGTTTATTCCTATATAGCGCGCAGTGTTTTCGCTTTCGCCGACCACCGATATCTCATATCCGTGCTTGCTGTAGTTGAGATATATATACATCAGCACAACAAGCAGTGCAACCGCAATTATGTTGATGAGATATTTCACGCCGAACAGATCGGGGAACCAGCCGTGTGACAGAAGCGTCGGTCCTACAACGTTTGATCCGCTCTTGTCGGCGACCTTCAAAAAGTATTCGACAAGCTGAATGGCGACATAGTTCATCATAAGTGTGAAAAGCGTCTCGTTAGTTCCCCACTGCGCCTTGAATATAGCAGGGATAACGCCCCATATTATTCCGGAAACAATAGCGCTTGCCGCCATTATTATTATCAGCAGCCAGTCGGACACCTTGCCGCCTAAGGTCAGCATGCAGACCGCAGTCGAAAGGCAGCCGATCAGCACCTGTCCCTCCGCTCCGGTGTTCCAGAATTTCATTCTGAACGCAGGCGTTACGGCAAGCGAAATGCAGAGCAGTATCGCGATATCGTGTATCGTGACAATTGTGCGTCCGGTACCGAATGCGCCGTGAGCTATGGTCTTGAAAATGGATATCGGGTCATCGCCGGTCATAAGCTTGGTGACAATGGCGCAGACAATAAGCGCCAGGAGTATTGCAACGACTCTGACCGATATACTGCGGCTCAGCGAAACATTGCCCCTGCGCGAAACATAAAGCAGCGGCTCGCGGCCGTGCCTGGTCTCTTTACTCATTTGCTGCACCTCCGTGTGACTTTGTCATGAGAAGTCCTATCTGTTCCTTTGTTGCGCTCCTTGCGTCGACTATACCGGTAACAGCTCCGGCGTTGATGACAAGTATGCGGTCACAAAGTTCGAGAAGAACATCGAGATCCTCGCCGACAAATATAACTGCGGCGCCGTTTTCCTTCTGCTTATTGAGCAGATTGTATATCATGTAGGACGAATTTATATCGAGACCCCTGACCGGATACGCAGCCATAAGAACCGTAGGCGATGCCGCTATCTCACGACCGACAAGCACCTTCTGCACGTTACCGCCCGAAAGCTTTCTGACCGGTGTTGTGGCACTCGGAGTCGCGACCTCAAGGCTTTTTATGACCTCATCGGCAAGCGCTCTCGGCGGCTGACGGTTTATGAATACCGACTTGCCCTTTTCATAGCTTCTGAGCATCATGTTGTCGATTATATCCATGTTGCCGACAAGACCCATTCCGAGCCTGTCCTCCGGAACGAAGGACAGCCTGACGCCGAGATCTCTTATCTGCAGCGGAGTTTTGTCTCTTAAGTCCTCGGTTTTCTGGGTCTTAGGATCGTGATATAGTATCTCGCCGCTGTCAAGATGCTGCAATCCGGCGATAGCCTCGAGCAGCTCTCTCTGCCCGCTTCCGGCGATACCGGCGATACCGAGTATCTCACCGCTGCGCGCAGTAAACGACACATCGTCAAGCGCCTTTATGCCGTCGGTATTGACATAATTCAGATGTTCGATGACCAGCCTGTCCTCAGGATTCACGGGGTCGTCGCGCTGTATGTTAAGGCTGACCTTCTTGCCGACCATCATTTCGGTCAGCTTGTTTTCGTCGGTCTCAGCCGTGTTTACGGTACCTATGTATTCACCCTTACGCAAAACCGCAACGCGGTCTGATATGGACATGACCTCATGCAGCTTATGGGTGATTATGATTATTGCCTTTCCGTCATCCCTCATGCGACGCAGAACGGCAAAAAGCTTGGCGGTCTCCTGCGGAGTAAGGACCGCAGTGGGCTCGTCAAGTATCAGTATATCGGCTCCGCGGTAAAGCACCTTGACTATCTCAACGGTCTGCTTTTCCGAAACCGACATTTCATATACCTTTTTCTTCGGATCTATCTCGAAACCGTATTTTTCCGAAATCTCGGCGACCTTTTTCATGGAATTTTTAAGACTGTACGGCTTTTCGTCAATGCCGAGTACAATATTTTCGGTCGCGGTAAAAACGTCTACCAGCTTGAAATGCTGGTGTATCATTCCTATTTTATACTGAAAAGCGTCTCTGGGAGAAGCTATCGTAACGTGCTCTCCGCCGACGAGTATCTCACCGGAATCCGGATGGTAAATGCCCGCGATCATGTTCATGAGCGTGGTTTTGCCGCTTCCGTTTTCGCCTAATATAGCCAGTATTTCGTGTGCTTTGACATCGAGGCTGACATTTTTATTTGCAACTATACTGCCGAATGTCTTGGTTATGTTTCTCAGTTCAAGAGCGTTCACAGTAAACCTCCTAATGCATAAAAATCAAACAACAAGGGGAGCTTATAACAGCTCCCCTTGCGGTCGTTGCCTGCCCTGCATCCAAGGGAATGGCAGTTTTGCCGGACACAGGATCTGATTGATTTACAGCCTATCAGTCACCGTAGTTGGTGTTAAGGTTGGTTATACCGTCGATGATGATATCGAAGTAAGGAGCCGAACGGAATTCCTTGGCGTTTGACTCGTCGAAGTATCCGTCATGGATAACATTGGTCTCACCGGTGAAGTCGCCGTCGACATCTGCAAGATAGCTGTCGAGCTTAGCGCCGTCCTTGGTGAACTTAGAGGTATCGAAAACATGAAGTGTGCCGGCTTTGAGTTCGGCTATGACCTTGTTGAGCTGATCGATAGTGCCCTCAGCTGCGACATCCTGGTTCACACCGCTGATAACAACCGAGTTTGTGGCAATGGTTCCGCACCAGTCGGCATCTATCTTGTTGCCGCTTACAACGGTCTCGATGATGTACTGGAAATAAGGAGCCCAGTTTATAGCAGAAGAAACGATGAATGAATTTTCACCTGCGGAATAGGTGCTTCCGTTGTAGGAAACGTTCGGAACGCCCTTGAGCTCACAAGCGGTCGGAGCGCCGAGCGAGTCGGCATGCTGGCTGATAAGTACGCACTTGTCGTTCTCGATAAGAGCGGTAGCAGCCTCCTGCTCCTTTGCCTGATCGTACCAGGAACCGGTGTAACGAACCTTCATAGTTGCGGTCGGGCAGACCGAGCGTGCGCCGAGGAAGAACGAAGTCATACCGGAGATAACCTCAGCATAGGTGAAAGCGCCGACATAGCCGATAACAGCATCTTTATCGGTGATCTTTCCTTCTTTGATCATCTCGTTGAGCTTCATACCTGCTGCAACACCTGCAACATAACGACCCTCGTAGATGGAAGCGAATGCGTTGTGGAAGTTGTCAAGTCCGGCAATCTTTGCGGAAGTACCGGTAGCATGGCAGAACTGAACGTCCGGATATTCGGCAGCAGCCTGCTTCATGAATGATTCATGACCGAAGGAGTCGGCAAAAATGATCTTGCAGCCTTTGTTCTTGGCAAGGTCAACTGCGGTGTCGTAGCACTTGCTGTCTTCACCGATGCCGGTAACGATAACTACCTGGCTGTCGGCAAGTCCGAGACCCTTGGCAGCTGATTTCAGAGCTGAGATGAAGTTGTTGTCGTAGGTAGAGTTCTCATCGTGAAGGCAGATCATACCGATCTTGAAATCCTCAGGGATGGTAACGGAGCCTTTTACATCGTTGCGTGCGATAACATCAGCACTCATTCCTTTTTTTGCAGAGTCACCGCTGCCGCCGCAAGCCGCAAGAGCGAACAGCATTGATACCGCGAGAAGTAATGCCAGAATTTTTTTCATTTTTTCGTCCTCCAGAAAAAATATTATATGTAAATAAAATTACATCAAAATTATAAAAGACCGGTTTCGTATGCGCCGATATCGCACTTTATGTGCTGCGCTAAATATGAAACCAGCCTCCTTTCGTCATAGAAAAAAGAAAAAACAGACTTAAAATAAAGTCTGCTTGCCAATACCGCCGCAAAAAGGACTTCAAAAACCGTCACGGCGCTAAACCAATAGTCATGACCTGCGGTGTCATGGTAGAAACAGTCGGACCGTCCGGACCACCCGGGAAAAACCGAAAATATATTGGCAACATCTTTAATTGATGATTTAATGTTAGCACATGATTCCCCTATTGTCAACATTTTTCGGCACCGTATTTCAAGTTTGTGAGTTTAAACAAAATGTGTCGTTAATAATTTGTTCATACGGGACGTTTTCAACAGAATTTCAATTTACATAAAACACCGGTCGGAAATATGGCGTTTCCGACCGGCAGATAATCAGATAGAAATAACGTTTGCAATCTTGAATTTATCGACATCAAAGGGCTTTACCATGTTGAGCGCCTCATATATATCGTAATCAAGTATTTTGCCGTTGCGGTACGACACAACGCGGTTACCGATACCGCGGCTGAGCAGTTCGACCGCATAGTAACCCATGCAGCTCGCCATTTCACGGTCGCGGACTGTCGGGCTTCCGCCTCTTTGAACATGGCCGAGAACGGTTGCTCTCGACTCTATGCCGGTCTTTTTCTCGATCTCGTCTGCCAGCTTCTGCACCTCGCCGACACCCTCGGCAACGATTATAATGAAGTGCTTCTTGCCCGACTGCTGTGTTTTCTGTATCTTGGCTATAACATCGCGGTCAAGATTGAACGGAACCTCTGGTACAAGTATCGCGGTAGCGCCGACGGCGATACCCGACTCAAGAGCTATCCAGCCGGCTCTGCGTCCCATGACCTCAACGACGCTGCAGCGCTCGTGCGACTGGGTTGTGTCTCTCAGCTTATCGACCATTTCCATGGCGGTGTTCATAGCGGTATCAAAGCCTATGGTATAGTCGGTCGAAGAAATATCGTTATCTATCGTTCCGGGAAGTCCCACGCAGGGTATGCCTCTCATGGAAAGATCCCTTGCTCCGCGGTAGGAGCCGTCGCCGCCTATGACAACTATTCCGGATATACCGAATTTCTTGCAGTTGTCGATAGCAAGCTTCATGCCCTCCTCGGTCTTGAACATAGGGCTTCTTGCGGTATAGAGCACGGTACCGCCGCGGTGGATTATGTCGCTGACATCGCGAAGGGTCATCTCAACGATATCACCCTCGATAAGTCCGTTATATCCGCGTCTTATACCGTAACACTTTATACCCATATCTATTGCCGTTCTTACAACTGCACGAACAGCCGCGTTCATGCCCGGAGCGTCTCCTCCGCTTGTAAGCACACCGATAGCGGTCACATTTTTAGCCATAACAAAAACTCCATTCCGCCGCTTTTAGTCGTAATAAACACATTAAAAGATCCGTCAGCGGCAAACGGAACTCTGCCGACGGGCAACACATCCAAGCGCTTTCGCCCCACATTTGTAAATTGCCCCATAGTATGAATAATATAACCATTTGAGTCTTATGTCAAGCAGAAGTTTTAATATATGTTTTAGATTTTTTACTGTATACCGGGTGTCATCCCGTTTTATTCAAAATATTCGGTGCCCATTGCCGGATACATGCCCCTGCCGTACCACCTGAACTCGTCGAGCAGCAGCTCCCTTATAGCAAAATCATTGTTTTTATCCGGGAACTTCACTATCCTGAACACCTCGGCGTATCTGCCGAGCGTGATAAGGTCGAGACCGCGGTAATTTGCCTGCACGCGCTTTGTTTTTACAAGCCAGTCGCCCTGCGCCGCCTCGGTGCTGAAGGATCTTAGACTCTCCTCCACTTTATCCATGACCGATGTTATTTCAATGCCGAAGTGCGGAGAAAAATAATTTGTGGTCTGTGAAATGCCGGCTTCAAAAGCATATATCTCTTTGATAGGCGCACCGTGCACACAGGCTATCGATATTGCCTTATATGCGGTCTTGGCGACCATGCGGTGCTCGACATGGTTGTCCATCGGCCAATGTATAAACACCATCTCCGGTCTAAAGTCAAGTATTATCTTCTCGAGCTTTTCGACCGTTTCACGGCTGTTGTCAAATATCCTTGCCTTGCGGTCGTCCATGATTATTTTATCGGCGCCGAGCAGTCTTGCCGCATTTATCTCCATTTTTCTCCACGCGTCAATGGTTTCATCGGAAAGCGACTGATTGTGTATTATGCAGGCAGGATTTACAAACAGCAACTCGCAGCCTTTAGCCGCCAGCAGTGCGGCAGTACCGCCGGCATTGCACTCGCAGTCGTCGTTATGAGCTCCAATCATCATTACCTTCATAAAAGCACCTCTTTTAATCAACAAATTTTACATTATCGCTGCCGAGAAGCTCTTTAAGACACCTCAGCATAACATCATTCATCATGACCCACCCCGACCTTGGTGAAAGCAGTGCCGAGCTGCTGTCCTCCGGTTTTATTATAACGGGTGTATCGCCATCGAAAACATCCATGATCCTGCGTGCCTTTATATACCGCTCGCTGTCAATGGACGGGACCTTAAGATACAGTCCCCTTTTTATCTGCTTTTCAGACCTTCCGGCGCCGGCAGCAGTCTCGTTATCTTTTTTTACGGGTTCCAGCGACATGCAGATTATTTCCGCCGTGCCGTTTTCGTCCACCTGCACCCTGCCGGTTATCTTAAGCACCGCATTTGCGTTGAGCAGCGCGGCACTCCTTGCGTATATTTTCGGGAAAACGAGCACGCTCAGCGACCCGTACATATCCTCGACCTCGACTATCGCCATCGTTTCGTCGGATCTGGTCATTTTCTTTCTGACGCCCGATATCATGGCTATCATAGAAACGGTCTTGCCGTCAAGCCGCTGATTTTTCTCGGTATCGGTAAGATCGAACGACCGCGTAAGCCCGTTTTCGGAGCACGCCTTTGAATAAGAGGCAAGAGGATGTCCCGATATATACATTCCCGTGACCTGTTTTTCACCGGAAAGCAGCTCATACCGCGGCATTTCGTCGGTCGGCTTCATGGTAAAGGTGTCTTCCGGGCTATCCCCGGAGCCAAACAGGTCGAGCTGACCGCCTGCCGAATACTTTTTGACCGATTCGATGTGACCCAGCATAGGCTCCATATTCTGCAGAAGCTGTTTTCTCGGAAAACCGAAGCAATCAAAAGCGCCGCTTAATATAAGGCTTTCGACGGCACGCCTGTTAAGGTCGTTGCCGTACATGCGGCTGCAAAAATCGTAAGGGGATTTAAAATTGCCGTTTTCGCGTTCGCGTATCAGTGAATCGACCAGTCCGCCGCCTATATTCCTGACGGCAAGCAGTCCGAACCGTATGCCGTTCTGTTCTGCCGTGAACTGCCTTCCGCTGTCATTTACCGATGGCGGAAGTATTTTGATCTTATCCTTGGCACACTCGGCGATATACCTTGAAAACCTCGACGGGTTGTCCATAACGCTTGTTAGCAGCGCCGCCATATACTGCTTTTCAAAATGGCATTTTAAATATGCGGTTATATACGCAACATACGCATACGCCGCCGCGTGTGACTTATTGAAGGCATACGAGCTGAACGCGCTCATTTCGTCGAATATCTCGGCGGCATCCTTTTCAGAGACGCCCCTTGCAACGGCGCCGTCACATATAGTATTGCCGTCCTTGTCCTTTTCGCCGTAAATGAACGACTGCCGCTCCTTTTGCATAACGTCGTGTTTTTTCTTTGCCATTGCACGCCTTACAATATCGGCGCGGCCTAAGGAATATCCTGCAAGAGTGCGGAATATCTGCATGACCTGCTCCTGATAAACTATGCACCCGTAGGTGACCTCAAGTATCGGTCTTAAAAGTTCGGTACGGTACTTTATTTTCTGTGGATTGTGCCTGTTTTCAATATATTTGGGTATCGAGTCCATAGGTCCCGGACGGTAAAGTGAGGTTATGGCTATAAGATCCTCGATTTTTTCGGGTCTGAAGGACTGCAGCACCCCTCTTATTCCGCCCGACTCAAACTGGAACACGCCGTCGGTTCTGCCTGCCGACATCATTTTCATCGTTTCTTTATCGTTTTCGGGTATTTTACTGACCGAAAATCCCGGCAGCTGGCTTGCCACCATTTTGCAGGTATCATCTATGACCGTAAGGTTGCGAAGCCCTAAAAAGTCCATTTTCAAAAGCCCCAGCTCGTCCAATGCCGTCATGGTATACTGCGTGACCGCCGCGCCGTCGTTTACGCTCAGTGGGACATATTCGTCTACCGGGCGGTCGGTTATTACCACCCCTGCCGCGTGTGTTGACGCGTGTCTCGGCATACCCTCGACCCTCATCGCCATGTCGAGCAGCCTTTTTGCCGTAGCGTCGGTCTGGCACATTTCCCTTAACTCCGGCGTTTTTTCAATAGCCTGTTTCAGGGTCATGCCAAGCTCACGCGGTATAAGCTTTGCTATTTTATCGCATGCGGCATACGGTATATCCATAGCCCTGCCGACATCCCTTACCGCCGCGCGCGCAGCCATTGTACCGAAGGTCACTATCTGAGCGACATGATCCGAGCCGTACTTTGATATTACGTAATCTATGACCTCCTGCCGCCTTATATAGCAGAAATCTATATCGAAATCCGGCATTGAAACACGTTCCGGATTAAGGAATCTTTCAAATATAAGGTCATATTTCAGCGGATCGATGCCGGTTATACCTATGCAGTAGGCTACTATGCTTGCGGCACCCGAGCCTCTGCCGGGTCCCACCGGTATGCCGTGCGATTTTGCAAACATAACAAAATCGGCGACTATGAGAAAGTAATCCACGTATCCCATGCGTTCTATAACGCCAAGTTCATAGTCTATCCTTTTTTTGACCTCGTCCGGCAGTACCTCGCCATATATGCGCCGCGCGCCCTGCTCGCACTGCTCACGCAGGAATTCCGCATGGTTTTTGTCGCCTATATCAAAGAACGGGAGTTTTATCTTGCCAAAGTCAAAATCAAAATTGCATTTGTCGGCTATTTCAAGAGTGTTTTTTATAGCTTCATCGGGGAACAGCTCCGCCATTTCGTCGCCGGTTTTCAAATAAAACTCGTCGTTTTCAAATTCAAGTCCTGTTTTTTCATTAAGCGTATGGTTCGTGCCTATGCAGATAAGCACCTTCTGAACCTCAGCGTCCTGCTTTTTGACATAATGCACATCATTAGTGGCGACAAGCGGTATACCGGTCTCCTTTGACATCCTTATTATCTGCGGATTTATTCTTTGCTGTTCGGCAAGTCCGTGATCCTGCAGTTCGAGATAAAAGTTGCCGTTTCCGAAAACGGAATTGTACCACTGCGCCTGTGTCTTTCCTCCGTCATAGTCTCCTGCCAAAAGCGCTTTCGGTATATCTCCCGAAAGGCAGGCGGACAGAGCGATCAGCCCGTCGCTGTGAGCCTCCAAAAGCTCGCGGTCTATTCTTGGCTTTGAGTAAAAGCCTTCTGTGAAGCTTTTTGAGACCATGTAAATGAGATTTTTGTAGCCGATATCGTTTTTGCACAGCAAAACAAGATGCGAATAGCTGCTGTCATATTCCTTTATTTTATCAAACCGTGTTCTTGGGGCTACATAGACCTCGCAGCCGATTATAGGCTTTATGCCGGCTTTTTTTGCCGCTTTATAAAAATCAACGCTTCCGTACATTACGCCGTGATCGGTCACGGCAAGAGCCTTCTGTCCGCAGCTTACCGCCGCGGCGATCAGTTCTTCTATCCTGCATGCACCGTCAAGCAGACTGTATTCGGTATGCACATGAAGATGTACGAAATCGGTCATTGCGTTGTTCCTTTCAAAATAATATTAAAGGTCAGCCGTCTTCCCTTGCCGCATCAATTATTTTTTTCAGCCTGTGATTCATGCCGGAGCGCGATATTTTACCGCCCGACAGCCTGCAAAGCTCAGTCAGCGACGCTTCCGGATTCTGCCGGCGCAGATCAGCCGCTTCGATCAGCTCCGGCGGCAAAAGGTATAGCTTGCCGGTGTTCTCAAGATGTTTTATGGCGTCCGTCTGTGCAAGAGCGGCATCGACCGTTTTTGATATGTTTGCGGTGTCAAAATTGTTCTGGCGATTGAGCTTGTTTCTCATGTCCTTTACGACCTTGACCTCCATAAGCTCAAGGCTGTAGCCTTCGGCACCGATATTTCCGAGCAGTTCTTCAATGACCGAGCTGTCATTGTAATAAAGCGCGGTAACACCGCTTCTCTGAGACCGTCTGGGTTTATGTCCGCACAGCTCAAGAAAAGCGGAAAACGCAAACGCAAGGGTCGGATCCTTTACCGCAAATTCAAGATGATAGCTTACTTTTGGATCGTTGACGCTGCCGCAGGCAAGAAACGCGCCGCGGATAAAAGCTCTCCTACAGCATGTCCTTTTGACAAAGTTGGGATTAAGTATCCAGTCCGACTCCTTGGCTTCATAAAAATTCACTATCCTGCTGCGGTCAGCCTCACCCGGCACATCGACCGTAGTGCCGCTGTTCAAAGCATGTACGCCGAAGCATATTTTAAGCAGCGACGCATAAAGCTCAGCAGTATCGCGGCTTTTTGTGCATATTCCTACACTCTGTCTGTTAAAAGACCGACCGAACAGCAGCAGTCCGTAACACTCGGCGGTCCTGCAGCATCCGGTCGGCTTTTGCCTGCAAAGCTCCGCCTTTAATTCCTGGCAGTACGAAGCATTATTCACGGTTTACTCCTTGGATATGTCGCGGTGATCCACCACCGCGCGATAATTATTAGCTTTGAGATGTTCATATATAAGCTCGGCAAAAACGACCGAGCGATGCTTGCCGCCGGTACAGCCTATTGCTATAACAAGCTGACTCTTGCCCTCCTTGCAGTAAAGGGGCACGGTGTAATCGATGAGCGCAAAAAGTCTTTTAGAAAGCTCCTTGGTCTCCGGCAGTGCCATTACAAAGTCCTTTACCGGAGCTTCAAGCCCTGTATGGTTTCTGAGGTTCTCAACATAAAACGGGTTTTTAAGGCACCTGACGTCAAAAACAATGTCAGCCTCTGACACACATCCGTATTTAAAACCGAACGACATGCACTGTATCGTCATTCCGTCGGTCATATTACCCAAAAAGAGGTTGGTTATACGTTCTTTGAGCGTAGACGTCGAGGTCATGGTAGTGTCTATTATATAGTCAGATATGTTTTTTAGCGGCTTCATCATTTCGCGTTCTTTTTTCACGGCTTCCGAAACGCTTATACGCGAGCCTGCCGACATCGGATGGCGCCGCCTTGTTTCCTTGTATCTTCTGATAAGCTTGTCGTCGCTTGCATCAAGGAAAAGTATTTTCAAAGGGCATCCGCTTTGCCGCAGAGATGTTATGGTTGGAATAAGCTCGCCGAACATCTTGCCACCTCTGATATCGGTCACTATCGCGACCTTGCCGAGATCTGACTGTCCGCGCAGCGACAGCTCGGCTACCGGCTTTATAAGTGCCGGCGGTATATTGTCTATACAGTAAAAGCCGCTGTCCTCAAGCGCATTTGCCGCGACGGATTTTCCGGCTCCCGACATTCCCGTCACTATAAGCAGTTCCATAACTATCTCCTTTAAATCTTGTCGTCATCTTCCTATGAAAATGACCTCAGGCTCCAGCCTTACTCCGGTCTGCATCAGCACCTCTGCCGCCACCTTTTCCATAAGCCTTCTTATATCGTCACATGTTGCGCCGCCGGTATTTACAATGAATCCGGCGTGCTTTTCGCTTACCGCGGCACCGCCGACACTCGTACCTTTAAGACCGCACTGTTCAATGAGCGCCCCGGCAAAATACCCAGTCGGGCGCTTAAAGGTGCTGCCTGCGCTCGGCATATCAAGCGGCTGCTTTTGCCGTCTGCGCGCCATGTAATCATCCATTTTCGCCGATATTTCCGCTTTGTCAGCTGTTTTTAAATCAAAAGCCGCCGACAGTATGACTTCCCTGTTCCCTTTGTAAACGCTTTCACGGTAGCCGAGCATAAGTTCATGCTTTTCTCTTTTTATGACCGTACCGTCTGTATCAACCGATATGCAGCTTTCAATAACGTCCTTTATTTCTCCGCCGTACGCTCCGGCGTTCATATAGACTGCGCCGCCGATACTTCCCGGTATACCGTAAGCAAATTCCATGCCGCCAAGGGAGTTGTCCCTTGCCGCTGCCGACACTGCCGACAGCATTGCTCCGGCTCCGCAGATTATCTTTTCACCGCTTACAGTCACACTGCGGTCACAGTATTTTACGACCGCACCTTCTACTCCTTTGTCCGAAACAAGCAGGTTCGAACCGTTGCCTATAACGGTGAGCGGAACTAAGTACCTTTCTGCCAGCGGCAGCAATTTTGTCATTATTCCTGCATTTTCTACGGTTATGAACAGATCGGCAGGTCCGCCGACCGAAAAACTCGTGTGCTTCGACATCAGCTCATTTTGTATGCAGGATGCTCCCAACGCTTCGACCGCTGCTTTAAATTCCGATAGTCTCAATGTCAGGAGCCTCCCTTTTGAAATCAAATTATCTGTAAAGATCGCCTATAAATGCCGCGCCGATTATACCGGCATCGTTGCCGAGCTGGGCGGTCTTAATAATGGTCTGCTTGTCAACGTTTTTGGAGAATCTCTCACGCTCCACATATTCTCTTACCGGAGCCGCAAGTATCTCTCCCTCTTTCGATATGCCGCCGCCTATGCAGACCATATCGGGCTGGAATATGTTTATTATGTTGGTCAGTCCGCAAGCCACATAATCGCAGTATTCCTTTACGACGCGCTTTGCGGTCTCGTCTCCTGACTTTTTACCCTGGAATGCCGTCCTGCCGTTTACATTGTCAAGGCTGCCGCCGGCGATCTCCCACATCTTGCTCTGCTTATCCTTTTGCATTGCCTCTCTCGTTTCACGGATAAGTCCGGTAGCCGAGGCGTACGCCTCCCAGCAGCCGTCACGTCCGCACGAGCAGTGCGCGCCGTCCTTTACTATCACTATGTGTCCCAGCTCACCGCCGGCAAAATTGGAGCCGGTAAGCATTTTACCGTCCATAATAACTCCTCCGCCGACACCGGTACCGAGCGTTATGGCTATGAAATCTTTTGTTCCCTTTCCTGCGCCTGCGATCATCTCACCGTATGCAGCGGCGTTGGCGTCATTTTCAAGGAAAACGCGCTTGCCGAGTCTGTCTTCAAGCATTTTGCCGAGTTTAGTGTTTGCAAAGCCGAGGTTTGCCGAATAGCATATTTCGCCCTTCTCGGGATTTACGCTGCCGGGTGAGCCCACGCCGACCTCATTTATATCGTCTATTTTGAGTCCTGCGTTCTTTACTGCGGCAAGGGCGACCCTGCACATATTGTCGGCTATCGTCTCCGCCGGAGCCGGACAGCCGGTCTTGTCGCTTGCAGAACCGACTATTTTGTAGTTTTCGTCCACCACTGCGGCGGCGATGTTTGTTCCTCCGAGATCTATTCCGAGATTATACATTTTGACCATTCCTTTCGATGTGTGACCTGAAAGTCACAGAAAAATATCGTTGTCCTCGTTCTTGTCCCTTTCATATTCCGGTATATCCTCAGACATCCCGAGGCGCTTGAGCAGCTCGTACGCTGCATTGTATCCCATTTTCTTCTGGCGGTTGTTCATGGCGGCAACCTCGATTATGACCGCAAGGTTACGTCCCGGCTTTACCGGTATTGTCACCGACGGAACGTTGATACCCAGTATATCGGTGGTCTGATCCTCCAGTCCCATACGGTCGTACACCTTTTCCGACTGCCACTGTTCAAGATTTATAACAAGGTCTATTTTTGATGTAAGATTTACCGCGCCTATACCGAATATACGTCTGGCATTTATAATACCTATGCCGCGAAGCTCGATAAAATGACGTATGTTTTCCGGTGCCGAGCCGACCAGCGACCTTGACGACACGCGGCGTATCTCGACCGCATCGTCGGCTATAAGCCGGTGTCCGCGCTTTACAAGCTCTATAGCAGTTTCGCTTTTACCGACGCCGCTCTCACCCAGTATCAGCAGACCCTCACCGTACACCTCGACAAGAACGCCGTGACGGGTCACCCTCGGCGCAAGCTCGACATTCAGGAAGGATATCAGCGACGACATGAAGCTTGAAGTCGCATCCGAAGTTCTCAGCAGCGGCACGTTGTTTTTAAGCGCCGCATCCTTCATGAAATCACTGACCGGAAGATTCCTCGATATAATGACGGCGGCAGGCTTTTTACCGAAAAAGTCGCCCACCCTCTTTTTATATTCTTCATCCGAAAATCCGGTGAGGAATGCCTCCTCGCTTTTGCCTATTATCTGGATCCGTGCGTTATCGAAATACTGATAAAATCCGCACAGCTGAAGTCCCGGTCGGTTGACCTCAACGTTTGAAATGTAAATGTTTTCCTCTGGCAACGGCATGACTATTGTCTCAAGCTTAAAGTTTTTAATTATTTTTGCCATTGATACGGAAAACGGCGAACTCATAACGCTTACCCCCTGTCCCTTAGCATCGTGCAAAATGCCTACAGTGTATTATACAATATTGTCTCCGATATTTAAAGAGTAAATTTCCCGAATTTCATGTTTTTTCATAAAATTGACCGATTGTTGTTGAAAAAGCTTTCAAAAAAATATATAATCAACTAAGACTGCGTATCGCAGTCATGCATAAGGAGATTAATAACCGAAACGGAGTGCTTTATATGAAACTCGGAATAGTGGGTCTTCCGAATGTCGGAAAATCAACGCTTTTTAACGCAATAACCAACGCCGGCGCGCAGTCGGCAAACTACCCGTTCTGCACCATAGAGCCGAACGTCGGCATGGTGTCGGTGCCTGATAAAAGGCTGGACAAGCTGGCGGAAATGTATCATCCGGTAAAATTCACACCGGCAGTCATCGAGTTTGTCGATATAGCAGGACTTGTAAAGGGCGCCTCAAAGGGCGAGGGACTCGGCAATAAATTTTTGTCGCACATACGCGAGGTCGACGCTATAGTCCATGTCGTACGCTGCTTTGATAATGATGACATCATACATGTTGAAGGCTCGGTCGACCCCATACGCGATATCGAGACAATAAATCTTGAGCTGATACTGTCCGACCTTGAGGTGCTTGAACGCAGGCTTGACAAGGCCCAGAAGGCGCTCAAGGGCGACAAGTCGTACCAGACAGAGGTTGATTTTATAAAGCGGCTTATAAAGGAACTTGAATCAGGCAGGACCGCACGTTCGGTCGAAACGGACGACACGGAAGCCGCGATACTCAGCACCATAGAGCTGCTCTCGTCAAAGCCGGTCATATATGCCTGCAACATGAGCGAAGACGATTTTAAAAATAACATAGACACCAATGTCCGCTACAACAAGGTCAAGGAGATGGCTGCCGCCGAAGGCGCCGAGACGCTGCCGATCTGCGCGTCACTTGAGGCTGACATTGCCGAAATGAGCGAGGAAGACAAGGAAATGTTCTTAGGCGAGCTGGGACTTGAACATTCCGGACTCGACCGTCTTATAAAGACCTGTTATTCGCTGCTCGGACTGATATCCTACCTCACAGCCGGTCAGCCGGAGGTCAGGGCGTGGACAATAAAGAAGGGCACAAAGGCTCCTCAGGCAGCCGGAAAGATACACAGCGATTTTGAAAAGGGATTTATCCGTGCAGAGGTGGTCAGTTTTGACGATCTTATTGCATGCGGAAACGACGACAAAGCCCTTATAACCGCCAGGGAAAAGGGTCTGTTAAGAAGCGAGGGCAAGGAATACGTCATGCAGGACGGCGATGTTGTCCACTTCCTTTTCAACGTCTGATAATGTCTGCAATAAATATAAACATAAAAACGGGCGCAAGGCAATATTGCCTTCCGCGTCTTTTTAACATCTTACATTGTAAAAATAAATTTTAGTTTATAGGTGAATAGCATTCGTATAATTAATTGACAGACTGAGCCGAACGAGCCTTGAGTGTCCTGCCGCGTCGGTTCAATACATATATTTACATTTTCAGACACTGCGTCATGAGGCACAGGGACACTGTCGTCATTCCACGGTCACAAGATCTTTGAGCTTTTCATATGTAGCGTCGCCTATGCCGCTTACATCAAGCAGCTGCTCGGTCGAGGAAAAACGCCCGTGTTCGTTGCGGTACTTAATTATGGCTTCAGCCTTTTTCTCGCCTATTCCGGGCAGTGAGATAAGCTGCTCGACCGTTGCGGTATTCAGATTTATCTTCCCACCTGCTGCCGGCACCGATACCGTACCGTCAAAACTGTCGCCTCCGTCCGACGGCAGGTTTCTTACCTGCTTGTCATATGATGATTTGTACTCCGGCTTTGATGATGTTACATACTGAAAAGAGCCGTCGCTCTGAGGCTCTTTTACATCTATCCTTTCCATGTTGAAGGCAAAGGACACGATTATTATTGCGAAAACAACAAAAACCGCAAACAATATTATCTTTTCTACAATGTTTGATTTTTCGGACATGTCTCTCACCGAATATGACCGGGGCGAAATACGCCCCGGTCTGTTGACTAATCAAGAATATAAACATTTATCGTCCTGCGGCCGAATGAATAACATTCACCACGGGTGTTGAATCTGAGATCAACCAGCGTGCCGCTGCCGTTATAGGCAAAGCCGCCCGTATCAGCCGCAACCGCATAGCCGTAGACATATTTTCCGTCGGCAGAAACGATATACATTTTCGTACCGTACGGTATCTGATTGGGATTTACCGCTACATAGCCCGGCTGCGCCTTGACGCCGGTAGCACAGTAGGTGCCGCCGTAATACGCTGTGGCTTTTCCGGTCAGAACATTTTTATATGACACCGGTATGCCGTTGGCATCAAGCTCAATAGGCTTCGAGGGCACAAGCGTAGATATGCATTTTACATCCTCACTTGTCTTTACAGCTGCGGCTGAACTGTAAACGCGGCGCGTGCCTATAGTCTCTATCTGCGGCGTCGCCTTAAGGGTGACAGTCTCGCTCTCAATTTCGCTTTCGGTTATCACACCGTCCACTCTCTTGATCTTGTAAACTATCTCCTTCTCGCCGTTTTTGCCCTTGGTAACGGTAGATTTGCCCTTTTCAAGCTGATCACTGTAAACGGTCTTATAGCCGAATTTTACGGTCTGCTTGACTGTCTCGTATGTGTATTCTACAACACATCTTTTTGCCATGCTGACTCCGGGAACGGAATCATCGCTCAAAACACCGCCGCTTGCGGCACCGACGCCTAAGAGCAGCTCGTCGGTATAGGATCTTACGTTCTCGCTTATCTTGGCAGCCGCAAGAAGCGCATCTTCATTTACTGTGGTGGAATAGGTGCGGTCGACAGTGATAATATTGCTGCCGCTGTCGCTTAAATCCGCTGCATCGTTTGTGCCCAACTGTACTCCTGCGAGCTCAAGCACCTGCGACATATCGTCGGCATAGGTCGAAACCTTATAGGTGCTGTCTCCGTCGAGTATGGTATAATCCTTGATCATACCCGACCCGACCGCCACGGCGATGACCGAGAGCAGACAGAGCGCCATTCTGAGCGCGATTTTGGGTGATACCATTTTCGCTGCACAAACGGCCTTTTTTATAAAGCTTACTAACATTCAAAAACCCCTTATTTTTGACCGGCTGTTCCGGCCACTCCGACTGATTAAAATTTTGTTACATTTAATCGGTCGGATTTAATGTTTACACATAAGTATACGCCCAAAGTTCCGGCGTCAAAACAAATTATATGACATTTTCCCGATAAGTCAACCCCTCGGTGTGCATATCGTTTGTGCAATATGACGAAAACCAACTTTTAAATTGGGCGAAAAACATGTTACAACATTGTAATTTTTTCAAAATACGAGGTTTTCTGAGGGGTGCAGCTCCCTCAAAAGTTGTGCAAGCATACAATTTTTTGTGAACATCATTCACAAAATAGCGGTTTTATAACGTTTTTGACCCGAAAAAGCCTTAAAAAGGCTGTTTTTGAGGTTCAATTCCCATAAAATACGGTTTTCAAGGGCTGTTTTGTAACCATTTTAACAGTAATTTAACAGTCATTTTATGATTTTTTCAGCCTCATTTACGCATTTTTCTATGAATTCATCCATGAATTTGCCGGACAAATAGACCGGATCGCTGCCCTTCGGGATAGCGTCCGAGACTATCATGTCACGCCAGACAAGTACATTTTCAGCCCTCACCGTACCTATCGAAAGAGGCTTTGCGCGGCTGAGTTCCAAGAGCGTATTTCTGCCCCAGGAAGTGCCCCTTTCCTTCGCTTCAAAACCGTATATCTCCTGCCAGCGGCGCTCCTTGAAATCTTCCTTTTTCACACCGTTTGCAGCCATAATAAGGTACAGTCGTTTGTCAAAGCTTCTGTCCCACACAATATCGGTAATGATATGCATTATGTATCCGAAAAGGTACGCTTTATCCTCAAAATCACGGTGCGCTTTCAAGAATTCCTCTGCGTTTTGCTGCCAGATATCAAGATTCTCATCACGCAGATGTGCAGGCCAGCGCAGCGACTTTGCGGCATGCCCGTTTATGTTCACCGAATCGGGACATACGCTGCCTAAGTAAAACTGCTCCCGCGGCAGGCGGAACCTGCTCCGGTCTAAGAAAGCATATGCCGCCTTCAGATGTGTTATGGGACCGGGCATAAAATCACCCCTTAAAAAAATAACAGGCAGAGGCACACATGTTCGCCTCCGTCTGTTATTTTACTTCACATGAGCCGCTTTGTCAACACACTACGCCTTTTCGTGCACGCCGGTTATCGAATAAGCCACCCATTCGGCAATGTTGGTGGCATGGTCGCCTATTCTCTCAAGGTATTTGGCTATCATCAGCAGATCAATCCCGTATTCGCCCTTGGCACCGTCGCGTGAGACCAGCTCAATCAGTTCCTTTTTCATTTTGATGAACCAGCCGTCGACAATATCGTCATATTTCATAACCGCATGTGCAAGGCCGAGATCCCTTTGTACAAAGGAGGTAACACTGTCGGTGACCATTTTCACCGCCTCGCCTGCCATTTCCTTCAGATCCTTCTCGCTGCCGTTCCTGCCGCCCATTTTGAGCACATACTGCGTTATTTCGGCTATATCGGACGCCTGATCGCCTATACGCTCCATATCCGATATCATTTTAAGTGCCGACGATATTTCCCTGAGATCCTTTGCCACCGGCTGCTGTTTAAGCAGCAGCTGCATACAAAGACGCTCTATTTCGCGTTCCTTTTCGTCTATTTCAGAGTCAACCGCAAAAACCTTTTCGGTCAGAGCCGCATCGTTTTCGGTCAGCGCTCTTATGGCAAGCGATATTGCCTCCTCGCACATACTGCCCATTGTAACCAGCTCGTTGTGCAGATCTTTAAGCTGCTCGTCGAAATGTGTTCTCATTATCCGAACCTCCCCGTGATATAGTCCTCTGTCCTTTTATCCTTGGGTACTGAAAACATTTTATCCGTATCTCCGAATTCTATTACCTCTCCGAGCAGGAAAAATGCGGTCTTGTCGGATATACGGGTCGCCTGCTGCATGTTGTGGGTAACTATTACTATTGTGTACTGTCCGCGCAGCTCGGTCAGCAGATCCTCTATTTTAGAAGTGGATATAGGATCGAGTGCCGAGGTCGGCTCGTCAAGGAGCAGTACCTCAGGCTCAACGGCAAGAGCCCTCGCAATGCAGAGCCTCTGCTGCTGACCGCCCGAAAGTGCAAGAGCGCTCTTCTTAAGGCGATCCTTCACATCGTCCCAAAGGGCAGCCTTCACAAGCGAGCTTTCAACTATCTCGTCAAGCTTTGCCTTTGAATGTATACCATGGGTGCGCGGTCCGAATACAATGTTGTCGTAAACGCTCATAGGAAACGGATTCGGCTTCTGAAAGACCATGCCTACCCTTTTACGCAGAGCGCTTACGTCCATGTCCTTATATATATCGGCACCGTCAAGCGTTATTGTTCCCGTTATCCTGCAGTTTTCAACAAGGTCGTTCATTCTGTTGAGTGTTTTGAGAACGGTCGATTTTCCGCAGCCCGACGGTCCTATGAATGCAGTTATTTCCTTTTCCGGAATTTCAAGATCTATTCCCTTTATCGCCTTGAAGTCTCCGTAATAAAGCTCCAGGTTCTTTATATCTATTTTTCCCATACTCTTTTTCCTCACCGCTTTGCTATTTTGTGTGCTATAAGACCGGAAAGTCCGTTTATAATAAGCACCATTACTATAAGGATGACCGCCGTCGCGTATGCCTGACCGGTATAAAGTCCCTCGGTCATGAGGCAGTACATGTGCACCGCAAGCGTCCTTGCGCTGTCGGTCAGCTTCTGCGGCACCGCAGCCACCGTACCCGATGTGAATATCAGCGCCGCCGTTTCGCCCACTATTCTGCCTATCGATAATATCACGCCCGATAAAATACCGGGCACTGCCGACGGCAGGACTATTTTAAATATCGTTCTCAGCTTTCCGGCACCGAGGCCGTAGCTGCCTTCACGGTACGAGTCTGGCACTGCGATGAGCGCCTCCTCGGTAGTGCGTATTATTGTCGGCAGCACCATTATAGCAAGGGTAAGCGCACCGGCTATAAGGGAGTTCCTCCAGCCGGTCGCGATTACGAACGCGAGATATCCGAACAAACCGAAAACTATCGACGGTATTCCCGAAAGCGTTTCGGTCGTTATTCTGATGACCGAAACAAGCTTTGAACCGCGTTTTGCGTACTCAACAAGATAAACCGCCGATAAAATTCCGACCGGCACGGCTATGATCAGGGTCAGCACGGTCATTATAAGCGTGTTTATAATAGCCGGCATCATGGAAAGGTTTTCCGAATTATAGGTAAATTCGAACATTTCCAAAGAGAGGTGCGGTATTCCCTTTATAAGGATATAGGCGACTATGAAGAGCATTGCACCGACCGTTATGACTGCCGCAAGGATTATCAGTATAAAAACTATAAATGATAACGGGTGACGGCAGCGGTCCTTTAAAGCTTTTTTCATACCTTTACCGCCTTTCTCTTGATAGCGGAGAAGCAGAGGTTAATAGCAAGGATAAAGACAAAAAGTACAACAGCCGTTGCTATGAGCGCCTCACGGTGAAGCTCTGCGGCATACGCCATTTCAAGAACTATATTTGCGGTAAGAGTTCTGACGCCGTCGGTAAGCGATTTCGGTATGACCGCCTGGTTTCCGGCAACTATAACGACCGCCATAGTCTCGCCTATCGCCCTGCCTATTCCGAGTATCACGCCAGACAGTATTCCCGATCTTGCCGCCGGGAACACGGCTCCGAAAATGCTGCGTTCCTTTGTGGCTCCGAGAGCCAAAGCGCCTTCATAGTACATATCGGGCGCCGCTCTCAGCGACGACTCCGCAGTGCTTATGATGGTCGGAAGTATCATAAGCCCTAAAAGTATTGAAGCCGTCAGCACACCCTTGCCGCTCGTACCGAGAAGATCCTGTATAACCGGCACTATCACGACAAGTCCGAAAAATCCGTAGACTATCGAGGGTATTCCTGCAAGCAGATCAACGGCAGGCTTTACTATCTTATATATCGGTGCCGGACAGTAGTAGACCATAAACACCGCCGTAAGTATTCCTATCGGCACACCGACCACAGCGGCTCCGGCAGTAACATATATACTGCCTATTATCATCGGAAGTATGCCGTAAATACCCTTTGACGGGCTCCATTCCGTACCGAGCAGGAATTTGAATACCCCTATTTTCCCCATTGCCGGTATACCGTTCACAAATATAAACAGGCATATTGCCGCAACCGCCGCGATGCTGACGCAGGCACAAATAAGGAAACAGTATTTCATAATCTGTTCCTTTATGTTTCTCATATCCTCACTTCTTTCTTGTACTGATACCGCCGACAGTTACCTGCCGGCGGTGCTGACTCTTGCGGTTATTTTGCAAGACCGTCCCAAGAGGTCGTTTCACCGAGGAATATTGACTTGATCTGTTCTGAGGTAAGTCCGTCGACCGTGTTGGAATTATTGACTATTACCGCTATTCCGTCGGTCGCCATTTTGTGAGCCTTTATCTTTGCCGACTCACTGCTCTTGAGCTCTCTTGATGACATTCCGATATCGCACACGCCCTCGATTGCCGAGTTGATGCCTGCCGACGATCCGGTCTGCTGTATCTGTACCTTGACATCGGGGTTAAGCTTTTTGTATTCATCGGCTATGGCGTCCATGAGCGGTCCTACAGAGGTTGAACCGTCAAGCACTACCGTTCCGGTGAGTCCTGAAGATTTATAGCTGTCGGATGTCTTGACGCTGATGTAGCCCTTCTTGGTAACAACAGCCTGACCTTCGCTGCTCATTATGAACTTTACGAAATCAGCCGCGACATCGCTCAACTTATCGTCGTTGTAAACGAGGTTGAAAGGACGCGCCACCTTGTATGTGCCGGCTTCGATGTTTGCAACTGTCGGCTCTGCTCCGTCAACCTTTATGGCTTTGACGTCGCTTGAGAGCGACCCGAGTGACACATATCCTATTGCATTTTTGTTTCCGGCAACCGTGGTCATCATGACCGATGTACTGTTTGTTGCCTCGGCTGTTTTTACGATGTTGTCGTTTCCGTCGCCGTCTACTATGCCGAGCAGTTCGACGAACGCGCCTCTGGTTCCGCTGCCTTCCTCACGGGTTATGACGCTGATGGTACTGCCTGATGATTTGCCGCAGGCACACAGCGCGGTCAAGATTACCGCAAAGAGAGTCGCAATACTTAATATTCTTTTCATTTTGTTTTCCTTCTTTCTTAATTTCTGTCCACATTATAATTCTTCCCTGTAAAATCGTAAGTCTTACTGTTGTTAAGATTTATTTTAATTTTCAGCCGCATTGTTAAATTCCTTTACAAAAGAAAAAACGACCCGGTCAGACCGGATCGTTCCTTTTATGATCATCATATTATATTGAATAGCGTTCGCTGTATTCCTCATATAGTCTGCCGAAGCTGCCCGTACCGTCGGACCTTATATTATTAAGGTATTCGTGGGTCTCAAACGTTCCGTGCTTTGACTCAAGCACCGCAACCGCAACATTCGAGCAGTGATCAGATACTCTCTCGTAGTTTGTAAGAAGATCGGTCAGCACAAAGCCCAGCTCAATGGTGCAGTTGCCCTTCTGAAGACGCTCGACATGGCGGTTCTTGATTTCAGAAATCAGCTTATCTATAACCTGCTCCAGCGGCTCGACCGACGACGCAAGCTGAACATCGCTTGTTTTAAATGCTTTTGCGGTCATATCGAGTATCTCATGCAGTGCAGCCGACAGCTTTTCTATCTCCGCCTTTGCCTCATGCGAGAATACGATACCCTTATCATGCATTTCGCGCGCCACGCCCACAAGGTTTTCGGCATGGTCGCCTATTCTCTCAAAGTCATTTATGGTGTGCAGTATTTTTGCGATACGCTTTGAGTCGGAATCCGACGCTCCTCTCTTTGACAGCTTGACCATATATGTACCGAGCTGATCCTCGTAAATATCCAGCTTGCCTTCCATTTCGGTGACGGCATCGGCGGTCTTTTCATTATAATTGTCAAGCAGTCCCATCGCATCCGAAAACGCCTTTCTCGAAAGCTCGCACATTTCGCAGTCAACATCAAAGGCGTTGGCGACGGCGAACGACGGAACGGTGCTTATAAGACGCTCATCAAGCAGCGTGCCCTTGACGCCCTTGCCCTTTTTGTCACGCACGATGAAGTTTGCAAGCTTTTCAAGCTGTTTTGTGAAGGGCATAAGCACGGCAGTCGTAACAACATTGAATATACTGTGGCACACGGCTATCATAAACGGATTTATCGCCATACGCGTAAACGAAAAATCAAACACCGCGTCAAGTATGCAGAAAGGAATGAGGCATATCAGGGTGCCTATTATATTGAATGAAAGATGCACCGCGGCAACCTTTTTTGCGTTTTTGCTGACGCCGATACTTGATATCAGAGCCGTCACGCAGGTGCCTATATTCTGTCCCATTATAATAGGAAGCGCCATTCCGTAGGTCACGCCGCCGGTCATTGAAAGTGCCTGAAGAATACCGACCGACGCGGCAGAGCTCTGGATTATACCGGTAAATACCGCGCCGACAAGCACGGCAAGCACAGGATTGCTGAAAGCGGTAAGTATGTGTGTAAACTCCGGCATATCGGCAAGCGGAGCCATAGAGTCAGACATAAGCGTCATTCCGTACATAAGCACGGAAAAGCCTATCAGTATGTTTCCTGTATTCTTTGTTTTCTGCTTTTTGCCGACCATCATCATAATGATACCGACAAGGGCAAAGACCGGAGAGAAGTTTTCCGGCTTTATTATTTTCAGCCAGAACACATCCGAGTCTATTCCGGCAAGACTGAGTATCCATGCCGTCAGGGTTGTTCCGATATTGGAGCCCATAAGTATGCATATGGTCTGTCCGAACTCGAGTATACCGGAGTTTACAAGACCGACCAGCATAACGGTCAGAGCGGATGACGACTGTATGGCAATTGTTATCGCCGCACCGAAGCCCATTGCAAGGAACCTGTTTGAAGTCACCTTTTTAAGGGTACGCTCCAGCTTTCCCTTTGCCATCTTTTCCAGTCCGCCCGACATTACGTTCATTCCGTAAAGGAAAAACGCCAGACCGCCGAGCAATGTTATTACCGAAAATATATCCATCGGTCTACTCCTCATACAATGCTGTAATTATTTGTTTATTGTCATATGTACCGAAAAAGCACACTGTGTTCAATACTAACCTGTCAATGTAAAATCGCTGTCATGTCAATGTTAAATCTGTGTAAAATCGCCGTGCGGCGACCTTTTTACGGTATATTTACTAATCAAGCAGCGCTTTGAGTATGCAATCGGCTGTTGAACGGTTGTTGGCTATCGGTATATCGTAGACCTGTGCAATACGCAGCAGCGCCTTTACGTCGGGATCGTGCGGCATTGCGGTCAGAGGATCCGAGAAAAATATAATTATGTCTATCTCTCCGCCTGCGACCTTGGCGCCGATCTGCTGATCGCCGCCGAGCGGACCGCTCAGATATCCGTGTACCGGCAGTGCCGTTGCCTCGGTCACGCGCATTGCGGTCGTGCCTGTGCCGCAAAGGAAATGATGCGAAAGTATCTCCCTGTTTACCGTGCACCATTCAACCAGTTTTGCCTTCATGTTATCGTGCGCTATGAGTGCTATTCTTTTTGTTTCCATAATTACTCCTTTATTTTAAAAGCATATTCTTATCGATGTACCCTTTCCAAGCTCGCTTCCGACCGAAAGGGTTGCGCCCAAAAACTTTGCGCCGTGCTTTACTATCGACAGTCCGAGTCCCGTTCCGCCTATTTCCTTTGAGTGGCTTTTATCCACGCGGAAAAACCTTTCAAATATGCGGTCGATATCCTCTTTCGGTATTCCTATGCCGGTATCCGACACACAAAGTTCAACGCCGTCAACAAACTGTGTGATCGATATTGAGACCTTACCGCCGTCGCGGTTGTATTTCACGGCGTTATCGCAGAGGTTGAAAACTATCTCCTCGACTATCTGCTCCACGGCGTTGATTTTTATGTGGTCGCCGTGAAGCTCAAATGTCACGTTCTTTTCCGCGGCAGCCATTTCAAGCTGCGACATGACCGCCTCGCAGACCTCATAAAGATCGACCTGCTCGAATTTCACTGGCACATCGTTGCCGTCAAGCTGCGACAGCTTGATTATATCCCCGACAAGGGTAATAAGCCGCTGCGACTCATCATATATCTTGCCCGCGAACCGCTCAACATCCTCCTTTTTGGCTATTCCGTTCTTGATTATCTCGGCATATCCCGAAATGGAGGTAAGCGGAGTTTTAAGTTCATGCGATACATTCGCCGTAAAATCGCGCCGCATTGCATCCTGCCGGTCGTGCTCAGCCCTCTGATCGCTGAGCTGCTTTGCTATCTGCACATTTTGCGTTTCTATTCTGTTTATAAGCGGCTTCAGCTCGGCATAAACGCCGTCGCTCTGCGGATCCTCAAGGTTGATTGCATTGATAGGTGCGGTAACGGTCTTGGAAACATGCATTGAAAGCAGCAGAGACAGCACAACCTCGGTCGCAAATATTATAGGTATCACCCACCAGACGCCTTTAAGCAGCGTCAGTACGCCGGGCTGCTCATCGGACAGACGCAGCACGCTGCCGTCGTCAAGCTTCAGCGCATAGTATACCGTTTTTTCCTTTTGCGTCTCTGAAAAACGCTTTGATACGCCCTCGCCGTTTTTCAGCGCTTTTTCAACCTCATCGCGGTCGGAGTGATCATCCATTGCGGCTGCATCGGCTCCGGTATCGAACAAAACGGTGCCGTCATTTGATATAAGCGTGACGCGGTGCTCAGATCTTACGGCGTCGCTTTTGTCGCCGCTTTCTATCATTCCGGCTATGACCGAAGCCTCAGACCTCATGCTTGCGATATAATCAATGTTGTAAACATGATAAAACAATGCAAATACCAGCACCAGAACAGCCATAGATATAAGTGCCGACACAAGCATGACACGTCCGAAAATAGCGCTGCTCAGCTTCTTCATTTCTCATCACCGGATATCTTGTAGCCTATGCCGCGCACGGTCTCTATAAGGTCCCCTGCCTCGCCCAGCTTCTGCCGGAGCGTTCTCACATGGACATCCACCGTTCTGCTCTCGCCGTCAAAGGAGTATCCCCATATTTTATTGAGTATCTGATCCCTCGTCAGCACAACATTACAGTTTTTGAGCAGCATACACAGCATTTCAAATTCCTTCAGCGTCAGAGCAATGCTTCTGCCGTTTACGGTCACTATATGCTTGTCCGGGCATACATAAAGACAGCCGACGCTGTACTCCGACTGTTCCTTCTGCGTATTGCTTCTGCCCCTGAGTCTTGCCTTGACCCTTGCTACAAGCTCCATCATGCCGAACGGCTTTGCTATGTAATCGTCGGCGCCCTTTTCAAAGCCCTTGACCTTGTCGATCTCAGAGCCCTTGGCTGTCAGCATAATGACCGGTATGTTCTTCGTTCTGTCAGAATTTTTAAGACGTTCGAGGATTGTCAGCCCGTCCTCCTCCGGCAGCATTATATCAAGCAGTATAAGGGACGGCAGCTCATGTTTCAGAGCCGCGTAAAATTCCGACGGACGTTCAAAGCCTGCCGCCTTAAAGCCGGTGCTGTTAAGTGTATATATCACAAGCTCGCGTATATTGTTGTCGTCCTCCACAAGATATATCATAAAAAACACCTCCGACAAATTCCGCTGATTTCATTATATAGCACTTACCTTGTAAAGACAAAACCTTTTTTGTTAAATCTAAGTAAAAAAATATCTTGCCAAAATTTATAAAATTCACAATTTATACATATAATATATGTTCTAAACGTGTTACAATACAAAAAAATACATTTGAGGTAGTTATAATGACCAAAATTACAAATGATATCTATTACGTCGGAGCAAACAGTTATAGTGTCGATCTTTTTGAGGGACAGTTTAAGGTCCCGAAGGGCATGGCTTACAATTCCTACATTATAATGGATGAAAAGACGGCTGTGTTTGACACCGCCGACGCTATTGTGACCGACCAATGGTTCTGCAACGTCAAAGAGGCTTTGGGCGACAAAGAGCCGGACTACATAATAGTCCAGCATATGGAACCGGATCATTCCGCAAATCTTCTTGATTTCTGCAATAAGTACCCGAAAGTCACAGTTGTTTCATCGGCAAAGTCATTTGCTATAATGAAGAACTTTTTCGGAACCGATTTTTCCGACAGGCGCCTGATAGTCGGTGAAGGAGACAAGCTGTCACTGGGACGGCATGAGCTGACCTTCATAACCGCGCCTATGGTGCACTGGCCTGAGGTTATCGTTACATACGACAGCCTTGAGAAAACGCTGTTTTCCGCCGACGCCTTCGGAAAATTCGGAGCTATTGCCGACGACGACGAGGACTGGGCATACGAGGCAAGAAGATACTACTTCGGAATAGTCGGAAAATACGGTGCACAGGTGCAGTCTCTCCTTAAAAAGGCTGCCTCGCTTGACATTCAGAGGATATGTCCGCTGCACGGACCGGTGCTTGACCGAAAGCTCAAAAGATATTTCGATCTTTACAACACATGGTCGTCGTACGAGGCTGAGACCAAAGGTATCCTTATAGCATACGCCTCGGCATACGGCTATACCGCGGAGGCTGCGCTGACCCTTGCCAAGCGGCTGCTTGCCGACGATTTCATAAATATATCCGTCCTTGATATTTCAAGGGACGACGAATCGGAGGCGATATCCGAGGCCTTCCGCTATGACCGTCTCGTGCTTGCCGCATCCACCTATAACGCAGATGTTTTCCCGACGATGAGGAATTTTCTGAACAGGCTTGTCGAGCGCGGCTACAAAAAGCGCACGATAGCGCTGATCCAGAACGGTTCGTGGGCGCCCTGCGCCGCCAAGGTAATGCGCCAGATACTGGAGCCATGCCGTGAGTTAAATTTCCTTGATACCGTCATCACAATAAACTCGGCTGTAAACGACGAAACAAGAGAACAGCTCCAGGTTCTCGCAAAAGAGCTTGAAGCATTGGGCAGACCGGAATACTGATCACGGATGCAGCACCGGTAAGCCGTAAATATTATCAGCGAAAATAAAAAACAGACCCACAAAAGCCCTGCGGTTTTGATATGCACCCCAAAAGTTAGACACTTTTGGAGGTGCATATTTTTATGGCAA
>ERZ780149.301-NODE-301-length-65124-cov-5.058676_pt1 | contig 65124 bp, 51 predicted proteins | sample MGYA00511367_ERZ780149 | MGnify/ENA primary metagenome ERZ780149 (study PRJEB29588, sample SAMEA2153852) | human gut metagenome | biome: human gut; feature: human-associated habitat; material: faeces | place: Denmark | collected 2008/2010 ... | reverse complement strand
TAGCTTAGTTGGTTATAGCGGCCGGTTCATACCCGGCAGGTCGTTGGTTCGAATCCGACCGCCGCTACCAAATGTAAACACCGTAAATTGCAACACCGCAAGGTGTCGGGTTTATTGAAAACACGTTGAAAGTTCACTTTCAAAAGCGTTTTTAATAAAAACGAAAAAATGCGAAGCATTTGCAATTTACGATATATACATCCCCACAGGCGGAAAGACACGCAGTGGCTTACCGTCGCAGGGAAACATCCCCACAGGCGGAAAGACACGCAGTGGCTTACCGACGACGGGATAAATAACAAACAACACGTTCCTTGAAAACTGAGCTATCCTTTAACGTTACGAAAGGTTTGTTTCTTTGACTTTTGTATATCACGCCGTCTTCGCGTAAACGCAAACGCCGAAACAAAACATTTGTTTTATTGTTTCCCCCTTGGTAATCGCCTTTGGCGCTTTCCAAGAAGCCGGTCAAAGCCTGCGCTTTGCCCACCCAATGTTTTCTTTACGCCGTCTTCGCGTAAACGCAAAACGCCGAAACAAAACATTTGTTTTATTGTTTCCCCCTTGGTAATCGCCTTTGGCGCTTTCCAAGAAGCCGGTCAAAGCCTGCGCTTTGCCCACCCAATGTTTTCTTTACGCCGTCTTCGCGTAAACGCAAAACGCCGAAACAAAACATTTGTGAAACAAATCGCCTAATTTCGTGGCCCCTTGGTCAAGTGGTTAAGACATCGCCCTTTCACGGCGGTAACATGGGTTCGAACCCCGTAGGGGTCACCACAAGTTGGGGGTATAGCTCAGCTGGGAGAGCACGTGCCTTACAAGCACGGGGTCACAGGTTCGAGCCCTGTTGTCCCCACCACATTAAAAAACGCGCAACATTATGTGTTGTGCTTTTTTTATGTGTCGGGAAACAACATCGGGCTCGAATAAGACGGGTTATTTGTACGGACGGGACGGTTTCGATTTAATAACGACAAAATAAAACCATAAAACAAACCCCTTCGCGGAATGCGAAGGGGTTTGTTTTTATATCCGTTTTTGGTTGGATTGGATGCGGATTATTTCTTCCTTTCGGGTTTTTCAGGCGTCACGTTGTAGTCCTTATAGTAGTTTTTGGGTGCACAGTCGAAGGAGTTGTCCCCTTTCAGCAAGATTTGCGTGCAACCGCGTTGTGCGTGATCCCTGACGCTGACGTAGGCGAGGTAGTCGATGGACATGCCGTACGTCAGACGTATCGAGCGGGTTGCGCCTTTCGGCGTGTAGTTTACGGAGAAGTTGTTGTAGTGGTCGTGACCGCAGAAGACACCCTGCATATCGTTTTCAAGCCCTGCCTCAAACAGTTCGTCCGTACGCATTCCGCAGAAGACGCCGTATGTGCGCTGACCGTTTTTGGTTTTGTTGTTTTCGCCCATCGTACCGTAGATAAACTCGGTCGTGCCGCGGTCGGATACAAATTTATCGCCGACGTTCGGTGTTTTACCGTCGCCGAGTTTGTCGATTACGTTCGCCCAGGCGTCGCGGTATTCGCGCAGCGGAATGTGGAAGAACACAAGGTTGTTGACGGCTTTATTGCCGTTTGCCTTTCTCAACTTCGCCATTTCGCGGGTATACCAATCGACCTGGCACTGGTGGATATTGTCGTATTTCCACGCCGCGCCGAAGTAGTCGCCGTCGATGTAGCTGTGGCTGTCGAACGTTACAAGCGCCTGATTGATGCTGCCGTCCGGATTTTTGACCACGAACATATTGTTGCCAAATCCCATTGCGTCGTCGCCGATATAGTCCTTTTTGTCGCACACGCCCGCGTCGAACAAGCAGTACTTAAAGTTTCTTTCCTTATAATAGTTGCAGATATCCACTCGCGAATAACGGCTGTAATATTCGGTGTCGTGGTTGCCGAACGCGAACGTCCAGTACACGCCGAGGGTTTCCATCATTTCCGCGAAAATCATCGTGGCGTTTTTGTTGTTGAACGTGCCCGACTGGAAAGGTACGGGATACGCGATGTCGCCCGTGACCACGACAAAGTCGGGTTTTTCCTTTTGTATCATCGTCGCGACGGCGTTCATTGCCCACGCGTCCTTTTTGTGCGAAAACGCGCCGCCGCCGATATGGACGTCGGTGAACTGCAACACCTTGAACTCGCGCCCGTCCTTTTTTTCAAACACGTAATAGCCGAGTTCCTTGTCGAAAGTAGGCACAATCTGCTTGTGCTCCTCGGTATATTCGACTTTGTCAAAGCTCTGCCCTTGCTTGATAAGCGACTTCGTGCCGACAGCCGAACTTATCGCGCAACCGCCAAAGAATATCGCAAGGACAAGCACGACGCTTGCCGTGATAATCAGCGCTTTTATCGTACGCTTTTTCTTTTCTTCGGGCGAAAGGACCTTTTTCTCTTTCTTTCTCTTTTCACGCGTGCCGAATTCGGTTGTTTCCACGCTGAAAGAAACGTCGTTCGTTTCGTCGAATTTCTTCTTTCTCATATCTTCACCTCAGTTGTTTTGTTCTTCGGCGTTTTCGCCGTTATTTTCAATGATAAATTTAATTTCCGCGCCAGTTTTTTCGCGAACTTTTCGGGAAATGTCGGAAAATACGTTTTCGTCGCCGTTTTTCACGATAACGACGCCGATTTTTGCGCCGTAACCGTAATCGTGAAGCTCGGTCTTCACAACGGTCACTCCGACCTTTTCGCACTCTTTGTAGATCGCTTCTTTCTCGTCGTTTGCGCCGTCGCCCGACACAACCGCCTTTACGTTGTCCCTGACTGCCTTTATCGCAAATACGATAACCGCAATGCTTATGACGATGCCGACAATCGCGTCCGCGGCGTAGTCAACGCGAGCAGACACCGCAAACGACACCACCGAAGTCACCGTTATGCCGACGTCCATAAAACTGTCAATCGCCAAGGCTTTGAGCGCAGGCGACTTCATCTTCTTGTCGGCAAAATAGTAGGTAAGCCCCAGTCCGAGTTTTACCGGCACGGTCACCGATATCAATATGCAACTTTTTACACCGAACCATACCGGCTCGGGCATCGCCATGCGGTTAAGCGACCTTATCAGAAACAGCCCGCCGACCACGACCGAAGTCGCCGCGACGATAAACCCCGCAAGATACTCCGTCCTGCCGTAGCCGTACGGCGCCTTTTCGCTGCGCGGGATAAGAAGCGTGCAAAACGCTACCCCTGCCACTATCGCCGTCAAAATGTCAAAAAAGTTGTTGATCGCGTCAAGCATTATGCAAAGACTGTTGCTTGAAAGCCCGACGTACATTTTGATGAGCGCAAGCGCGACGTTTACCACCACGCCGATTGCAACGATTATCAACGATTTCTTAACGCGCTGTTTCATTTTTTACGATATTTACTCCGCCGCGACTTTGTGTTTTGCAGTGACTTTGTTCGTGATTTCGCTTACGATAAGCAGCGCCGCCGCAAACGCAAGCAGTAAGTACGGCATGAACAAAAAACCGACCTTTTGCGCGACGAATCCGAACGTGAGCTGCACCGCCCATCCGATTGCGTAAGAGCCGCCCATCTGTATTCCCGTAATGTCCGCGGAATACTTCGTGCCGAACCTGAACGGTACTGAGTGTATCGTCGACGGGAACACCGGACCAAAGCCCGCGCCGATGAGCAGAAGCCCCGCAAGCGAGTATTTCCCGATGGGCAACGCAAACACGATCATTCCGATTGTCATGACGACAATTCCCAACCGAATAAGGACTTTATCGTCAAATTTATAAGAGATAAACCCGCTGATTACCCTTCCTGCCATAATTCCGCCGAAATACAGCGACACCCAGCGAGCGGCGTCTGCGGGCGATACGCCCTTTGTGTTGACGGCGTAACTTGCGCCCCACGTGCCGATCAGAAATTCCATCGCTGTGTAAATGCCAAGCGACAAAACCGACCACGCCACGCCCTTGATTTTCAATATTTCAAAAATTGCAGGCTTCTTCTTTTTCGGCTTATCGCCGTCTTCTTCCGCCTGTTCTTTCGTCGTATTTTCGTTTTCTTCTTCGCTTTCGTCGGGCGCCGCCCCGTCAAGCGTTGCAACCGTCACGGAGTGTTCGTACTTCTTAAAAAGCGGCAACGAAAAAAGCGAGACCGCGAATATCGCGAACTGTATGCACGACACGCATCTGTATCCGCCGCGCCAGTTGTTGTTCCTATCCAGAAACGCGCCCATGATTATCGGGCTTAACGTAACTCCCACGCCCCAGAACGCGTGCAACCAGTTCATATGCCGCGCCTTATAATGCGTCGAAACGTAGTTGTTGAGCCCCGTGTCGATTGCGCCCGCGCCAAACCCCATAAGTATGGAACCGCAAATCGCCATCGCGATATGCACCGAAAAACCGATGACAAGCATGCCGACGGCGGTAAGCAAAATCGACACCACCGTTACTTTGCCCGTACCGAATTTTCTGATGAGCGGCCCCGCAATAAAACTTACGCCGCCCGAGCCGACCGCGGTGATTATCATATATATGCTTGCGAAACTTTCGTTCACGTTGAAGTCAACGTGCATGACCGGCCACGCCGCTCCGAAAAGCGAATCGGGAAGCCCCAGCGATATGAAAATAAGATAAATTAACGCAAGCAATAAAAACATACGGTCGATTTCGAATCCTCTTATATCTGTCTATTATAATATGCAATTACAAAAAAGGCAACTTTATTGCCCGCACGCGCCAAAAGAAAAAGAGCGCCCGTTTTGGACGCCCCTTCTCAATAATGGGAGAAAATTATGTTATGAAACTTTATGGCTTAATCATAACCGCGCAAGTTAAAGATTACTTTAATTCGAAGTTAAGATTTAGTTAAAAAATAAACTTCTCATAAAAAGTCAGAATTTTGATGCTATTAAGCCCCACAAGTACACAGTATCTTGTGGGGACCCCGTGTTTTTCTCGGCGGGTATCAAAATACCAACGCCCATAAAACGGCGAGAATTTGTATATTATTTCATTCCCTAAAAAGTCAGAATTTTGATGGATTTTTGACGTTTCTTTCGGGGTTCTGAAAATCCTAGTGTACTTAGGCGTACACGGATTTTCAGGTTCTCGGAAAAACTCAAAAAGGCGCAAAATTATGACTTTTTACTAGTAAGGGCGCGCATAGAATTGAGCGTAGCCAACACCGCCACACCCACGTCCGCAAACACCGCAAGCCACATACTCGCTATGCCCAGCGCGCCGAGAATAAGCACGACGGCTTTGACAAGCAATATGAACACGATGTTTTCGTATGCGAGTTTAAGGGTTTTTTTGCTGATTTTCCGCGCCGAAACAAGCCCTGTAAGGTTGTCGTGCATAAGCACCATATCCGACGCTTCGACCGCGCTGTCGCTGCCTACGCCGCCCATCGAAACGCCGACGTCTGCGCGCATAAGGACAGGGGCGTCGTTGACGCCGTCGCCGACGTACACGACCTTGTCTTTTTTGCCCTTATTTTCCATGATTGCTTCCATTTCGACGACTTTGTCCGCGGGAAGAAGACCGTATTTGAAATCGTCGATGCCAACTTCTTCGGCGACCGCGCGTGCGTATTTTTCGTTATCGCCCGTAAGCATGACGGTTTTTGCGCCCTGCTCTTTCAGTTCTTTTATAACTTCTTTCGCGTCGTCGCGGACGGTATCCGCAATCAGAATCGCGCCGAGATATTGACCGTCTTTTGCGACGTACACCACGCTTCCGACTTCTTCGACGGGAATAATCGCAACGCCGTTTTCGACAAGCAATCTGCCGCTGCCGCAAAGTATGCGCCCTTCGGGTCCCGTCGCTTCCATACCGCGTCCCGAGCGTTCCGTGATTTGATATTCGGAACTGTCGACGGACTTTCCGTACGCTTTGTAAATGCTTTTTGCGATGGGGTGCAGGCTGCCGCTTTCGGCGATGCACGCAACGCGCAGGATTTCGTCGCGGTTTTCCGCGGGGATAACCTTTTTGACGTCGAAAGTACCTTTCGTCAACGTGCCGGTTTTGTCAAACACGAATATATTTGCCTTGTCGATAAGTTCCAGATAACTCGTTCCCTTGAAAAGTATGCCTTTTCTGGACGCGCAGCCGATACCGCCGAAAAACGACATCGGAACACTGATGACAAGCGCGCACGGACAACTGATGACAAGGAACGTAAGCGCGCGATTGAGCCACGAGATCCAGACCGCGCCGCTTCTCATATCGATGACGAGTGGGGGCAGGATCGCAAGTACAACCGCCGTGATAACGACCGCGGGGGTGTAATATCTTGCAAATCTTGTGATAAAGTTTTCGGCTTTCGCTTTCTTTGCGGAAGCGTTTTCCACCATGTCGAGAATTTTTGCGACGGTGCTGTCGTAAAACTCTTTCTCGGCGCGGATATACAAAACGCTGGAAAGGTTGATGGCGCCGCTTAAAACGATGCTGTTTTCAGACACGGTTTGCGGCACGCTTTCGCCGGTGAGCGCGGACGTATCGAGACTTCCTTCGCCCTTTATCACCACACCGTCAACGGGGATTTTTTCGCCGGCTTTCACGACGATAACGTCGCCGATTTTAACTTCTTCGGGCGCGACTTCGGTTTCCTGTCCGTCCTTAAATATTACAGCCTTGTCGGGGCGGATATCCATAAGAGACGCAATGGATTTCCTGCTCTTTCCGACGGCGTAATCCTGAAACAGTTCGCCAAGTTGATAAAAAAGCATGCCCGCCGCGGCTTCGGGATATTCGCCGATTGCAAACGCGCCGACCGTCGCCACGCACATTAAAAAGTTTTCGTCGAAAACCTGCCCGTGCACGATGTTTCTCGCGGCGCGGTACAGCACGTCGTAGCCTATCGCGAAGTACACGACAAGATACGTCGCAAGCCCCACGTACCACGGCATACCGACGGTCTTGCCGACGGCGTAAAGCACGATAAACGCGGCAAGACACACACAAAAACGTATGAGCCTTATTTGGTTTTTTGTTAACTTTTTCTTATCTTTATCTTTCATTTTTGTATTATAAACCCAATATTACGCAATCCGGTTCGACTTTCTTTGCACAATGCACGATTTCTTTTGCGATTCTTTCGTAATCTTCTTCGTCACATTCGAATTGCAGACGCTGTCCGAAGAAATTCAGGCTTGCGCTTTTAACGCCGTTGATTTTTTGCACGTCGCGCTCGATTTTCGCGGCGCAGTTTGCACAGTCGATGTCTTTAATGGTTACCGTCTTTTTCATATTTATTACCTCTTTGATTTTTTACTCTTTTACGTGGTCGATTGCAAGTTCCAGAATCTTCACAACGTGGTTGTCCGCAAGCGAATAAAACACTTCTTTGCCGCTTCTTCTCGCCTTCACGAGTTTGTTGTGGCGAAGAATCCTGAGTTGATGCGATACCGCGCTGACCGTCATATTAAGTACCGCCGCGACGTCGCACACGCACAGTTCGTTTTTTGAAAGCGTCGCAAGGATATTGACGCGGGTGCTGTCGCCGAAGATTTTGAAAAGTTCCGCAACGTCAAACAATAAATCGGCGTCGGAAAGGCTTGCTTTGACCTTCTGCACCGTTTCGTCGTGCGCGTGCACTTCTTCGCAAAACTCGTTTTTTTCGATTTTTGTTTCTTTCATTTTTCTTTTTCCTTTTGTCAAACATTTGAATAACTGTTCAACTGTTTGTAATTATAAAACCCCTTTATACGTTTGTCAAGGGGTTTTCAAAATGTTTTTACGATTTTTTAGTTTTTTCGCCGTCTGTACAGCCGTCTGTATATTTGTTATTATTATATGTTTTATAAAACAAACGATATTTCTTTTTGTGTTTTCACGCGGTTTTCTTTTTGCCGATATGTCTGAGTTTTTCGATAAACCTGTCTTCCGCGGTCATATCGAGCATTCCGTCCCATTTTTTGACGGCAAGGTATATGAAGTATATCGCGGCGGTCACAACCCAACTTATCGGGTAAATCATAAACAATACCGTGAGATTGTGCGTCATAAGCACCGCCGTGTAAAGCCAGATTATCCTTGTCAGGAGTATGCCGACAAACGTGATTATAAACGCCGTCAGCGACTTTGAAAGCCCTTTCAGCGTGCCCGAGAAAACTTCGCACATGCCGAAAATCACGTAAAACGGGCAGATGTGCAGAATGATGTCCGAGCCTACGCTCACGACGTCCGCTTCCTTATTGAATATGCGAACGACGTCGCCCCTTAAAATCAGCACGGGTACAATGATTACGACCGCCGTAACGACGCTCATAATTAGCGCGGTGTAAAAGCCTTTTTTCACGCGGTCCATGCGCTTTGCGCCGGCGTTTTGTCCGACGAAACTGTTCATCGCCATGCCGTAAGAACAAATGGGAGCATAGGTGAAATCGTCCACTTTCATCGCGGCAACCCAGCCCGCCATAACGACCGAGCCGAAGGTGTTCAGGCTTGACTGGATAAGCAGGTTTCCGACGCTGTACATGCTTGACTGCAACCCCGCGGGAAGACCGACTTTGAATATGTTTTTGAGAATCGGCTTGTCAATCTTAAAATGCCTAAACGAAAGTTTATAGTTCTGTTTTGTCAGAAGAAGCCTTAACGTGACCAGAATCGCCGATACGTATTGCGAAATAAGAGTCGCCCACGCCGCGCCCGCAACGCCCATGCCGAGCGTCTTTACGAACACTACGTCCAGCGCGATATTCAAGCAGCACGCGAACAGCAAATACAAAAACGGCCGCTTGCTGTCGCCGACCGCGAGTATCACGCCCGACCCCATATTGTATATAAGCGCGCCGAGAACGCCCAAGAAATAAATCTGCAAATATTCGCGACTCAGCGCCATTACGTTTTCGGGGGTGTGAACGAGTTTTAATATGGGCTCCGCAAGGAAGTATCCGCCGATTGTCAGCACTATGCCCGAAACAATCGCCAGAAACGCACAGGTCTGCACGGATTTTTTGAGTTTTTCATCGTCCTTTGCGCCGTAGTATTGCGCGACGACAACGCCCGCGCCCACGGATATTCCCAAAAACAGCGACACGAAAACGTTGATTATACTGTTGTTGCTGCCGACCGCCGCAAGCGCTTCGTGCCCGACAAACCGCCCTACGACGATGGAGTCGACCGCGTTATACAACCGCTGTATGACGTTGGACAAAAGTATCGGCAGCGCAAACGCAAAAATTTGTTTCCAGATGACGCCTTCCGTCATATCGCGCTGACCTTTCTTTTTCGGCAAATCCTCCGCGTTGTCGGTCGCGGCGGTCTTTGCGGCGATGCCTGACGTTTCTGCGCTTTCGACGCTTACTATTTCGTTTTCTTCGCTTTTCGTCTGCCCTTCGTCGGTTTTTTCCCGTTCGCTTTCGGGCGGCACGACAAGTTGCTCGTTTTCGTTTTCCATAGCGACAAAAATATAATCTTAAACCGTTGTATTGTCAACCGTTTCGGGCGACGATTTTCAACATTTTATTAAAAATAAAAACGCACTTTCGCGCGCCTTATTTTTTGCGTCTCTTTTTTATCAGCGTCGCCCCGATAAATGCGACGAGTCCCCCTGCCGCAACGCTTCCGACGACAATCCCCGCGATATCCGATTTTGAAAGGATTTTTCCTTTTTGCGGTTCGGGGACGGCGGTCTTTTGCAAAATCGCCTGCTGCTTTACGTGGCACCTGACGCACGTTCGCTCTTTCAGCCCTTCTTCGTCGTTGGTGGCTTCTTTTACGACAGTCCATTCGCCGAAATAATGCTTCGGCGTGCGCTTTTCGCCGCAAAGATTGCATTCGTCGTCACAATCGTTGTCGTATTTGTGCGGACAATTTCCCGTTTCGGCGTACGAAACGGCGCGCGGCGGTTTCATTGAAAACATCGTCGTCGATATCAGCGCACACACGATTGCCGAGAACAATATTTTGATTGTTGTTTCTTTCGTTTTCACGGCGGATTTATCTCTTTTTCTTTCCTCTGACCTTTTTGTCGAGTTTTTCCGACCACTTTCTGACCTTGTCCGCGTCGAAAATCGTCCCTTAATCCTTTTTTATTTGAAATCTTTCAGCATTTGCATATAATCAAGCGTTTTGAACCCGAGATGTCGATAAAGTTTCGCCGCGCGCTCGTTTTCCGCCGTGTATTCAAGCCTTATTCTCTTGTACCCTTCCGAAACGTACTTGCCTTCAAGATACATTAAAGCAAGCGTGCCGAGTCCTTTTCCGCGCGCCTTTTCCGAAAGATACAATTCTTCAAACCATGCAACCATGCCGCCCGCTTCCTGCGAAAACGTTTTCGCAACGAGAGCGTATCCGACGTTTTCGCCGTCGCTTTCAATCATATAGCCGTCCGAAAACGGGTTGCCTTCGACAAGCGTTTCAAAGGTCAGCGTCAGGTATTCTTCGGGAACGTCGTGCGTGACGGCGTCCGACATATAAAACTCTTTTGCGAACTTTATATAATCCGCCCTGTCCGCCGACTCGATTCTTCTTATCATTTTTTCAACATACCGCCTTATTGTTTATTAAGTTATTTATAAATATCAATAGTAATAATATAACCTTTGCGCCGTCCGTTGTCAAGGCGTGAATTTTGTGTTATTCTTGAATCAGGTCAAACGCGCGACAATCACGCCGTCGCGCGGGAAGGAGAAACTATGGGTATCGACGAATTCGATTATAAGGAGCCTGCCTGCGCGACATGCGGCGGCAAAGAGTTTTATTATCCCGAAACCGAAACTCACAAGGCGATTCCCGTCGAACGCATTATCGAAAAGGAAGACGAGTTTTTGTCACGAAACGATCTTGCGTCCGCCGAAAAACTTTTGAGATACTGGCTTGACGAGGCAAAAGCCTTGAACGATAAACGGGGCGAACTCGTCGTGACGAGCGAACTCACCGGGGTTTTCAGAAAAACGGGAAACAAGGAAGAAAGCGAGAAATATTGCGCCGAGATTTTGCGGCTGATTGACGAGACGGATATGGCGGAAACGACAAGCGGCGCAACGTTTTTACTGAACGTCGCAACCAACAAAAAAGCCTTTGGCGACGCGAAAGGCGCGCTTAAAATTTACGACGAAGTAAACAAGGTTTTTTCAAAAAACCTTAACGCGGATAATGCGCTATTCGGCGGTTTATACAACAATTCCGCACTGTCATATGCCGATTTGGGCGATTACGACACCGCAATATCGTATTTTGAAAAGGCACTTGAAATTGCGAAAAACAACGGGAATAAGTTGGACGAAGCGGTGACGTACACAAACCTTTCGACAACTTTTCTGAGAAAAGATCCCTTTGACGACGAAAACGTCGACAAGGCTCTTGACAACGCTCTGTCGTGCTTAAACGACGAAGGCGTAACGCGCGACGGATATTACGCCTTTGTGTGCGAAAAATGCGCGTCCGCCTTTTCCGACGCAGGAAGATTTATCGACGCACAAGACCTTTCGGCGCGCGCAAGGAGCATTTATGAAAGGCGTTGAGTTGTCGGAAAAATATTTTGAAAAATTCGGAATGCCGATGCTTGAAAAAGACTTCGCTTTTCTTTTGCCGACGTTGTCCGCAGGGCTTGTCGGTCAAGGCAGCGAGTGTCTGTTTTTCGACGACGACGTTTCAAAAGATCACGACTTCGAGCCGGGATTCTGCATTTTTTTAAGCGACGCGGATTACGAAAAATACGGGTTCGACTTAACCCGCGCGTACAATAAACTTCCCGACGAATTTTCCGGGTTTTCCCGTCTGAAATTTTCGCCCGCGGGCGGCAGTCGTCACGGCGTTTTTTCGTGCAAAGATTTTTACGAAAGTATTATCGGCAGAAGTTCCGCACCCGAAACGGCTTTCGACTGGCTGAAAATCCCGCCATACGCCCTACGTACCGCCGTATCGGGCAAGATGTTTATAAATAACTGCGCCGAGTTTTCAAGGATTCGCGAAGTTTTGCAAAAAGGATTCCCTGAGGACGTCCGTCTGAAAAAAATCGCGGCGCACGCGCTTTCTATGAGCCAATCCGGACAATACAACTACCCCCGCCTTATCGCAAGAAAAGAGACAGGCGCGGCGCAACTTGCGATTTTCGAATTTGTAAAAAGCGCGATTTCGTGCGTGTATTTGCTGAACAACGTTTACGAGCCTTTTTACAAATGGGCATACCGCGGCATGCGGGAACTCACCATTCTGTCCGACGTCGAAACGGCGTTGTCTTTCCTTACCGAATGCGGAAATTCGACAAGCGAGGCAAAACTCAAAAACGAAATTATTGCTGACGTTTCGGGCAAAATCATTGCCGAGTTCCGCGCACAAAAAATATCCGACGAAGACGGGCAAAATCTTGACAAACACGCGTTAAGCATCAACGATAAAATCAAAGACGTGAGCCTCAGAAATTCGTCGATTTTCATCGGGCTGTAACGCCGAAAAATTTTTTCTAAAAAAAAAAACCCGCCGTTTCGGCGGTTTTTGCATTTTATCGTCAAATATTGGACGGTAAAGTTATTTTTCGTTTGATAAATACGTTGTGAACATACTCACGAGAAGTTTCACCTTATCGTGCAACGATACGTCGTCAAAGCCGACGTTGCCGCGCATCGTGAGCCTTTGCGACAGGCTGATAAGCGACTGCGTCGCCGCAAAATAAAAGTCCTGAAAACTGCCGATGTCCCTGACCGTATTATCTGAAAGTCCCGTCTTGTATGCGTCCTCAAACATTTTGTAAATTTCAAGCAGGATAGCGTCGTATTCCTTTCTCTCTTCCCGCGTCGCGTCTTCCGTCATCAGAAACGAATCGAGCGACAGCAAAAACTTTGAAAACGACTTTTCGTTCACGACAAGCCACGAAAAATATTTCGTAAGCACGACGATCTGGTCATATCCGCTTTCCGACAGATTTTTTTCGTAAACGACGCGCAATTTATCGCGTTTGTCCTGCCATATTGACACGGCGCATTCCATAATCAACGCCTTCCTGTTTCCGAAGTAGCGATACACCGACGCCACGCCGAAATCGGCTTCTTTTGCAACGTCCGCCATCGAAACGCCCGTGATCCCGCGTTCCAAAAATACCTCTTTTGCCTTTTCAAGCACGTAATTTTTGTTTCTTTCTTTCGCTCCCATAATTCCTCCTTTTTCATAAAAAACTTGTTGATAGTTTGCCTATCAAAATGAACTGTTTTTCTTAATTTTATTTTTTAAACCCTAAAATTACCTAAATTCCGCCGTGTAAAAGGGGTTTTTTGAATTTTTTTATGATTTTCGGATTACGATTTTTCCGCTGAGGTTGCGAAAAAAGAAAAGATATTATAAAATACGATTGAGGTACCTATGAATATCAACGACCAAATTTTTTATAAGGCGGAACTCCTGACCAAAGGTATGCGCGCAAGCGACAACGCAAAAGCCATATTATATAAGGAATTTCCCGACTTTTTCACAAAAGGAATAATGCACAGCCTGAACGTAAGGTTTTCGGAAACGAATTGCAACGTCAGTATCGCCGACGACTTCGCGCACGAATCGCCCTATCTTCTGGACGAAAAGGACGGCAATTTTTTTATAACGGACGGAAAAAACAGTTTCCCCGTTTCGTTTTTCGGCGCGCTCCCACACACCGGCACGGTCGTGGACGACTTTGCAAGGCTTCACTCCAAGGGCTGCGTTACGATCTGGCCGAACAGTAATTGCTGTTATGACAGGGAAAACGAAAAATGCAGGTTCTGCAGTATCGTGAAAGAGCGCGAAACGCCGCTTGACGCCGACGTCCTTGCAGATTCCATAAAAAAACTTTTTGAACTGTCAAAAGACAATATGCTCAACTTTTCGGGCGGGACTTATAAAAACCCGGACGTCATGGCGGATTACTGGATTGACCTTGTCAAAAAAATCCGTGCGTTTTCGGACGCGAAAATCGCAATCGAGTTTGCCCCGCCGTCCGACCTTGAAAAAATCGTAGCGCTGAAAAATGCGGGCGCGGACGTCGCGATAATGAATCTGGAAGTCGCAAACGACGAATTAAGGAAAAAGATTTGCCCGGGAAAATCAAAAATATCGTACGATCATTATTACAAGGCGTTTGAAAAAGCGGTGGGAGTTTTCGGATGGGGACAGGTATCTTCCGTGCTGATTGCGGGAATCCAGCCGAAAGAAGACATTATGGCGGAATGTGAAAAGATGGCAAAAATCGGCGTGTTCCCGACGGTTATGCCCATTCGTCCGCTTGACAACGCGCCCGTCGACATTTCGACAAGGTGCAAAACGCAGGATCTTATCGAAATCGCGACGCATTTGTCAGGCCTTCTCGTGAAATACAATCTGGACTTCAAAAAACAGGAAGGCTGCACGAAATGCGGCGGCTGCTCCATCGAAAACGATTGTTATCGCAAACAACTTCAATCGAATAATTAAAACACTTTGCGTTTTACTGTCGGTATATCTGTCATTTTGACATTTATGCCGACTTTTTTGCGTTTTTGAGCCGGTTTTGCACGTTCTTGTGTGTCATACTGACACAAGTTTGATATTATTATACTTTTTTATCTCTTTGTAAAAAAGTTGTTTACATTAAAAATGCACTATGGTATAATTTTGGTATAAAAATTTTTAGGGTGACACTTATGTCAAAATATATTATGGCCTACGACGTAGGCACGACAGGCATCAAAACTTGTATTTTCGAAATCGATAAGGACTTCAAAATTCTGGCGTCAGCAACCGAAAGCTACAAACTTTACGTTTACGACGACGGCGGCGCGGAACAGGATCCCGACGAATGGTGGGCGGCAATGTGCTCCACAACGCGCGTCGTACTTGAAAAATCCGGCATTTCCCCCGACAAAATCGCAGGCGTTTCTTTCTGCTCGCAGGCACAGGGGCTTGTCCTTGTCGACAAAGACGGCGTCGCAATCCGCAGAGCCTTTTCTTATATGGATCAGCGCGCGAGAAAGGAAATCAAGGAAGGCATTTCCTATGGGCTTCAAATCGCAGGCGCAAATATTTTCAAACTTATCCCCGCGCTTATGATAACGGGCGCGGCACCCGTCAGCGTCAAAGACCCTGTCTGGAAATATAACTGGGTGAAAAATAACGAACCCGAAAACTTTAAGCGCGTTTACAAATGGCTGGACGTAAAAGAGTATCTCATCTGCCGTCTGACCGGCGAATTCGTCATGACGTACGACAGCGCGTTCGGCACGCTTTTACTTGACCTTAAAAACAAGTGCATCAGCAAAAAAATGTGCAAAATGTGCGGCGTGAATTACGACCACCTGCCAAAACTTATCGCGTCGTCCGACTGCGCGGGCGAAATCACCGAAAAAGCCGCGAAAGAACTTGGGCTTGTCAAAGGCATCAAAGTCTTCGGCGGCGGTATGGACGCTTCTCTTATCGGCGTCGGCGCGGGCAGCACGGAACTTGGCGAAACGCATATTTACAGCGGCACTTCGGGCTGGGTTTCGACCGTTACCGACAAATCCGCCGTGGACGTAACCACAATGATTGCGGCAACCGTCGCGGCGCAGCCCGGCAAATTCAACTACTTTGCGGAACTCGAAACCTCGGGCAAGTGTCTGGAATGGGTGAAAGACCATATCGCCCTGGACGAAGTCGGCATTTACATTCAGAAAAAACACGTCGCGGAAGATTTTGAATCCAAATATCTCAACCTGTATCAATATATGACAACCGTCGTCGACGATATCCCCGCAGGCTCGGGCGGCGTAATTTTCACGCCCTGGCTGCACGGCAACCGTTGCCCGTTTGAGGATCCGAACGCACGCGGTATGTTCTTCAATATTTCGCTTGACACCGGAAAAACCGAACTTATCCGCGCGGTGCTGGAAGGCGTATGCTATCACAAACGCTGGATGCTGGAAGCAAGCGAAAGGAAAGTCAAAACGTCAGACGTCATTCGTTTTGTCGGTGGCGGCGCGCTGAACGACTTTACCTGCCAGCTCCTTGCCGATATCACGGGACACACTATCGAAACGGTTGACAGTCCGCAAAACGTGGGCGCGGTCGGCGCGGCGGTATGCGTTGCAATCGGGCTTAACCTTATTCCTTCGTTTGACAAAGTTAAGGACTTTATCCCCGCAAAAAAGACGTTTAAGCCCAATTTGAAGCTGAAAGCGGAAGTTTACGATAAGGGCTTTGAAGTGTTCAAAAACCTTTATAAGGCGAACAAACAGAACTTCGCGCTGCTTAACGGCAACCACAAATAAGAGTTATGTCGCACAAGACGGACGCAACCCTGCGTCCGTTTTTATTTGCTTTTTTACATTGTGTCCCTTCCGGGAGATTGCCACGTCACTACGCTCCTCGCAATGACATAAAGTGCGTTGCACGAGATAGTATAAAGAGCGTGTTTATATCACGTCATCATTGTTTGCAAACAAACTCCTATTCCTTTCCGTACGAAGTACTCTGTCATTGCGAGCGTAGCGTGGCAATCTCCCGGAAGGGAATCCTTGTTATAATCCCACGCAAGATACTTTTGTACTTGCGTGGAGAAAAGGCGCAAACGGCTTATTATTTTGTTTTTATCGTATATAACTATTTTTATTATTATATAAAAGCAAAAAATTTTTGAAAATGTTTGTTTTTTGCTTTACAAAACCTTTTTTATATGGTATTATCCATTCATAACACTTTATTACGCTAAATTACTAACGCGTTAAACCGAGGTAAAAATATGAAAAAGAAAATCACCGTTATCGTTTCGATTATTTCAATAGTTTTCGTGATGGCGTTTGCGCTTGCAGCCTGCAACAAGGAAACAAAACCCGGCTACACCGCGCTCTCGGCGCAGGCAGACGTTTTCAAGGAACTCAACTCCAAAACCGCCGACGTTGGCATAATGGACTACACGATGGCGAACTATCTTCTGAGCGTCGACTCCGCAATGGCGAAAAATCTGACAATCGCCGACGTGGAATTTGAAAAGGAATACTATGGCATCGCTTTCAGAAAGGCAGCCGACGGCAAATACAACGCTCTCACCGACCTTGTCAATAAGACGCTTTCCGAACTTAAAGACGCCGACTACAAAACAATCGCCGACAAATACGGCATTTCCGCGGCAACGCTCGACCTTGTCTACTCCAAACCCACGGGCGAAGCGGACAACACCGAACTCGACCATATCAAGAAAAACGGCAAAATCGTCATCGGATTCACCTTGAACGCGCCCATGGCTCTCGGCGAAGGCGACAAAACGACGGGCGGTTTCGACACCGACCTTGCAAAAGCGGTCTTTGCAAAAATCAACAGTGATCTCGGCACAAACATCGCGGTCGAATTCAAACTTATCGATTGGGGCAAGAAGGAATCCGAAATGGAAGCAAGAACCATCGACTGCGTATGGAACGGTCTGACCGTAACGCCGGCGCGTGCCGCACAATGGTCGATAACGATGAACTACCTTGAAAACAAACAATGCGCCGTCATCAGAAAAGCCGACAAAGATAAATACAACTCCTACGACGCTCTGAAAAAAGCAAGGATTGTCGCAGAAGACGGCTCGGCAGGCGAAGACGCCGCAAAAGAAATTCTCGGCATAAAATAATTAAACAAAAAAATACTTTTTCGATTTCGCCGTGCAAACGGCGAAATCTACCTTTTTTTACGGACTTATAAATATGATTTTATCGGCAGCAACAATTTCATTTTCGGAAGTGACGAGGCAACTTTTCACGGGGTTCGGGACGACGTGTCTTCTGTTTATTCTGACGCTTGTCCTGTCCGTGCCTTTGGGGCTTATCGTCTGCTTCGGCTCGATGTCGAAGTTCAAACCGCTTCAATATCTTTCAAAACTTATCGTATGGATTATCCGCGGCACGCCGCTTATGCTTCAAATCATCGTGGTATTTTACGTGCCGGGGCTTTTGTTCGATTATCCGATGCAATCGCGATTCACGGCGGTACTCGTGGCGTTTGTGATAAACTACGCCTGCTACTTTTCGGAAATTTATCGCGGCGGGATCCAGTCGATACCGCGCGGACAAACGGAAGCGGCGGCGGTCTTAGGCATGAAGAAATCGCAGGCATTCTTTTACGTAACCCTGCCGCAGGTCGTGAAGCGCATTATGCCCCCGATGTCCAACGAAATAATCACGCTTGTCAAGGACACGTCGCTTGCGCGCGTCATCGGCGTTGTGGAACTCATCAAATTCAGCGAGCAAATCGTCAACAATTACGTCGTGTTGTGGCCGCTTTTCTATGCGGGCGTATTTTATCTCGTATTCAGCGGACTGCTCACTCTTCTTTTCCGCTACATCGAAAAGAAACTGGACTATTATAAGGTATAAAAAATGGCAATTCTCGAAGTTATAAATTTGAAAAAATCGTTCGGCGCGCAGGAAGTGCTGAAAGGCATAAATTTTGAAATGGACAAAGGCGAAGTCGTGGTGATTATCGGCTCGTCGGGCAGCGGAAAGACGACGCTCCTTCGGTGCTTGAACTTTTTGGAGACCGCCGACGACGGACAAATTATCGTTGACGGTGAAACTCTTTTCGACGGCGCAAGCGACAAAAACGAAAAATACAACGACCTTCGGAAAAAGCGGCTGCACTTCGGACTTGTGTTCCAGCAGTTCAATTTGTTCCCGCATATGAACGTTTTGAAGAACGTGAAAATATCTGCGGAACTACTGGCAAAAGACAAGATAAAACAGCAAATTAAGGAGTTAAAACAGCAAAAAGTGCGCGGTAAAGCGTTGAGTTTGCAAAAAAAACAACTTAAAGAAGCCGAGTTTTCAGCAATCGACGCCCGCGCGAAAGAGACTCTTTCAAAGGTCGGGCTTCTGGACAGGTGCGCGGCATATCCTTGCGAACTTTCGGGCGGACAACAGCAGCGCGTCGCAATCGCAAGAGCCCTTGCGCTCTCCCCCGATATCTTGTGCTTTGACGAGCCGACGTCCGCGCTCGATCCCGAACTTACGGGCGAAGTCCTGAAAGTCATAAAGGGACTAAAAGGCGACAGCACAATGATTATCGTAACGCACGAAATGGACTTTGCAAGAAAGGTTGCCGACCGCGTCGTGTTTATGGCGGACGGCGAAGTCGCCGAATACGGCACGCCCGACGAAATCTTCGACAATCCCAAAACCGAGAAACTGAAAGCATTTTTGTTGAACTCCACATCGACGTTTGAATAAATTATAAGCGCTTTTGCTTTTCATTTTTGAAAATATTTGTATAATAACGTTTATGAACAACGTTGAAAATCACAAGAAAAACAAAGAAATCGCGACGCTTGGGATAACGCTTGCCCTTGTCGTCGTGTTGCAGGCTCTTGCGGAAATTATACAAAAATTCGGGCTGCCGATAAGTTTTGCGCTGGGGCTTATTCCCGTCTTTGTCTGCGGACAGGTTTACGGCGTGAAATTCGGCGCGATCTCGGGCGGCGTATTCGGGCTTGTAAGTTTGTTTATCGCGCTTATTTATTCGGGCAGTATTCCCATGTACGCCGTTGCGATAAACCCGCTCGTATCGGTGCTTCCGCGCATATTGTGCGGCACTGTCTGCGCGCTCGTATACAAAGGACTGAGCAAGGCGGCGGCGAAATCGACAAAACCGCGCACCGAAAAACAAAACCGCGCCGTGAACTTTGCAATCGGCTGTTTTTCAACGATTTGCGGCGTTATCACCAACACGATATTGTTCCTTTCAATGTTTCTGGCGTTCGCGCACGGCAAAAACTACGACGGACTTGTCATAAATTTCAAGTGGCTTTTGTCAAGCGTAGTTGCAATCAACACCGTTGTCGAACTTTGCCTGTTTGCGGTAATCGTGCCGTCGATAACCGTAGTTTTGAATATTATCGAAAACAAACGTCAAGATGAAAACGGCGAGAATTAGCGATTTTTTGCCTTTTCGACAGAACCCGAAAATTCGTGTACGCTAAGTACACTGGAATTTTCAGAACCTGCCGAGAAAAACACAATCTCATCTAAATTTCCCCGTTTTCAGGAACATTTTAAGTTTTCGGGAGACTTTTAAGATTTCGGGAGACTTTTCAATTTTAGGAAGATTTTTCAAATTAAAAACCCTCGCGTTTTTGCGAGGGTTTTTTAGGTTTTATTCTTTCTCGTCGTTTGCGGCTTGTTCTTCCGCAGGTTGGTTTTGTTCGTTTTTTGGGGTATTTTGTTCCGTTTCGGTCGGCGTGTCCGTTTTCTTTTTGCGGCCTATCAGCTTTTCAAGTTTCGGGAAAAGCGGGGTGTAGTCGAAAACTTTGTCAAGCCCTTTCCCGATTACCGCGATTATCGGGGCGTTTATGAAAGTCGTGACAATCGTCCCAAGCCCCAGACTATGATAACTTGTCGTGGCGATATTTTTCCAGTCAAAGGTACTCGCGTCCCTGAATATCGTAAGAGCAAGCACCACGGACAGCACCAGAAAAGACAAGTCGAAAACGAGTTTCACCCTGTTTATTTTCAGGGAATATCTGTCGGACAGTTCCGCAACGAAAAGTTCGTGCACTTGAAGCGGCATATACGTCCTGAAAAAGCACGCCACGCCCGCCGCCGTCATCACGTCGCCCGCGATAAGCATAATCCATTTTAAGTACGCTTCTGTGAGCACGACGTTTTTGAAAACCAACATCCACATATCCATCACGTAGCCGTATATCACCGCCACCGCAAACGCCAGCAGGTATCGCCAGTTCACCCGTTGCACGACGGCGCACATTATGAGGAGAATCGCGCCCTGCACAAGATATTCGACCGTGCCCACCGACACTGCCCACAACGGTCTTATCGCCTCGTACACGATAAACGTCGGCGCGGCAATCATCGAAACTCCGAGATCGGCTTTCTTGCTCATCGTCACGCCAAGCGCGACAAGGAATATGCCCAGCACCCACATAAGTTCCGCGGTCTTCGGGATTTTTTTAAGCGGTTTTTTCATTAGTTCACCTTGAATTTTCTCACGATATATTATCACCGCGGGGGAAAAGTTGCAAGCGATTTTCAAAGAAATATGCGCCCTTTCGGACGCATACTTTGTTTTTTGAGATGGGGCGCGGTTATTGCCACGTTCCGTTGTTGTAATTATAGGTTTTGTTTGTCGCCGCCGCAACCGTCGAGTTGTTCGCGTTTACAAACGTCGCAACCTCGGAAATTGTGGCAACCGTTACAAATTCGCCTGCTCCGATAAGCGCCTGCCAAGACTTTGTACTTCCGCTATTGCCCTCTTTTTCGGTTATCGAAAGAATTGCTTTGTTTCCAATAATAACTTTCCCTCCATTAATACCGTGCACTTCGCCTGCAATACCTCCGATTGCGTTTACAACGCCCTCAACGTTAAGTTTCGCCGCTCCCTTGTTGGGATAAACAGTACCGCCAAACGGCGTATCCGTAAACGACTTATAAATCAACAACGTTCCGGTGAGATTTACCGTTGCGCTTTTCTTGACGTTTACTGTTGCGCCGGTCATCATTTTGTAGTCGTCAGGCAACGTAAACGTTGTGGGGTTTAAGCCGTCGCCTACGTTAATCGTAAAGTTCCAAGGCATTGGGAATCGAACTTCGTTCATAGCAACGGTTACGGTGGTTGTTACTTTAATTTTAAGCACGCCCATTTTTACTTTTCCCGTCATCGTCAAAGTTGTTTCTCCGATTCCGTTGCCTATTCTTTCATATGTTGTTGTAATATGCGCGGTAGAATCTTCCATTATCATCATCGCAGATCCGTTTCCGAAAATTGTTGCGACTGCCGATCTGTGTTTATCCGACGCATATAAATCAAGGTAGCCTTTGTGTTCTGCTCCATATAAAATCGAATAGTTGCACTGAATATTTGGCATTTCATAAATACGGAACGGCGCAATCTTCGCCTTTTCATAAACAGTCTTAGTATTTGTTCCGCCGCGATAATCATATACAACAAACGGACTGTAAACAATTGCTCCGCTTCTTGCTTCAATTGTGCCTGCTCCCTTGATATATCCGCGCAAATCAAGATTCGCACCGCTGTTCAGATTTATCGTTCCGTTGTTGATAATCTGACTATGGTTACCCGACGTGTGTCCCGACAAGCCCGGCCCGTTTACGCCCAACAATCCCTGAATGAGAATATTTCCGTAAACTTCAAGCACGGTCGATTCGTTGAGAATAAGTTTGTATTTTATCTTTGACGAATCGGTGTCAACATAATTCCCAACTCCGTTTCCATAAGTGGGTTTGCCTATCTTTGCGGAACTGTCTTCGTCGCTTGCGAGTTTCAGGGTTACACCCGCTTTTACCGTGCGATATGCGTTGTCGACATATATCGCCTCGGCAACGTCTCTCGGTGCGAACGATACTTCCTTTGCGGCGCTGATAAACTCGACCGTATCGCCCGACTTCGAATTGAACAGCGCATCTTCGATTGTGTAATAGTTGTTGCCGACTTTCACGCCCTTGACCTTTACGTAAACGACGTTGTCGGACAAAGCGAAGTTGTCCGCCGTAAGCGTCGCGGTTGTTTTGTGCGTGCCTGCCGCAGAAAACATATCCTTTTCAAACTCCAGGTGGTAAAGCGACTTATCTAATTTGATTGTGCCATACATCACTTCCGTGCTGATTTTGTGCGACACGCCGTCATCATAATTGAACTCGAAAAGGTTTTCCGCTAGCGTTACCGTCGCCTTTTGAAGATTGAGCGTTACCTTCGTTACAAAATCTTCGTAGTTTGTGGGGTCCATATTGTACTTCGCCGCGTACTCCGTCTTTGTGCAAACGGGGGTTTCGCCCGCGTCAGCCCAGGCAAATCCTTCTGCGAGCGCGTAATTTCCAAGCGTTTTGTTGGGATCGTACGTGCCGGAAAGCGCGGTATGCGTGGTAACGGACGTATACTTTGCTTTGTTGATGGTGATTGTTTTTGTCGTTTCGCCCGAAAGGGTATAGTTTTTGTCGTCCGCCACGGTTACCGTATAAGTGCCTGCGTTTTTGAACTCGCATTCCTTGCCGTCTTTTGTGAATTTAAGGTCTGCGGTCTTGTTGTCGTACGTTGCCGTGGGCAAAGTCTGTCCCGCGGGGCTATAAACACGATTTTCCGCATTTGTCCAAGTGACAGTGGCGGACTTTTTGTTTATCGTGAGTTTGCCGGGGACGAAAGGCAACACGTTATAGTTCTTGCTTGCGGAAAGCCCCGAAACGGAAATATCGTAAACGCCCGCATCCGTGCCTGCGCCGATGTTAATCTCTTCGCCCGAAAGCGTTTTGACGGTGTAAACCGCTTCGCCCGAAAGTGTTTCGCCATCTACAAGCCCCGTAACTTCGTGCGAAAACGCAAGGGTTCCGCCGTAAGTTATCGTGACGTCTTTAACCTTTACGGTGACCGCTTTCTTGTTTATCGTAAGCGTAACGCTTCCGACATGCTCCGCTTGGGTGTCGTTGTCAACAACCTTAAAGTATATCTTGTACGTGCCTGCGTTTGTATATTCGGGCGAATTATTAAGCGTGCAATCGTTTTCGGTCGTGCCGTACGTTATCGTGTAGTTTTTGTTTCCGTCGGTCTTTGTGACCTTAACGTCATGCGGCTGCCCGTCGTACGTCAGCGTAACGTCCGCGAAATCTATTGCGAATTCGCCGACCTCCACAAACTCAACGCTCATTTCGTACGAAATCACGTAGCAATCGGCGTTCGTAATGACAAGGTTGGATTTGTCGAAATCGTCTGCGTAATATGTGCCTGCGACGTCCTTTGTTATCGTGACGTATTCCGTGACGGTATCGCCCGCAACAAGTCCGATTTTTTCCAGGTGTTCTGCATTGACCGTGTAGGTTTTCCCGACCGCAACGGTCGCCGCATTATTGAGTTTTATCGTAAGCGACTTTGTGCCGACGTTGAACGTTGTGCCGGTTGCGGTGATTGCATAGTTTTTGTTTTCCGCGGCGTTTTCGTCAAAAACGACGCTTGCGGTATAATCGCCGGGTTTATTGCCGACCTCATAGTTGGGGTTAAGCGTGTATGAAAGGCTGTCGCCGTCAAGCACGCCTTTAACTTCAACCTTTGCCGACAAATCGGGCACTTTATCGCCGTATATGATATTGTCAACCGCGTTTATCGTGATTGTCGCCGGTCTTTTATTGACCTTGAATTCGGCCGTGTTCACGGTGATATTGTAAAACTTCGTCTTTTCGCCCGAAAGGGTTACCGTCGCCGTATACGTACCCACGTCGAGTTTTTCTGCAAATTCCGTTTTGGTAATCGTGAAGTTTTCTTCCGTATCCGAAAGTTTCAACCCATCGAATTTATAAGTTATTATTGGCAAAGCTTCGCCGTACGTGAGTTCGGTTTTGTCCAGCGAAACGGTTACCGTGAGCTTCGCTTCGTTAATCGTAATCGTGCCGACGGTTGTGAGTTTTATATCGTAATTCTTTTCGGGATACTTTTCGCGTAAGACCGAAATGTCCACGTTTTCGATATTGTACGTGCCGACGTTATTTGCAACGCTGCCCGTTATTTTGGTATAGCCGAAGTGCAATTCGTATTTGCCGCTTTCAATCGTATACGTTTCGCCGTTTATGGTTGCGGTAAGGCTCGGCAAATTATCGCCGTATGTCAACTTGTCATCGTCGGGTGTAACGGTGGCGGAAACTTCCGCTTTATTTATCTTTACCGTGATTTTTCCCGACGTGTACGGGTTGTAGTTGTCGCCCCTTTCAACTCTTACATAGTAATCGTGTTCGCCGTAGTCGAGCGCCGACAAATCGACGTTTTGAAGCGGGAAGGTTGTGTTGTCGGTGCCGTATGTTACGACGTCGCCTTCCTGAAGTCCGCTTATTCCGATTTTTGCGGTTTTATCGCCGTAAGTCATCGTGACGCCCGTTACCGTAATGCCCGAAATGTCCGCGCGGGATACGATAAGCGTTTCGCCTGCCGTAAAGTCTTTTTCGACCGAGCCGCATCCTTCCACTGACGCGACGATTTTGACGTTTGCCAGATATTCGCCCGCCGCAAGGTTTTGAAGGGTGAGCGACTGCTCGTCTGTCGTCGTTTCCGTCCTATAAACTTCGTTATCTTTAAGTATGGTCCAGAAGTATTCGTAAGTAACGCCATCATACGGCGTGCCGTTGACGGTAAACACTGCCGAATTGTTTTCAACATACGTGAAGTCCGCGGGGGTATTAACCTTGAACTCGCCGATTGCGGAATCCATAAGCCTTAATTTCAGCGTAAGCGTAAAGTTTTCAGCCGGCATTGTCGGCAAATCGAGCTCGTCGATTCTCGTTCCGTCCGCTTTGTACCAGCCGTCGTAATCCAGAATATCGTCGTACTCCACGGCGTTGACTGCCGTTTCAAAATGGCTGTCGATGGACGCGCCATACTCGACCTCCGCCGTGTAAACCGTCGTGCCGTCAAAGTTAATAAACGTCAGCGTGAACTTCTTCGTTTCAAACTTTGCGTTGACGATAAGGTCGCTTGTGACGTTGTCGAACGGTTTGTCCCATCCGACGAACTTTTCAGTTGGGGTATCGAACACGTTCGGCGCAGTTGCGGCAAAGCCGTGTTTCACCCTTTCGTTTTTAATCATCGTTTCGCCGTTTTTGAAAGTGACCGTATACTCGTTAAGTTCGTACACGGCGGAAACTTCAATGTCTTCCGTCACCTTTGAAAAGTCTTTGTCCCATTCTGCAAAATGCATGCCTTCGGGCGGCGAAAGCCGGGCGGTATCGGGCGCGGTCGCGGCGGCTTCGTATTCCACCGTTTGGGTTTCAAGCACCTTTTCGCCGTCCTTAAACGTCACCGTGAACGTGTCGACGTCGTACACCGCGTTTATCGTAAGGTCGCTTGTGACCTTTGAAAAATCTTTGTCCCACTCTTTAAAAGTCTTGCCGTCCTTTTCAGGGACTTCGGGCGCGGTTACGGTATCGCCGTGCGGGACGTTTGTATAGGCTCTGAGCACCTTTTCGCCGTCCATAAACGTTACGGTGTATTTATTTATCGTCCATTTGACGTAAACCGTATCGCCGTTTTTGACTTTGGAATCCTTTGTAAGCGGCTTCAAAAAGTCCGCGTCGCGATACAGTCTTCCCGTGTATCCTTCTTTTTGAAGACTGAGCGTGAATAAGTCGGAAAACACGACGTTTTCCTTGTAAATGCTGCCGTCTTCGTCTTGGATTTTCACAACCACTTTCGTTTGTCCGTCTTTGTCAGCCACGTTGCCTTTGTTGCATGCAAACAGCGTAACAAGCCCGATTAAGAGCACGATACACACGAGCATTGTTTTTAATCCTTTTTTGCTCATTCAACATCCTCCGCTACCACGGGATGAATTTTCATCCCTTGGTTTCCTTGGTTTTTTATGTTTTCCTGCCATGACAGGTTTCTGCTCGATTTATTATTGTAAAGGTAAAATCTGAAATCGCCCGCGCCCGCAGCCATAGGCAGCATTTTGCCCTGATTTCTGATATTCTCGTCCTTGCTGTTTTCAAGCACCGAGATATTGACGTCGTACACGCCGAACTGCTTTGTTTCGTCGTTCGCTTCCGTCAGGTCAAGGTACGAATAGTTATATCCGCCGCCGTAAAACGCTATGCCGCCGTGGACGTATTCCGTCCCGCCGACGTTCAGGATTATATCGCGGCATTCCGACTTTACCTTTGCGACTTCTTTCATCATTTCCGCAACGTTCATCGAAAGCCACGGATTTGCGTCGCCGGTAACTTCGATAAGCGTGCTGCTGTCAACGTTTGAAAGGTTTTTCCAGTCAAGCATCTTTACGTCGCCGACAATGCGAAGCGCCGACGCATACGAAGTCGCCGCGCATCCTTCCCACGTCGTTATCGTGCCGCCTAACAAGAATTCGCCCGAGAAGTGCGTTTCCATACCGACCGAGAACAACCCCGACGTTTCGAGCACCGAGTTTTTAAGCGTAACGTCGTTGATAAGATAATTGTCGTTGAAGTATTTGTCCGTCTTGTTGCTCTCATCGTAAGGCGAATACGGATTGTTGTTTATGTCAAGAAGTTTTCTTTGCACTTCGTTTGTCTGTTTCAGCGCGCGGTTGCTGCCGATTTTCAATATGAATTCGCGCGCGTTTGAAAGCACGCAACTTTCAATATGCACGTTTATCTTCTCATTTTGCACGTTAAACGCCGATTCGTCTTCAACAACGGGACTTCCCATTGTGGATCCGCCCGCAAAAATTCTGACGACGGTGCGCCCGTTCGACACGCGACTGTTCAGAAGTTTTGCGCTTTTTGCGATTTCAAGCGTCGTGCCGACGTAGTTAAGTTTCGACAAGTTGAATTGTCCGTCTTCTTCAAGAAGGCTATCGTCGCTGCAACCTTTTAAGACGACGTTGTTTATAAGCACGTCGTCCGTCCTTACAAGGAAAGAAACGTTGTCCTGTCCTTTGACGCTTGCGGACGATATCGCGACGAAATTCAAAGGCCCTTTGAAAATTTTCGGAAGCCCCGTCGCGTCATTGCACTGCATGAACTTGTCGGCATTGATTTCAAAGCCGTTGCCGTAAACGTGGTTTTTGAACTCGATAAGATATTGGACTTTCTTGTTTTCGTCGTTTTCGTCGATGTTATCAAGATACGTTTTGTCGTACGTGGTTGTGAATTTTTTGACGTCTTTTTTGAGTTCGTCTTCGGTCATAGCCGTGCCGTCGTTTTTGACGCCCAGCATCACGTCGCTTGTCAGCACGACGATTTTTCCGTTTTCGGTCACCTTTTTCAGGTCTTTGTAATTGCCGACGTTTATGCCTTCTTTGACCGCGCGAAGTCTGATTTTCGCGCAGATGTTCGTGCCGAAATATTGGTTATAATTTTTGAGTTCCGCATTAAGCGTGGTAAGCCCCGTTCCCATCGCTCTGATTTCCGCAGAAACCGCGTCGGCGTTCGTCGCCGGTTGCGCCTTGCATGTAAAAAACTTCTTATCGTCAGAAAACGCGACGTTCATAAGCTCGTCCGTGAACGTTTCGGCGCCCGCTTCCGTGACAACCCTTACGAAAATCGTCCTTGTGTCCGGTATTCCGCTGGGTTTTCTGCCACCGATTGTCAGTATGTTTTCGATGCCGTACTCTTTCGCGTTGTCCGCAAACTCCATCGAATACACGTTGGGCACGACGCGGATTGTCTTTTCGATTTCTTTGATGACTTTTCCGTCGTGCTTGGCAGTGATTTTGATTTTGGCAAAGCCCCTTTTCGTTGCGGTAATAGTTGCAAACTGCCCGTGTTGTTCAAGGGTTATTACGTCTGCGCCGTCGATTATTTCAAATTTCACGTCCGCGTCGTCATCGCTTTCGGAATATGCGACGTAGGTGACTTTCGTGTTATTTTTTTGCTTGATTTCGTCGCCTTCACCGTCATAATACGACGTACGCACGTCAAGGTTATATTCGGTAAACTCCAAAGAAAAGTCCGTTGCGCCGACCTTCCCCGAAATTTCTTCGTTCAAAAATTCTTTGTCAAAAGACAAAGTCAATACGAATTTGTTTTCGGAAATCCTTTCGATTCCGCTTGCCGTGACTCCTTCGGGCAAAGTAAGGTCGGATATTTCAAGGGCGTCGTTTTTGCTTTCGACGAAAAGTTTTGCCGTTGTCGCTTTGTTTTTCACGGTGACTTTCGCGCCGCTGCTTTTTCCGTTGACCGCAAAGCCCGTGCTGTCGGTATCGACGTTGACATTGACGGTCAGCACCTTTTCAAGTCCTTCCCGTCCTTCGGGACAAGTAATTCTGACCTGTGTTTCGCCCGAAAACAGCGCCTGCGCCACTCCCGTGACGGCGTTGAGTTTCAGAATGTGATTGCCGCCGATTTCTTCAAAAATCCTTGTTTCGCCAGAAAGGTTTTCGGGGTAAAGTTTTGCGCCGAACACGTAGTCGCCGCCTTCGATTTCGACGATTTCGTCGCCGACTTTAATTTCGACGATTTCGCCGCCGTCTTCAATCCTGTTGACAAGCGGAGATATTTTCAACACTTTCGTGGAATATGCGGAAACTATGACGCTGTCCTTAAATCCTTTTTCGGCGGAAATCGCCGTGATTTTGGCTTTTCCGACGACGTCGTTTATAATAAGTTTTCCGTCGATTATTTTAAATCCGTCGGGGGCTTCGTCGCCGCCGACGCCCGATATTTCAAGCGAATATTTCTGATTCCTTGCGTTGACGGGCTGCACCTGCGCCAAAAACGCGATGGGCTCGTATTTGGCGACGTCCACGTCGATAAACCCGTCTTCGTTCTGCGTCGTGATTTGTATGCCCGTCACGGGAATGTCCGCGTAAACGCCCGCCGCTTTTCCCACGGAGAACAACGCGATCAGAAACACAATCGGTATTATCATTATAAGCGCGATTATTTTCTTTTTCATATCAATCCCCCTCCGTTACCCTGTCAAAGCGGGCTTTTATCCCGATAAGGTAATATAAAAGCGAGCCGACAAACTCCGCCGCCGCGCACACGCTCACGAAAACGTAAGTAAACCAGCGCATATCTTTGCCCCTGACGTTCGACAATACGTTGACGAAAAGGGGTATTCCGCCAAGAAGCATCGCGGACACAAGCCCCAGCACGACGATTATCGACACGTTGTTGTTGCTTTCCCTCACGACGTTGTCTTCTTCCAGCGAAAACTGCGGACTGTTCAGATCCTTTCTTGTGGCGTACAGTATCTGCGACAACGCCATCATCGCGCCGACGAAAAACACGAATACGCCTTCGCCCGCCGACACGTATTTCTTTGCAAGAAGCACCGTCGCCGCAATACCGACGGACAAGACCGCCACCGCAAAACTGAGTGCGATTTTCGCGCCCATAATCTCGTTTATCGAAAGCGGCAACGTCTTTTCGACGTAAAACGACTTCCCGTCGCGGCTGACATTCGTCGCGCAGAACGTGTTCGTCAGCGCGCCGAAAAGCACCGTGAGCAAAATCGCCAGCTCGAAATCGCTCTGAACGAAAACGAGCGACGACAGGAAGTTTTTGCCGATGCCCATACAAAAATATACCATAAGCGGCATTATCGCCGCCACCGTGAAGTACTGCACCGCGTAATCGGGCGTGAACATCACAAGATTGAATTCCTTTTTCAAAAGACTTAAAAACGGCGGGAGTTTTCTTGCCGCGGATTTTTTTGCAAAAATCATTATTGCGCCCGCCGTCGCGCGCGTTTTCATCGCCTTGTTGTACAAAAGCGACGTTATGAGAATGCCGATTGCGCCCGTCGCGACGGTTATCGCCACGATTATCCCCAGATTTTTCCAGACGTCCGTTTTCAGTGTGAACGCCGCGATAAAGTTTGCGGGGACAAGGTTTTTCGTCAACGAAATTATCGTCGTCATCGTCTTTTCGGAAAAGAAAAACTTGATTTCGCCCGTTGACATAAGGGTTTTTAAGAAGTCGAGCACCGTCGCATAGCAATAAAACAGCGCGAAAAGCACCAGCGTTACTATCACCAGAAGACAAACGTACTTCGACGAGAAAAACTTTTTGACGTAATAATACGGCATCGCAAGCACGCTCGACACCGAAAGCGACATAACGGGAATAATAAACGCCGCAAGCAGCCCGAGGATCACGTATCCCGCGCCCTGCTTCGTCACGCTTGCGAACACCGCCACGAACGGCACGAGAATCACAAACGCCGACAACACCTGTTTTGCATAAATGAAAATGATTTTTGAGTACAGTACGTCCGACGCCTTTACGGGAAGAGTCTGGATAATCATTCTGTCGTCGCTTTCAAAAATCGCGCGGTTTATTGCTACGACGCCGCCGATAACATCGACCGCGAAAACGAATTCGTACACGAACGTCATTATTTCATATTGCCGCGCACGCACGTCACGTACGCCGTTGAGCCTGATTTCGGTATATTTCGCGACAAACGCGCCGAACACCTCGACAACGACGTACATAATAAACGCCGTCATCACAAGCGTAAGCAACGCGCCGACGATATCGATGCGTTTTTTGTCACGCTTGAAATAAGACAACTTTTCGGTCATCTGTTTTTTCAGAAGTACGCCCAGCATCAGTCTTCCTTATTAGTATCGTAATACTTTTCGATAAGTTCGTCGCCGTCGAATTTGTCCTTGCCGGTGACGATGATTTTTTTGAGTTCGCCCGCGGCAATTATAATCACCCTGTCGCAAACCCTTTCCACGACGTCGAGATTGTGCGACGAAAACAAAATGGTTTTGCCCGTCTGCACGTACTCGCGCATATAGTTTATGACGGCGTTCTGCGTGCGGGGATCGAGACCGAGCATCGGCTCGTCAAGAAGCCACAGCCGCGGCTCGTGAATGAGCGAACCCATCATACATATTTTCTGTTTCATTCCGTGGGAGTATCCCGAAATAAGTTTGTTTATGCTGTCGCCGAGTTTGAATACCCTTTCCAGTTCCTTGATTTTCTCGTCGCGCTTTTCGTACGGCACGCCGTAAACGTCGCTCATGAACGAAAGATATTGCATACCCGTCATTTTTGTGAACACCGTGTGATTGTCGGTGACGAAAGAAAAATTGCGTTTTGCATCCACGGGATTTTTCGACACGTCGTAACCCGACACGGTTATCGTGCCGGAACTTAACGGAATCATTCCCGTGATGCATTTAAGAGTGGTGGATTTTCCTGCGCCGTTTGCGCCAAGGATACCGACGACTTCCCCTTCCGCACAAGAAAAAGAGATGTCTTTTACGGCATAATCGGATTTTTTGCCGTACTTTTTGAAAAGATTTTTTACTTCAAGGGGCAACGAACCGTCGATCGGCGTGCCAAGTGTTTTTTTATTATTTTTCATTGTGTCCCTTATCTTCAAGTAATGTTTCGCGTATGCACGCGTGCGTGTTCTAATAAAAATTATTAGATACCTTATCATATAACCAAAAAACAGATTTGTCAACGATAAAACCGCCCGAAACGCCTTTTGTTTCGTTATTCAACTTTTTGTATATTATTTGCAAAAAATAAATATCGCCGCTCTTGACAAATAAAAAATATGGTTTTATACTATATTTACATACCCCCATAGGGTATATTGAAAATTAACGGAGAATAACAAAATGGAAAACGTAAAATGCGCCGAAATATCGTGCGCCGATTGCTGCCGTAAAAAGCACACGCCGCGCGACGAAAAATCTCTCAAATGCCTGAACGACAGGTTAAACCGCATAATCGGACAGTTAAACGGTATAAAAAATATGTTGAACGACAATCGTTATTGCGGCGACATACTCGTGCAGTTGTCCGCCGCCGAAAGCGCGCTGTCGGCATTCGGGTATGAAATTCTGTCCGACCATTTCAAAACCTGCGTCGTCGAAAACGTGAAAGACGGAAACACCGCAATCCTTGACGAGGCGGTTGAACTCATTAAAAAACTGAAATAGTTAAATTATGGAAAAACTTAAATTCAACGTTTACGGTATGAGTTGCTCGGCGTGCGCCGCGCGCGTCGATAAGGTCGTAAGGGAACTTGACGGCGTAAAAGACGTCGCCGTGAACCTTCTCACAAATCAGATGGTCGTCGACTTTGACGAGCCTGCCACTGTCGAAAAAATCGAACGTGCCGTTTCGGGCGCGGGGTATAAAGCCGCTCTTTTTAACGATAAATCGCAAAAAAAGGAAAAAGTCAATCCGCTTATCCGCTCGATAATCCGCCTTGCCGTGTCCGCCGTCCTGCTTATCCCCCTTATGTACGTGTCGATGGGCGGCGTTATGTTCGGCTGGGATATGGGCGCGCTGAACGGCAACCCGATGGGTATCGCTATATACGAACTTGTGTTCTCTTTCGTCATACTTGTCATCAACGGAAAGTTTTTCGTGAGCGGCACAAAGGCGATTTTCCACCGCGCGCCGAATATGGATACTCTTGTGTCGATGGGCAGCGGCATTTCTTTCGTATACAGCGTCGCGCTTATGATTCGCGCAGGCGTAAATACCGCATATCTTCATCATCTTCCGCACACCTTGTACTTTGAGTCGGCGGCGATGATACTTGTGCTTATCACCCTTGGAAAAACGCTGGAAATTTACAGCAAAGGAAAAACCACGTCCGCGATAAAAGGGTTGATGAACCTTGCCCCCGAAACCGCAAGGGTTATTAAGGACGGCGAAGAAAAAGAAATTCCGCTCTCGAACCTTTCGACGGGCGACGCGTTTGTCGTACGCCCCGGCGAGAACTTCCCCGCGGACGGCGTAATATTGTCGGGGAGCGGCTCCGTCAACGAATCGGCGGTAACGGGCGAAAGTATGCCCGTCGATAAATCCGTCGGCGATAAGGTTATTTCCGGCACAACGAACGTCAACGGCTTTATCACCGCAAAAGCCACTTCCGTCGGCGGAGATTCCACGCTCGGGCGCATCGTCAAACTTGTGCAGGACGCGTCCGCTTCAAAAGCCCCGATTGCAAAAACGGCAGATAAAGTGTCCGGAATATTCGTGCCAAGCGTCATTTGCGTTGCAATCGTTACTTTTATCGTGTGGATTGCCGTCACGAAAAACTTTGCGACTTCCCTTACGCACGCAATATCCGTGCTTGTCATAAGTTGCCCGTGCGCCTTAGGTCTTGCAACCCCCGTCGCCATTATGGTCGGCAGCGGAAAAGGCGCGAAAAACGGGCTTTTGTTCAAGACGGCAACCGCCCTTGAAGAAGCGGGAAAAACGGATATCGTCGTTCTGGACAAGACGGGCACCATAACGAAAGGCACGCCTGTCGTCACCGACGTTTCGGCTTTATCGGGTGAGTCCGAAGACGAAATTATCGCGCTTTCCGCAAGCCTTGAAAAAGGCAGTTCGCACCCGCTTGCGACGGCAATCGTGCGCTTTTCGGAAGAAAAAAACATAACGGTTTTCACCCCGGAAAAGTTTGAAAACCTTTCGGGACACGGCGTGAAAGGAATCGTAAGCGGCGACGAAATCGTCATCGGAAACGCCGCCCTTATGAAAGATATCGGCGCGGCGGCAAACGACGCTTTCCCGACGGGCGAAAAGTTCGCGCGGGACGGCAAAACCCCGTTGTACGTTGCGAAAAACAATAAAATTATCGGCGTCATCGCCGTGTCGGACGAGCTGAAATCAGATAGCGCGGGCGCGATAAAACGAATGAAAGAACAAGGTCTGTTCGTCACAATGCTTACGGGCGACAACGCGCTCAGCGCAAATGCGGTTGCAAAAACCTGCGACGTCGACTGCGTTATTCCGGACGTTCTTCCCGACGAAAAAGACGCCGTTTTGTCAAACCTTCAAAAGTACGGAAAGGTTGTCATGGTCGGCGACGGAATCAACGACGCTCCCGCCCTTACCCGCGCGGACGTCGGCATTGCAATCGGCGCGGGCACCGACGTCGCAATCGACAGCGCGGACGTCGTGCTGATGAAGTCGGAACTTTCGGACGTGCCGCGCGCGATAAGCCTTTCCCGTCGCACCCTTCTGAATATCCGCGAAAACCTGTTCTGGGCGTTTATTTACAACGTCGTGTGTATTCCCATCGCCGCAGGCGTGTTCTCTCCGCTTGGCGTTACGCTGAACCCCATGTGGGGCGCGGCGGCAATGAGCCTTTCAAGCGTATGCGTCGTGCTGAACGCGTTAAGACTTAATCTTATCAACCTTGACAAGCCCGTAAAACACAGGAAAAAAGTCGTGAAAATCGACGTGAACGATATTTCAAAAACCAAAAACACCGAAATTAAAAAAGGAGAACAAAGTATGAAAAAAACGTTGAAAATCGAAGGTATGATGTGCGCGCATTGCGTGGCTCACGTGAAATCCGCCCTGCAAAAAGTCGACGGCGTCAAAGACGTCGAAGTGTCGCTTGAAAACAAAACGGCGGTCGTAACTCTTACGTCGGACGTAAGTAACGACGTGTTGAAATCCGCGGTAACAAACGAAGGCTACGAAGTCGTCGAAATAAAATAAAAAACCGCCAAAAACCACTTTCTCATCAAAAACAAAACTTTGATGCGACGATTTTGAAAGATAAACGCCAAAAAAAGAAGGGATAACGCATTTTGCGTTATCCCTTATTTTATTCCGAAAGTTCCGTCCACTCGGTTATCAGCGGATCAAGCTTTTCTTCAATCGTTTTTATTTCTTCTTCGACCGCCATTACTTTTTTGTAGTCGGTGTTGACGGTTTCGTCGTCGAGTTTTGCCTGCGCCCGGTTTAGTTCTTCTTCAAGCGCGGTGATCTTTTTTTCCAAAAATTCGACGCGGTGTTTGCGCCGTGCTTCTTCCTTACTTTCGACGTAGCGTTCCCCACCCGTTTTTTTGGTCTTTTCGGGTTTTTCCTTTGCGACTTCTTCCGCAGTTTCTTTTTCTCTTTCTTCGTACTCGTCGAAAGTGCCGTCAAAGTATCTCACCCCGCCGTTTTCAAACACGATAAGACTTTTTGCAACGCGGTTTATAAGATACCTATCGTGCGACACGACGATGACCGTGCCCGAAAAATCCATCAGCAGTTTTTCAAGGGTTTCTTTGCCGATGATGTCCATGTGGTTGGTCGGCTCGTCGAGAATCAGGAAGTTGGGACGACGGCGGAATATTTTTGAAAGCGCAAGGCGCACCTTTTCGCCGCCCGACAAATCTTTGACGCACTTGAAAACGTCGTCGCCCGAAAGCAAGAATCCGCCCAGCGTTTTTCGTATTTCCCCGTCGTTAAGTTCCGGAAACTCCGCGCGGAAGTCTTCAAGGACGCTCAACTCGCTTTTCGTTGCGGCAATGGTCTGGTCGAAGTACCCGACGCGCGTTTTCACGCCGAATCGGACGTCGCCCGAAAGCGGCGGAATAAGCCCCGTTATCGTTTTCAATAACGTAGATTTGCCCGTGCCGTTGCTGCCGATCACGCCGATTTTCTGTCCCCTTTCGACAGCAAGCGATATTTTGCCCAACGGTTTATCGTATCCGAAAACAAGGTCTTTCACAAACAGCGCGTCCCTGACGCTTTCGTACTCGGGCTGGAAAGACGAAGCAAACGTCGAGGTGTCGAAGCGGCGCGGGGTTTCGACAGTACCAAGCCTTTCGATTTCTTTCAGTTTCGACTGCGCCATTGCGGCTTTCGTCGCCTTGTAGCGGAATCTTTCGACAATTTTTCGGAGCCTGTCGATTTCGGCGGATTTCCATTTTGCGTCTTTAAGCGCTTTGTCGTACGCCTGTTGTTTTTGCGCCAAAAACGCCGTGTAGTTGCCCTTGTATCTTGTCGTGACGCCGTACTCGATTTCGTAAACGACGCCGACGATGCGGTCCAGAAACATACGGTCGTGCGACACGATGACGACCGAATTTTTATAATTTTTAAGGTATCCTTCCAGCCACTCCACCGCGGCGATGTCAAGGTGGTTCGTGGGTTCGTCCAGAAGTAAAACGTCGGGTTTTTCAAGCAGCAGTTTCATAAGCGCGATTTTTGTGCGCTGCCCGCCCGAAAAGCACGAAAGTTTTTTGTCAAGGTCTTCGGCGGAAAACCCGAATTTGCTCACCGCCGTCAGATATTCCTTTTTATAAAGGTATCCGCCGATATTTTCAAACCTTTCCATTGCGCGCGAATACGCGCCGACGTTTTCGTCCGACGGGTTTTCGCTCATTTTGTCAAGAAGGTTCTGCAATTTGTTTTCAAGTTCGACAACGTCCTTGTACGCCGACAAAATTTCCTGCCGGAGAGTCAGTTCGTCGTTCAAAGACACCTGTTGAAGATATCCGATTTTCGGCGCGCCCGCTATCGAAAACGAGAATTTTTCGTCGCCGGTGCCGGACACAAGCGGCACTTCCCCGCTAATGCACTTCAATATGCTGGTTTTTCCGGAGCCGTTCCTTCCGACAAGCGCGATTTTTTCCTTGTCCGACACCGAAAAATTTATTTCGGAAAGCACCGTATTGCCGTCGTACTCGACGGAGCCGTTGATAATCTCGATTCTCATACGTCCGATTATACAAAACTTTTGTTAATTTGTCATTCGTTATGAACACAAGATAATAACGCGCTCTTTACATATTTTAAAATCGGTGCTATAATCCTATCAAACGAGGTAATGATAATTATATGGTCGGTTTAACGTCAAACAATTTAATGAACCTTAGCATGGCGGAACGCTTCGACAAGTTCAAAGAAAAAGGCTTCGGCTCGGTCATGATATGGCTCGGCCCCGACGCCAAAGAATCCGCGGACGAACGCGCCACCCTTGCCGAACGCGCCGGGCTTTTCATTGAAAACTTCCATTTAAGCTGCGACCACCTGAACGAAATGTGGATCGACTGCAAGGAAGGGGACGAACGCATTTCCCGCTTTAAGGACGAAATTGCGGCAGCCTCGAAACACGGCGTGAAAACGGTTGTCTGCCACCTGACGCACGGCGATTTTCCGCCTTTTGTGTCGACAATCGGCACGAATCGTATCGAAGACCTTGTAAAATTTGCGGAAAACGCAAACGTGAAACTTGCGTTTGAAAACGTCATCACGAAAGACCACGTCACCTACGTTCTGGAAAATTTCAAGTCGCCTTACGTCGGTCTTTGCTATGACGTCGGACACGACCACTACTGGCGCGTTCAGGATTGGCTGGGGCTTTTCGGCGACAGGGTTTTCGCCCTGCACCTGCACGACAATTTCGCCGATAAGGATTCCCACTTCATACCCTTTGACGGCAGCATCGACTGGCAGTACACGCTGCCCCGCCTTGCGAAAACGAGTTACCGCGGCACGACCACGCTTGAAACAAAAGACGCCGCCTACGTTTACGACGCCTCGCCCGATAAATATCTGGAACACGCGTTAAGCGTCGGCAACTATATCGACAAATTCCTTGAAAGCAACCGCTGAACGGCAAAATAAAAAACACAAAACCGCGTTGGTTTTGTGTTTTCTTTTTGGTTGTTTTTTGATTAGTTTTTCTTTTTTTTCGGTTTTATTGACCGATGACGGCTTTGATACGCCTGACTCCCGCGGAGCTTGACTGTTCTTTCGTGATTTTGAAAGATTTTAAGTCGCCCGTGTTGTTTGCATGCGGTCCGCCGCAAATTTCCTTGCTGAAATCGCCGATGGTATAAACTTTTACCTTTTCGCCGTACTTGTTGTCGAAGATACCGATTGCGCCCTGCGCTTTCGCTTCGTCAACGGTCATTTCTTCGCACACGACGGGGATATTCTCTTTGATTTGTTCGTTGACAAGGTCTTCAACCGCCTTTATTTCGTCCGCCGTCATTGCACGGTCGAAACCGAAGTCGAACCTTAATCTTTCGGCGGTGATATTGCTGCCGCGCTGGCGCGCCTCGCCGCCCAGAACCTTCATAAGAGCGGAATGTAAAAGGTGCGTTGCAGTGTGGAGTTTTGCGGTTTCTTCGGAATTGTCCGCAAGCCCGCCGTGGAATTTCTGTTCCGCGCCCGCCTGCGATTTTTTCTGATGTTCCTTGAACGCGTCTTCGTATCCTTGCACGTCGACTTCGAACCCGTTTTCGTGCGCGAGTTCTTCCGTCATCTCGATGGGGAATCCGAAAGTATCGTAAAGACGGAATGCGGTTTTTCCGCTTATCGTCTTTGTGGGAATGTGAGTGATGACCTTTTCAAACTCCTTCAAGCCTTGTTGTAAGGTGTTGGAAAATCTGATTTCTTCCTTGTCAAGTTCCGACACAATCCTGTCTTTATTTGTCAAAAGATACTGATAAACGTCCTGATATTGCGAAATATACTGTTCCGCAATTTTGGAAAGCGAACGCTCGGGAAGGTCGATGATGCGTCCGAAACGCACCGCACGACGGATAAGTCTCCTAAGAATATAGCCTTGGTCAACGTTACTGGGCACAATGCCTTTCACGTCGCCGATAAGGAAGGTCGAGGTGCGGATATGGTCGGCGATTATACGCATCGCTTTCGTGACGGTTTCGCTTTCGTCGTACTTGTGTCCCGAAAGATTTTCGATGAGCGCGATCGCGGGTTTGAACAAGTCGGTTTCATAAACCGATTTGTATCCGTTCAGAATGCAAAGCATACGTTCAAGCCCCATTCCCTCGTCGACGTTCTTTTGTTTAAGCGGCGAGAAGGTGCCGTCGGCGTTTTTGAAGTATTGCATAAAAACGTCGTTGCCGATTTCGACGTACTTGCCGCAGTCGCACGCGGGCGAACAACCGTCCGAACATTTGGGTTTTCCCGTGTCGATGAACATTTCGGTGTCGGGACCGCAAGGACCGGTAACGCCGGCGGGACCCCACCAGTTGTTTTCTTTCGGAAGGAAGAAAATGCGGTCTTCGGGGACGCCCATCTTTTTCCAGAATTCCGCGCTTTCGTCGTCGCGGGGGCAGTCTTCGTCGCCCTTGAAAACGGTAACCGCGAATTTGTCTTTGTCAAATTCCAGCCGGTTCAGCAAAAAGTCGTACGAGCAGGAAATTGCATATTCCTTGAAGTAGTCACCGAGCGACCATCTGCCCAGCATTTCAAAAAACGTGCAGTGCGTCGGATCACCAACTTCTTCGATATCGCCCGTGCGGACGCAGATTTGCACGTCGGTCAGACGGTTGCCCGCGGGGTGTTTTTCGCCGAGAAGGTACGGTACGAGGGGGTGCATGCCCGCCGTCGTGAACAATACCGTCGGATCGTTTTCGGGGATAAGCGACGCGCTGGAAATAACGGCGTGTCCCTTTGATTTGTAGTAGTCGAGATAAATTTTGCGAAGTTCGCTGCTTGTAAGATTTTTCATAAATATCCTTAAATTAAATTATCTTCTGATAAATTGCCCTGAACCCGTGCGGCAATACGCCGAGTTTGATGAGATAGCCTTCCGCGCCGTCGCCCTCGCTGACGGTGAGTTTGTCCGCGCCGAGATATTTCAGAATAAGCGAGTACATAAGTATGCCCGGGGCGATGATGTCCGCGCGCTTTTCGGGGAGTCCTTTCACGTGGCGGCGTTCTTCCATCGTCATTTTGCTGATTTTGTCGTACATGTTTTCGATGTCGGAAAGAGTCAGCACCGAGCCGTTGACGACGTTCGGATCGTATGTTTCAAGTTGGTTTTTCATCGCTGCCATCGTGGATATCGTGCCTCCGATTGCGACGACTTTGTCAAACGGCGGAATTTCGCCGTATCCCATAAGGCAGTCGTTGATGAACGGCGTCATTTCGATTCTTTCGCGCTCGATTGCGGAAAGCCTGACGATGCCGTACGGCAAACTTTTGGAATATAATATGTTTTCGCCGTCGCCGACCGAAATTTCGGTGCTTGCGCCGCCCATGTCGATAACGCAGCATCTGCCTTTCGTGCTTGCGCCCAAGAACCCGATTTCCGCCTCGGTCTTTTTGTCCAGAATGTCGATTTCAAGCCCGCAAAGTTCCCTGACTCTGTCGACGAACCTGTATTTGTTTTTCGCGGAGCGCACCGCTTCCGTCGCATAGGCATAGACGTCTTCCGCGCCGTTTTGCATCGCAACGAAATAATACTCCGCAACGGCCTGAGCCGTGCGTTCGATACTGACGGGTTGCAACGTGTTCATCTCGTCCATATTCTCGGCAAGACGCGTCGTGTTCACCCTTTTTTCGACCTTTTCGCCGTCCGTCATCATAAGCCTTACGGACGTGCTGCCTATGTCGATTACTCCGAATAACATAAGTCCCTCACTAAAATAATACAACTATTATAAACAAGTAATAAGAGTTTGTCAATTTATGAAAACTCAATGCATACATTGTTTTTATGGAAAACGAAAAAAGAGGAGCGCTTGCGCTCGAAAACGACCATCTGGCTGTTACGTCCGTTTCAAAAGTGATTTCGTCGGGCGACAAGTCGATTGTATTGATGCAAAACAAGGAAATGTTGACAATCACGGGCGAAGGGCTTTCCGTCACCGAAATCAACCTTGACTCGGGACGGCTTTCGGCAACCGGCAGAGTGAAAGAAATCAGGTTTTCGGAAACGCTCACGAAGGCGGGACTTATCAAAAAGATTTTCAAATGACGCACTCGATAATTTCCGAAAGTTTTATCTTTCTTTCGATGATTCTTTGCGGAATGACGTCGGGCGTGCTTTACGCCATACTTTACGGTTTGCGCCGCGTCGTGAAGAAAAAGTTTTTCGCGTTCTTATCCGACGTTATTTTTGCGGCGGCAACGCTTGCAGTGTTGTTTTTCGCGCTTGAAAAAACCTGCGGCGGTAACATAAGATTTTACCAAATCGCAGGCTTTATTGCGGGATTTTGTATCGTTGAACTGTTATTTGCGCTGATTACGCAGCGGCGCCGATCATAATCACCAGAACGTTTGAGCGTATTATCGCAAAGCTGTATCTTTCACGCCCGGCCGCTTGCATCGCTTCTTCTGCGTAAATCTTCGCCGCGTCCTTGGTTAAGGAAAACGCAAATTCAAACTCCACAATCGTCGATGGCGGGAGCGTTTTCAACGCACGCGCCATTTGCTGTGCCGCAAGATTTCTGTTTGTAATAACGTAATTGTATTCCGTTCCGCTTGACGTATAAGTTTCGTGCGCGTAATAATCGAACTTTCCTTCCGCTTTCGGGTAACCGTGTCCCGTCTTTTCAACGTGAGAGTTTTTCACTTCGTCGTCGGACAACAGGAAGTAGGCGTGCGACAAAAATTCCTTGCTGTCGTCGCCGACGTCGCCCCAGGTCGTGTCGACGAAATACCATTCCTTGTCCCCCGTGCCGTTAAGGTCAAGCAGGACTTTGTTCCAGGCGTGTCCGCCGAAGTTTTTGCCGTCGCTTGACGCTTCGCCGCTGATACGTACGGCGGTGATACCCTCGATTCCGCACATTAAAACGAACGCTTTCGACTTCCCGTCGCAGACGGCGTGCATATCTTTCTTATAAAACTTATTAAGGAATATCCCTTCAAGGTAATATCCGTAATATTTCATTTTTTCGTTAAGGCTGAGATTTCCGCTTACATATTTATCTTCGGCGTTTGCACAGTCGTGGTCATAGCGCACGTTATAGATTATGTAGTCGTAGATTGCGTGGACTTTTTCGTATTCGCTCATGTCGTCGGACACGATATAAGACAACGCGTCTTTCGCGTTATCGTATATTTGTTTGAGGTCGGCTTGCTCGTCCATAAACTCAGGCTGGTAGCCCCACGCCACCGCCTTGTAAAGCATATTGCTTGTCGAAACGCTCATCGTTTCTTTCACGCTGTCGATATAAAAGTTTCTCTCTTTCTTTACGTTGTCGTAATGGGGTTTCGAATACGTATTTTGCACGGCGTCCATAAAGCCGTCGGGCGCGTCGTACTCGGGCGAATTGACCGTCGGGATAACCCCCGCCTCGTCGGCGAAAAACCTGAATTTTATCGTGAACTCGTTGCCATCGATTTCAAGCGAGTACCCCGGGATAATGCCCGACTCTTCAACGCAATCCCTGACTTCCGACACGTCTTTTTTTACGGTTTCGGGCGTCGCGTATCCCGCGTAAAACTTGATTTCCGCGATTTTGTTTTCCAGAACGAAAAGGATAAGGTTTTTAAGTTCTTCCTTGGAAGTTATATATCTGTTTTGCGCGTATCCGCCGTAATCGTGGAAGTGCGAGATGTAAAACCGCGCTTCGTCGTTTTCCGAAAGATATACGATAGTTTTTGTTTTCGTGATTTTGTTTATTTCCGCCGTTACCTTATGTTCGCCGCGGTTCGTCGGCTTAAACGAAAAGGTTTTGCCTGTCGAATAATACTTGTCGTTGACGTACCATTTGACGCTTTCGACGTCGGCTTTTGCGGGCGAAAGAGTTGCCGTGAACGTTACCGTTTCCGCCGTGGTCTGGCTGAGTTTTCCTGTCACATCGACTTCGATATGGTTTGCGGCAACGTTGTCCTTGACGACGAAATTAACTTCGCGGCTTACTCCGTCCACAACGACTTTTAAGGTGAACGTCCCTTCTTTTCCGATTGCGGCAATCGTGTCGTTGACCTCGCCCATGCCGTTTGAACGGATTGTTTCAAGAGTCGTCGTGGAAATCAAATTCCCGCCTTCGTCGTAAACGTACGCCTTCGCGGTTTTTTTGCCGAGAGGCGAGTTGTCGAAATATCTTGCGCGCACGACGATTTTTTCGTCCGTCCCGACGCGGTATTTGTCAAGATATACAAGAAGTTCTTCGACGGCGCAGAATCCGACGGTTGCGGATTTTCCGTCCGCCGTTACGGTGGCAAAATATATTTCGCCCGGGCTTGGAAGATACGACGCGGTTTTACCGCTTGCCGTCGCGACTTCTTCGCCCGCGCCGTTCGTGAATTTCCACGAAAAGACGGTGTCGGGGTTCGTGCCGTCGTTGAGCGTTGCGGAAAAATCGACGCTTTTCGGCGTTTCGCCCGATTGCAACAACTGATATTGATTTTCAACGCCGATTTTTACCGTTGAAACGTCGGCGTAATCGACGTTTACTTTAAGTTCCGCCGTGTTGCCTTTGCCGTTGGTTGCGGTAATCGTGACCGCGGTTTTGGTTTTCCCGACGGCTTTTATGCTTGTCCGCCCGTATATTTCGACCTTTGTTTTGTCCGACGTGGACAAAGTGAACTCGTCGGTGCGCCCGTTACTGAGCGTTACGTCGTACGTTTCGCCGATTTTCAGCGTTATCTCGCTTTCGGACAGCGCAAACTTCCCTTCCGGGTGCAAAATTCCTTGTATAAGACTGCATCCGCAGAGCGCGGCGCAAAGAAGCGCGACAACCGCGGCAATCAGCGTTATTTTCAAAAATCTTTTGTTTTTCATAGTAAATATATTTTATACTAATCTTGTTAAAAGGTCAATACGATTTTTTCTTGTTAAAGCCACTTCGATGTGATATAATCGGTCTTATGCAAGATACCATTCCTTTTCTTACGACGATAATCACAAAAGCCGAAGCGGACGAGATGAATCCGCTTGTTCTCGCTTTCGTCGGCGACTCCGTACAACAACTGTACGTCAGAACGCGGCTTGCCATTTCGTCCGACAAAAAATCGGGCGCGCTCCATAAACTCGCAACCAAGGAAATCAAGGCGGAAGCGCAGGCGGATAAAATCGAAAAACTGCTGCCGTGTCTTTCTGAAGAAGAAGTCGCGGTTTACAAGCGCGCAAGAAACGCGCATTATTCGTCGTCGGCAAAAAACGCAAGTATCGGCGACTACAAAAAAGCAAGCGGATTCGAGGCTCTTCTCGGATACCTGTATCTCACGGGAAAACACGACCGCCTGAACGAATTGCTTTCAATCGAATAAGGAGAAATCATGTTAATTACGGGAAAAAACGCAGTGTATGAGGCGTTGCGCTCCGACGCAACCGTTGAAAAACTTTACGTGCAAAGAGGCGAAACGACGGGCGTCGTAAAAAACATAATCGCCCTTGCAAAAGAAAAGAAAATCGTCGTGTCCGTCGTCGATAAAACCGCGCTCGACCGCATCACGCAAAACGCAAAACATCAGGGAGTCGCGCTTACTCAGACGGAGTTTGTTTATTCGTCTTTGGACGACATTTTGTCTTTTGCGAAATCGAAAGACGAGCCGCCCTTTATCGTGATTCTGGACGAACTTTCCGACCCCCACAATCTCGGCAGCATTATCCGTACGGCGGAGTGCGCGGGCGTGCACGGAATCGTCATCGGAAAGCACCGCGGCGTTACCGTGAACGACACCGTTTTAAGGTGCTCCGCAGGCGCGGCGGAACACGTGAAAATCGCGAAAGTTACCAACGTCAACGACGCGATAAATTATCTTAAAACACAAAATGTGTATGTTTATTGCGCGGATATGGACGGTGAACCTATGTATCGTGCAAATCTTACCGGGGCAATCGCATTGCTTGTCGGCGGCGAAGACAGCGGCGTAAAACGCCTTTCAAAGGAACTTGCCGACGGCGTAATTTCCATTCCGATGAGCGGAAAAATCAACAGCCTGAACGCCTCGGTTGCCGCCGCCGTCGTGATTTACGAAAAGGTACGACAGGACAGAAAATGACATACGAAACTTTGCCCGACGAGGAACTTGCAAAACGCGCGCAGTCAAACGACTCCGCCGCCGTAAACGAACTGTTGCATCGTCATAAATCGCTGGTCAACAAGGCGGTGCGCCGCTTCTTTTTGCCGTCGGGCGACACCGACGATCTTGTGCAGGAAGGAATGGTCGCGCTGTTCAACGCGATTATGAATTACGACGAAAAAGCCGGCGCGAGTTTCACAACGTTCGCCTACATCTGCGTCAGAAAAAGAATCATCGGTTTAATCAGGAAATCTTCAAGCGGAAAAAATCGCGCGCTTAACGACAGCGTGCCTCTTGACGACGTCGAAATCGCCTCGGGCAATCCCGAAACCGTTTATATCGAAGAGGAGCGGGAAACCCTTTTAATGCGGGAAATCGAAAGCGTTTTGTCGGAAGAAGAACAGCGGATTTTTTACGCTTATCTTGACGGCGACTCGTATCGGGAAATTGCCGCCTCTCTTTCGGTTTCCACAAAAAAAGTCGACAACACCCTGCAAAAAATAAGAAAATCGCTGAAAAAATCGTTAAATCGCTGACTTTTTCGCCGATTTTCGCTTTACATAAACGAATAAATTATTTATAATAATTGCACGTTGATATATTATCGACAAATTTCCTTGCCTGTTTAAGCAGGCCACAAAGTCCACAAGGAGGTATAAAAAGATGAACAAGTATGAAATCCTTTACATCATCGACAATGACGTTTCGGAAGAAGACAAGGCTGCTCTCGTCGACAGGTTCTCGGACCTCGTCGTAAAACTCGGCGGCACCGTTGACGGCATTGACAAGTGGGGTACCCGCAAATATGCATATCCCATCAACGATAAGAACGAAGGCTACTACGTCTTGATGAACTTTACGGCAGACGCATCCGCTCCCGCCGAAATCGATCGTCAGATGAAAATCACAGACGCAATCGTACGTCAGATGATTATCCGCAAATAACCGCATAAGGGGTCATTTATGAACAAAGTATTTTTAATCGGTAATTTAACAAAGAATCCCGAACTCACCAACACCGGCTCGGGCATTCCCGTTTGCAGATTCACGCTTGCCGTGTCGCGCAGATTTTCCAACAGCGACGGCGTAAGAGATACCGACTTCCTTCCCGTTGTCGTATGGAGAACGCAGGCGGAACATTGCAACAAATACTTGAAAAAAGGCAGTAAAGCGGCCGTATCCGGATCGGTTCAGACCCGCAGTTACGACGCTCCCGACGGAAGCCGCAGATACGTCACCGAAATCGTTGCCGACGAGGTTCAGTTCCTCAGCACCAAGGCCGAAGACGAATCCGCCTCGAACGACGGCGTGTTCGACGACCTTAAAGCCGTTGACGAGAATCTGCCCTTCTGATTTTCGCCCGTATTATAGGGCTCAATAATTAAGAGGTATATTAAAATGAGTGAAGAAGTAAAACGCCCCGTTCAGGGCGGCAAAAGAATTCCCAAAAAGAAAGTCTGCCAATTCTGCGTCGATAAGGCAACCGAAATCGACTACAAAGACGTTGCCAAACTTCGCAAATACATCACCGAAAAAGGCAAGATGATGCCCCGTCGTATGACCGGCGTCTGTGCAAAACATCAACGTTTCTTGTCCGACGCAATCAAACGCGCCCGCGTTATGGCATTGCTTCCCTACAAAGCAGACTAATTATTAAACCAATCAAAAACGCACCGTTTCCACGGTGCGTTTTTTTGTTGCGCGCAAGACGTTTACATCTTATTTTCTTGACTGTCAATAGGACACTCTTGCTATATAGTAATAGACCGTTTTCTTTCGAGGTATTGTTTTAAATATATGCGTTGGCGGTTTTATGGCTGTTCGGTATTTATAAATGACTTTCTCGCATATCCGTTGCGAAAAGCAAAGCGGAATAAAACACTTTTGATATAAATAATCCCGCCATAAAAAGGCGGGTTTTAATACTCTCCCCCAAAACGGCGAGAATTTGATTAAATAATATCTTTCCCAAAACGGCAGAATTTTGATGAGATTTTGACGTTTCTTGGCAAGTTCTTACGAGGGCGCGTACTTTGGCGTACGTAACCGAGTAAGGTTTTGCCAAAAACTCAAAAGGTCGCAAAATTATGCCGTTTTAGTTGTATTGGTTTTGAAGCAGATCGAGCATCTCCCTGCTCCCGCCGACAAGCAACGTATCGCCGTCAAGCAAAGGTTCGTCCGCGGCGAAGTTGACGATGACGTCGTTGTCGCGCTCGACAGCAAGAACGTTGACGTCGTATTTTTTGCGGATATCCAGCGTCACAAGGGAGCTTCCCGCCCAACTTGACGGAAGTTCCATTTCGATAATGCTGTATTTGCTGCTTATGGTCATTATGTCGTGCAGCAAGGGGTTGGCAAGGCGTGCGCCCATTTTTTCGCCCATTTCCATTTCGGGAATGACGACCTCGTCCGCGCCGACGCGTTCCAGAACCATTTTATGTTTAAGGTTTTCGGCCTTTGCGATGACCTTTTTGACGCCGATTTCCTTGCAGGTGAGCGCGCACAAAACGCTTGCTTCCAGGTCGCTTGCGATGCCGATAATGACGACGTCGAAGTTTTCGATGCCGAGCGCGCGCAAAGTGCGCTCGTCGGTAACGTCGGCGACGACGGCGTGCGTGGTGTACTCGTGCGCTTCCGTGATGACCTCTTCTTTTATATCGACGGCAAGGACTTCCTCGCCTTTTTCAAACAAGGTTTTCGCGACGGTCGAGCCGAATCTGCCAAGTCCGATTACCGCAAATTGTTGATTTTTCGATTTTTTGTTTTTCATAAAATAAACCTCCGCTTATCCGATAAGAATTTTGGCATCGGGGTATTTGATATTTGCCGATTGTTTTTTTGTATTCAAAAGCGCGGTGCCGATTGTCAGCGGCCCGAGACGACCGATGAACATCGAAAAACACAGCGTAATGAGCGCGGGTGTATGGAGCGACGTCGTGAGCCCTGCCGATACGCCGACCGTGCCGAACGCGCTGAACGCCTCGTACATGCTGTCGATGACGGACAACCGCACGCCGTACGCCGCCTCCGTCGCCCAGATTATGAGAGCCTGCGCGAAAGAACCCAAGAAATATGCCGTCGTAACGACCGCCGCGCGTTTTATCGTCCTTGTGTTGATTGTTTCCTTGCCGACAACGACTTCGTCGCGGCCACGGAATACGGACGCGAACAACATAATCATAACGAAAATGGTTGTGGTTTTTACGCCGCCGCCCGTCGATGCGGGACACGCGCCGACGAACATAAGCACCATCGTCGCGACTTTTGCGCCGTCCGTGAGATTTGCCTGATCTATCGACGTCCAGCCTGCCGTCCTTGCCGTCGTCGACTGGAAAAACGCGTTAAGGACTTTGTCGCCCCAGTCCATCGGACCGAGCGTGCCGGGATTGTTCCATTCGATACCGAGTATCACCGCCGCGCCGACAACAAGCAAAATCGCCGTCATCGAAAGCGAAACGCGCGTATGAAGCCGAAGCGGTCTGTTTCTCTTTTTCCTTAATATGTCGTTGAAAACCAAAAAGCCGAGCCCGCCCGATATGATAAGCACCATTACGGTGATAAGTACGACGGGATCGTGCGAAAATGCCGAAATGCTGGAAAACGCGCCGTAGTCTTTGCCCATTATGTCGATGCCCGCGTTGCAGAACGACGAAACCGCCGTGAACAACGAAACGTATATACCGCGCGCGCCGAGGGCGGGGACAAGCCTTGTCATAAGCATAAGCGTGCCGAACCCTTCAAAAATGAACGTGAACGCAATGATTCGTTTTGTCAGTTTCACAACGCCTTTCAGGCTGTCCTGGTCAAGCGACTCCTGAATCGTCATGCGCTCTTTCAGGCTGATTTTCTTGCCGACAAGCATAAACATGAACGTCGTCGTGGTCATGAACCCGAGACCGCCGATTTGTATGAGCAACAAAACGACGATTTGTCCGAAAATCGACAGCTGAGTTGCGGGATCTATGACGGTAAGCCCCGTCACGCACACCGCGGTCGTCGACGTGAACAACGCGGGAACAAAGCCGATTGTCTTCCCGCTTGCCGAAGAAAACGGAAGCACCAGCAAAATCGTCCCGACGGCGATGACGCCCAAAAACCCGAGCACGATATATCGCGCGGGAGTCATAAAATTCTTAATTTTTTTGCCGACAGCCTTGAACAACTGCCCTGTTTTTTCTTTCATCAATCCTTAATTTCCCAGTCGATCGGCGCGATACCGTTCTTTTCCAAAAACTCGTTCGTCCTTGAAAACGGCTTGCTGCCGAAAAACCCGTTGTATGCAGAAAGCGGACTTGGATGTGCGCTTTCGATAACGTAATGTATCGGATTTGTAATATATTGCTTTTTCGAGCGGGCGTTTGCGCCCCACAGAATAAAGACTATCGGGGTGTCCCGCTCGTTAAGTTTTTTGATTATGTCGTCGGTAAAAATCTGCCAGCCGCAGTTTTTGTGGCTGTTGGCAAGGTGCGCGCGCACCGTCAATACCGAGTTCAGAAGAAGCACGCCCTGCTTTGCCCAACTTTCAAGACAGCCGTGCGGCGCGGGCGAAATGCCCAGATCGCTTTTCAGCTCCTTGTAAATATTGACAAGCGACGGCGGAATATCCACTCCTTTTTTCACCGAGAAGGAAAGCCCGTGAGCCTGCCCTTCTTCGTGATAAGGGTCTTGTCCGATTATCACCGCTTTGACGGCGTAATAATCGGTGTATTTCAGCGCGTTGAATATGTCGTACATCGACGGATAGCAGACGTGATGTGAATATTCGTCTTTCAGAAATTCGCGGATTTTAAGGTAGTTTTCTCCCGAAAACTCGTCCTTCAAAATCTCGTCCCAACTGTTGCCGATGCTCACCATATATTATTTCAGTTCCTCGTATTTTCTTGCCATCATGGCGTCGATATAGGAAAGCGCGTCTTCGTATTTCACCTTTTCCGCCGAAAGCGTCGCTCGGTCGGTAACCTCGATTTCGTCGTTTTGAAGTCCGCGGGGGCTTACCACGACGCGGATAGGCATACCCATAAGGTCGGCGTCGGCGAATTTCACGCCGTTTGAGACGTTTTCGCGGTCGTCAAAAAGCACGTTCACGCCCTTTTTCATAAGCGCGTCGTACAGCGTAAAAGCCTTTTCGCGAACGTTCTGGTCGTCGATACGCAAGGGGCAGATATGAACCTTGTAAGGCGCGACGGTGATTGGCAGAATAAGCCCCGCTTTGTCGTTGCTTTCCTGCGCTATTGCGGCGATTGCACGGCCTACGCCGATACCGTAACAGCCCATAATGGGGTTGACGGCTTCGCCTTTTTCGTTAAGCACGGTCATGCCCATGCTCTTTGTGTATTTCGTGCCGAGTTGGAAAATGTTGCCGATTTCGATGCCGTTTTCAAGGTGCAGCGGTTTTCCGCAAACGGGGCATTTGTCGCCTACTTTCACTTTTGCGATATCGACGAACGATTTGGGCTTAATATCGCGCGCGACGTTCACGCCTTTCACGTGGTACAGCGGCTTGTTTGCGCCGGCAACCATATTGTGCGCGCCTTCCAAAGACTTATCGAAAACGACGATTCCGTCTTTCAGGTCAAGCCCGATTGGCCCGATATTTCCCGCGACGAGCCCCGATTCTTCGTCGGCTTCCCACGGGACGATGTTTTTCATAATCGCTTTTTTGAGTTTGGCTTCGTTGACTTCCAAATCGCCCCTGATAAACGCGACGACAACCGTCTTTTCGCCCTTCACGGCGTAAACGACCGCCTTTATCGTCTGATAAGGCTGAACTTTCAAAAACTCCGAAACTTCCGCAATATCTTTGGCGTCGCCGGTGAAAACTTCTTCCTTTTCCGCGTCCGCGCCGAAATCGACCTCGGGACGTACGCCCGTCGCGACTTCCATATTCGACTTATATCCGCACTCGTCGCAAAGCACGAGCGTGTCTTCGCCGACTTCTGTCAGCAGCATAAACTCGTGAGCGATACTGCCGCCCATCATACCGCTGTCCGACTTGACCGCGATGAATTTTTTCAACCCGATACGGCGGAATATGTTGTTGTATGCGTCGTATTCCTTGTAATAATGCTTTTCAAGGTCCTCCTGAGTCATATGGAACGAGTACGCGTCTTTCATCGTAAATTCCCTGACGCGGATAAGTCCGCCGCGGCAACGAGGCTCGTCGCGGAACTTCGTCTGAATCTGATAAATCATGAACGGAAGCTGATTATAACTCGAAACGGTGTTTTTTGCAAGGTGTACCGCCGCTTCTTCGTGCGTCATTCCGAGAAGCATATCTTTGCCGCTTCTGTCCTTAAACCGCACCATCTCGCTGCCGATGCTTGAATATCTTCCCGACTGCTCCCAAAGTTCCCTGGGCATAACGACGGGGAATTTCACTTCCTGTCCGTCGATTTTGTTCATTTCGTCGCGGATAATGTCTTCGATATTCTTCGCCATAAGCTGGGCGGGAGAAGTAAGCGAAAAAATGCCGTTTGCAACCGGCTTGATATACCCCGCGCGAGCAAGCAGCGCGTGGCTTAAAATGGTAACGTCCGCAGGGGCTTCCTTAACGCGTTCCCCCACAAGTTTCGATAAAAGCATAATGCCTCCGATAAAAAGTCGTAAATATTAAAGATATACAAAGTATATACTTATTTTATAATTTAGGCAAGGATTTGACGAAAATATAAACTCCATGGGATTTTTCAAACTTTTTCGGAAAAATAAAAAGACGCGCCGTCGCACGTCTTTTATCGTTGATTTTCTTATAGCAAGCGTGAATAATAAGAACGGTTGCTATACTAAACGTCAAGTTTCATCCACTCGCCTTTGATCCAGCCTTTCTTTTCAAAAAGGATTCTGAACAGCAGCGACACGACTGCGGGAATTACGAACATCAAAAACACGATGCCAAGCGCGATATTCGCGTCCGACACAACGCCTTTCGACGCCTCGACCGCGCCGAACACGCCGACGAGTCCGCTTGTGCCCATACCGCCGCCGCCCGCGGTACAACGAAGTTTGAACACGCACGTCGCAATGGGACCGACGATTGCGGAAGCGATAATCGGCGGCACGAAAATGAGCGGGTGTTTCATAATGTTGGGGATTTGCAACATACTGGTGCCGATACCTTGCGAGATAAGTCCGCCGACGCCGTTTTCTTTGAAAGTCATCACGGCAAAGCCAACCATCTGCGCCGCGCATCCGACGACAGCCGCGCCGCCCGCAAGCATCATCGCGTCCGACGTACTTCCCGACGCAATCGCAATCCATATCGCCGCAGACGAAGTGGGCATCGTCAAAAGTATGCCCATCACGACGGATATCACAACACCCATAATAAAGGGTTGCGCCGTCACCGAAATTTCAATGAATTTCTGAATTACTTTTATGAACCAGATTGCGGGATATGCGACAAACATTGAGATTATCGTCACAAACATCACCGTTAAAGGTACGATTAAGATATCAAGTTTGGTTTTACCCTGCACCAACAATACAATTTCCAAAGCGATAAGCGTCGATACGTACGAGCCGATGGGGTTGCCGGGCGCGCCCACTTTGAACGCCGTTATCGAGCCCGCCACCGCTTTCAACGAAAAACTTCCGTCGGACAAAAGATTGTAAACTTTGTCGGGCAAAAACGCCCCCAAAAATCCCGCGACCGCACACGCAAAAACCACAAGGTCGGGCGCTTTCAGTTTCTTGGCGATACCTACGCCGATGCCCGCGCCCATAAGCGTGCAGGCGATGTTTCCGATGAGAATAAGCAGTGCGCCGAATCCCGAATTCGCGCCGCACCAACTGCCGATCTGCTTAAATATCGTTCCTGCGATAAGCGTGACGAACAGTCCTTGTGCCATTCCCGAAAACGCATCGATGAAGTAACGATTCGCATACTTTTTGACGACGGTTTTCCACTTCTTTTCGGGTTCTTTCTGCTGAAATACGACGGGGTTTGTTTCAATTTCGGGAATAACGTTCACGGGTTCGGATTTCATTTATCTTTCTCCTTTATGCAGACTTTGCGTTGCGCCTTTTGTCCGCGACCTTATCAAGTTAATAAGATTTTAATGAATTATCTTATAAAAGTCAAACCTTATTCCCCCTTTCGGCGTTTTTCCGCCGTATCTTTCGTCGTTTTTTGTTTTTTAATAAAAAATCCCGCAATCTCGTTGCGGGAATTTCGTTTTGTTTTGAAAAATTAGAGGGCGGTTTACATTATCGTCTTTTCGCCGCGGAAAAGTTGCTGGCGTTCCTGCATATACTTCATCGTATCGACCGTCACGTTAAGCGCGCTTTTGAAGGCTTTGTCGTATGCCGACGAAAGTTCGTTGTCGCCTTTTTTGAGTTCGATCGTAGTCGTGGGGATTTTGCGCCGAGCAAACGGCGTGCTGTCGGTGAAAAGCGTTTCGCTGTATCTGAACGCCACGTCGTCGCACACTTCCTTGATCGCTTTGAACGCCACGTTGTTGATTTTCAGGTCGTAAATGTTTTTGTACTGTCTGTCGCCCTGTATCACGACGTTGTCGCAATCGCCTACTTTTGAAAAGTTTATCACGACGGGATTTATCAGTGATTCGTCCCTGCCGTAGTGTTGCAATATGAGTTGTTCCGCGCCCTTTGCGCCGCATTCTTTCGCGCCGAAACACGCAAGCACGACTTTCGTATTGTCGGGGATAAGTTCGGGATGCAGCCTTAAATAGTCCGCAACCGCAAGGGATACTCCCGCCGCCTGCAATCCTTCGTGTCCGATGTTGCTGTTGCGCTTTTTGTATGAAAACATCGTGACAAGATAAAATATCGCAAGTCCGCAGAATATCGTCGGGAATAAAAACATCACCGCTTTGTCGCCGACGTTTAAGTGCGGCAGACATATCGCGATAATTTCAAACACGAGAAGCACGGGTATGCTGATTATCGACAACGCCTTGAACGCGCGTGAAATCCATTTCGGCAGGTTTTTATCTTTCAGGAACATTACGGCGTCCGACCTGTCCATATCGCTGTCGTAGTGGCTGCCGATGACAAGCGTGTTTTCGGCAGGGGCTTTCGCCTCGATTGACGACAATACGTTGTACGACGTGCGCTTCGGGAAAAGCGCGTTGAACGTGTTTTTGTTTGTCAGAACCTGTACGAAAAGCATTGCGCCGACAAAAACGGTAACAAGCATTGACAGCGCAAGAAAACCGTATGCGACGGCTTTGTCGTCGATAAGCACGCCCACGATATAAAACGCAAGCGCGATCGCGAAAATCACCCCGTAAACGGGTATGCCGAATCGTCCCGCAAGCGGCGCGACGGTGGTGGGTTCCGTCCTTGCCGGAAGCCCCAGAATCTTTTCGTAAAGCTCACGGATTTTCACCGCGCCTTTCTTTTCGTCAACGCTTGTCGCAATCCTGACGGGCGCGGCGGTTTCAACCTTTTCCACAAAAGTGTCGGCGATGATGTTCGCCCTTTTAAGGTCAACTTCCGACGGCGTTATGTTGCCGTTTTCGGGCTTTATATTGTCGTTTTCAACGTTTAACATCGTTTTTTACTCATAGAACAGAATGTCGCCGTAAGACGGGAACGGCCATTCTTTCTTCTCGGTGATAAGTTCGAGCTTGTCCACGCTTTCACGCAGTCTGTTCATTGCGACAAGGACTTTGTCGCGGTAACACACCGCCTGTTTTTCAAAATTCTCAATCGACTTTGCCTTTGCAAGAGCGTGTTCAAGGTCGGTCGTGCGACGATCGGTTTCGTCGATAAGTTTATCGGTTTCGGCAAGCAGTCTTTCGTCCGCCGCCCCGAATTTCTGATTTATTTCCCTTACGTCTTTCAGGTATGCCGCAAGTTTTCCTTCCGTCCTCATGACCGCGGGCAGAATTTGTTTCCTTGCGATATTTCGCATTGCAAGAGCCTCGATGTTGACGGTCTTTGCGTAATTTTCGACAAAGATTTCATAGCGGCTCGTAAGTTCCTTTTCGCTTAAAACGCCGTTCCTTTCATAAAGATTGACAATATCCTTGTCCAGCATACATCTGAACGCGTCAAGGCTGTTGGACGTCATATGAAGACCGCGGCGTTTCGCTTCTTCCACCCATTCCTTGCTGTAATTGTTGCCGTTATAGATAATGCGGCCGTGCGCGCGGATATAAGACACGATGATTTCCGACAACGCGTGGTCGAGGTCTTCGCCCGATTTTGTCTTTTCTTCGATTTCGTCGGCGATACGGCGCACCATTTCGGCGGTTATCGTGTCAAGGACGATTATGGACGTCGCAAGCGACGCGCTGCTTCCGACCATGCGGAATTCAAACTTGTTCCCCGTGAACGCAAACGGCGAGGTGCGGTTTCTGTCGGTGTTGTCCTTTTTGAGTTTCGGGAAAGACGGCAGCCCCATTTTGATGTACTCTTTGACTTTCGTAACGGCGGTTTTGCCTTCTTTCAGCGTTTCAAACGCCGAGTAAAGGTCGTTGCCGACGAAAACCGAAATTATCGACGGGGGCGCTTCGTTTCCGCCCAGACGGTTGTCGTTTCCCGCGCTTGCCGCGCTCATTCTGACAAGGTCGGCATATTCGTCCACGCCCGCGATGACCGCAAGTATCATAAGCATGAATATGCGGTTTTCGGCGGGATTGCTGCCGGGCTCCAAAAGGTTCACGCCCGTATCGGTCATTATCGACCAGTTGTTGTGTTTGCCGCTGCCGTTGACGCCGTTGAAAGGTTTTTCGTGCAGAAGACACGCAAGGTCGTGCTTTTCCGCAACCTTTTTCATCGTTTCCATGATAAGTTGGTTCTGGTCGGTCGCGATGTTTGCGGACGTGAAAATCGGCGCAAGCTCGTGCTGAGCGGGCGCAACTTCGTTATGCTCCGTCTTTGCGGCGATGCCGAGTTTCCAGAGTTCGCGATTCAGATCTTCCATGAAAAAGGCGACGCGGTCGCGGATTGTCGCGTAATACTGGTCGGACTTTTCCTGTCCTTTTGCGGGGGGCGCGCCGAACAGAGTACGTCCCGCGTACTTCAAGTCTTCGCGCTGCATATAGTGGTTTTTGTCAATCAAAAAATATTCCTGCTCGCCGCCGACGACGGGAGTAACTTTTTTGGTTTCGTTATCTCCGAGAATCCTTAAAAGCCTTAAAACCTCGCGGTTCAAAACGTTCATACTGCGAAGGAGCGGGGTTTTTTTGTCAAGCGCCTCGCCGGTGTAGGCGCAAAAGGCCGTCGGTATGCACAGTACGCCCGCGCCGCCCTTTGAACGCTTGATAAACGCCGGAGAACTGCAATCCCATACGGTGTAGCCGCGCGCCTCGAACGTGGCGCGGATTCCGCCCGACGGGAAACTCGACGCGTCCGCTTCGCCCTTTGAAAGACTTTTGCCCGAAAATTCCAGAAGAACCTTTCCGTCTTTGTCGACGGAAATGAAACTGTCGTGCTTTTCCGCCGTGTATTCCGTCATCGGCTGGAACCAGTGCGTGAAATGCGTTGCTCCCTTTTCGACAGCCCACGTCTTCATTGCCGCGGCAACTTCGTCGGCAAGACTCCTCGGCAGTTCGTCGCCGCGCGCGATAACGTCTTTCAGCGCGCGATACGCGTCTTCCGACATATATCGCTGCATCACTTCGTCGGTGAACACTTCTTCCTGAAAAATATCTTTGATGTTCAGTCTTTCGTAATAAGCCATAAAAAATCCTTTTTCGATTTAATTACTATATTATAGCCTTAATAAGTTAATATAGTCAATGATTTTTCCTTAATAAAAACGGGCGCGATTTCCGCGCCCGACCTTTTTCTTTATGCTTTTTTTATCGTGAATCCGTCTTTCGTGTCGACAAGAATAAACCCTTTGTCCGCGATTTCTTTCCTGATTTCGTCGGCGAGAGCGTAGTTCTTTTCGGCTTTCGCCGCCTTTCTCTTTTCCGCAAGCGCGAAAATTTCTTCGGGGACGGACACGTTGTCTTCGGCGTCGGCTTTGTCGTATTTTTTCAAAAATTCTTTTGCGTCCGCGCGGAACAATCCAAGGATATCGTAGTTTTCACGGATTGCGTTGATATCTTCGATTGCGGTTACGTCGCCGTCTTTCAATTTCTTTCTGACGTTTTTGAAATATCCGAAAAGATTGCTTATCGCAAGTGCGGTGTTGAAGTCGTCGTCCATGCAATTTACAAAGTCTTCTCCGATTTTTTCGGTCTTTTTGCTGCTTTCAAGCCCGGATTTTTCGGCTTCTTCCAAAACTCTGTAAAAGTCGACAAGGTGTTTTTCGGCGGTGGGGAACAAATCGTCCGTAACGTTAATGTCGGCGCGGTAGTTCGTCTGCAACAGCGCGAATTTTATCGTTTCCGCCGAATACTTTTTCAACAAGTCTTCAAGGAGCAGACTGTTGCCCAAAGACTTGCTCATTTTTTGTCCGTTGACCTTGATAAGCCCGTTGTGAATCCAGTATTTCACGAATTTTTTGCCGGTAAGCGCCTCGGACTGCGCGATTTCGTTTTCGTGATGCGGGAAAATAAGGTCGCGGCCGCCGCCGTGTATGTCGATTTGGTCGCCGAACGCCGCGCGGTTCATTGCCGAACATTCGATATGCCAGCCGGGACGTCCTTTGCCCCACGGGCTGTCCCACGAGATTTCGCCTTCTTTTGCGGACTTCCAAAGCGCAAAGTCCAGCGCGCTTTTCTTGTTGTCTTCGTTTTCGATGCGAACGCCGGAAAACGCTTCTTCGGTTTTTCTGTTGCTGAGCGCGCCGTAGGACGGGAATTTTTCGACGGAGAAATACACGTCGCCTTCGGGCGTTGCGTAGGCGTACCCTTTTTCTTCCAGCCCCTTTATGAAGTCAATGATGTTGTCGATATTGCACGTCGCTTTCAGCCAGATGTCGGGATCGTCCACGTCGAACTCACGCATAACTTTGTCGATGCGTTTTATCATCATTGCCGCGTACTTGTCGGCAGGGATTCCCGTCTCTTTCGATTTTGCGATAATCTTATCGTCGACGTCGGTGTAATTCCTCGCATACGTTACGTCAAAGCCCCTTTTCACAAGATACTTTCTGATGATGTCGTAAATGAGCGCCTGATATGCGTGGCCGATGTGAGCGTCGCCCGAAACGGTGATGCCGCACGCGTACATATTTATTTTGTTGCCCGAAAGCGGAATAAGTTCTTCCTTTCTTCTTGTCAGCGTATTGTATACTTTAACCATACTTTTTCTCCTTTAATCTGTCGTTTCGGTTGATTTGGTATTTTCTTCGTTTGCAATCGAATAACGCGAACAGTTGATGCCCGAAAGGTTTTCGATTTGCGTTAGCCTTGCGTTTATGCGGCGAAGTTCTTCCAGCACGGGGTCGGGAAGTTCCACCTGGTTTAAGCTGTCCACGCGCTTTCCGTCCTGCTTTACGATGCGCCCGGGAACGCCCACGACTGTGCAGTTTTCGGGCACCGGTTTCAGCACTACGCTGCCCGCGCCGATCTTACTTCCCTTGCCGACGGTGAACGGCCCAAGGACTTTTGCGCCCGCCGCAATCACGACGTTGTCCTCAATCGTGGGATGTCGTTTGCCCGCGTCTTTTCCCGTGCCGCCAAGCGTTACTCCCTGATAAAGCGTAACGTTGTTGCCGACTTCCGCCGTTTCGCCGATGACGACTCCCGCGCCGTGGTCGATGAACACTCCCTTGCCGATTGTCGCGCCCGGGTGAATTTCAATGCCCGTCCAGAACCGCACGTGTTGCGAAATTACCCGCGCAAGGAATTTCATTTTGTGTCTGTAACACCAGTTTGCGGGACGATGCCACATAAGCGCCTTTACCCCGGGATAGGTAAACAGCACCATAGTTTTGCTTGTCGCGGCAGGATCTTTTTCCATTGCCGCCGCCACGTAACTTTTGAGATATCCCGACATTTTTACCTTCCTTTAATAAAAAATCCGTCCGAAAAGTTTCCTTTAAGGACGGGCTGAAATTAACTCCGTTGTTCCACCTCAATCAAGGATAGCGCAATAACGTTTGCGCGCACGCACGGGCATTTCCTCCCGTAAGGCTCAAAACCGCACTTCCCGCATTTATCCAAAAAACCTTGCAGCCAAAGGGTTTTCTCTCTTGATGGCGTCCTGCGCTACTCTTGTTTCTCATCGCCTGTGAGTTTAGTATATTATATTTATTATTATGCGCGTTGTCAACTCGTCGCAAGTACAAAAGTATCTTGCGTGGGTTTTATAACAAGGATTCCCTAAAAAGTCAGAATTTTGATATTTAACTTTCCTAAAACGGCAAGAATTTGATGGATTTTTGGGGTTCTTTGCAGGTTCCGAAAACCCTAGTGTACTTGGCGTACACGATTTTTCGGGTTCCGCCGAAAAAGCAGAATATCGCAAAATTATGACTTTTTAATTTGTTTGGCAAAGACTTTTCCCGTCTTTCCGAAGTCATGTATCATCGTAAATCCGTACTTTTCGTAAAACCTGATGCCGCCCGCGTTGTCGCCGCCAACACCCAAATGCACGCCTTTCACGCCCTTTTCGGCAAGGTAATCCATAAGTGCGTCCATAAGTTTCGTGCCGTATCCTTGGTGTTGCGCCTCGGGCAAAATGTCGATATGCAAATGCGCGGGATATTTTTTCGCGTCCATATACAAACTTTGGCGGAATGCGAAAAAGTGCGTGAACGCTTCAATCCTTGAAAGTTTCCTGACGCGCGGCATAACGTACTTGGTGAACGTTTTCACAAAGGTTTTGTAATCAAGGCTTGACAGGATATATCCGACCGCAACGTCGTCTTCGTCCCGCGCAAGAATAAAGATTCCGTCGGACTCGAACTCGGTATAATAGTCGGCGTAAAGCGTTGCGACAAGTTCCGGATTTTTGACGTATGCGGGCGCGGTCGCCGTAAGGTGGCAAATCTTCCTTACGTCGTCGCGATCCGATTCTCTGTATTTCCTGATATGGTATGCCATTACTCGGTCGCAAGTCGAATTGCAATTCTGATGAAGTCGGCGGCTTTCATATCACCCGCTTTTATCGTCGTTTCTCTGACGGTCTTGTTCAATTCTTCTTCGGTCAACCCGAGATTGCCCCAGGCGTTCAGTTCACGCAAGGTTGCGGCTTTGATTTTGTCGGTCACTTCGGCTTCGATTGAAGAAATCTTGCTGTTTCCGAGCCCGTATAAAATGCTGTTTTTGTCATTAAGTTCCATCACGTCGCCGATACGCATATCTTTCACGATTTTGTCCATCGTGCCGCTGTCGGCAAGGTCCTTAACGGTCATCGTTGCCATTTTTGAAAGGATCTTGTCGGATTCGCCTTCGTAAATGCAAGCGTAGTATTCGGGCGCGGTTTCGCCGTCAAACTTATAGCGTTTGTAGTCGGACAATTTATAAAGATTTCCGTTGTACTTAAAGTATGCTCCGTTGGTTTCTTCTCCCCCGTGTTCGTTGTAAAGCGTCCCGAACTTGATATGGTCGCCTACCGGCGTGCCGTCTTGTTCTTGGTCAAGATATACGTAATCGCCGTTGTTGTTTCTGACGTAGCCTGCTTCCAGGAACAGGTTGCCGTCCTTATAATATGCGACGTGTTGCCCTGTTTTTTTGTGGCTTAATGCAACCGCCGCGTCGAAATCGTCCGCTTTGACGTAAACTTTGCCGTCGATTTCCAGAACGTCCGAAAGCGTTGCTCCGTTGACGACTTCGTCGACGCCCGTCGAAAGCGTGCCGATGGTCTTGTCTGCAAGCGCGACGACAACGCCGTTGCTTGCCTTTTCGGTGATGTTGTATCTTTCGCTGTCGCCAAATCCTGTAAGTCCGTCCTTATATTTTACAAGATATACGGTTTTATCCCCGTCTTTTGCGGTGATAAACGTGCCTTTGTATTCTTTGCCCGCGGAAAGTGCGGGAAGCGCGATATATGCGCCGTCCGTCGCTTTTTCTGCGGTCGTGACGGAAACGACTTTCATAATATCGCCGACTTTGACGTTCTTGACGTCTTTGTCGATTTCGGAAATTTTGCTGTCTTTCAGTTTTTTCAGAATGTCCGCGCTGTCGTCGGTAATCTCGATGACCTGACCGAGTTTCATATCGCCGATCGCGCCGTCAAGGGTGTTGAGAGTTTCGTCCGCAAGCGCTTTAAGGACGGGCTCGCTCTTCCCGACGTGGACAAGCGCGTATCTTGCCAAAGAATCGGTTGACGGATATTCTCGGAGTTCTTCGTCGGTGACCTTTCCGTCTCTGCTGTAACCGTAAGTTTTCCACGGTCCCGCCTCGAAATAGTCCGCTTTCGTCGTCTCGACGTATCCGCGCCATTCAATGATTTCGGCGTATTTTGCAGGTTCTGTTCCGGTTGCGTCCTGAATCTTCGTGCGGACTGCCGCGCCTACACGGTAAAAATATTCAACGCCCGCTTCCGTCGCCGTTACAAAATCATATTCGTAATAGAACAAACCGCTTTCGTTCTTCGTCGAATAATCGGCGTCGTATCTTTCGGTAACCGTCATACCGTGGCTGTCTTCGGGCACGACGTATGTGTTGCCGAAACGGTTTTGGTTGCCCGATTTATCGTATCTGTTTTTGAAATAAGGCAGTTCCGCCCCTGCTTTGAGTTTCCAGTTGCCGTCGTCGCTGACTTTTATCGTGCCCGCGTCGGCGTCAAGAAGATAATAAGTTTCGCCGCTGACTTTTTTGTCGTTCGGAACGTACTCAAAGTATTCGCTCGTGCCGTTTGCTGCGATGAGCGTTTCCTGCGGGAACTGCGCGCGCGATCTTCTGTACAAAACCGCCGTGTTATTTTGGTAATCCCATTCGGCATAAAAATCACGGTCGAAATCGGGCAAAACGTCTTCAAACTTAATGTTGTTTATCGCGGAATTGAGATCGCCTATTTTCACGTTTGCGACAGTGTCCAGCACGCCGCCCGCGCCAAACGACACGCCGAGAAGATATTGCATTTCGGCAATGGTCATTTCATTGATTTCCAACGATTTAAGCAGCGCGTTGAATCCGTCGATGACAGGCTCCGAAATATGTTCCTGCACAATCGGCTTGCTTGCAAGCCCCGAGGTTGTGTCGATACCCGTCTTTTTCAGAACGTCGCCAAGCGTAAAGCAGTTGAGCACGACTTTCAGATTATCGTCTTTGAAAACGTCCGCGACCTTCATTGCGCCAAGCGTTTCGCGACTTTTGTCGTCCACCGTGATTTCAAGCGAGTTTTCAAGGATTTTGATGATGTCGATGCCGAAAATACGCTTCGCGTCGGACACCGTCGTCTCCTTGATGTTGCCGCCTTTCACCATATCGTAAATGTCAAGTATGGATTTGTTGCGGATTTCAGCGTCCTTGTCGATGAAAGTGAATTCCTGCTTTGTGTAGTTTTCCACGTCGTTGACGGAAACCGCCGCCACCGCATAGTACACCACGCCCGCAATCGTACCGCCGACAAGCAATACGCCCACGACAAGCCCTAAAATGAATGTAAGAAATTTTCCAAAACCGCCTTTCATAGTTCCTCCGATATATCGTAACGAAACAATATCGCATTATTTACTAATAATTATAATACTATATCAAAAATATATTTGCAAGCGATATGTATTTTTTATATACAATATAAAAATCCACCATTGCTCGGGTTTTTGAAAACCACGCTTTTCAAAAACCGTGAAAGGGGAATTCAGGGTTAGCGGCGCGCGGGTTCCCTGAATGGGGAAAACAACATAAAAAAAGCATCTCTTCCGAGATGCTTTTGACTGTTGTGTGCCCCGCCCCAAAACGACCTCTTCATTTGCCGTTTTGAGAGCGACAGCGCGATTTATTTGCGTTTCGCGTCTTCTTTTGCGCCGATTTTCTTGATTGTCCTATACACCGCTTCGATACCGCCCTCGAAAACGCTGGTCTTTAAGCGATCCGACTTATCGTTGGAAGTGTGGTAATAATTGGTGGCGATGGGGTTTTGCGCGGCGAAGGTGATGGTTTTCACGCCTGCACGGCAGAACGGGGTGCTGTCGCAACCGCCGACGGGATTCCAGATTCTGCCCGTCTTTTTGACAAGACCGAGTTCCTGCAAGGATTCGTAAAGCATATCGCCCAGTTCCATATCGAATTTGCACATTTGCGCGGCGTCGCCCTGAATGACCTCGAAGTAATCTTCGTCGGAGATGCTGTCGACGTTGATCTGATAGCAATTTTTGAGCATACCGTCGTCTTTATGGTGTTTCACGAACGCGCGCGAGCCGCGGAGACCGGATTCTTCGCAAGCCATAGCGGCGCAGATAAGACGGCAGTTTTCGGGCAAATCTTCGGGATGCGCGCTGAAATGTTTTGCGATTTCCTGATTCAAGCCGATGCCCGTAAGGTTATCCATACAGCCGGGGGACGCGATGGTTTTGTCGTGCGACAGGAATTGCGTGATGAAGTAAAGCCCCGGAATGCAGACGATGGGAAGGATATATCCGACGTATGCGTACCATTTCCAGGTGGTGATGGTTGCGGCGTTTGTCCACAAGGGATGAGCGTACGCCCCGCCCGCGGCAAACTGCAACACGAATCCGAACACAAGAATCGAAAGGAGTCCTACGACGCCGTAAACGATTTTCGGAATGAACGTTTTGGGGTTTTTCTTTGCAAGGTTCCAGTTCCAGCTGCTGTCGTAGTGCGCGGACAACACGATGGTATAGTCTGTCTTGCCTGACAAAGGCTCCTGCACGGTATAGAAGTTTTCGGTGTCTTTCTTTTTCCAAAGGAAGTCGAAAATCTGCGTGTAGAAACCGCCCATAAGCGCGAAGTATATGAAACAAAGCGCAGCGATTACCGCGCCCGCTATCGGGTAAATAAAGAACGCGATAAGCGCGATAAGTCCGCCGATACCGATGTACGGGATCGAGCCGATTCCGCTTTCGGGTGCAACCTTGAACGGCTCGGACACGGGCTTGATTCCGATGTTCTTTTCGTATTCTTCTTTGATGAGTTTGGCGCCGGCGCGTTCTTCGTCGGAACCCGGGAGACGCGGACCGATTTCCGTTTCGACTTTCTTAATAAAGTCCATCATACTTTCGGAAGCGGCTTTGAAGTCAAAATCTGCCATAATTTCCTCCAACGTTATTAAAAGATAAAGTAATTATAGCACAGTGAAAAGGTTTATTTCAATATTTTTCGCGCACAAAGTCCTTTTTGCCCGAAAAAAATTTTTCGTTTATGTTTCTTTTTGAAAGAAATACCGCGTTTGTTTTACAAGGTTCCCTTCCGGGAGATGCGTCGCACAACTTCGCTTTTGAAATCGCATTATCGGGTACGATAATGCTCACTCTTTTGCTTGTGTGCGCCTTTTCCCCACGGGTACACAGTATCCCGCGGGGTCCCCGTTTTTACGCTCGCAATGTCAATTATATATCCGCAACGTGCCAAAGGCACACATCGCGCCGAAGGCAACATCGCTTTTGCCAACAGGCAAAAACATCGCATCATCGCTTTTTCAAGGTATCCCCACGCAAGATACTTTTGTACTTGCGTGGAGAAAAGGAATAAACTGCACTTTATTTTTCGGCAAGGTTTATGAAAGACTTGCCTTTTCTTTTTGCAATGTCCATCGCCTGCGCCGCGCCGCCGAAATCGTGGTCGACAAAAAACACAATAAAGTCCGATTTTTCCACAACGTATTCGTTGCGTTTTAGTATTGACAATCTTTTCGGCACGCCTTCGAGCGGTGGATACAACACTTCGTCAAAGGGGACGACTTCGGTCTTGTATAAAAGGTATTTTTCGTCTAAATACGGTGTTACGAATACGATTTTCGCCGTGCTGTCGACTTCTTTTTTGAATCGCACTGCCAAATCGTACGACATTTTGTCGAATCCGCCATAACACCCGACAAAAAACGACACCTGCCCTTTCGCAACCTTTCGGACAAAAGAATACGCCGCCGCTTTTACGGCGTCGTCGTAATAATAATCCTTGTGTCCGAAAAACGAAATAACCATACTTCCTCATAAATATCCCCAAGGGGCTACTTTTACAAATAGTATCACCAAGGTGCTAATATGTCAATACTAAATGCGCCGAGGTGTTTCAAATGCAAGTCATCGTTGCCGAACGAATCAAGGAATTGATGAAAGAAGAAAACCTAAACCAAGTCCGCCTTGCCGAGAAAATCGGCGTGAAACAAAACACAATAAGCGCGTGGCTGTCCGGCAAAAAAGAGCCTTGCATTACGTCGCTGTGGAAACTTGCGGATTTTTTCGACGTTTCCGTCGACTACATTATCGGAAGAAAGAATTTTTAAGACGATTTAATATACAAATTTATCCCACGCAAGATACTTTGTTCTGCGTGGTTTTTTTCGGGGACCCCGCGGGATACTTGTACCCGTGGGGCAAGACAATACCACCGCGGTT
>ERZ780149.299-NODE-299-length-65255-cov-17.989509_pt1 | contig 65255 bp, 40 predicted proteins | sample MGYA00511367_ERZ780149 | MGnify/ENA primary metagenome ERZ780149 (study PRJEB29588, sample SAMEA2153852) | human gut metagenome | biome: human gut; feature: human-associated habitat; material: faeces | place: Denmark | collected 2008/2010 ... | reverse complement strand
TGGTTTTGCCGCAGGGGCCGCTTGAGGTTTCGCCGCAGGGGCCGCTTGAGGTTTCGCCGCAGGTGCTACTTGAGGTTTCGCCGCAGGTGCTACTTGAGGTTTCGCCGCAGGTGCCGCTTGAGGTTTCGCCGCAGGTGCCGCTTGAGGTTTCGCCGCAGGTGCCGCTTGAGGTTTCGCCGCAGGGGCTGTTTGTGGTTTTACCGCTGTCGGGGCCTGCGTCTTATCGGAAGCCTGAGCAGTCGGTTCGGTCTGAGGTTTTTCGGAAGGTTTAACTTCGGTCTTTTCCTCGGCCTTTTCGCCTTCTGTCTGCTCTTCCTTTTCGTCGGCGTCGGAAGAATCGTCTTCTTTTGCCGCTTTCTTTTCCTCTTTCTTCTTTGCTTTTTCAGCTTTCTTCTGGCCTTTTGCGTCTATCGGACGTCCGAGGGCTGCCACGGCTTTCGCTTTGGCCTTTGCGGAAACGATAAGCACCACTGCCAGAATGATTGCAAATCCGCCGACCGCGCACGCAACTGCAACGACGATATATCTCGTGCCTTCCGTCATCGTGGACGAACTGCCCGCAACCAGAGCGTAGAAGCAATCGTCGCCCAGAATGTCGGTGCTGAAAGTCATGACGTAAGTTTCGCTGACATCGTCGTAAGTAAGCTCGTACGGCAATTCCGTAACCAGACCGCCGCTTATTCTGACAAGTTTGAGCTTGCTGAATTTTTCGCTTACGTTCTTGCTCGAACCGATCTTTCCGTCAGCCGTGTAGTCGTAATCGACAACCGTCAAAGTCGGATCCTTCACGTTCCAGTCAAACGCCGCAAACGACACGCTCACCGGAGAAACTTCTTCCAGCTTTCTAACTTCGGTGCCGTTGTTGAAGAAGCTTACCGTGAACACGGTCATAGCGGTTACGGAGCCTTTCTTGTTGATGCCCAAGGACTCTTTGTTGTTGTTCAGCGGTCTGTTCAGGAGGTTGTACCACACGTTGAAGCTGTTTTCGTATTCTTCGACAGCTTTCTCGTAAGCCGCAAGATCTTCAGGATTTTCGAGGTCGTAGTCGTCCGGATCCACAACGTCGCTCGGAGTCAGTCTTTCGACGGTCGAGAACGTAAGTCTGGAGGACTTGCTGACGCCCTTGTTGTTTTCCATCTTGACGAAGTAGTAGTAGTTATCCTGAGCGTTTCCGTCCTCGTCGGTGCTGAAAACGGTTTTGACGCCGATTTCCATATATCCCGTGAGCCCGCCCGCGGAGAAAATCTGATAGTTATCGTCTTCGCAAACGATACGATAGTTCCAGCTGGACTGCTCGCCTGCCTGCTGGCTGTTTTTGACTCTTTCCTGATTTGCGTCCGTGGACCAGTCGATAAGTCGCCATTCGTTGGTAGGTTTGCTGCCTTTTATGATTTGTTCGAGGTAGTACACTTTGATTTTGTTCTTCAAAGCCGCGATGACTTTTTCGTCGGTGCCTTCCGCGAATTCGAAAGTTACGCCCTCGAACTTGGCGTCGCCGAGGTATTCCTCGTCTTCGTCGTAGATGCCGACAGGTTCGCCGTCTTCGGTGAAGTAGTCGTAGTAGTTGAACTTGGTTTCGCCAACCGTGATGCTTACCGATTTCTTCCTGATGGTGATGATCAGGGTTTCGCTGTAAGCGTAGTTGACGTTTTCATCTCCGGCGTAGTAGAGGCGGCAGTAATAAACGCCCGCGTTCTTAACCTGAGATTGCGAAATGAGTTCCTTGAATTTTGCGTCTTTGCTGTACTGGGTGTTGCTCTCGCCCATCAAAACGCCGTTGACTCTTATAACGAGGTCGGAAGCGTCGATGGTTTTGAGATTCCACAGATTCACGCTTTGTCCGTCGTAAACCTTTTCGTAAGTCGAAATAGGAAGTTTGATTTCAACCTGTTTCTTGTTGATCGTCAGATAACCGGTGAGCGTGATGTCTTCGTAGTTGGCCATGCCGGTGAGTTCGTAAACGATTTTGTAGGTTCCCGCGTTCTTTACGCCTTTTCCGTCGGTGCCGTAGGTGGATTTTTCCGTCCAGACTCCGTTTGCAAAATCGTAGGAATATTTGTAGCCGTAAGCGTCCGCAAGCTTCCAGTTGACGCCATCGCCGGTGTAAACGTAGATCTTGAGGTCGTCGGTGGTAACGCCGTCAGGGAGCGACGTAAGACGGAGCGGCAAAAATTCGGTGCTGCCCTTGTAGGTATAGCTGCTCTTTTCGGTGAATTCGTAGTTTCTGTAAACGTTCTTGGTAACGGTGAAGCCGTCCGCTTTCGTAACGATAAATCCGCCCGAAACCGTTTCCACCGTGTATCCGTCAGAGGTTTTGACTGTGTAGTTTTGGATGCTGAAGCCTTCTTCCGCAACGAGTTTAACGACGATTGCGTATTTGCCCGGAGCGATTTCCGCGTCGAGGATGCCGTTTTCGCCTTCCCTGATCACGCCGTCAACGACGAGCGATGCCATAGGATTTTTGCCGAGAAGCGAAGAAATCTTCTGGTTGTTCTGCAAGCCCTGAATCTTAATCGAAATGTCGCCGAGTCTGATTCTGTCCTTATATTTCGCGCCGGCGTTTGCGATGCTCACGGTGAGCGGCGCAGGCAGAACGTCGAATTCCACTCCCTTGTAGGAAATGAAATCGAAGTTGTTCACGACCGCGTTCTTCATGCCGATTTGCGCTTTGCCGACGGAAGCGGTGTCGTAGCGAGGTTCTACGACGGTTGCAGGGTTGAGCGACGGATGAGTTTCGGTGTCGATGACAACTCTAGGCTGTAAAACTCCGTCGATAACCATGTTGTCGCAATAGTAAATCACGTCGTAGCCGAATCTGTTGACTTTAACTTCCTTGCCGCTTTCGAGAACCGCGGTTTTGCCGCCGTAGTAAAGCTTTTTGATATAATCCTTTTCTACGCCGTCGTCCTTCATATAAGGAAGGCCGTTTTCGTCATAGGTGTAGAAGCCGGTCATTTCCGCAACGGCTTCCGCTCTTTCGATAGCGGCAGGCGCGGATACGCCGATAACTCTTCCTCCGTCTTGCGAGAAGCAGTAGTTTTTGTTTTCGGTGCCGTCGGCGTTATAGATCATGTGCCAGACGACGTAGGAATCGGTTGCCAAAGTGTCCGTTCTCTGCACGTTTTCCACGCTGTAACGAACCGCAGGGGTTTCGCCCGCCGTGATAAGTCTGTAATGGCCGGTGGCGTCGTCGAAAAGATAATCGCCGTTTGCGTCTTCGGCAAAGGTTACGTTGTAGCGTTTAGCCACCATATCCGCGGCGTCCGTGCATTCGCTGACGTGCTTATAGCCGCCGAACACGAACGAAACGTAGCTGGAAACAGCCGCCACAGGAGAGCTGTAACCTACCCTGTAAAGGTCAACGATGGCGCCGGAAGCCGTCCTCGCCGACACGAGGTTGGTGAAAGCGCTTGCCGGTTTGCCGACGAAGATATTTTCGCCCGCAACCACGTTGGTGTAGGTTATAGTAGGATTTTCCGCCATGGAAGTTCCGTTGTAGGCCCTTGCGGAAGCGGTGGCTCTGACGCCGAGCTCTCTCGGCAGAATAATCGCAGTGGTGTTGTAGGTGTCGTCGCTCTCTTTCAGAACGTAGTTGCCCGTGGAGGTTGCGGAAGCCCTGGTGGCAAGCTTGATACCGAAAATTTCGATATCCCACGTGCCCACGTCGGAGCTTGCGAACTTCGACAAGCTGATGTCATACGTCAGGGTGATGTTGATTTTGTCAAGGTTGGTAACGAGGCCGTCGATTTCCGTCGTGACGGAAAGTCTGTTGCCTTTTTCATCGACGAGTCTGTCGGTACCGTCGTAGGTTTTGGAACCGATTGCAATGCTTCTGACGGAAACGGTTTTCGGTTCGACGGTGTATTCGAAGGTTTTGGTTTCGGCGGCAAGCGAATAGTTCGCCGCGTCTGCGCCCTTCAAACCTTTTACGCTGACGGTCAGAGTGTTGGCAGTGATTGCGCCTTCGTCGTTGTAGATAACGTTGGCGTTTCTGAGAAGCGCGGTGTAGTCGATTTCGACTTCTTCGCCGTCCACGACTCCCGCTTTCAGATTAAGAACGACGTCGCTTGCGTTGACGTTGTTGGTTCCATCGTAAATTTTGGTTGTGCCCGCGAGATAGAAATCGGCAAGCGTCAATTTTTTGGCCGCAATTTGTCCGACCACTTCCAACGAATCTTCAAACGTGAAGTTGGAAAGCATTGCGCTGTCCGCAGGATCCACAACGCCAAGAACGAGCCCCGTCAACAAAACGTGCTTTAATCCGACGTTTTTGTCGGCATAAACTGCGCTTTCTGCGTCGTAAGTGTAGGTCAGCTTGGCCACGACCGATGGGTCGAGGGTGCTGTCGAGGCTGGCGACGGTGCCTTTCGATTCGACGATGGCGTTTGCGGTGCCGTCGTATTCTCTGTCACGGAATTTGAAGCCTTCGACGGTAAGTCTTGCGGCGCCGATATTTGCCGCAAAGCCTGCCGGCCTGAACTCGGTGGAGGAAAGAATTTCGTTGCCGTCCGCATCGACGAGCTTATAGAAATCAATATACTTGTTGCAACCCGATTGCACGGTTACGCCGGAAATGACGATCTGCACGTTTTCGGCCGCGTTCACGTCGTCGAAGAAGTACCTGAAGTTTATGGCGAAAGTTTCGTCCGCCGCAAATCCTGCTTCGGAAATTTGCATGTATTCGTCCAAGCTCATGCCTTCAGGTCTGACGGTGGCTTTTACGTAGCCTTCCGCAACCTTCGAGGTGCCGTCGTAGAATTTGTCGGCGTTAACGTCGGTTTTTTCAAACGAAACGACGATTTCAGGCTGCCTGACTTCGATGGTGTAGTAAACGTATCCCGAAGAGTTGCCCGCTTGGTCGGTAACCCACATTTGCACGCGTTTTTTGCCATATGCCCTTGCGCCGGTTACGCCGTCGTCAAAGAGATCCATCACGAACGTCGTGCCGTCGTTGTAGTTCACGCTGTGAACCGCGCCGCCGCCGTTCCAGGTTCCGCCGATTTCGGCGAAAACTTTGTAGTAATACTTATATTCGAAAACGTACGCGCTTGAAGCGTCGGCGCCTTCGATGCTCATATAAGGGACCACTCCCCACGGATAAGCGTACACCTTTGCGTCGGAACGGACGATAGGCGCGCTTCCGTCGGAAAATTCCGTTAAGGAGGCGTAGCTCAGAAGGCCGCCGGCAATCGGAGGAAATTCAGGTGCCGTGCTGTCTATTCTGATAACGTGAGAAATGACGTTGCTTCTGAGGCCTGCGCCGGAAACCGCCCAGAAATAGACGGTGTCGTCCATATCGTCGGTGAAGGTTTTGCTGTCGGCGGAAAGCGAAGCTTCGTCGCCGCTTGCGCCGATGCGATAGTAATAGGTAAGTCCGGAGATGTTGGAGGAAGAAAAGCTGTATTTAACTCTCACGGTCTTGCCTTTCACCCATTCGCCGAGATATGCCGACGAACCGACGGTCAGAGTTATGTCAAGGCTCGGCACCACGTTGTCCGCAGTAAATTCGAAGGTGCGTTCGGTGTAGTCGGAAAAACCGTCGTTGTAAACGCCGACGTTTCCTGCCCCGTCAACGCAGCTTACGGTAACGCGATAGGTGCCGTTGGTGATGCCCGCCATATCGAAATAGCGGTTGATGCCGCCTTTGACGGATATGTATTTGCTGGAATCGATTTCGGTAAGCGCAAGAATTTCGGTCCACGTTTCGCCTTCCTTACGTTCGATTTTGTAGGAATAGGTAACTTCGGTTTGTCCCGCTTCTTCGTCTTCGGTAAGCTGCCACAAAACGCGGATACGGTCGCCCACGTTCTGCGCGTAGGTGTTGCCGGTTTTTGCGTTGTAAACGGCGTTTTCGATGACCATGTTCGGGATTTCCGGAGCGTCAACGTCCATGCCGCCGACGTTGACGTACACGAACGATTCCAAATCGCCGTAGTCGGACACGGAAACCTGATAGTTCCCTGCTTCCGAAACGGTCATTTTGACGGAAATACCTCTGTAAAGCTCGCCCGACCTGGACGCGTCGAGATAAGCAAACGAAGTCGCTTCGACGTCGCCCCAGCTGAAGCTGTTTTCTTCGTCAACGTAAATGGTGTAGGTGTTGCCTCCGACCGTCACGCTGAGCGATTTGACGCCGCTGAAATAGTCGTAAACTATGAAGCTTACGGTTTTGGTTTCCTTTTGCTGTTGGGAGAGGAACATGTTGGTTTTTCCGTCGTCCTTGGAGCTTGCCGTGTAGTCATGGCAAAGCACTCTGCCGACGTTGCCCTGATAGTTTGCAGAGTAAACGTAAGCATTTCCGGAAAAGCCGTTGGAGGAATTGAAATATTCTTCAACCACAGGTTGCATCGAGGAATAATCGACGTCGTATCTATTGCCGGTCATACCTTCGACGTAAGGAACGAAGTTTACGCCGTCTGCCGCCCTGACGTATGCGCCGGAAGCGTTGAGACTATACGTAGGATACCACGGAGTTATGGTAGGCGCGTTGCCGTCGTTGACGACGAAAAGTTCCACCACGAAGTTTTTGGCTTTGAAGCTGGTCTGGCATTTTTTCTTTTTGAAAATGGTGCCTTCTTCGATGTTTTCGAAACCGCTGACTTCCATGTTGATGACAAGATAGTCAAACGACGTATTCACGTTGGTCCAATCGGTGGTTTCGGAACCGGAATTTGTCGTGCCGTCGCCGGTGCCCATTATCCTTTTAGCGTTAGCGCCCTTTGCAGGTGCCGCGACCGAATCGTCCGGAGCAATAGCATAGCTGCCCATCGTAACGCGCATGCCCGCATTCTTGGTTTTTTCGCTCGAAACCTCATAGTCGTACGAGAATCTCGCCTGCACCGAAGCGTTTCTGATGCCCCTAAGTTCTTTCGGAAGCGTCATATATCCGTAGATGGTGGCCGTCACTCCTGCCGCAAAATCACCGGAGCCGGTGCCTATGCGAAAGTAGTCGGACTGAATATCTATGGTTGGATTTTTACCGCCGGAATCTGCCAAAGTTCCGCTGTAAAGCCCGTAGCCGTAGGTGTTGTAAAAACCTGCCGGCAACGTAAACGTATAAAGATAGCCGGCCTTGCCGTCGATGACGTCAGGGACGCCCGTCGGAAGCCCTGCGGACGGAAGCTCGTAGCTTCTTGCCGCCGCGGCGCGCGCAGTCGTCTGCGGAACCGCCAGACTCACGCAAAACACGCATGCAATTATTGCCGCCATAACGGTCAGCAACGCTCTTGCGGTTTTTCTGGTTTTTGTTGATGCATTCATAGGTTTTCCTCCATTTGAAGCGGCAAGCCGCTTCACCTATAATAACTCGGAAATTCCGAATCGTTTTTTCGTTTGTCCGCCTGCCCGTAGGCGGGCGGAATCATTGTTATTTGTTTAATATATTTAATAAAGCAATCTTTATAATATATTATCTGTCGATATCTGCCTTGGCGTCGACGATGGCTTTCATGTTTCTGTACTGCGCCGCTTTCTTGAGGGAGATGACCATGACGCCCGCCGCAAGCAGGAAGCCGAGCACGCCCAGCAGAATGTAGATGACCGTCTTGTTCAGAATGGCTTCTTTTACGAAAGCATAGTAGCCGAGGTCCTGCGTTTCGAAAACGGCGCTGTCGCCCTCGAAGGTGCAATTTACGTAGCCGATGATTTCGCCCGAGGAGTTAACTCTCGCCAGTTTGACGTTGCTTCCCGCAATGCCGGCCGGGAGTTGCAATTTGACGGTAACAGGGCCGCTGAACGCATTGCTCTCCACTCCGTTGTTGATAACTGCCAGTTTTGTGAGGAAGATGAGGCTTTCGTCCGCAGAAAGCACGTTGCCTTCGGACATGGCTTTCCAGATGTTGGTCGCGCCGGCGGATTTTTCCGCTTCTTCCAAGGACGCGTAATGCACGTAGGTAAGCTCGGTGTCCACAGGTATAATAGTTGGCGTGCCTTCGGATTTCGGAGTTACCGTGATCTTGTTGATGCTGCCGCCGGTTACGGACGATTGTCCGATGATAAGCGTGCCGGTGAGGCCCACACCCGTGGTGCGTTTGACGACGTAGTTGCCTTCTTTTCCGCCCACCAGCGTGATTTCATAGACGTAAGAACCGACCTCGTACGGAGCTTCGCCCGAATTTGCCGCGCCGGGATATTCCGGATCGTAAACAATCTGGCTGTCGTTTGCGCCGTAGAAATATCTGACTGCAACGTAAACGCCCTGTTCGGACAAAATGTCCTTGTTGGCGACCGAGTAAACGATCTGTTTTGCGTTGCCGTCAAAGATGAACTGATCCTTTTCCACCGTAACGCTGACGGTTGCCTTGTTGATGACGAAGGTGCGTTCAACGCTCTTTGCGGTGTTGTAGTTGTTGTTTGCGGAGCCGTCGAACTCTGCCCAGACCGAATAGGTGCCCGCGTTTGTCGGAGCGTCTTTCGTAGGACGAGCGTTGGCGTTGGATTTGTCGAGATACCACACGGTAACTTCAAGGCCCTGCACTCCGTTCACTCTGCCGGAAACCGAATGAGGTCTGCCGTCGTAGGTTACGCTGTCGTAGCCGTAAACTTCGACGTTGAGGTCGGCCTTCGTGATATACAAAATGCCGTAGAGTTCCTGACTCTTGCTTCCTTCGTGGCTGACGACGGCCTTGATGTAGTATTTTCCCACTTCCGTTGCGGCGGCAAGCGCTTCTTCTCCGTCGGTACCGTAAGCTTCGTTTCTGTAAACGAAGTAGCTGACCTTGTAGTCAACGTTGGTGGTGATAACCTCCATGCTGACCGCCATACCGTAGTTGTATTTTGCGGTCTTGACGTATTTGCCGTTTTCTTCGGTGGCGTCTTTCCATCTGCTGCCCTCAACCTGGCTCTGCGAAACGATAACTTTTGCGGCGGTGTCGTATTCGAACTCATAGTTGGTTGCTTCGCCACCGAAAATGACGATGGCGTATTCGCCGACCGCGCTGAAACGATTTGCTTCGGTGCTGAGGCGCGGAGTCTGTTTCAGAACGCTCTGATTGTCGCCGTTTTTGAAACCGGAGTAAACGATTTCGTTCAGAATAACTTCGTCGCCCGCAATGACGTGGACGTCGGTGGTGCTGACGTAAAGTTTTGCAGGAGTTATCCTGACGGAGCCCGGCTTGGTGGAGAAATCGAAGCTCGACGACGCGGAAAAGCTCAGCGTTATGGAAGCGGAACCGACCGGAGTTTTTGCGTTTTGTTCGCAAACGACGATGGTTTTCGCAATATCCGCAATCTTTCTGTATTCCGCGGAAGTCGAAGCAAGTCTTACGCCGTTGACGGTGTAGTCGATGCCGACCTTGGACACGTCGAACACGCTGCCGTATTCCACTTCATAGCCGGTGCCTGCCACCGCGATTTCCACTTCTGCAGGTCTGATCCTTGCGCCACAGGTGATGACGTTTGAACCGTTCAGAACGTAGTTGCGGTTGATTCTGTTGTCGCTGTAGATGCCTTCGACGACGAATTCGCAGCTGATGCTGCTGCCGACTGCCACGGACATATATCTTGCCGACAGGAAGCGAATTTCGATCTTTTCGCCGCCAGGCAAGGTTTCGTAGCTGATTCTGTAGTTGTTTTTGTCGATATCCATCGGTTGGGACGGATCGAGGTCGAGGAAGGAAAGCTCGTAAACGATAGGATCGATCTTGATATCCTTTCTGCCGAAAGACAGAACGTAAGGATAAATGGTCGCGCTTTCTTCAACGGTAACGAAATCCGCTTCGACGCCGCCGTCGTAGAGGCTGTAGTTGCGGTTGCTGCCGTCCTTGAGCCTTGCTTTGCCGATGACTTTGATTTTGTTATAAACGCCTTCCGAAACGTACGCCACGTCGGACGATACGAACGCGTAATCGTACACCTCGAGTTCCACTCTGTCACCGTCGTAAACGCCGCTTATGGAAGCTCTGGCAAAAGTTGCGGAGGTGGTTCCGTCGTAGTTCTTGTCTTCAAAGACCACTTCGTCGATTCTGACTTCGGCAGGTTTGATGTTGCCGGACATAATCATACCCGAAATGGTTTCGGACAAAACGTAGTTGGCAGCTCTCTCGCCGACGAGGCCTATGATATCGACGTAGGCGGTGTTCTCGCCTGCTTCGGTGCCGTTCCATTTGACAACGGATTTAGGTTCCACAAGTCCCTTGTCGCTTTCGACTATGCCTTCGATTGCGTTCGGCTGGAAGCTGATGGAGCCGTCGGTGGTTTTGTCGTAGAACTTGTCGTTCAGAACGATTTTGCCGCTTTCGATGCTGATATTCTTAGGAGAAATGAGCGCTTCGGTGTAGTAAACGCCGCCCGAAACTCCCAAAATGACATAGTTGGAAACGTCATATTTCGGATCCGCGGAAAGCACGGAATCCGCCGCCACGGCGTCGGTCTGCGTAAGAGCGATGCCGGAAATGACGACTCTCTTTTGTGCCGGATTGCCGCGGTTGTCCAGAAGAACGTTGCCCGTTCCGTCCGCAAACATTGCCACGACTTCCCTGTTCCAGATGAACGCGTCGTTAAGGTTGATGCCCGTGCCGCCGTCTGCGCCCCAGGAGAGCGACGCGCTTTCGATGCCGATAGTGTTGTCGTCGGCGCCGGTGTAAATTCTGCCTTCTTCGAGCTTGACGCCCAAAATAAGTTCGAGCGGAGTCACGTTAATTTCGTTGGAAAGCTCGGTGTCCAAAAATGCCGCGTTGTCTTCGATGTTCAGAACGTAGTTTACCCAGCTGCCCGCGGTTCTCAAACCGTTCACGGTGTAGGTTGCGGTTCTGCGGCCGACGTTGACGCCGTCCAAAACGCCCGAAACGTCCAGGAACACGATGTCGCCGGAAGCGATGCCCTTGTTCTCTTCGAAGGTATAGCTGAATTTCAGATAGTCCAGAGCGCTCTTGCCGCTGAACACCATATCGTTGGCTTTGACGGATTTCAGAACCAGTTCGCGTTTGGTGATTTCGAGGCCGCTTTTCGTAAATCTGAAGGTAACTTTGTTTTTGTCGGAAGTAAGTCTTTCGACGGTGCCGTCTTCCACGAAGTCGACGTTCAGCGCCCAGTTTTCAAGGGCCACGGAAACGGTGAGAACCGCCGTGCGATCGGTGCCTGCGTTCTTATTGTCGTAAACGCCGGTAACGGTGATTTTCACGCCGCTTTTCTTAAAGAGGTCAGGTATGCCCGCTTCCGCGCCGGTGATTGAGCCGGCTGGGATAGCGTCGGTGCCGTCGTAAACTTTGCCCGCAATCTGAACGTCAAACGTGGACGCGTTGACGGTCCAGACGTATTTGGAGATAACCACTCCGTCCAAGGTGATGACGGAATCGGAAATCAATTCGTAGTAATCGGCGTTTGCTCCGACGAGTTTGATGTTTTCGAACAAAACTTTTCTCGAACCGCTGTCGACGCTGTCGAAACGAACGCTTGCCGAAACGCTCACGTCGTCCGTGCCCACAACGTACGGAGAAACGTCGATGCCGCCTTCTGCGGCGTCGGTGCCGTCGTAAACTTTTTCGTATGCGTATGCGTCTTGGGAAGTGATTTTAACAACCTTTCTTCCGACGACGAATTCAAAGCCTTCCGTAACGAAAACTATCTCGTAGTTTTCGGCCGCAAACCCTTTGGTTTCGACTTCGGTGTAAACGCCCGGAACCAAAATGGCAAGGTCGGACTTCACGGTGGCGGTGCCCACGGTTACGGACGAAACGTCGTCGCCGTTTCTGAAACCGTCGAAGGTGAAGGAAACGGCAGGTCTGAGCGCGCCGTATTCCGCTTTGCCGGAAGCAAATTTGACGTTAAGGACTGCTTTTTTCACAACGTATTCGGCGTTTTGGAGCGAAACGTCGTAGTTTGCGCTTACGTCACCGCCGTTTTCGTCGGTTGCCACAGCCGAAACGACGCTTATAACGTAGCTGCCCGCATTCACTTCGTCGAAGCCCGCCAGTTCTGCGGCGAGGTTATGACCTTCGGCAAGACCGCTTACGGTGTAATCCAAAACGGCAGGTACGTTGTCGCCGTACACTCTGTCCGCTCCCGCGACCGTGAGAACGACTTTTGCTTTTTCGACAACGTAAGTCAATTCTGCCGAGCCGAAATATGCAGGTTCGGTTTCGGTTGCCGCGCGCTTAACGATGACGGACACGACGTAGGAGCCGCTGTTTCTGATTTCGGTTGCGCCGACAAGGGAAACGGTAACTTCTCCGTCCGCCGCCGCAAATTCGGCGCCGTCAGCCGTCAAAGCGAGAACGGAAGCAACGTCCACGGCTTTGCCGTCGTAGATTTTGCCGCTCGTCTTAAGGCTTATTTCAACGATTTTGCCTTTGCCGATAACCAAAGTGATTTCGCCGATAAGCTCGTATTCCGCAGGAAGTCCCGAAACGATGACCTTGAAGAAGCCTTCGCCGTCAGGGGTAACCGTCGCGCCGGTTTCGTCTTTATAAGTCAAAGTAACCGCCGACGTTTCAGGGCCGCCCTCCACGAGGTTTTCAAAAGTGAGGCCTATGCTTGCAGGATCGGAAGTAACCGGATTTCCGGTCAGTTCTTCCACAAGCACGTTTCTGCCGATTTTCGCGGTAACGCGTCTCGGAAGAACGGTTATTTTCTTTGCCGCCGAAAGATCGACGTTGTAGTTGGAAAGCGCAGCCGAAACGTTCGCCGCGAATTCGTCGGTCAGAACGTCGACTATGCCGACAGCCGTAAGAACGCCTGCGTGGTAGGAAGCGTATTCTTCAGGAATTGTTTCACCCGAAACGAGGCCTTCGAACGTAAGGATTGCGGTGAAGTCGTCGCCGTAGCGAGCTTCGTTTTCGACCTTAACGACGAGGTCTTTCTTTTCGATTTCGTATTTTCCGGACACGACGTCAACGGTGCCGAGCACGAAGTTTGCGCTCAGAATTTCGATTTCCGCCCTGACGTAGGAGTACTGCCCGACGTCCGTGCCCGCTTCTCTTTCAATAACGGAAACGACGTAGTCTTTTTCGGTGATGAGCGCGTCTGAAGCGGAAACCGTCGGTTTGGCTTCGGCGTCGCCGTATTTGACTTTCACGTTTTCAACCGTGAAGTTGACCGTTCTCGGGGTTATAACGACCTTCTTGCTTACGTCGAAGGAAATAAGATAGTTTGCGTTTTCCAAAGCTCCCGCAACGTCGGTGCTGTCGCCGGATTTGGTAACGGGAACAGGCAGATATTCGCCTGCGTTTTCGCCGATGAGGAATTTGACGTTAAGCCCGCTTACGTCGTCGCCTGCCGCCATGCTGCCGCCGGCAAGAACCGCGGAAACGTACAAGGTTTCTGCCGAATAAGTCACGGAGTACGTTTCAGGCTTCAAAGTGATTTCGCGTTTGACGATTTCGAATTCCGCCGCCTGATCGGCAAGAGTCACGACGTAGTTTTTGCCGCCATTGCCGTCGGTTACCAAAATGCCCGAAACGTCGTATGCGTAGAAGCCCACGTTTTCGCCGCTTGCTCTCAAAAGGACGGAGGAAGCGTCAAGAACGTCGCTTCCGACAAGGCCCTCGACGTCAAAAGTAAGCGCGGAAGGATCGGCTTCGCCGTAAGTCTTCCATTGTCCGCCGCCCGGGATAACGGTAAGCGCGGCAGGGACCACGGAGAAAGCGATTTCGGTGTCCGTGAAGAAAACGTCTTTGTTGTTTTTGTAAGTTAAGGTGAACGAATAGTCGCCCGTGTTCAGGCCGGAAACGGACGAAAGGTCGTTTGCGGCGTAGGCGCACAAGTCGTCTATCGCTCTGCCGCCGGCGTCCTTAAGAACGGGAACCTGCGCCGCGCCGTTATAGACGAGGCTAGCATTTTCCGCAACAGGAGTAACCAGCAGTCTGAAGGAAGCCGCAAAAGAGATTTCCGACGGGTCGGCCGTCACGTCTTCCTTAAAGAGATCGACGGTGAATTCTCCGTCCGCGGTGAGCGAAACGGTTTTGCCGCCGTAAACGTAATCGAAGTCTTCGGCAAAGAATCTGTAGCCTGCGTCGGCGACGATTCTGCCGGAAACGACGTCGTTTCTTCTGTATTTTCTGTCGGCCTTATCGGTAACGATTCTGCCGCCGTTTTCACCGGTGAGAGCGTTCATTTCCGCTTCAGCGCCGATTGTGTAAACGTTGGCGTCGGCCAAAAATTCGATAACGAGGTCGCTTGCGCTTCTGTTGCCCGCCTGATCGACGACGTAAAGAGTGATTTTACGGGTGCCGCCCATCGTGCTTCCCGAGAAGTCGAAAACGACGCGGTTGTCGGTAGGATTGAGAGCGTATTCCTCCGATCCTATCAAGGTGCCGCCGCGCTCGGTTACGGTGTAGTAAAGCATAACGCCGTCGCCGAGGCCGAGGCCTTCGTCCGAGTAGTCGAAGCTAACCGGCATAGTCCAGCCGTCCGTCAGCCAGTTGAAGCCTTTGGAAACGAGATAATCGTCAAAAGCGGTGATGGTCGGAAGCTCAGGGATCTTTTTGTCCACGTTGATTCGGTAAAGCTCGTCGCCCACTTCCACTTCTTCGCCGGTGCCTTTGACGGCTTTGAATTTGTATTCGAAGCTCTTGTAGCTGCCGCTCGGAACGGTAACGGCAAGAACGTCACCTTCGGTCACGGTGTTTGCCGCGTCCCAGGTTGCGCCGCCGTCCACGGAGTACATAAACGTGGTGCCGCTGACGGTCTGACGAAGTCTGACGAAGGTTATCGAAACGTCTTTGTTCACCCATTCGCCGTCAGGATAGTTTGCGCCGTCGGAAGTGGTAACTTTGATGTTTGCCACAGGGACGTCTTTGTCCAGTTTCAGATTATACACCGGGGTTTCCGCGCTGCAGTTGCCTGCGCCGTCAACCGCCACGGCCTTGACCTTGTAGTAGCCGCTTCCTTTAGGGAAAGAGAACGAAAGCGCCGTGCCGGTCAGATTTTCGGCCTTGACCTCGGTGGTGGTCCTGCTGCTACGTTTCAAGGTGAGAGTGCTTTCGTCAATCGCCTCGAAAGAAGCCGCGCTGTATGCGTATTGATAAAGATAAGTAACGCCATTTTCGGCAGAGGAGGAAGAAACGTCGAAAAGGTCGATCGCCTGATCGGAAGTGTACCAATCGGAAGCGTTTGCCGCAAACACCGGTGTTTGCGGAGCGTCGGTGTCGATGCCGGTAAGGGTGATATTCCACGTCAAAGCATCGCCCTTGAGGTTGTAGAACCTGACGACGACGTTGGTGTTTTTCAAAAACGTCCAGTTGAAGTTAACCGTGGTGGCATAATCGCCCCAGGTGTTTGCGGAGTTTGACGAAACGTAGCCTTCCGAAATTGCTTCGGCAAGCGTTTTTTCCGCGCCGCCGTCAAATGCGAAGGTGATTTTTTCGGTCACGGTTCCGCCCGAAACCACGCTGCCCATACCCGTCGGACAAAGCATTGCGCCCTTCACTTCAACGCCTTTGGAGGTTTTGCCTTCAAACAGCAAATCGGGCATTGCCGCCGTCGTGCCGCTGACGGTGTAGAACCCTGCTCCGATTTCGGTTTTGGTGTCCGGAGCCGTAAGGCCGTAAGTGGTGTTTGCGCCCTTTGCGTTCACGGAAATAGAGGTAACGTTTGCAAAGGTGTTGCCCGGAACGGTCTGTTCCATATATGTAACGTTGCCGGCAAGCTTAGAGGCGTCCACGCTGAACTTGACGGAAATATTCGAGAACGTAGCCGTATGGTTCTTAGTCGCCCCCTTCTTCAATTGAAGATTTAATGCAAAATATTTAGAACCAGAAGGAACAGTAAAAGTATTGAAAGAACTGCTGTTCGCATTAAGATCTGTCCCCGAAGCAAATTCATAGGTACTATCATCCCTAATTCTCTTAAAGCCGGAATTAGCATCAGTATCATCAGACGTATTATCAATGCCCGACATACCAACGATATCGTCATTATTGAAATAGCCCTTTATCCACATGTCGCTGATGTCCCCGGATTTAGAAGTAGAAGCTTTTACCTGAACTCTCAATGCCCCGATGTTCGCCAATTCCTGCAAATACGTATCAAACGAAAAATAGGACAAAACCATCGCTTGGTAGTTGATAGCTAAAGCAGTGACTTTTGCACTCACGCTGCCATCGTCAGAATATGTTACTTCCGCACTATTTCCATGGAAAAACGTGGCCAAGCTCGACAAGTTGCTGTCGTACTTGACTTCGTAACCGCTTTTCCAGTCGGCGGCGGACGTGAACCTGAGGCTCATGATTTTGCCCGTCTTGTCGAGAGTCGCCGTAGAACCTTGAGAAATCGTCAACGATTCCGCATTGGCCACGGCAGAACCTGCAAAAGATGCCACCGCCAGGCTGACGCACAAAAGCGCCGCCACCATGACGACCGACAACTTCAACAAGCCACTCATGCGTTTTGATATTTTCATACTTATCCTCCCCTAAGGCTTTCGCCTCGTGTATGCGCGTGCTTCAAGAATATTAGTAAAATATATGCCTATATTTCTTCATAATACTCCATCATACGTCAATTATACAACAACAAACATTTTTATGTCAATAGCTTTCACCCACCCCGCCCCAAAAAAATTTGGAATTTTTCGCCATCTTTCTTGCAGCAAAGGCTTCCCCTCAAGGGGAAGCTCCGCCTAGCGGTGAAGGGGCAAACCGACAAAACGCAAGCATGTTGTCGGGCGAGGAACCCTTCCTCACCTTGCCTCCCTCTGTGAGGGAGGTGTCGCACAAGTGCGACGGAAGGAGAGTTTTGATTAAAACCAACAAAACGCTTGCGTTTTGCCCATGAGAGAACAAGCAACCTGCTTATCATATCCATCATTAAACCCGCCGAACGGCGGAGTAAAGCTTTCCCCCTTCCTCACGGAGTTTCCCCCGTTTCCGTTCCCCTTATTGCAATGCAACAAGGAATCCACGGAAAGCCCAACGGCTTTAGGCACTAGACGGGATTTGGGAAATCCCTATTCCGTGCCACGCCGCTTTACGGGCGGGGACACTCTCGGTCTCGCAGTCGGGAGCTTTTTCTGATTGTGCCACTCGTTTTCGGGGCGGCGCACTGCGCCATGCAAAATTCCCGAAAACTTCGTACTGCCTGCAACTGCTCGACACTCGTTTACACGCCGCCTGTGTAAGCCTTAACCATAGACGGCGGCGTGACCTCATTTTTCTATCGAAGAAAGTGCTTGTTCCCTTTAAGCAAAACGCGAGCGTTTTGTCGGGCGAGGGACACCCTCGCACTCCCTTTTTTGTCATTCCGAGCCTGCCGAGGAATCTCCTGGAAAGGCATAGCCAAACTCACCAAACGCGGGCCTCATTGCTCATCACTGCAAACAAAAAAAGCCCTCAAATGAGGGCTTTTTGAGATTTCGTTATCTTGAAACTTTCATATTGCAAATCACGCTTTGCGCGCCGATTGAAAATTCGTCTTTCGGCACACCGACAAAGTCTTTTCCGAAAATGTCGAAGATATTTCCCGACAAACCGAATTCCGGAAGCTTGCCCGTAATCCTGCCGTCTTCAACGAGATAAGCAAGCTGCACAGGCGATGCGAATTCGCCTTCGTTGGTGGTGTCGCCGCCGCTCATCATGCCGACGTAAACGGCTTTTTGGCCGTGCAAAAGTTCTTTTATCGTCTTGTCCGAACGCTTCGGAACGAGGTTCGGCGCGCCGAGTGTAGGCACGTCGTCGTAGCCTCCGCCGGCACATGCAGTGTTCTGCATGCCGAAAGTGTCGGCGGTTTTTTTGTCTGCGTAACCGCATTTTATCACGCCGTTTTCGACAAAATCGAACTTGTCGCCGGGGAGAGTGCTTCCCTCTGTATCGAAGAAAATGTCGCCCACCGACTGCTCGAGATCGGTGCCCAAAGTGAAATCGTCCGAAAACGCTTTTTGTCCCATTTTGTCCGCAAAAAGACTTGCGCCGTGTCCGAGTTGTTTGCCGTTAAGGGCCTCGAGGATTTTGCCGCCGACTTCGCCAAAGCCTACCACCACCGGCACTTTTTCGCCTTCAGGAAGCTCGGCAGGTTTTTCGAACGCGCAAAGCTCGTCGTCAAAGGTGGCGGCGATTTTTTCCACGTCGAATTCTCTGCCCATTGCCGAAACGCCGCCGTCAAAAACGGCCACGCTGTCGCGGTGTTTGTAAATTATGCTGACGACGTAGTAAGCGTCGGTGTCTTCATAGTCCAGCCCTGCGTCGTTTTTGAGGCTATAATTCGTTTCAATCCATTTGATTTTGTTGGAAAAAACGAATTGCGGGTGTTTTTCGGTCATAACGGCAAGCAGTTTTTCACCGAACTCCACAACTTCTTTGTCGGTGTAGTCCGCCTTTCTCGCGTCGCGTTTTCTGACTTTGTTTTTTTCAGGTTCGAACTTGTATTCTATCTTTTTTGCAAGGTTCTTTTCCGCCGCGGAAACGAGCTCGTCCGACGGCTCGCCGATTGTGCCGGCAATGCCTATGTAGCCGCCGTCATAAACTCTTGCGCCGCTCTTGACGATGTTTTTTATGCGCACGCTGTCCACTGCGCCCTGCGTTACGTTCAAGCAAACTTCGTGTTTGAAAATTCTGTATAATTCCTTAATCATAATGCGCCTCCTACAAAACCTGAATTCCGTTCACTCTCATGTACGGACCGCCGAAACCGACAGGCAACGGGAACTGTTCCATTTTGCCGCAACCGCCGACAGCGAAGGATAAATACTCCGTTTTGTCACTTAAACCGTCGATTTGACCAAGTGTGTGCATAACGTTGCCGGAAATGACGGACACTTTCACAGGTTCTGCAATCTTGCCGTCTCTGATCATATAGGCCTTGGTCGGAGCAATCGTGAAGGTGCTCATACCGCTGCCGTGCGAGATGTCTTTTATGTAAATACCTTTTTTGACGCCGGCAAAAAGCTCCTCGACGGTGCTGGTCCCCGGAAGGATAAACGTGTCGGTCATTCTGACGATAGGTTCGAATTCGAAATTGATGGCTCTGGCGTTTCCGGTAAGGTTTTCGCCGAGGTCGGAAGCGGTGTACGCGCTGTGCAGTCTGCCCGACAAAATGCCGTTTTTGATGATGTAGTTATATTTTGCTTTGGTGCCTTCGTCGTCGTACGGAACGTAGCCGCTGCCCTCGTAAATGCCGGTGTCGACGATGCTCAGAATGTCGCTGCCGACGCGGCTTCCGAGCGCCCATTCCTTTATCATGGTTTCGTCGCCGATCATAAAGTCGGCTTCGCTCTTATGTCCGAAGCTTTCGTGCGTGAAAACGCCGGTGGCGATAGGCGCAAGTATGCAGGTGTATTCGCCCTTCTCGACGGGCACTGCCTTTTCGGCGTATTCTCTGGTGTCCTTGATTTCTGCGGCGATTTTGCCTTCCTGTCCCAGAACGTCGTCGAATTTCACGCCCGTTTTCTGCCAGCTCATTTGCTGCGGAAGTCCGTTTACAACCAACATACCGAACGCGAAAACCGCCACAGTCTGATAGTCGAATTTGATGTCCGTGCCCTTTGACGAAACGATGTGTTTTTCGGTATGTTTGTCCAGATAGAAAAGCCTCGTCATCGGCATATCGTCGCATTTAAGCTCCGGCAGATATTTTTCGGCAAGAGCCACCTTGTCTTCCACGGGAATTTTGGACACGTCGGCGGACGCAAACTTAAAATCTTCGCCCACGTTGACTTCAAAAAGCTTTACGGTCGGGTTTTCGAGGATATTCTCGTTCGGGCAAGCCATTTTTGCAAGGTTGTCGATTTCGGTCTGAACCCCGTCCAAATTGCTGGTTGCCGAATAGAACCACCGCTTTCCGTCGTAAACTCTTATGAAAGCGCCCCTGTCGGTTTTGACTTTGTTTTGAATCATTTGCGAATTTTCATACACCAGCCCCGTGGAAAAAACGCTCTCCACCCTGACGTCGGTGTATAAACCTTCAGGAAATTTGTACATGGTTACCTCCTATTTTTCGGTTAGTAGTATGTCGTAGTTGACGGTTTCGTAAAACATTTTTCTGACCTCCGACGGGTTTTCGGTCTGCCCCAAAATCCACATCAGTTTCGTCAGCGCGGCCTCCTGCGTCATGTCGAACGCTTCCAGAAAACCCAGCTCGGATTTTGCCTCGGTGCCCACCTTGTAGATGCTCATATCGCTCCCCTCGGATTGCACCTGAGTGCTCATGACGCATATCTTCCCCTTGGCACGCCATTTTTTGATGATTTCGTAAAAGTTGTAGTAATTCCCGACGGGTATCCCGCCGGTGCCGTAGCTTGAAACCACAACGGCGGCGTTATACATAAAGTAGCTGTTCAGAATTTCGCTTTGCATGCCGGGCGTAAGTTTGATAAGACCTACTTTCGGGTTTAACGTGTCGTAAAATCGCGGTTTAAGTGCTTTTTCGGTTTTTATATACTGCAACACCTTGCCGTCGCGGACGGTTGCCAGAAACGGAAAATCAATGCTGGAAAAAGCGTCGTAGCTTTTGGTTCTCGTCTTTTTCGCCCTGGTGCCCGCAATCACTTTGCCGTCGAAAACCAGCGTAACGTCTGCCGCAGCCGCGGACGAAGCGTACACGAACGCGTCGTACAAATTTGCCTTTGCGTCGGTTTCTTCCCTGTTTATCGGGCGCTGACTGCCCGTGATGACGATAGGCTTCGGGGAGTGCTGAATCATGTAGCTTAAAACGCCTGCAGTGTAGGCCATCGTGTCCGTTCCGTGGCAAATGACGAAGCCGTCGTAGCGATCGTAATTGTTTTTTATCGCGGCCACGATCGTCAGCCAGTTGTCGGGACTCATGTTCGTGCTGTCGATATTCATCGCCTGCAAGGCCTCGACCTCGCATACCGAGCGGACTTTCGGAACGTATTTCAAAAGCTCCTCAGGGCTCAAAAGCGGTTGAAGTCCGTCGTCTTTTTCGACGGAAGCAATGGTTCCGCCGGTAGTTATCATCAAAATCTTTTTCATTTTCTGCACTTCCATTTTATCGAAAAAACATTCCTTTGTCAGCGAATTCCGGATTGCAACTTGGCAACCTCGGGTTGCTTACCAAAATATTTTATACTATATCCTTTCAAAAATCAACATATTTCAAAAAAAGCCCTGCGTTTTCCGGTAAACCGTTGCAAGCCGACAAAAAATGTGGCAGAATAAAAATGTAAAGGAGATAACCATGAAAAAATTTTTAGCCATTGCTTTCACCTCAATCATGATATTCTGTCTGGCCGCGTGCGGCGGTTCGGACAATCCTAATAGTCGCCCATCCCCGGACGACGCTTACGTTCCCGATCCGAGCCTCGTTTATACGGCCGAATTTCTGGTTTCGTGCCAGCAAACCGACGACGCTTACGACGATTTTTATTATAATTCCGATTTTCACTGCGCCATTCCGGGACTGAAACAAAAGTTCATTCCGCAGGGCGTTGCTTACGACGAATTCACCTCCTCCACCTTCCTCACCGGCTATTTCGACGGAGGCGAAAATTCCGTAATATTCGTTATGGACAAAAACGGCAATTTCGTCAAGGAAATCATCTTGTCGTTCGAGAACAAAGCCTACACCGGCCACTCCGGCGGCATAGCCGTCAGCGAAAAGCACGTTTACGTTTCAAACGGCAAAAAACTGTATCATCTTTCAAAGCAGCAAATTTTGGACGGCACGGCGCATCAGGAACTGTCGTTCGACGGATTCGTAAAGGTTGACGTTAACGCAAGCTACGTCAGCTACTCGGACGGACATCTTTACGTCGGCGAATTCGAATACGCCAAAAACGACTACAACACCGATCCTTCCCACCGTGTAACGCTTGCCTCGGGAAAGACCAACACCGCCCTCACTTTGGAGCTTGAATTAAACGAAAACACGGTTTACGGCTTTGAAAACGCCGTTTCAAGCGGCGATACTGTCGTTCCGACAAGAGCTTTCAGCCACACCGAACGTATTCAGGGCTTCGACTTTTCAAAGGATTCGGACCTCGTCGTTCTCAGTCAGAGTTACGGCAGAAAAAACGACAGCAAGCTTTATTTCCATAAGCCGTCAAAATCCGCAGAAGGGAAAATCACCGTCGGCGGCGCGGAAGTTCCTCTCGTCGTTCTCTCCGAGGACACGCTTGAAAAAACCGTGGTCTGCCCTCCTATGACGGAAGATATCGACATATCCGGCGGCAAAGTTTACGTCTGTTTCGAATCCGCCGCCTACAAATACTACGAGGGCGCCAACGCCTTCAACAAGGCCAAGAACCCTATAGACAGCATCTTCGTTTACACGATTTAATCAACACAAAACCGCCAAGTGTCTGAAACGGGCGGTTTTTTTATACAAAAAATGGAAAAGTTTTTGAAAATTTATATTTACAAACTGCATTTCGGTATGTTACAATAGATTTAATATGACGGCAAATCGCCAAAAAATTAGGAGGAAATTATTTTGACAGATTCCAAAGCTTTAGCATTCGTAAACTTTTACGCTGCCATGGGAACTCTCGAAACCTACTGCAAACTCGACAAAGAGGCCAGAGAGCTCGCAAAACAAAAAAACATCGCCATCCGTTTTAAAATTAAAGGTGGTCCTGACGGCGTTTTGGCATTCAAAGACGGCGACGTTACCGCCAGACCTTACAAAAAAGGCGACAAATTCGACATCGGCCTGAGCTTCCCGAGCTGCGACGATTTCAACAAGATGGTTGCCGGCGGCAAAGCCTCCGTTTTGCCTACCAAAGGTCTCACCAAAATCAAATTCGTTTTGGACAAACAGAGCCCGTTCAACGTTCTCACCGACAAAATGGCCAAAATCATGCGCCAGACCGAATTCAAAAACGATGAAGAACTCACGCTTTCCGTGCTTTTGACCTTCAGCGCAATGGGCGCGGCAATCGCCGAAATCGGCAATCACGATCCTAAAGGAATGGTTGCAAACAAACACTGGGCAGACGGCGAAGTGGCAATGATCATTCCGGGCGTTGCAGAACAGTATATTCTCAAGAAAAACGGCGTGCTGACCTTCCATCGCGAGCCGGCAAAGAACCCGAGAGCGAAATTCGTATTCCGCAACATCGTGGTTACCAAAGGCGTCATCGACGGCACTTTGGACGCTATGACTTGCATCGGCACCGGCGACATCGCCATGTCAGGTATGTGCTTTATGTTGGACGATCTCAACAAATGCCTTAACCTCGTCCCAGAATATCTTGCATAACGATAACGGAGGAATCAATTATGGAAAAACACCCTATCTATACACACGAAAAATCTCAACAAGAATTTGCACGCGCGGTTAAATATATCCCGGCAGGCGTCTACGGCCACCTCGGTCCTTCCGAAGGCTGCATGATTCCGGTCACCGAATGGCCGCTTTTCGGCGAAAGAGCCAAAGGCAGCGAATTTTGGGACGTCGACGGCAACCGCTACATCGACTATATGTGCGCATACGGCCCTAACGTTTTGGGTTACAACGATCCTGACGTCGACGCCGCCGCTCGCGCTCAATACGAAAAATGCAACTGCACCACTTCCCCGTCGCCGGCAATGGTCGACTTCGCGGAAACTCTGTGCAGAGTCGCCGACCGTGACTGGGCTTTCTTCGCCAAAAACGGCAACGACGTAACTCAGTTTGCAATGATGATCAGCCGCGCATACACCGGCCGCAAAAAACTTATCCTCGTCAAAGGTTACTATCACGGCGTTTCTCCGTGGACTCAGAACGAAGCTTGCCCGGGCACTTTGCACGAAGACGTCTGCAACAACCTCATGGTTACTTTCAACGATATCGAAGGTCTTAAAAAGGTCGTCAGAGAAAACAAAGGCGAAATCGCGGCTTTCATCGCAACTCCGTACATGCACGGCAACTTCACCGACAACATTCTGCCTGAACCGGGCTACTGGCAAGCAGTCAGAAAAATTTGCGACGAAGAAGGCATCGTTCTCGTCATCGACGACGTAAGATGCGGCTTCCGTCTCGACCTCAGGGGCAGCGACCGTTACTACGGCTTCGACGCAGACCTCATCTGCTTCTGCAAAGCTCTCGCCAACGGATACAACGTAAGCGCACTTTGCGGCAAACAAAAATTCCGCGGCGCGGCTTCCTCCATCAGCTACACCGGCAGCTACTGGATGAGCGCGGCTCCGTTTGCGGCAGGCAAAGCTTGCTTGGAAAAAATGGAAAAACTCGGCGGCCCGAAAGTTTTGAAAGAAAAAGGCGAAAAACTTATGGCCGGCTTCAAAAAAGCAGCCGACAAATGGGGCTTCGACCTCGTCGTTTCCGGCGAACCGAGCCTGTTCTATCTGAGAGTGGCGGATCCTGATCAAAACTTCTTCCTGCATCAGGAATGGATTTGCGAATGCGTCAAACGCGGCTTGTTCCTCGCGTCTCACCACAACCACTTCATCAACTACAGCCTTACCGACGAACTTATCGAAGAAAGCATTCAGATTGCCGACGAAGCGTTTGAAGCTGTCAGAAAGAATCATCCTATCGGCTAAACGAAAAACAAAAAGGCTTCCCGAATGGGAAGCCTTATTTTTTTGCTTATTTCAAAATATGCGTTTTATTTGTCGTTTTCGTCCGCGTTATCGCCGCTATCTGCGCTGTTCGCCCTTTTTGTGTACTCTTTTTCGGCGTGCGTCAGATGGAATATCGCAGTTATAAAATAGACGACGCCCCACGCTATAAGAAGAATTCCCGACACCAGAAGCAGCACGTCCAGAAGCTTCGCCGCATAGCCTGCCACAAGCAACGCGCCCAACACGAGAAGCACTATCGTCCCCACGAATTCCACGGGCGACGTTTTAACTTTTCTTCTGTGCTTGACGAAATCAACCAATCCTACGCTTCCCGCCATAAGCATACCTATGCCCACCACGAGAGACGCCACCTCGAAAAGCGTCCATACGCCCACGATAACCAGAGCTCCGACCACCATTTCGATGATGCCTTCCCAAAGCTTAACCTTTCGTATCACGTCGCCGACGCCGATCAAAAACATCAACGCGCCCAAAACGGTGAGCAAAATTTGAAATACGCCGGTTTTGAAGACGGCAAAAAGTATGCCGACTCCGATAACAACCAACGATTTTATGATGTTGTTGGTGAAAATCTGAGCAGATTTTGTCTGTTGCATCTTTCGTTCCTCCGCCATATTTTTTATTTTACTTGCTTTTATACGGCCAAATCAAGCGTCAGCCGTTGTTTTTAACCAAAACGTCGTGCGCGCCGCCCTCGACTATGCTGGTGCTGCTGACGAGCGTAAGCTTGGCTTTCTGTTGAAGTTCTTTTATAGTGATTGCGCCGCAGTTGCACATTGCGCTTTTGATTTTAGACGCGGCAACCGGCACGTTGTCGTGCAGACGGCCTGCGTACGGAACGTAGCTGTCCACCCCCTCGACGAAAGCGTGGCCGCCTTTGCCGCCGAGGTCGTAGCGTTGCCAGTTTCTGGCCCTTGCGCTGCCCTCGCCCCAGTATTCCTTCATATAGTTTCCGTTTATCAGCACTTTTTCGGTAGGGCTTTCGTCAAAACGGCTGAAATATCTGCCAAGCATGCAGAAGTCTGCGCCCATCGCAAGCGCCAGAGTGATGTGATAATCCAGAACTATGCCGCCGTCGGAGCAAATCGGAACGTAAATTCCCGTCTTTTCAAAATAAGCGTCCCTTGCTTTTGCCACGTCTATAACCGCAGAAGCCTGTCCTCTGCCTATGCCTTTGGTTTCGCGAGTTATGCAGATGCTTCCTCCGCCGATGCCGACTTTGACGAAGTCCGCGCCCGCTTTTGCAAGGAAGTCGAAGCCTTCCGCGTCAACCACGTTTCCTGCGCCGATTTTGACGGTTTCGCCGTATTTTTCTCTGACGAAATCGATGACGCGCTTTTGCCACTCGGTAAAGCCTTCGCTGCTGTCTATGCACAAAACGTCGGCTCCCGCGTCCACGAGTGCAGGAATACGTTTTTCATAGTCGCGAGTGTTGACGCCTGCGCCCACGATGAAGCGCTTCTTGTCGTCCAGAAGCTCGTTAGGGTTCTCTTTATGTTGGTCGTAGTCCTTTCTGAACACGAAATAGCAAAGCTTTCCGTCCTTGTCAACGATCGGCAGAGCGTTCAGCTTATGATCCCAGATTATGTCGTTCGCTTCGGTAAGCGACACCGTGTCCGGCGCGGTGATAAGCTTTTCGAGCGGAGTCATAAACTCCGAAACCTTTTCTTCACCCGTCATGCGGCTCAAGCGGTAATCGCGGCTGGTAACTATGCCCAGAAGCTTGCCGTGCGGAGTTCCGTCGTCGGTGACGGCAATGGTGCTGTGGCCGAGGCGCTCCTTGAGCGCAACCACGTCCGTAACGGTCTGGTCGGCGCGGATATTTGAATCGCTGGTAACGAAGCCCGCCTTGTAGCTTTTGACTTTTCTGACCATTTCCGCTTCCGCCTCAATCGTCTGATTGCCGTAAATGAAGCTGATGCCGCCCTCTTTCGCAAGCGCCACCGCCATTTTGTCGTCGGAAACCGATTGCATTATGGCCGAAACCATCGGAACGTTCAATTTGATTTTAGGTTCTTCGCCCTTTTTGAATTTGACGAGCGGAGTTTCAAGAGAAACCTTTTCCGGTGTGCAATTTGCGTCGCTGTATCCCGGAACCAGCAAATATTCGCTGAAAGTTCTGGACGGTTCTTCAAAAAAAGTTGCCATAACGTGCTCTCCTTAAAATTGAAATTTTTTCTATTTTATCTTTTATCTTCCTTGTTGTAAAGCAAATTGCAGGGGTTTTCGACATTTTTCTTTGAAAAATGCGACAGAACAAAAGTCTGTCGCAAAATCCGGCTATTCAAAGATCCTTCTCACGATGTTGCTGACGCCCTCCATCGTGAAAAATCTGGACACGACGTACAAAGCCTTGTACTTAAACCCGATGAAATAGGTGTACTTGCCGAAATGTTTTTTGGACAAAACTTTGCATATGCCTTTTGCCGCCTTATCAATCGGCATGCGCCTGTCCTTCGGATTGACCGGTCGCGCCGTGCGTTTTTCGCCGTATTCCTCGCCTCGGCTGAGCCTGTCGCCGTAACGAGCGGACGAAGTGAAATTGCAATGGTGATGCTTCCCAAAGTCCGTAACCGCGTCGCCCATGGTTATGGCGCAAACCTCCACGTCGCTACCGTAAAGCTCTTGCCTCATTCCGACCGTAAAAGCGGAAACGGCTGCCTTGGTCGTGGTGTACATTGTTCTGAACGGCTGCACGCCCAAACTTGCTATCGAACTCATATTGACTATTTTAAACGGCTGTTTTTCGTGCATTAAAGCCGCTTTCGTGCAATATACGACGCTCATCAAATTGACCTTGACAATTTCGTCCAAATACTTTTGATCCAAAAATTCCACCGCGCCGGTAAGCCCTTCGCCAACGTTATTGAGAAGCAGATCGATATGCCCGTGCGCCGCGTAAATACGGTCGAAAAGCTCGAGCACCGCTTCGCCGTCCGAAACGTCGCAGGCAAAATTAAGCACCCCGTCATCTTCGATGTGCCTTGCCACGCGTATGACCGTGTTGCTTTTTTGAAGTCTGTCGGCAACGGCTTTGCCTATGCCTTTGGTTGCTCCGGTTATAACGACCGTCTTATTTTCAAGTTCTCTCATTTTCTCCTTGATCTTCCGCCGAAAGCTCAACCGTTTTTTTCAGCTTTCTCATTTCGGCGAAGCGTTTGATTTTTTCTGATAATTTTTCGTCGAAGTCCGAGCTTTTTGCCCGCCACTTCCACCAGCCCGATTCGGACGGGTGATTCATTCGCCCCTCCGATCCGAGGTTCAGATAATCCTGCAAAGGAACCACTGCGAGGTTTGCCCTGGATTTCATTGCCAGTTCTATCATAGCCTCAGCAGGCGTTTTGTAAACGGCGTTTTTGCCCAAAATCATTTTCATAAGCGGCAAATCGTCGTCAAAATAACCGGTAAGCTTTGAAAAAAGCTGCTTTTCTTTATCGGTTGCGGTTTTGAACCAACCGTTGGTGGTGTCGTTGTCGTGCGTGCCGGTGTAAACGACGGAATTGTCCGTTTTGAAGTTTTCTGGCAGGTACTCGCCCTTCGTGCCTCCCGCAAAAGCAAATTGCAGCACCTTCATCCCCGGGAAACCGCTTTTTTTGAGAAGCGCGCGAACGTCGTCGGTTATGATGCCGAGGTCTTCGGCGATTATTCTGCCGTCCGTTTCGACGTTTTCAAACGGCGCAAGCATCGGTCCCTCGCGCCATTTGCCGCATTTGGCCGTGTCCGAGTCTGCCGGTATGCAAAAATACGATTCAAACGCCCTGAAGTGGTCTATTCTCACAACGTCGAACATCTTTAGGTTCTGTTCCAAACGCTTTTTCCACCACTTAAAGTTCGTGCGCTTATGATACGCCCAGTCGTAGAGCGGATTGCCCCACAGCTGGCCGTCCGCGCTGAAAGCGTCGGGCGGAACTCCCGCAACTTCCGTAGGTTTGCCGTCGGCGTCAAACAGAAAAAGTTCCGGCGTTTCCCACACCTCGGCGCTGTCCATGGCAACGTATATAGGCATATCGCCTACAATTTTTACGCCTTTTTTTTCGGCGTACGCTTTCAAATCGTAGTACTGCTTGAAAAATTCGTATTGCAAAAACCGCCAGAAATCCGCTTGCTTTTCAAATTTTTCAGCGTCACGCTCCGACAAGTTTTTTCTAAGCGACAATTCTTTCGGCCAAAACTCTCTGGCCATAAAGTTTTGCGATTTTTTGATCGCCATAAAAAGCGCGTAGCCGTCAAGCCAGTCCGCTTCCTCCACAAACTTTTCGTAGTCGGAACCGGCTTTAAATCTGCCGAATGCTTTTTCCAAAATTTCGTATCTCGTATTCCAAAGCCATTCGTAGTCGGCTTCGCCGGTTTTGTGCTCTTCGATTTCGCCATTTTTCAAAAGACCGTCTTCAACCAGCGTTTCCAGGTCGATAAAGTATGGATTCCCCGCAAACGCCGACGGCGACTGATACGGCGAATCGCCAAACGACGTCTGCCCCACGGGCAGAATCTGCCATGCGTCAACGCCCGATGCCGCCAAAAAATCGACGAACGCCCGTGCCTCTTTGCCCATACTCCCTATGCCGTACTTCCCCGGAAGCGACGATATATGCAATAGTATTCCGTTTTCTTTTCTTGCTTTCATAACTTCAACCTTTTTCCATTATAGCACACTATCCATTTTTTGAAAAGCGTTTGCGGCATGGACTTTTTGAGCGGTATTTTTCAAAATAATTGACAAGCGCCAAATTACAAACTATAATATAGATGAGGAAATATATGAACAAACTTTTCAAAAACAAAAAAGGTTTCACGTTGGTGGAGCTCATCGTGGTCATCGCAATCATGGCCATTCTCGCAGGTATGACCGTGCCGAGCGTTTTGAACTACATCAAAAGCTACAAAAAAGTAAGCGCCAAAACCGATACCGAAAGCATATTCCGCATTGCCGTGGCCGCCATTCCTCAGTACTTGGTTGCCGACAGAGGCGCTGGCGACACAGACACTTCGGTTATGGTGCGAAAAATTAAAGAACGCGCTTCCTCCTCCGAGTACGAAATCGTGGCGTATGACGACCGCCAATATCCGGAAAATTCCGCAAGCACAAAATCCGTTATTTTGGTGCAAGTTTCGGGAGATACCGTTTACGTTGCTTTCTTCGGCAAAGGCTGGACGCGCAACACAAAAGAAATTTCCGGCAACAATTTGGAAATTAAAGACGAGGATGGCGAAACAACAATATTCCGCTATTCTCAAAGCATCTCCTCTTTCAGATAACAATTCCTTTTAAATTTAAAACCGCCGCATAAAAACCGGCGGTTTTTTTATTCGTAGCTTTTCAAAACGTCCTCCAGCGTTTGCTTGATTTTTTGCACCAGGTCCGCAGGTTCCAGCACCTTTGCCCGTCTGCCGTATTGCAACGCCCAGTAAAGCATCGCGTCCTTCGACGCGTAAAGCGTAACGACGATTTGCCCTTCATTCCCTTTTCTGACCGACACGCCGTTTCCGAACCAGTCCACGACGTCGTCCATAAGCGCCTTATCGCAAGCAACCACGATTTTTTCCGCCTTGTCCGCGTAAAGATACGGTCTGGAGATTGCAAGGTCTTTGTAGTCGATGCCGTTCTTGTAGCCGGGTACGGACCTTATCGGTGTTTGCGGCTTGTCCAGAATTTCGACGTCGGTGATTTTGTCCATGCGGTAAAACGCCATATTCTTCCAGTACTCGTTGTAGGCCATAAGATAATACCTTTGGTTGTGAAGAATCATCTGATACGGGCTTACGATTTGACGATAGGTTTTTTTGAGGCGAGCGGTTTCGTCAAACTTGTTGTAGTGAAAGGTGATCTGCTTTGCCGTCTCTATTGCTTCGTCCGCGATTTCGATGTTGTAGAAAAACTCGATATTGTCCGATTTGGACCATTTCCCCACCGAATAGATATGTTTAACGTGCGATTTGAAATTTTTGCCGCCAAGAGCAACGATTTTTTCGATAAGGTCTTCCGAGTGTTTTTTGTTTATATATCTGCTGCACAAAATGCTGTCGACCAAAAGTCGCAGTTCCGATTGCTCGAAGGTTCGATCGTCGAAAAAGCTGCCCGCCTTGGTGCTTTCGATGCCGAAGCCCGCTTCTTTAAGAAGCGACAGATTGCGCCCCACGGCCTTGCGTTCGACGGTTATGTCGTACTTTTCGGCAAGCCGCTTGATTATTTGCGCCTGCGTGTACGGATGCTCCTTGTCGGTTTCGTCTTCCAGAATTTGCAAGATTCTGAGAAGCGCCAGTTTTTTAGGTTCCAGATTATCCATTTTCATACCGCCATTTTAACATATCGTATGCCCCGAATTCGGTGCATCACGATAACTATAACACACTTTTTCGTCTTTTTCAACGGCTTTGTTGACAATTTCGTTTTGCGGATTTATAATTTTTGTATGTTTAAGTGGTTAAAAAAGAAAAATTCGAATAATAAGGAACGGATTTCGGACGAAATGAAATACGCCGTCGGCGCAATACTGGACAAATTTTCCGTCAAAAGCTTTGACAATATGTTGTTTTTCGGCGAGGTGAATCAAAGCGCAAAATGGTTCTTTGAAAAGTCGGGCGTTTGGGTCGATTGCACACATTTAGTCGAAAACACCGAACGCGTGCATTTTTTGAAAAGCAAAGATTTGTCGAGCCTTCCGACGTACGATTTCGTCGTGTTTGCAAACGATTTTAAGCTATTCGGCCGTGGAAATGAGGACGAAACCCTCAAAAATCTTCTGACTGACGGCGGACGGGCGATTTTCATTTCAACCACAGAGCCTCTTCCCGATAACATCAAATCGGTTTTGAAGTCGTTTTCTTTCGACGTCGAAACCGACGGCGAAGTCAAAGTTCTGTCCTGCGTTAAAAACGATTGAAAACAAAAAAGGAAGCGTCTTTTGCTTCCTTTTTTTTCGTCAATTTTTGTTGCCGTGGATAGGCGCAGGGATACGCCCTCCTCTGTCTATAAATTTTTTGGCGGAAGAGTTCGTTACGGCCATGATAGGAGCTTCGCCCAAAAGTCCGCCGAACACGGCTTTTTCGCCCACGGTTTTGCCTTCGACGGGGATTATCCTGACGGCAGTCGTTTTGTTGTTGACCATGCCTATTGCGGCTTCGTCGGCGATAATTGCGCTTACGGTTTCGGCCGAGGTATCCCCCGGGACCGCGACCATATCTATGCCTACGCTGCAAACGGCAGTCATTGCTTCAAGTTTCGAGAGCGTCAGCGTTCCTTTTTCCGCCGCGGCAATCATGCCTTCGTCCTCGCTGACCGGAATGAACGCGCCCGAAAGCCCTCCGACGTGCGAGCTTGCCATCGTGCCGCCCTTTTTGACGGCGTCGTTCAGAACGGCAAGACAAGCCGTAGTCCCGTGGCCGCCCACCGTTTCAAGCCCCATTTCTTCCAGAATTCTGCCCACGCTGTCGCCGACGACAGGCGTCGGAGCAAGCGACAAATCCACTATTCCGAACTCGGCGCCCAAAGCCGCCGCCGCGTCCTTTGCCACCAACTGCCCGACTCGGGTTATTTTGAAAGCGGTCTTCTTTATTATTTCCGCAAGATCGGTTACGTTCGCCTCCGGATGCTCTTTGACAGCCTTATAAACCACTCCCGGGCCGCTTACGCCCACGTTTACGACCGCGTCGCCTTCACCCGTTCCGTGAAACGCTCCAGCCATAAACGGATTGTCCTCAACCGCATTGCAGAACGCCACCAGTTTTGCGCAACCGTAGCTGTCGCTTTCCCTCGTGAGATAGGCGGTTTTTTTGACCACTTCGCCCATAAGTTTAACGGCGTCCATATTTATGCCCGCTCTCGTCGAGCCAACGTTCACCGACGAACAAAGCCTGTCGGTTGACGCCAAAACCTCGGGAATACTCTCCAAAAAGCTTCTGTCCGCCGCCGTCATACTTTTATGTACGAGCGCGGTCCAGCCGCCAAGAAAGTCCACTCCTACCTCTTTCGAGGCCTTGTCCAAAGCTTTTGCCAGCACTATTTCTTTACCCTGAAAATTTTGCGTCAAAAAACTTGCCGGCGTTATGGAAATCCGTTTATTCACAATCGGAATCCCGTATTTAAGCTCCAAATCCTCCGCCACTTTCACGATGCCGCCTGCGGTCCTGCAAATGTGATCGTACACGGCGTCCGCAGTTTTTTCGGCGGTTTCTCTTATCGAGCCCAAAAGATTCAGCCCCAAGGTTATGGTTCTCACGTCGAAATGCTCTTCGCGAACCATGTTTACGGTTTCTAATATTTCTCCGAAATTAAGCATACTTCACCTAAATTTTGTGCATAGCGTTGAAAATATCCTCGTGCATAACTCTGACTTCTATGCCGAGCTTTTTGCCGAGAGCTTCCGCTTCGTCGTGGAGCGTTTTCATATCCACACCGTTGTCGCCGGTGTTGACCAGCATGATCATGGTGAACATATTCTGCACGATAGTCTGAGTTATGTCCTCGACGTTGATGTTGTTCTTTTTGAGCATGGCGCCGATTTCTGCGATAATACCCGAGTTATCTCGCCCCAAAGCGGTGATGACGCACTTCATAGAGTTGTCCTCCGAACGTTTTATACTAATATATTATACCTGAAACACCGACAAAGTAAAATGTTTTTTAGGGGTTTTTGGCGGTTTTGCGGTTTGCACGCGCGTATGCGCAGATATAAATATGTTTTGCGCTTCACTTTTTCGCCCATTCATATATAAATATGTCCCTATGCTCATATTCAAACTTTCGGATATGCTCCTCTTTGCAATCGTCCAAAAGTGCGTTCCCCTGCCTGAAACCATATAAAACAAAAATAAGAAACGACGTAAAAAATTTCAAAAAAGGACATAAAAACGGCGCGGAAAATTCCGCGCCGCGATATGTTTTGAGGTAATTATTTGTTTTCGGCTTCTTCGCGTTTCTTGGCGTCTTCGATGATTTTCGGAGCTTCGGAAGAAGGAACTTCTTCGTAGCGAGCAAGCTTCATGGTGAAGTAGCCGCGGCCTTGAGTCATCGAGCGAAGATCGGTGGCGTATTTTGCAAGTTCCGCCTGCGGAGCTTCTGCGGTGATAACCTGTTTGCCGTTGACGTTGTCGGTGCCGAGGATACGACCGCGACGTTTGTTCATGTCGCCCATGATGTCGCCGAGGTAGCTGTCAGGAACGACAACCTTGATTTCCATAACAGGCTCAAGGAAGCAAGGGCTTGCTTTGCTGCAACCTTCGGCGTATGCGAGTTTTGCGGCGGTGATGAATGCGATTTCCTTGCTGTCTACCGGGTGATATTTGCCGTCGAAGAGCGTGCATTTGAGGTTGACCATCGGATAGCCTGCCAAAACGCCTTTCTTGATTGCTTCCCTCAGACCTTTTTCGACTGCAGGGATAAATTGACGAGGGACTGCGCCGCCGACGACTGCGTCGACAAATTCGAATTCTCCGTCCTCGGCGCCCGGTTCGAAGCGCACGGAGCACTGACCGAACTGACCTGCGCCGCCGGATTGTTTCTTATGTTTGCCTTCGGCTTCGACGCACTTTCTGATGGTTTCGCGATAAGCGATGCGCGGTTCTCTGAGTTCCGCTTCGCAACCGAATTTGTTTTTGAGTTTTTTGTTCAGAATTTCAAGGTGCGGACCGCCGATGCCGCTGAGCAGCATTTCGTTGGTTTCCGGATTCTTGGTGACGGTGAAGCTGATGTCTTCGTCTTTAAGTTTGTTAAGACCTGCGAAAATCTTGTCTTCTTCGCCGTTCTTTTTGGCGTAGATTGCCATGCTGTAAACAGCTTCGGGAACAACGATAGGAGGCATTTCGACGTTGATGCCTTCGCCGCACAGGGTGTTGCCTGTGGAAACGCTGTCCATTTTTGCGAAAGCGCCGATGTCGCCTGCAACCACGGAGTCGGTAGCTTCTTGTTTCTTGCCTTGCAAGAAGTAGATGTTGCTGGCCTTTTCCGAAGAGTCTTTGCTGACGTTGGTGAGAGCGGTGCCGGAGGTCATGGTGCCTTCGATCATCTTGAAAACGTTAAGTTTGCCGAAGAACGGATCGACGATGGTTTTGAAAACCTGGCAAACGACCGGAGCGTCCGGATTTGCTTTCAGCACGGTGCCGTCCAAAGCCTTTCTGTCGTGCATGGAAGGGTTCGGCATATATTTGACGATAGCGTCCATAAGACGTGTAACGCCGACGTTTGCGGTTGCGGTGCCGCCGAAAGCAAGCACTGCTTTGTCGGTCATAACGGCCACTTTGATGCCGTTTGCGACTTCTTCTGCGCTCAAAGTGCCTTCGTCGAAGTATTTCATCATGAGCTCGTCGTCGGTTTCCGCGGCGATTTCAACCATTTCGCTTCTGGCTTCTTCGATGATGTCTTTGTATTTTGCAGGGATTTCGATTTCAGCGCCCTTCAGGTCGTAAGCCTTGTTTTCCAGAACGTTGACGGAGCCGACCATGTTGAGGCCGTCCATAATAGGCATTTCGACGATGACGACGTTGGAGAATTTTTCACGGATTGCTCTGACGGTTTCCACAAAGTTGCTGTTTTCTTTGTTGACGCCGTTCACGAACAAAATGGTAGGGATTTGGCGAGCTTTGACCATTTCCAGCATCTTTTCGGTGCCTACCGTCATGCTGCCCGACGCGCTGGTAACCACGACTGCGCCGTCGGTAACATGCAACGCGCTGACCACTTCGCCTTCGAAGTCGAAGAATCCCGGGGTGTCGATTACGTTGATTTTGTGATTTTTCCAGTTAGCATAGCCGATGCCCATGCTGATGGATATTTTTCTTGCGATTTCTTCCTGATCGAAGTCCATCGTGCTGTTGCCGTTGTCGACTTTGCCGAGTCTGTCGATGGATTTAGCGTTGAAAAGAATGGCCTCTGCGAGGGAGGTTTTGCCCTCGCCGCCGTGTCCGATAAGCGCAATGTTGCGAATGTTTTCTGTTGTAACCTTGCTCATAAATTACCTCATTTTATATTATTTAACTTGTCTTAAATAAATAAGCCGAAAATAATTTTACATTAAATTTATCGGATAGTCAAGAAATTGAGGGGCATTAACGAGAATTTCTCAAATCCTCCAAAAGCTCCGAATAGGTTTTTTTGCGATTTTCGCCCGAAAAAATCATTTTTATATCTCCGCCGATTGCGGCTTCGCCGCCGCTTTCGTTTCTTAGAAGCCTTTCGACGCGTTTTGCAACGCCCTCGTTTCCGTCAACTATGTAAGCTCCCGGGAAAGCCTCTTTCAGTCGTTCTTTCAAAAAAACGTAGTGCGTGCAGCCGAGCACTACGCTGTCGAAACTTTTGTTTTCGAGCGCCGAAATCACCATGTCCGAAGCTTCGTCGAAGTGCTCCTTTCCCTTTTCGATGACGGCGGCAAGCTCAGGGAGAACCACCGTTTCCGTGCAGGCCGCCTGCGCCAGTTTTTTGTAGCGCAAAGTGCGCGCCGTGGCCGCGGTTACAAGCGTAACGCTTTTCCCCGCGGCAAGCCTGACAGCAGGCTCCGTGCCCACGATTTCCCTGCGAAATCTTTTCCTCAAGGCCTCGACGGAAGTTACGGTTGCCGTGTTGCAGGCAAGCACGGCCAAAACCGCGCCCGAGGCAAAAAGTTTCTTCAATCCCTTGTAGGCCGTGGCCTGAATTTCGGCGTCCGAAAGGTTGCCGTAGCTGCCCGCGCCGTTGTCGGCGTAGTAAACGACGTCGACGTCTTCAATTTGTTTCATAATTGCAGAAACGGTGGTTAAACCGCCCACACCGCTGTCCAAAACTCCGATTTTTGGCATAATAAAACTCTCCGGATTTAATTTCTGAACGCTCTGTTTATGGCGGCCGCCAAAATGTCCGAGGCCTTTTCGACGAAGCTTCCGATGCTTTTCGGGGTAACCACCAGTCCGAGGTTTTTTTCGCCCAAAACCTCCTCCACCACACCCGAAAGAACGCTTGCCGATATGTCCGTGTTTGCATTTTTGCAATATTTTGCGGCGCCTTCTTTTATCATCGAGGAAGCGTAAAGCGCAAGCGGAACCCCCACCGACAGAACCGGAATTTTCAGCGTCTTTTCGCTAAGCTCGCCGCTTCCCGATCCTACGCCGCTTCCCGGCACTATCCCCGCCGTCGTCAGCTGATAACTTCTGTACAATCTTTTGGCTCTTGCCGCCGCCAGTGCGTCCACGGCTATAATTATGTCCGGTTGCACCTTGTTTATGACTGCCGAAACGATATCCGCGCTTTCGATTCCCGTTGCTGCATATACGCCGGGAACCACGGCGCAAAGATTCGTTCCGCCCTTGCACTCCACGCTGTGGCCGACGAAATACGGCCTTGTGATTTTAAGCTTCGAAACGGTCAGCGCGCCGAGGGCGTCGGCTTCCACGTCGCGGTTGCCGAGGCCTATCACCATCACCTTCTTCAGCCCTTTTTTTATTATGGCGGAGAGCCTGACTATCTGCGAGGCAATTTCCGCCGAAAGCGTGTCCGACACCTTTTTGTCCGGCGTTTCGCAATCGGTTTCCAAGGTAACGTATATGCCCTGTCGCTTGCCGACGAGCCTGCTCTTTTTGGCGGTATCCACCTTGACGACCGTTCTCGTTACGCCGTTTGCCAGCCTTTCGAAAGTGTATGGCACAAGTCCGTTTTTTACGTTTTGAACGGCCTCTGAAGCCATATCTGTTAAAAAATCTGCGGTTTTCATAAAAATATTGTCTGTATTTTTGAAAAAACGTTGCTATTTTTGTTGCCAAAAAAAACTAATCGTGATAAAATAACGCAAGTAAAGATAACTTAAAGCGAATTCTTAAGGAGAATTGAAATGCCAAATATTAAATCTCAAATCAAAAGAGTTGAAGTAACCGCCATCGAAAACGCACGCAACAACGCTAAGCGCACCAGAGTAAGAAACGCCGTTAAAAAATTTAACGCCGCTATCGAAGCTAAAGATCTCGCTTTGGCAGAAAAACTGTTGCCGGAAACCGTTTCCATCATCGATGCAGCTAAATCTGACGGCGTTTATCACAAAAACACCGCTGCCAGAAAGGTCGCAACTTTGAACAGATCTTTGGACGCATTGAAAGCAGAACTCAAATAGTTCCCCTCCTCGGCCTTTTTCAGCCTGAGTTGGGCATAGTTGCGCAGCACGGGCTGACCTTTAACCGGTGATCCTTTTTTCGATCACCCTTTTCAAGCAAAAAGGTTTTGCCGTGACTGCACAGTTGCACCATGACAAAATTAAAATTAAAAACGCAGCCATCGGGCTGCGTTTTTCCATTTTTCGTTTTATTCAAGCGTTTATTTGTTCCAGACGGTTTTGCCTTCTTTGTCGATCGTTCCCCAGCTTCCGTCCTGTTTGACCTTTGCTCTGCCGTTTTCAAACTGCGTGCAAGCGTCGTAAACGCACGGAATGACCAGAACGTTCTGTTTGTCGATATAGCCGCATTTGTCGCCGATCTGCACCGACGCCAAACCTTCCGAAAAGCTCATTGCGCAGTCGTACGTAGGTTCGATCACCCACTCTCCGTCTTCGCCGATATATCCGAATTTGTCGTTCACTTCCACGGAAGCCAAGCCTTCGTGGAACATAAACACTTCGTCAAAGCTCGGCTGAATGACGGTTTTAAGGCCGTCGTGGAAGCCCCATTTTCCGTTTTTGTTAACCCTTTTCCATTCCTCGGGTTTAAGCGGCAGAGTCGGTTTCGGCTCGTCCCTTTTCGCCTTCGGAGCCGTCGGTTTTTCAGGCTTTTGGCCGCGACTGGACAAAAAGTCCTTTCTTTGAGGTTGCGGCTGCGGTTGTTTGTTATCTTTACGCGCGGCTTCTTTCTGCGGTTTTGCGGCTTGCTTTGCTTCCGCATTTACGCTTTCGGACGCCTTTTCCGCAGGCGGATTTTTCGGAGGGAGCGGCGGCAAAAAGTCCACGCCCTTCTCCTTCATTTTCGCTTTGACCTCCAAAAGATGCTTCTTGCCGAAGGTCTGAATTTTGTACATATCTTTTTCCGTTCTCGCGCAAAGATCGTAGACGGTGGCCACGCGGCCGTTCTTTAACAGCGCAAGGACGTTTTCGGAAAGTCCCAGTTCCTCCACCGGAAGCGCAAGCACGGCTTTGTCGCCCTTAACTTCCACTGCTTCGCGAGGTTTTTTCGGATGATGACGATGATAATAACGTTGTTGTTCCATATTTTTCTCCTAGATAGCTACATTTTAGCACAATATCCGTCGTTTTACAAGTCTTTTCGCCCGTCTTTTAGCAAAACCGTTTGCGGAGGTTTTTTTGCTATGAGCAAAAAACATTGACAACCGCCGAAATTTTAATTTATAATATAGTTACATACACGCGCGGAGACGAAAATGAAAAAATTTCTGACAATTTCTCTTTCGGGGATTATGCTGTTTTGTCTGGTGTTTTCGGGGGTAACCGCCCTTGCCGAGAACAATTTCGACATGACCGTTCCCGACAAAAACAGTTATCTCTACCTCGAAACACCCGTTCAGATTGCCTCGGACGGCGACGTCGTTGCGATTTTGGACGACGGACTGAAAAAAGCGGTCGTTTCGGGACCGGACGAAATAAGATACGTCGACTGCCTCGACGCCTTTTCCTACGGCAAAATTTGGGATATGGAATTTTGGAACGGGAATTTGTTTTTACTCGCCGAGGGTGAGGAATTCAGGCTGTTTTGCTACGACCAAAGCGGGAACTCCGTTTCCCCGAGCTGGCTCGGAAGTGTCGAAACGCCTTCTGCAATAGCCGTGCGCGCAAGCGAGCTGTTCGTTTTCGACGGCTACCGCACGATTTACAAAATAAATCTCGAAACCGAGCAAACGTCTTCTTTCAAGTGCAAAAAACCGCTTTTTGCAAAGCATATCGCGGCGGATGAAAACTTCGTGTACGCCCTTTCCTATTCGGGCATTCTGTCCGAAATATCCTTAAGCGACGGTTCGGTTTCCGAAAGCGCTTTTTCCGTTTCGGACACTTTGGATCTTCTGTCTTACGGCGGCAATCTCTACGCCGTAAACGCCGAAGGCTTCCACGCTAAAAACGGCGAAAAGGTTTTCTCGGCGAACGTTTTAGACAGCTATGCCGCAGATGGCGGCTTTTATCTTTTGGACGGTTCCACCACCATTTCCCTCTACGGGCAAAACTTTGAAAGAATCCGCGAAATCGGCAGCAGCTCCAACAAGGCGGGCAAGCTCAGAAACCCGACCGACGTTGCTTTTTCGGGCAAAACCATGGCCGTTGCCGACGTCGGAAACAATCGTTTGCAAATTTTTGACGGCGACGGCAACTGCGTATTCATCGAAAACACCGGCAAAATAGCAGGCCTTGCGTGGGTTGCGGGCACGCTGTACGCGCTTGCCGAAGACGGAGGAAAGCTGTCGGCAATCACCAACGACGGCTCGGGCTTCGACGTCAGACAAACCTATCGCGTTTCGGAAAACATTTCCGATATCGTCTCCGACGGCAAGCGGCTTTACGGCTACGATTCGGATTCGGAAACGCTCAAAATATTCTCCGGCGGCGACTTTTCCGGAAGCGTCGGCAAAATCGTCGGAGCCAAAAAAGTCAAGACGAGCCCCGTGGGAAAAATCTTCTACTACCTCACCGACGACGGCGTAGGCAGCATTTCGGCCGTGGGTGACACCGGCGTTTCCCTTGCTCTTGAAAAAGAGTTCGGAGCCGTGGACTTCTCTGTTGACGCCAAAGGCAACCTCTACGTTTTGGGCAAGGGAAAAGAAGTGCGCAAGTATCGAAGGATATCCGGCGGCTATTCGCTTGAAAACAGCCTGACGCTTGAAAACGACCGCTTCTCTTTAGACGTCGTTTCCGCAATCGAAGCCGACGGAAACGGCAGCCTGTTCGTCGTTTCTTTATCTCGCCACTTCGTCGCAAAGCTTACGGACAATTTGGGCTACGACGTCGAAATCGGCGCCTACGACGACGCGGATTTGTCGGGAGTAACTTCGTCCGACGACGTGTTCGTTTCCGCTCTCCTGCCGTGCCTGATGCAAAAATCCAAAACCGATTTCGAGCTTGCCGAGCCTACCGCAGGCGTTGACTGCGTGGTGTTCAAGGGTTTGTCCGACGAAGTTTACAGCTACGTCTTAACCTCCGACGGAGCGTTCGGCTATGTCCCGACGTCGGCGATTTCGGGCGAAAAGGCCGACTTGATTCCGAGATTTACCGAACTTAAGATGTTGCATACCTCGGGCGGCGACGTCTACGACTATCCTCTCTTTTCGGAAAGCGCAAAACAAAATTCCGTCGGTTCGACCGTCAAACTGAAAGTTATCGGCTCGGCTTCCGGCTTCCACGTCGGCAATCATTACTGGTACGAGGTCGAATACGAGCTTGGCGGAAAAACCTACCGCGGATTCGTCCTCAGAACGCGCGTGGCGGAATTTTCGTATCTTGACAATCTCACCGTCGTGCAAACGGCCAAAATCGCAGGAGGCATCGCAAGCTCGGTGAACGTTTATTCCCTTTCCGACGACAAAAGCGAAGTTCTCCGCACACTCACCGAAGGCGACAGAGTGGAGCTTCTGGAAGCCTACGATCCCGAAAAGGAATACACCTTCGTCCGCCTCAACCCTATCGACGGCAACGAATGCGTCGGCTACGTCAAAACCAAATACCTGACCACCGACACCGGCCTTACCGACGGACAGATAATCGGCATAGTTCTCGCCGCGTGCTGCGCTCTCGTTACCGTGGCGGTAGTGCTTTTTACCAAAAAAGCAAAACGCGCGTACTGACAAAAACCGATGTTTTTATACAATATACGCACGATAAAACCGTCAATTTTGTTATAATCTTGCAAACCTATCTTTTCTTCAATCCGTCGCTTCACGCGGCGGATTTTTTTGGAAAACGAACAGATTTTCCGTTTCTGTCTAAAAAATAATATATATGAAATTTGTTATAGTTTTTTTCAAATTAGGTTGAAATTTCCATATTTTGGTGGTATAATTGTGTTATAGCTTTTATAAAGCTAACCATAAACAATAAAAAACAATATATAAGGAGAACTTCTATGAGAAAAGCTTTTATCTGCCCTACCAAGTACGTTCAAGGCGAAGATGAATTACTCAACCTCGGTTATTTTGTTAAAACCTTCGGCGACAGCGCGTTGCTTATTGCCGATCCGTTTGCAAAAAGTTTAGTCAAAGACAAACTTGCCGAAACCGAAAAAATTTGGGGAATCAAACTGTATTCCTGCGACTTCGGCGGCGAATGCAGCAGAAACGAAATCCAGAAAATGAAAGATTTCGCCGAAAAGAACCATTGCGCATGCACCATCGGCTTGGGTGGCGGCAAAGCTATCGACACCGCTAAGTGCGTTGCTATGGGCCACAACCTCATCATCTGCCCTACCATCGCGGCAACCGACGCTCCTACTTCCCACAGCGCGGTTATGTATCACGACGATCACTCTTTCGACGATTACGCTTACTTCAAACAAAGCCCGAGCGTAGTTCTTATCGACCTCAACGTCATCGCCAACGCTCCGACCCGCTTCCTCGTATCCGGTATGGGTGACGCTCTGTCCACCTACTTCGAAGCTCGCGCCAACAAGCAATCCGTCAGCAACGTGAACGCAGGTCTTCCTTGCGGCGCAAACCGCGCTGAAGGCGCCCGCCTCGGCTACGGCACCTATGCGGCTCAGGCTCTTGCGGAACTCTGCTATCAGAACCTTCTGTCCGACGGCGTGAAAGCCAAAACCGCTTGCGATTGCAACGTCGTTACTCCGGCTTTCGAAAAAATCGTCGAAACCAACATTCTGCTTTCCGGTCTCGGTTTTGAAAGCGGCGGCCTTGCAGCCGCTCACGCAATCCACGACGGCATCACTTTGGTTCACGAAATCGAAAAATGCAACTTCCACGGCGAAGTCGTTGCTTTCGGCACCATCTGCCAACTCGTTTTGGAAAACGCTCCGGAAGACGAACTCTACGACGTTCTCGCATTCTGCGACAGCGTAGGCCTGCCTATGTGCCTCGAAGACCTTATGACCAACAAGAAGACCGGCGAAGTTTTGCGCACTTCCCTCACCGAAGAAGAACTTATTGCCGTTGCTAAAAAGACCTGCATTCCTGAGGAATCCATTCACAACATGCCGTTCCCTGTTACTCCGGAAATGGTTGTTGCAGCAATCAAAACCGCAGACAGAATCGGTCGTGATTTCAAAGGTCTCGACGACTAACGAAAAACAAAAAAGATTTAGCCGAGCTTGCCTCGGCTAAACCAAATTATAGAGAGGAATATTTATGAAGAAAATCATTAACACTCCGGAAACCGTAGTTTACGATATGTGCCACGGCCTCGCCAAGGCTCATCCTGAACTGGAATTCGTTGAAAAATATAAGGTTGTCAAAAAGAAAGACATCAACCCGCAAAAAGTCAGCCTCATCTCCGGCGGCGGCAGCGGTCACGAACCTGCTCACGCGGGCTTTGTAGGAAAGGGTATGCTTGACGCGGCCGTTTGCGGCGACGTTTTCGCAAGCCCTTCCCAAATTCAGGTTTACAACGCTCTTAAAATGGTCGGCACGGAAAAAGGCGTTCTCATGATCGTCAAAAACTATTCCGGCGACTGCATGAACTTCAACAACGCCGCCTCCCTCGCGCAGGAAGAAGGCATCAAGGTTGACGCGGTTTACGTCAACGACGACATTGCCGTCAAAGACAGCTTGTACACCGTCGGCAGACGCGGCGTGGCAGGCACCATGCTCGTTCACAAAATCGCGGGCGCAGCGGCAGAAAAAGGCTGGGAGCTTCCGGAAGTCAAGAGAGTGGCTCAAAAAGCCATCGACAACGTAAGAAGCTTCGGTTTCGCGCTTTCCAGCTGCACTCCTCCTGCAAAAGGCACCCCTATCTTCGAACTGGACGACGACAAAATGGAATTCGGCGTCGGTATCCACGGCGAACCGGGCAGAAAAACCGAACCTATGCAAACCTCCCGTCAGCTTGCCGAACGCATCGTTCCTGACCTTATGGAAGATCTCGGCTCCAAAGCCGGCGACGACGTCGTTTTGCTTATAAACGGTTTCGGCTCCACTCCTTTGATGGAACTTTACCTCTTCAACAACGACGTTTCGGCCGTTCTGGAAGAAAAAGGCCTGCACATTCATCACACCTTGGTCGGCAACTACATGACCTCCATCGACATGCAAGGCGCTTCCGTCACCATTCTGAAACTGGACGACGAACTCAAATCCTTGTTCGACGCTCCGGTTGACGCACCTGCTCTCAAGATGGGCGGCGCAATGAGCGACGAAGCGGCAGCCGCCGTGGACGCTATGCGCGCAATCGCAAAAGCTTTGGGCGTAACTCCTGTCGAAGCAAAACCTCAGGCTAAAAAAGCGGTTGTCGAAGAAGAAGTCGAAGACAACGCGGTTTACGAAGTCAAAGGTTCCCCTTGCTACGGCGAAACTCTCAACACCGCGGCCATCGTCGAAATCATAGACAAAATGGCTGACGTCATCATCGAAAACGAAGTTCCGTTCTGCGACGCAGACAAAATGGGCGACGGCGACTTCGGTATGAGCATTGCAAAAGGCTTCAGACAGCTTAAAAAAGACTGGGCAAGCCGCAAAAAAGGCAACGTAGGCGAATTTTTGATGAGCTGCTCCGAAATCATCATGGAATATTGCGGCGGCGCAAGCGGCCCTATCTGGGGTTCTGCTTTCCGTTACGCGGGCAAATCCGTTTTGGGTAAGGAAGAAGTTTCACTCGCCGACATCGCAACCATTTTCCAAGCTGCAAACACCGGCGTTTACGAAACCGGCAAGAAGAGCTTCGGCAAAGGCGCAGTCGTCGGCGACAAGACCTTGGTTGACGCTTTGAAACCTTGTGCAGACGCTTTGGAAGCCGCGGCAAAAGCGGGCGACAGCCTCAAAGTCGGTTTGGACAAAGGCGCGAAAGCCGCCGTTCAAGGCGCAGAAGCCACCAAAACCGTGGTCGCAACGCTGGGCAGAGCCGGCACCGTCGGTGAAAAATCCATCGGCTATCCTGACGCAGGCGCATACGGCCTCGGCGTCATCTTCACCGCCCTTTCCGATTTCATCGCCGCAAAATAATTTACGCACAAAAAACCCACCGTATTCGGTGGGTTTTTTATGTGCTTTTTGCCGTTTAGAATAAGCAAAGCGGCCTGAACATGCAGGCCGCTTTTTTGATTCATTTTTGCCACAGTTCCAAAATTGCGCCTTTTGCGGATTTCGGGAACCGAGATTTTTTCACCTTTTCCACAAACTCTTCGTCGGTTTTCGCTTTTTTGATAGATGCGTATTTGAACATATTTCCGACTGTTCCTCCTTGCACCTTGGAAAGAGTTTCGATGCCGAATTCTTTTATAGGCAGGTTGCTGTCATAAATCGGATCTTCAATCGTAATTTCAACTTTATCCGTCGGTTTTACGTGCTTAATCCTCACTTTCAGGCATTTGTCGCGCACGATGCAGTCGTCGTAAACCTCGCCGTTCACGTACACCGTAAGCCTTCCTTCAACGATATCCTTGAAGTACACGCTGTAGTTTCTGCTTTCCGGAACGACCGACAAATCGCCCTCGGTAGGCTCTATTGCAAAATAGTTTCCGTTGCCTTCCGCCTGCATAAACTTGGTGAGCGCATAGTCGGTAACGTAGCTGTTGTCGCCTTTATCTTCATACATGGTGAACTCGCCGTTTCCTCTGTAGGCCCAGATTTCCATATCTTCCGGATTTCCCGAGTCGTTGCCTTCGATAAGCCCGAGCGGAATTATCGCGCCCGCTTTTGCCAGAACAGGTATGGAGGTTGCGTCCCTATAGAGATCGACGTTCCTGCCGCCGTCATACACATAGCCTGTGAAAATATCCGTCCATCTGCCGCTTGGGATCCAGGCGTGCACTTTGCCGAGATGCGTTTTTTTGTCCGCTTTATGAGTTATCGGGCAAACCATCAGTTCACTGCCGAACATATATTGATTTTTTACCTTATACGCTTCCGGCGCGTCAGGGTAGCTGTAATACATAGGCTCGCAAAGCGCCAGACCTTCGCTGTAGGTGCGATAGTTCATGGTGTAAAGATAAGGCAGCAGTTTGTGTCTGAGTCTTAGAAAATCGACGGCGATTCTTTCGGTTTGGCCGTCAAACTTCCACGGCTCTTTGCCCTGAAGCTCGTTGGAAGTGGAATGTAAACGATTTATCGGGCTGAACACGCCGAACTGCAACCATCTGGTGTAAAGTTCGTAGTCTTTTATGCCGAACATGTGTCCGCCGATGTCGTGGCTCCACCAAGTATAGCCGATGTTGGACGCCGTGGCGGTAAAATACGGCTGATAGTTCAAGGTGCTCCACATAACGCTGGTGTCGCCCGAAAAGCCGAGCGGATAGCGATGGCTTCCGAGCCCCGCAAACCTTGAAAGAATAAGCGGTCTGCCCTCCGTGCCGTCAGGCTTTTTGACGTTGTCGAGATAGTGATAATGATTGAGCGACCAAAGCGGATCCAAACCGTTCATTTTCGACTTGGTGCCCTGTTGCCAGTCAATCCACCAAAAGTCCACGCCGTCGGCTTCGTAAGGCTTGTGCAGCACTTTGAAATAGGCGTTTATAAATTCCGAATCCGAAATGTCAAACGGAATGTCCGGCCTCGAAACGGACGTGTCGATGCCAAGTTCTGCGGCCATTTGCTCGTACATATCTTCAAACGGTCTGACGCCCGAAGCCGGATGCAGATTGACGGTTACGCGGAAGTTTTTGTCCTTGAGCCACGCAAGAAAACCTTTGTAATCGGGGAACAAATCGGTGTTCCAGCTGTAACCCGTCCAGCCGTCGCCCTGTATGCCAAAGATATTCGCCGATTTATACTGCTCGCCGAATTTTTCCTTGACGTTCACCCAGTGCCAGTCCATATCGATGGTGGCCACCGTGACAGGTATTTCCGAATCGACGAAACGCGTCATGAGGTCGATATATTCCTGCTGCGTATAGGCTTTGTATCTGGACCACCAGTTGCCGAGCGCGTAACGAGGAATGAGAGGCACTCCGCCCGTTATCCCGTAGTATGCCTGCACCGCGGCGCGATAGTTTCGGCCGTAACAGAAAACGTATTTGTCGACGGTGTCCGCCTCACGCGGTTTAACCTTCCCGTCTGTGCCTAAAATGAGGCCTTTGTCTTCTATCACCGCAACGCCGTTTGTGGAAACGACGCCGTCGGACAGCCTGATTTTACCTTTGAAAAAGTGATAGCCGCCGATGGTCATATCGAGCGTTCTATAGGTGCCTTTGAGGTTTTCTTTGTTGTCGCAATCGACCTTTGCACCGCCTTCGAACTGAACGTATTTTGCCTTATTTGCGGTTTTATCGAACAATAACGAGCATTTATCCGTCGTTATCGTCAAATAGTTTTCGCCTTCGTTCACCGAAAACGTCGGCACTTCAAAGTTTCTGAACCACACTCCCTGCGTAGCTTCGTCGATGAAGGTGTCGGTTTTTGAAGTTTCGACTCTGAACAATCTGTCGGTCAGAACGGTTATTCTGAACCCCTTGCCGACCACTTGGGCCTTAGGGTTGGAAACCGGATCGGTGTGCGCAATAAGATGAGGAGAAAGTTCCATAATTTACCTCGCGTGTTTTGATTATAAAGCTATTATAATATAAAATTCTTTTTAAGTAAACGGTTTTTCGGCAATTTAGAAAATTCCGAGGCAAGTGCCTCGGAAAAAATTTTAGTATTCGCAGCTGGAAACCGTCCTCGGGAACGGAAGCACGTCTCTTATGTTGGAAATGCCCGTGAGGTACATAACCATTCTTTCAAAGCCGAGGCCGAAGCCTGCGTGTTTCGTTCCGCCGTAACGGCGCAGATTGATATACCACCAGTAGTCTTCCTCTTTTAAGCCGAATTTCTTCATGCTGTCAAGCAAAACGTCAAGCCTTTCTTCACGCTGGCTGCCGCCGATAAGCTCGCCTATGCCCGGCACCAGAAGGTCTGCCGCGGCAACGGTTTTTCCGTCGTCGTTAAGGCGCATATAGAACGCTTTGATCTCTCTCGGATAGTCGGTGAGGAACACGGGTTTTTTATAGACTTCTTCGGTGATGTATCTTTCGTGCTCGGATTGCAGGTCGCATCCCCAGTAAACAGGAAATTCAAATCTGTCTTTAACCGGCTCCAGAATTTCGATAGCCTTGGTGTACGGAAGGCGAACAAAATCGTTTTCGATGACGTTTTTGAGCCTGTCCAAAAGACCTTTATCTACGAATTGATTCAAAAATTCCAGTTCGTTTTTGCAGGTGTTCATAACGTACGAAATGACGTATTTCACCATTGCTTCGGCGCAGTCCATATCGTCGGCCAGATCGGCAAACGCCATTTCAGGTTCGATCATCCAGAACTCTGCGGCATGACGAGCTGTGTTGCTCCTTTCCGCTCTGAAAGTCGGGCCGAATGTGTAAATGTTGCCAAACGCCATAGCGTAAGTCTCGCCGTTGAGCTGGCCGGAAACGGTCAGGCTTGCAGGCTTTTCGAAAAAGTCTTTGGAATAGTCCACCTTGCCGGATTCGGCGACCTTTTGCAAATCGAGAGTGGTAACCTGAAACATTGCGCCCGCGCCCTCGCAGTCGGAACCCGTTATAATCGGCGTGTGTACGTATACGAAGCCTCTGTCGTTGAAAAATTTGTGAATGGCGATTGCCGCTTCGCTTCTGATGCGGAACACCGCGTTAAAAGTGTTCGTGCGCGGACGGAGGTAGGCAATTTCCCTCAAAAACTCCAGGCTGTGGCGCTTTTTCTGCAAAGGATAGTCCGGCGTCGAAGTGCCTTCAACACTGATTTTCGAAGCCTTAAGTTCAAGCGGCTGTTTGTTCTCGGGCGTGGCAACCACTTTGCCCTCAACCACCAACGAACAACCTACGTTCTGCTTCACGATGTCGTCGTAATTTTCTACGGCTTCCCTCTCCAAAACCACCTGAAGGCATTTAAAACTGCTGCCGTCGTTAAGCTCTATAAATCCGAATGCCTTGCTGTCGCGTATCGTCCTCACCCAACCGCCGACGACCACGTCTTTGCCGTCGAATTCGTCGATTTTCGAAAACAAGTCTTTTATGAGTTCTCTTTTCATATCAAGCTCCCGATAACTTTTAATAAAAGCATTATACCCCCAAATTCGTCAAAAATCAACCATTCCAACCTCATTACCCTCCAAATCCGCCAAAAAGCTTTTTTGAAAAAAAAGAGGCCGCCCGCCGGCGACTTCTTTTTGTCAAAAGGTTTTCATTACACCGCTCAAACTTTAGCCTTGCAGGGTTTGCACTCAACAACTGTGCCTACTCTTTGAAATTACACCATACTCAAACTTATTGGTACTCTGCCAAAAGGTTCGAATTGTTTGACTACCCTTTGAAATTACACCATACTCAAACTTCATAGTTATTAAAGTACAACGGATGTAGTTTGACTACCCTTTGAAATTACACCATACTCAAACATATTTTAAGTCTGGATATATCTGTTTTTGGTTTGACTACCCTTTGAAATTACACCATACTCAAACGGTAAAGTCGGCGCGGCGTCCAAAGTACGCGTTTGACTACCCTTTGAAATTACACCATACTCAAACTCCTCTTCCGGACCGCCCGTGTAAAGCTCTGTTTGACTACCCTTTGAAATTACACCATACTCAAACCTGGGTCAACTAACTTGTTGTATTTTTCTTGTTTGACTACCCTTTGAAATTACACCATACTCAAACACAACTCGCGAGTTACAGGAACATAAGGGAGTTTGACTACCCTTTGAAATTACACCATACTCAAACTTGTTTATCCATTGTACCACTACGGCGCCGGTTTGACTACCCTTTGAAATTACACCATACTCAAACTGTCGAGTACATAACAAAGGCCGCCTTTACGTTTGACTACCCTTTGAAATTACACCATACTCAAACTAAGTAAGACTTTTTGCCACACCTGCCCACGTTTGACTACCCTTTGAAATTACACCATACTCAAACTCCGATAGCTCGTAAACGCCTTTTTCACGCGTTTGACTACCCTTTGAAATTACACCATACTCAAACTTGCACCGCTTGCATACGGGCATTTGTAACAGTTTGACTACCCTTTGAAATTACACCATACTCAAACTATATGGCATGGAAGGAGGTTACAGCATGAGTTTGACTACCCTTTGAAATTACACCATACTCAAACACCTATAAGTTTTTCCTGTTTACGGTGGCGGTTTGACTACCCTTTGAAATTACACCATACTCAAACGCAACGTTCGGGCCGCATATCTCGCGTATAGTTTGACTACCCTTTGAAATTACACCATACTCAAACTCTTGTGGTGGATATGCAACAACAAAAGCGGTTTGACTACCCTTTGAAATTACACCATACTCAAACTCTCGGCCTTTCATCTTTCCTCGCCACTTTGTTTGACTACCCTTTGAAATTACACCATACTCAAACCAGAGGGGCGGTAGATGATAAAGGTTTTAAGTTTGACTACCCTTTGAAATTACACCATACTCAAACCAGGGTGTCGGGGGTGGCGTAAAGCCACACGTTTGACTACCCTTTGAAATTACACCATACTCAAACGTTACTTATTTTGTCCGATTTTTCTTGGGGGTTTGACTACCCTTTGAAATTACACCATACTCAAACTCATTCTCTCTTTAATTTTATTTTTTTTTAGTTTGACTACCCTTTGAAATTACACCATACTCAAACATCGATATAATGAATAAAATTTTATCGAAAGTTTGACTACCCTTTGAAATTACACCATACTCAAACCTCAAATTTGAGCATTTTTACGCACCACACGCATTAATTCAAAGGATAGAAGCATAATTCCTAATTACATTTTATCATACCGACTGAATTTATACAACTATTTCACACAAATCTCTGTCAATGACTTTTATTCGTTCGTTTTCGAGTTTGCGTTTGCAAACGTTTTCGAGCAACAAGACGTTTGCCTCTGCAAGGCTCATTTCGTGATAAAACTTTTGTAATTGTTCTTCCGTCAAAAAATTTTTCAGACCTACAAACACAAACAATTTAGTATTCAAAAGCGCGCTGCAGAAATTTACGTATGAAACAAGCTTATCCAAAAAGCCGGCGCCGTCATCTTCTTTCCACCTTACGTTATAAGATTTTAAAAGAGCTTGAGCCGTTACGTCCAAATCATATTCTATTGCGAAATCTGACTCGGCATTAAGTTTGTCCAAAAAACCGAACACTTTTTGATTCAGGTCGGAAAACTCCGGCAGCAGTTTTTGCTCGATCAGTTTGCAGACAGTTGCGAGCAAAGCGTTTTGCGCCTTTTTGTCTTTGAACGTCAGCGAAAAACAGTCCGCCACAAATCTGACGTCTTTTGCAAACGACAACTCTTTCCCTTTTTCGGAAAGAACGAAATTGCCGTCCGCTCCTTCGCATTGCAGAAAAATCTCATTGCAAATTTCAAAATGTTTTTCCTCGTCCTCAACAACCAGAACGCTGATTGTTTGCGAGGAAATTTCAACCTGCTCTTCAAAATCGACGTGCGACAAAATCATAATATCACCAACCTATCCGAAGATTCGATTATGACGGATTGCGCAGTTCCAAGCACAAATTCAATGCTTTCAAATTGCTTTTCGGTCACCACAAGCATTTGTATCAATCCTTTCGGAGCTTTGTTTTTGCGAACGGTTTCTTTGATGACTTCGGCAGCGGTTGAATTGAGCGCAATTTTGGAATAGACAGATTCCTGCATCATAACGAACCCGTTTTTCAAAAGCATTTGTCTGAACCGTCGATAATCCCGACGCTCATCGGCAGATTCCGTCGGCAAATCAAAAAACACGACCACCCTCATATATCTAAAACTCATAACACTTTATCGCCGAAACGTTTCCCGTTTCCAAAGCTTCAAAAACGCTTCTCGCGTAAATCCCGATTGCGTCGGATACGCTGCGGTTTTCGCTGTTGATTGTGACTTGCAAATTAAGTAGGTTGCATAGATAATGTTTGTAGTCGGAAGACAGCTCGGATGATTCGTCGGCAATAACGATCTTGTCCACAAGCGGCCTGAACGGCTCCATCAGATCGCACGACAAATTGAACTGATTGAACTCGTTTTTGTGCGCAAGCCCGAGCATCGTGCTGTAGCCGCAACCGACTATATCGCGATTGAAGGCAGAAAGCAATATCGCATAACCATAGTTAAGCGCTCCGTTGATAAACGTTTTGTCGCCGCGCCTGAATGACAGACCGAAAAGCGCGTCAAAATAAACTTTTGCCGCATGCCCTTCGCGGTTGGTCATATCGCCCGAAACAAGTTCCGAAGCGTATTTTTGCAAAAGTTCAAATTGCGGCAAATTTTCAAGCCGCAACATGTCGGCTTGCTTTTTTATTTTCTGTCTAACGATTTCTGCCCAAACCGATTTTTTGACGTCTTCACGCCAGGCCAATTGTTTTTTCAGAATGCCGCTGCAATCGTGCCGATCGTACAGCGACAACAGTTGTGATTGCGGATTATGTTTGTCGTCGCAAAACACGACGTTGATTTTCCGTTTTGTAAGTTCGCAAAGCAGCGCGGTTGTCAAAGACACCGCCGTTGACTCAACGATAAGCGTGGAAATTTCGTTCAAAAAAACCTTTTTGAGCTGTTCTCCCCTGCAAACCAGATAACCGAGCTTATACTCCAGTTTGCACCGCTTTGACACCACCACCGTTCGCCAACCCATCAGAGCTCGGAAAAGTCAATGATCTTTTTGTAATGCCCCGTAGGCGATTGCAAAATCATCTTGACTTTGCTGTTTGTCATATCTTTGCTTGTAAGATTTACTCCGGCAGTTTTTGCGCCGCCTATCTTTGTGACGTCACCCGATACGCTGTTACATTGCATAAATTTGAGGATTTCCCACAACACCTTAAGCTGGTCTTCCTTCGAAAGTTCTTCAAATTTTTTGCGTCCGGCGTCAAGCACCTTCACTTGCCCCGAAACAGCCAATCCTTTATATATGTCCGCATTCAGCTTGTTTCTGAACACGTCGTACAATCGCAAATTTCCTTCCACGGTGATTTTGTCGGACGCAGGCAGGTTAGGGTTGTGCAATTTTTCGACTGATTTGAAATGATTTGACACAATCTTAAGATAATTCACGCTTTCGTCATCCAAAAGCAGTTCGTTTGCATTGCACAATATTATCCGATTAACGCTCTTGCCTCTTAAATACGCATAGGATCCGTTTATGTTCAAAAGCGTGTTTAGTTTGATATCGTCCACAAGCACTTCCGGATTTTTAAGCCCCAGCTGCTTTTCGCAATAAGAAACCGCATCCGCCGCCGATCGGATCTGTTGTTTTGCAAGAATCGTCACACATTCAAGCGTAAGCATTTTCTTGCCCTTTTTGCCGTCGCTTCTTACCAGCATAAAGCAAGCCGTCGCTGCTTTGTCGTATCCGCCGTATTTTGCCGTATCCAAAAGCGGATTGCCCGCCTTTCCTTTCAACGGAACGAGTTTGTCGTTTTTGCCGGCAGGATAAATCGTCCCGTCAAACAGTTGCCCTTTGCCTTGCGACGTGAAACGGACGATTCGGCAGCTATTGCGTTTGGCAATGCCTAAAATGCGCGCCTTATCTTCCGGTTTCCATGCGCCGACGACCGGTCTGTCGTAAATATACTTCAAGTTGTAACTGTCAACGCCGTGTTCCTTGAGATATCGCCCCGCATCACTGCCGAATTTTGTGTTATAAATATTTCCGCACACTATGTTGATGTAAGCGTCTTTTGCGTGGTGTAAGTCGTTAAGTTCTCTCACCTTCACCAAGCCGATCACTTTCTTGAAGGTGTCGGCATTGCCGGCTTTGGAATAAACGACCTTTGTCTTAGGATAAAGTTTGCGCAACAAATCCGCCGCCGCTTTTGTGCTTTGGCTTGTTTCGACAATCTGACGGTTTATGAAATCCTGACATTCCTGAACGGTTATCGGAGTCGTGCGAGTCAGACGATGGAATTTTTCCTCGCTGATAAATCCTTTTTTGCGCAAAATCTCCCAAAGCGCCCTTCTGTCTCTGCGAACGTCTTCAGGCAGAGGATATCTGTCGCCCTTTATGTGTTGATTGAAAACCGTGTCAACGAGAACTCGGTTGTCTAAGCTGTCGTCCTTTATCTTCGACTGCGGATAGATGTGGTCTATATCGTACTTTTTGGTGTTAAACAGTTCGTCAAAGTCAATAGGCTTTCCGGTGTAAACGTCGCGCCCCATCTGGCGATAATATAACACAACCTTGTCGCTGTTAAACAGATTTTCGTTTTCTATTTCGCCAATCGGCTTGACATGCTCTATCCAGTCGGATTTCTCGTTTTCCAAACTGTTATACAAATCGACAATCTGCTGCTTTCTGGAAACGGTACGCTTGCCTTTCTTTTTCGGATCCTTCACCTCTCTCGTCATCTCTACGAAGATTTTTTCCGGAGCCTGTCCTTTCACTTTGACTATTTCTTTCACCAGGCAAATCGTTCTCCAGATGCTTCGTTTGACAGACGGAGAACAATACAAATTCTCAACCGTTTTATAAGTTATTTTGCCGTCGTCGTCCTGCGAGGCCATGGCCTGAGCATTTTTGAGTTCCACGGCGAACTTATAGCCGTATGACGATGAAAGCAATTCGTTCAGATTCTTCGTTTCCTCTCGCATTCTTTCGATTATCGACACGTCTCCCTGCACGCCGTCGCCGTCAACTTCGTAAGTTTCCGACAAAAACGCTTTGGACAACCTGCCCCATTTCGTATAATTAAGCGACTTTAACTTCTTTATCTCTTCATCGGAAATCAGATTTCCATACTCGCGTTTTATGTATCCCGCCAGCCTCGATTTGTCGGAAATCAAGGTTATGCGAAGTATAATATCTTCGCACATTTCAGGATATAAGTCTGCTTTTTCGCCCAATATGTTTTTAAAATCAATATAGGATGACAGCGAGTTCTTGAAATCGCCGTCAATGCCGCTGAATATGTCCGGTTTCGTTCCTTTTTCCAAAATGCCGTTTTGGATAAGCATGTCGCAACATTTTTTCAACGTCGGTTTTCTGCATTCGTGAGCGTATTCGTATATTTTGCTTTTCACCGACGAATCTATGCGTTCTCCTTTTATGCTCAAATTGTTCAGCTCGTTTAAAAATGCAAACTCGCTATACAGAAACGAAGAGGCCGGCAAAACGTCTTCTCCCCTAAGATAAGTGCACTTCTTTTTCATGCGGTTGATAAATTCCTCTTCGCACATATCTTTATCTACGACGGCATCGAAATTCCAAGGAGTTATCCTGCAATCTTCAAACCCCGCTTTTTTAACAAGCCACGAATTTTTGCTCTTGTTCGTCAACGGTCCGACGTAATACGGAACTCGATAAGTCATGATTTTGCGGATTTTGTCGCTGATCGTCAAACCGTCCGAATCTTTTTTTGTGAGATACGGGAAGTATTTTTCCGCGTTGGAAAGAATGTCGTTCAGCTCCGCAAGATTCAACTGATACGGTATTACGCTGTTATCTCCGGAAATCTGTTTCGGCATAAACGTGCCTTTCTCTATTTCTTCCAGAATATACTCATCTTTGACGCCGATATCGTTTTTCAAAAACTTATAAAATTCTTCTTTAGTGCAGCGTTCGTTTCTTTTTTGCTTATCCTTTCCTGTGTATGCGGCATAGTTAGCTATTTTCTTCTTCGTATTATTGTCGCCGTCGGAAGCCTCTTCGGAATCGTTCTTTTTGTTGCTCGGTTTAGGTTCAATATAGGAGAAAACTCTCTTGTAGGTCGATTGATCGAAATTATCTCGAACATATTGTTTCAACCGTTTCAAGTGGTCTTTGTGAATTTCGTAAGTTTCGATCTTTGCTTCTGACAGAGTTTTTTTGCCATGCAATATTTCATTCAGCACCGACAAATCGTAAACTGCTTTCAGAGCTTCGATTAGTTTCAGCCTGTCGTCGCCCAAAATTCCGTCGATTTTCTCCAAATTATCCTCATAGGAAGATGAAGAAAAACCGAGTTTTTTCACGTCGTCGAATTCACCGTCCGCCAAAAACAAATCGTTTAGTGAAAACTCCGAACCGACAAATGCTTTTTTAAGCGCATTGACAACTTTTTTTCCGCTCTTTTCGTTTCCTTCCGCCGGAGAAAAATACAATGCAATCTGTTTCTCTTTTTCGGACTTTTTCTTGCTTCTGTCACACAAAATATCAAACAATTCTTCTTGATTTTGAATGTCGAAATTGACAAGTCTTCCTTCGTCCTCGTCTTTATCTGCAAAATAAGCGTCAATCGCCTCAAAACAAGCCTTTGCCTGCTCCGGTCCGTTTACGCTGAAATTTTGATTTTCAAACAAAAAATGTCCGCGATTTTTAATTATGTGGTGAATTGCTAAGTATAATAATCTTATATCGAAAATAGGCTCCGTAGCCATTGCGTGACGGAGGTGGAAAATGGTTTTATATTTTTTGAAATAACTTTTGTCCGAAAAATTATTGTCGGCAAATAAAATACTCTTCGTTTTCAGCGCCGGATCTTTATCTTCCAAAAAAAACTTGCTGTTATTCAGCCTTATGAAAAAATTTTCGTCGACTTTTTCAACTTCAGGCCCAAGCAACTCTTGCAAAAGATTCAATCTTTGGCGAACTCTGGATATCCTTCTCCTGCTGCTTCTGAATCCTCTTCTTTTCGCTGCAGTCTGCGCCGGATCAAAAAGATAAGCGCCCCAATAATCTTTGCCTCTGTCCTTCAAAAGATTGTAATCAGGATCCGTAACCGCCCAACCGACGGAATCCGTCCCCATATCCAGACCAATATAATACTTTTTTGTCATAATTTCTTGACTCCCCCAAATTTTTGTTCTATAATATAATCATCAAAGGCTTGACTACCCTTTGAAATTACACCATAAGTTCAAATAAAATTCTATCAAATCGCCGCTTTTGCGGTTACGCATGATGTGCGTACAGAAACTCTTTCTTTGGAAAGAGCTTTTCTTTTTATAATTTAAGTCTACCATAGCCCATTTCCAAATGTCAACATAAAAATTTCATATGCTCATATGTCGCGTTTTTGACGTTTTATACTTTGCTGTTTTTCAGCAGTGTAAAATCAAACCTTCAAAACAAAAAACCGCAAGCCTCACGCTTGCGGTTTTAATGGTGGAGATAAGGGGATTCGAACCCCTGGCCTATGCGTTGCGAACGCATCGCTCTACCAACTGAGCCATACCCCCACGGATATTCTGTAGTTATTGTAGCACTTTTTTCAAAAATGTCAACACTTTTTGCCGCATGATAAAAAGTCTTTTCAAAACCGACTTCCAAAACCCGCTTTTTGTTTGACAAAACGTAAAAATGTATGTAAACTTGATGTAGAAAATGTTTCTGTAGCTCAGTAGGATAGAGCGTTCGCCTCCTAAGGCTGGACCTTATCCACAGAAAAACACCATATATTGTGTTTTCGGGGCGGATTACAGCAACATATTGCGGTTGATGGCTGCTAAATGCGTGATTGGTATTAAAATCGGTATTATTTTTCGCATTTACCAACTTTTACATCGCGCACTAAATTTCATATTTGTCCGTGTACCTCAGTAGGATAGAGGGTTCGCCTCCTAAGCGAAACGCCGTTGGTTCGACTCCAATCACGGACGCCAAAAAACCACAAGATATTGTGGTTTTTTTCTATTTTTACGCCCATATATTGATTTTAAGTTTTAGAAAAAACTCCATAATCGTTAATACCAATTTAATACCAATTTCTTTTTAAGCCTATTTTGTAAGGTTATTAAGGGCAAATACCGCTTTTTCTTGCGTGTCCGGGATAAAGTGACTGTAAACTTCGAGCGTTACCGTCGAATCGCTGTGTCCCATATATTTACTCACGGTCTGAATAGGCACGTTCTGCGACAATAGCAAACTGCAATATGTATGCCTAAGTCCGTGACAAGAAACGTGTTTGAATCCGTGCTTTGCTTCAAGTTTAGTGAGCCAATGTCCCATAGTATGCGGGTATAACGGCTGCCTATCGAGTCCGACCGCAAGATAATACTCGTCTTGCTTTTCATCGAAATTATCGTCGGCAAGTCTAAACCAGTCTTTATATCGCTTCAAATCTTCCACTAGATTATCCGGCATAGGAATATCCCTTAAAGACGTTTTTGTTTTCGGGCTTTTTTCATACACTCCGAATTGTTGGCTGACAAGCCTATTCCTGCGGACGTGCAGTATATGATTTTCCAAATCAACGTCATTCCAACGAAGTCCGTGTAATTCGGCGTTTCTTATACCCGTCAAAAGCATAAGTTTGATACAAACTCTTTGATTGATAATATCGTCCGGAAGCCCGTCGAGCATTGACAAAAATTCTTGGGCTTCTTTGAACGAAAACACTTCTTTTTCAGGGACGGCTCGCAAAGACGTGTTACTGCTTCCTGCGCCGATTTTCGTTCCGCAAACGGGATTTTTTGCTATCCACTCATATCTGACCGCTTCGTTAAAAAGCGTTCTTAAAACTCGTCTGTAGCCCTTTATGGTTTCTACGGCATAAGACCTTTCGTTTTTAACCGTTTCAAAGTAATCATCATAATTGAGATTATATCTTTCGCAAATAGCCTGAGCAGTTTCTTTCGTGATATGAGTATCGTTGTGATTCATATAATACGAACGATTACGATCTATTATCCCTTCTCTTGCAAGTTGGCGAAAATTTACTTTTTTAGGCAACGGATTTTTCAGTTTTGCCGTTAATTTCAATGTTAGATTGTATTTTTTAGATGCAAACGAATTGAGAAAAAGTTGAACGTCTCTAACGGTAATTGATGAAATAGGCTTGTCATAGAGTCTTACTTCTTTTAAGTATTCGTTGAACTTTTTCTCAACTTCGCAGGCTCGTTCGTAATAGGAAATGGATAAGTTTGTTTTTATGGTTTCTTTCCATTCCGCCATTAGTTCAGGGAAGGTCAAAACTCCGGCTTTAACGGAGACATCGTGTTCTCGGTAGGCTCTTTCTAGTTCTTCCTCAAAAGCAATCGCCTCTTTGTCCAAGTATTTCTTAAACTTTGCCTCCGTTAAACCATCTTCGTTGTAAAAACGTTTTGTGTAGAGTTTTTTCTCTCCGGTTTCCAAGTCTTTTCCATAGGCTTGCATTTTGGCAACTAATTTGCCTTTTTTGTCTGTTGTGATTTTGTAGTATGCCATTTTATACCTCCGTATTGTCTGTTTTGATTGCGATATAATCTAAGAGGCTTTGCATATCAACAAGAACCTTGTTGCCGGCAGTCAGACACTTAATTTTGCCTTGTTTACACCAAGTTCGGATAGTGTGAACAGTGATAGCAGTTTCTGCGTCTTCGGCTTTGATTATATCGAATGCTTTTTTGATGCTTCTTAACATTTGCCTTGAACCTCCTTTTGTTGAATTGAAGTCTATCGGACGATGATTTCCATATCGCTCGCTAACTTCTGAATCAACGTTAGCACACTTCGAGAAAAAAGTGTGAATGGTTGAAAGTCTACTTTCAAGGCATTTTTTCCACTTTCAATGGATAAACACCCCTCGGGCGAGATGCCGACAATGGCATCCGAAGGGTTGAACAATGGTTCGTGCAGAATCACCACCTTGCATTTTTCATTTTGTCTTTCGACAGGGGGCGAGAATAATCGAATGCAGCGACTTGTCAAGGAAAAAGCGGAGCGACGAGCAAAAAATAGCATAGTGATAGTTTTTATTTTTTCTTCAAAATATGCCATACGGTTGTCATCAATTGTATGTTAAGATGTTTTTACCTTTGAAATTGGATTATTTTTTGTGAGCCTTGACCAGTCGATGCAGGCGATTAGGCTATACCCCCGAAAGACAAAAGGAATTTGCGGATAATGTTACAATCAAATACCCAAATTTGAAGTTTTTATCATTCTTAAAAATTTTTCGTTTTATCACTTTATCCCCTTGACTTTTAAGTTATGTTTGGATATAATAAAAACACCTAAATGAGAAACGAAACTCGTTTAGACAAAAGGAGACACCAATGAGAAGCAAAAACGAACAAACTCTCAATAACATATTGAAGTTGATAAACGATTGCTACTTTGAAAGTGGCACATATCCGACTTTTCAACAAATCGCGGCCGAAGTCGGCTTGTCCGTTCCTCAAACATATAGATATGTGGACGAGCTTATAAAGCGTGGCGACCTTGAAAAGAACGGAAGATATGGCGACTTGCAAACAAAGGAAATCGTAAATTCTCTTTGCAGTCATAATCGGTTGCCTATCGTCGGTGAAGTCGCCTGCGGAACTCCTATTCTTGCTGAAGAAAATATAGAATGTTTCGTTACGTTTTCTCGTGAACTCTTGGGTGGCGGAAAATTCTTTATTCTTCGTGCGAAAGGAGAAAGTATGATAAATGCAGGTATCGAGGACGGCGATTTAGTTATTGTTCGTCAACAGGACACGGCGGAAGAAGGTCAAATTGTCATTGCTCTTATTGAAAATGAGGCAACTTTGAAACGTTATTATATTGATAGAAGGCGTCACAAAGTTCGCTTACACCCGGAAAACGACGAAATGAAAGATATGTATTTTGATGAAGTAGCCATTCAAGGCATTGCGGTGAAAATACTAAAGGACGCAAAATAGGAGTATGGAAAAACAACGGACTTATGTTTGTATAGATATGAAATCGTTCTACGCATCGGTTGAGTGTGCAGAACGTCATTTGAGTCCGTTTGAAACAAATCTTGTTGTTGCGGATGAAACACGCGGGAAAGGAGCAATCACCCTTGCAATCTCTCCCAAGATGAAGTCGTTGGGCGTAAAAAATCGTTGTCGTTTATTTGAAATCCCACAAAATATGGACTACATAATCGCGATGCCGCGAATGAGTTTATACATAAAATATTGTGCCGATATTTTTGAGATTTATCTCGATTATTTCTCACAAGACGACATCCATCAATACTCTATTGACGAGGCGTTTATTGACGTTACGGACTATTTGCCGATTTATCATCTTTCAGCAAAAGATCTTGCGAAGAAACTAATCAATGAAATAGCCGTCAGAACTCATATTCCGGCAACTTGCGGAATAGGTTCAAATCTTTATCTCGCGAAAATCGCTCTTGATATTACGGCTAAGCATTGCAAAGACCATATTGGAGAATTAACAGAAGAAACATTCAAAGAAACGCTATGGCATCATAGACCGATAACCGATTTTTGGAATATTGCAAACGGCATTGCGACAAGGCTTGCAAGATACGGCATTTATGATATGAAAGGCATTGCCGACGCGCCAGAAGATTTAATGTATCGGCTCTTTGGTAAGAACGCAAAAATTATAATAGATCACGCAAACGGTAAAGAATCTTGCACGATAACGGACATTAAGAATTATAAAAGCAAATCTAAATCTATTTCTAACTCTCAAATTCTTTTCAGTGACTATGATTACGATAAAGCCCTACTCGTCTTGCAGGAAATGGCGTTGAACGGATGCCAAAGATTACTTCGTGAACATTTAATTGCAAGCCACGTCGGTATAATGGTCGGATATTCAAAAGATGTTATACCTGCTACCGGCGGGACAATTAAAATGGCGAATGCAACTAATCTATATTCACACATCAAGGAATATGTAAACAGGCTTTATGAAGAAAATACTGTCAACGGATACCTAATAAGGCGTTTAGGAATAAGTTTCAGTGGACTTGCCGACGAGTCTGCCGAAGGATATGACCTTTTTACAGATTTTGAAGCAATAGAGAGAGAACGCAGGCTTGAAAATACCGTTCTTGCCATAAAAGACAAGTTTGGTAAAAATGCAATGTTACGCGGTTTCGATTTAGCGGACGGCGCAACACAAATTACGAGAAATAAACTAATCGGAGGACATAATGGCGGCGAAGAAATTTGATGACGTAAATAGAGCGGCACAGTTTCTTCCATTCGATGCTTTGAAAGGTCTGTCGGAAGAAATTCAAAGCCGTATAGAAAAGCGTTCTCGCATTGAACGCAAAGAACTTTCCGAAGAACGACAAGAAGAGATTTCTTCCGTTCTATGTAAAATTAACAAAGGAGCGACCGTTAAAGTTGAATTTTATTCGTGCGGTCATTACTACGAAGAAGAAGGTCTTGTCCTGTGCATCAATTTCCCTTATCATTATTTGATAATAGGACAAGAGAAAATCTTCTTTGACGATATTTACGAAATCTGCATAGTGGCAAAGTAAGAGAGCCCCGTCTTATCCGTTGCTATTCATATTTAGGCACAAAAGATAATCTTCCTGCGATATGGGATTACCCAACCCTATCAATGCAGTGGGTTAAATACAACTCTTTGTGTGTCATGGGGAAAGGAGGTTGAATTTTGGAGACGAGTTCTAACCCTGTTCCTTTCGTATGTCCTTGTTGTCATAAAAAGACTACGGGCTATCAACGAAAAGACGGCGCAATCCTTGTTGTTTGTCATCGCTGTAAAGCGAAGATATTCAGTAAACAGCATAACAAAGAAATCCTGATTAAAATCAAGATGGACTAACTTAATATTGTAGCGTGCATAAAGCAAATCCCGGTCGTTCTGGAATAGCGAAAGTAGGTAAATCCGGCTTAAATACTTTATGTGTAAGTGTTCGTAACTTACCTATCAGGTAAAATACAAGGCTTAAAAGTGTCTTGGCGAACAGCGAATCTCATTTTTTAGAGGTTCCTGTTTGTCAAGGCACTTTTTTTATTTCAAAAAATCCCAAAAAATATCAAAAACTTTTTTAATTGGGACAAAAGGTGTCCCAGTTGACTGCGAAAATAAGGCCATCGAAGGCAAAGGAGGTGAGAAAATTGAGAGCAACGGAACGTCGCCAAGCGCTTTTAGAGATTATTTGTGAACGTCGTCACGAAAAGATGGACAATCTCGCATTTGAACTCGGCGTAAGCAGGAAAACAATTATGCGTGACGTTCTCGAACTCTCGATTTCTTACCCGATATACACCGCTGCGGGCCGGCACGATAGCGGAGTTTTTGTCGAAGATGATTACTATCTTGGAAAGCAGTATCTGTCAGACGAACAGCAGGAGTTATTGGTAACGATGCTCGGAAATTGCGACGAAAACCAAAAGAAAACAATGCTCGCAATCATAAAGAAGTTCGGCAGAAAAAACAAAAAATAGGAGGTGTTAAAAATGCTTACCACGGTTCAGGTCCGAAACGACTTAAAAGAAATTCGTTACTACTACTCAATGAAAGAACTGTTCGACAGAAGTTCCAAAACTGTCAAGCCGCTTGCAATCGTTCAGAAAGTCGAACGATACAATACGGCAATGCAAAACGCTCCTGCAAGGCTCTATATCCTTTATGTGTCACTGTATATTGACAACAATACGCAAGCGGTTCTTGCCGAAGAATGGCAACTCACCACCGACTATATGAAGGAACTCAACAACAAATTGATTTATTTCTTGCAGTCGGCGTTGAAATAACAAAATCACTGTGCTATCAGGTTACGGGCAAAGGAGTAAAAAATATGTCAAAACACGCTGTTGTAAAACCCGTTTGCGATATTGATTTTCTTCAAAACGCAGACAACGTTTATCGCACCCCGGACTATATCGTCAAGCAGAAAATTTCTCTTTGCACAAACAATCGCGGAGACGTTCATTCTGTAAGCGACGATACCTATTATTTCAGAACTTCCGAGCGCGACATCGACTATGAGTTCGTGTTTCAATCAAGAAACAATATTGACGGTAAACGTATCAAAACACGCACATATTTAAGGACTTATATTGATTAAAAATCACATAAATGTGCGTTTAATCAACCTATAACGGCACTTTAACTGTCGTTTAGGTTACATTCAATTGTCCATTAAGAGAATTCGCGTTCTCTATGGAAATATAGAAGCAAGTCTATTTTCGGCAAAGAAAACCGACTGTTTTATGCGGACATTCGAAAGATAAAGGTGGCCACCTTCCAAAGTAAAAGTCGCACGAAACGGAATGTTTCAACAAAGAGAAAACAGCTTGCAAACCTACAACTTAATATCAAAATTTTTCGCTTGGCTAACGGCAACACGGGCAACAAAAAATCAAAATTCTATGCTGAACTAACGGCTATACGGGTAAAGGAGTAAAACACATTATGGCAAACAAAAATAACAACGAACGCAGATGGAGCGTGCCTTCCAAAAGAGCGAAGGGCTACGCATCCGAACGCAAAAACAAAGTTCACGAACACGGACCGAAAATAGGTAAGGAACTGACCGATTACGAAGCAGGTCTTCGCTCCGGTTATCTTCAGGCACAGTCCGATCACGCCGGCTTGTTCAAATACAAGAAGGCACTCGGCGAAGGCAAATCCAAAGCCGAAGCAAAGAAAATCTCCCGCACTATCGGGAAGAAAAATTAAGGAGGTGAAAGGTAATGGCTAACAACATTATGGTTGAAAGAGAAACTTTTGAAAGTCACGGTAAGGAATACTACTCCTACTTCATTAAAGGTGTAGTTCGCGGCAAGGAAATCAAAATTCAGGTCGCACCGCCCAACAAGGACACCGACAAAAACGGCTACAACGTTCTTGACGTAGTTTTCGGTGACGCTATGGAAGCGGAACTCGTCGTCGTTCCTTACGAAATGAAAGACGATCACGGCAAGGTAGTGAAAGGCAATACTTACGCCGTTCGTTCTTACGACGAAGACGGGACTGTTTACGAATGCCCGATTAAGCCCGCGAGAACGTCGGACAAGAGTTTCCTTAATATGCTTTTGAGATAAGCATTCCCTTTGTAGAGAACTACGGTTTGCTTAGGTAAGCCGTAGTTTTTTACACCCAAAAATCTAAATTTCGGAGGTAAAAAACATTATGTATCAAGAATTCAATCAACACAAAAAGTCCGACGCGGTTAAGTGGATAATCGCCTTTACGCTCATTATCGTGCTTATGGCAGGCGTTGTTGCGGCACTTATTCTGTCGCTTGACAAACCCACGCCCATCAAACCGCAAGAGAACGGAACGCAACAGGAATCGCCCGACGAATCCAACGCGGCGGTAGTTCTCACTCTCGGACAACCCAGACTTATGAGCGTGAAATCGCCTGCTCTCGCTGCGGACAATACACAGCAATACGTATCTCAAACGGTTACGGCAACCATTACGCCGTCTACCGTCGTGGATAAATACGTTACTTGGTCTGTTGCTTGGGCAAACGACGCTCCGCTCAAAGACAAGAACATTTCGGACTATATCAAGGTGACGGACGATTCGCAAGGCAATCTAACGGCAACGGTCAACTGCTACAAGTCTTTCAAAGGCAGTAAGGCAATTCTTACCTGCACCACAAGACAAGGCGGTAAAACCGGAACTGTCAATATCGTTTACGAAGGCGTACCGTCGAGTATGTCTATCACCGCTCCTACGGGCGTTACGAAATACAATCTCGGCAAAGATTCGGTAGATCTGCTCTATGCGGGCAAAACCTACTCGCTCAATCTCGCTATGGATAACGTTTTCCACGACGTAGGTAGCAACTTTAACGATTTCGATGTAACGGTCAAAGGCGTTGGAACGGTTCAATGGGCAGACTATGTTATCAATCCGCGCGGAACTGGTTTCAATATCGAATACAGCAACATTCCTACGATGTCGCTCGATTCTATGAAAGACAAATGCGTTTCGGCAACGGTTGAAGGCGGCGTATTGAAAATCCAAGCCAAAGACTCGTATTTCAATTATTACGAGAAGTTCAACGTAAACGAAACCTACGGCGGGGCTAACGGAACATACACGAAGCATTACTACGCAAGCGTTAAAGACGCAGACGGTAACAATCCGTATTTCCTTGTCACGGTCAAGCACAAAACGCTCGGATTTTCCGCGCAGTATA